>Ga0207695_10002866_pt1 | contig 25047 bp, 24 predicted proteins | sample KBSC54metaG_FD_184354 | JGI IMG/M metagenome (GOLD analysis project Ga0207695, IMG submission 184354) | Corn rhizosphere microbial communities from Kellogg Biological Station, Michigan, USA - KBS C5-4 metaG (SPAdes) (version 2) | ecosystem: Host-associated > Plants > Roots > Rhizosphere > Soil...
GGCCATCTTGCCGTAGTCCTCGGCGGTCATGAAACCGGTCTGCCACGGTCCGTCCATCTCGTTGCCCAGACACCACATGCGCACGTTGTGCGGATCCGGCGTGCCGTTGGCGACGCGCAGGTCGGACAGCGCCGTGCCGGAGGGATGGTTGGCGTACTCCAACAGGTCCAGGGCCGGCAGGATGCCCCGGGTGGCGACGTTGACCGCGAGCATCAGCTCGGAGTCGGTGAGCTTGAGCCACCGGGCGAACTCGTCGAGGCCGACCTGGTTCGACTCCAGCGAGTGCCAGGCCAGATCGCGGCGCACGGGACGTTTCTCGCGCGGGCCGACCGAGTCCTCCCAGCGGAAGCCGGAGACGAAGTTGCCGCCCGGGTACCGGATGGTGGTGCTGCCGAGCTCGCGGACCAGATCGACGACGTCCATCCGGAACCCGTCCTCGTTCGCGCTGGGATGCTCGGGCTCGTAGATCCCGGTGTACACGCAGCGGCCGAGATGCTCGACGAAGGAGCCGAAGGTGCGGCGCCGCACCGGGGCGATGACGGCCTTCTTGTCCAGCTCGATGTGAGCACGGAACACCATGTCAGCCCTTCACCGCACCGGTGAGACCGCCGACGATCCGCTTCTGGAAGATGGAGAAGAAGATCAGGGCGGGCAGCATCGCCAGCGAGGTGAACGCCAGCACCTTCGCGGTGTCCTGGGAGTACTGCGAGGAGAACGCCTGGACCCCCAGCGGCAGGGTGAAGTTCGCCTGCGTGTTGAGGATGTACAGCGGCAGCACGTAGTTGTTCCAGCTCTGGATGAACGCCAGGATGCCGACGGTCACCACGCCGGGCAGCGACAGCGGCATCACCATGCGGAAGAAGAACCCGAGCCGGCTCGCGCCGTCGATCGTGGCGGCCTCCTCGATCTCCTTCGGAATGGCCCGCAGGAACGGCACCAGGATGATGACGGTGGTCGGCAGCCCGAAGGCGATCTGCGGGACGATCACCCCGGCCAGGGTGTCGATCAGGCCCAGGTCCTTGACCACGATGTACAGCGGGGTGATCGCGATGACCAGCGGGAACATCAGGCCGGCCGCGAACAGCGAGTACATCGCGCCCTTGAGCTTGAAGTCGTAGCGCGCGATCACGAAGCTCACCATCAGCCCGAGGATCACGATGCCGACGGTGCTGGCCAGCGCGACGATGGTGGAGTTGGCGAACTCGCCCCAGAACGTCACCGACTTCAGCACGCCGGTGTAGTTGCTGACGACCCAGGGGTGCGGCAGCCCGGCCGGGCTCGTCGTGATCTGCGCGTTGGTACGGAAGCCGCCGAGCACGATGTACAGCACCGGTGCCACGCAGATCGAGATGAACAGCAGCGCGATGAAGTAGACGAAGGGACTCCCCCACTTCGCCGGCCGGTCGCCGTCGCCGCGCCGTTTGACCGGGGTTCTCGGCCTCGCGCCGGGCGACAACCAGGAGTCGGCGGTCCGCACGCTCATCAGTTGGCTCCTTCGGTGACGGCGCCCCGCAGGTCACGGCGCAGGACGAAGCGCTGGTAGAGCAGCGCGACGAACAGCGAGATCAGGAACATCACGACCGCGACGGCGCTGCCGTATCCGTAGCTGCCCGCGTTGCGGCCCTGGCCGACCATGTAGATCGCCATGGTCGAGGTGCCCGCGGTGTTGGAGACGTACTCGCCCCAGATGATGTAGACCAGGTCGAACAGCTGCAGCGAGCCGATGATCGACAGGAACGCCCAGATCCGGATCGTGGGTCCCAGCAGCGGCAGCGTGATGCGGCGCTGGATCTGCCAGTAGCTGGCGCCGTCGATCTGCGCGGCCTCGAAGAGCTCCTCGGGGATCGACTGCAGGCCGGCGAGCATCAGGATCACGGCGAAGCCGACGTATTTCCAGGAGATGATCGCCATCAGGGTCCACAGCGCCAGGTGTGGGTCGGCGAGCCAGTCGTTGCTCAGCGAGCCCAGGCCGACGTGTTTGAGCAGGTCGTTGACGGCGCCGGTGGTCTGCAGCATCAGGGACCAGCCGGTGCCGACGATGACCTCGGAGATCACGTAGGGCACGAAGATCAGGACCCGGATCACCGAGCGGCCCTTGATCCGCTGGTTGAGCAGGACCGCCAGGAAGATCGCCAGCGGGCCCTGGATCACCAGGGAGAGCACCAGGATCAGGAAGCTGTGCCACAGGACCTGCTGGAAGGCCGGGTCGGTGAGGATCAGCCGGTAGTTGTTCAGGCCGACCCAGTCGGTGGCCGGCCCGTACCCCCGCCACCGGTAGAAGCCGTAGTACGCGGCGAGCACGACCGGAAAGATCACGAACGCCACGAACACGATGATCGGAGGTCCGGACAGGACCGCGATCTCCAGCCGCATCCTGCCCCGGCCGCGGCGGCGCGGAGCCGGGGGCGCCGTCGATACGGCGCCCCCGGCTTCCCGCGTGCCCTGCGGCTGGCGGCCGACGGCCGTGTCAGTACCCAGGGTCTCGCTCATCGTGGGACCACTCAGCCCCTCGCGGCGGCGTTGTTGGTGGCCGAGACGATGTCGGCCGCGCTGCCCTTGCCGGCCATCAGGTTCACCACCGCGGTGTTCATGGCGTTGCCGACGTTCTGCCCGAACTGGGTGTCCAGGTACTGCATCGAGTAGGCGGCCTTGCCGAAGGCCTGCAGCGTCGAGACGTTGTAGGAGGCGGTGACGGCGCCCTGGGCCGCGGGGTTCACCGGGAGCGCGTCGAAGGCCTTGGCGTAAGCCTCCTGCTCAGGCGTGGTGGCCAGGAACTCCAGGAACTCGAAGGCCTCCTTCGGCGCCTTCTTGGACACCGAGTAGCCGTCGCTGCCGCCCATGATCGCGCTCGGGTCGCCCTGGCCGCCGGACACCGCCGGGAAGGGGAACCAGCCCAGGTCCGGCAGCGCCTTCTGGTCCGGGGTCAGGCTCGCGATCACCCCGGGGTCCCAGTTGCCCATGAGCTCCATGCCCGCCTTGTGGTTGGCGAGCAGGCCGGCCGAGGATCCCGCGCCCTGCTGCGCCGAGGTCGTCAGGAAGCCCTGCTGGAAGGGGCTGGTCTTCAGGAACGCGGCGACGTCGTCACCGGCCTTGGTCCAGCACGGATCGGTGAACTTCAGCGACTTCGCGGTGCTCGTCATGGTGGCCTGGCTGCACTCGCGCAGGGCGAAGTTGTAGTACCAGTGCGCGGCCGGCCAGGCGTCCTTGGCCCCGACCGCGATCGGCGCGACGTTGATCGCCTTGAGCTTGGCCACGTCCGCGGAGAGCTCGTCGATCGTCGTGGGCGGCGTGGTTATGCCGGCCTGCTGGAACAGGTTCTTGCTGTAGTAGAAGCCCTCGGGCTGGGTGTCCATCGGCATCGCGTAGACCGTGCCGTCGATCGAGTCGCCGGCCAGGGCCGCCGCCGGGACGTTCGCCTTGTCGGCGGCCGTCAGGGTCAGCGCCTGGAGTTGCCCGGCGGTGACCATCGCCTGCATCTTGCCGCCGCCGCGCTGCAGGAAGATGTCCGGCGCGGAGTTCGAGTTGAGCGCGGTCTGCAGCTTGCCGTCGAGATCCTCGTTCTGGATCGTCTGGACGTTGATCGTGACGTTCGGGTGCTGGGCGTGGTAGTCCTTCGCCGCCGTGAGGAAGAACTGCTGACCGGGGCCGGTCGTCGAGTTCTGCCAGACCGTCAGCTTGACCTGGCCGCCGCCGCCCGAGCCGCCGCTGCCTCCGGTGCTGCCGCCGCTGCCGCCGCCGTTGCTGCTGCCGCCGGCGCACGCCGTGGCGGCGAGTGCCACGCCCAAACCGAGCAGAACCGCTGTCGCGTTGCGCGTTTTCCTCGTCACTGTGGGAACTCCCTGTCCGTCGTCATGGTCGTACATGAACCCCGGGAACAGCGGGGCAGAAGGGGCGATGGGGTCTGTGAGGGCACCGGAGACGCCGGGGTCCCCAGGGGATGGCGATGAGTTTGCGCGCACGTTTCGTTCGTGTCAATCGTTGTCGATAACGTTTTACACCGCTACCGTGGCGGCGTGCAGCAACCCAGAGTCACCATCCGCGATGTCGCCGAACAAGCCGGCGTCTCCGTCGCGACCGTGTCCAAGGTCATCAATCAGCGATACGGCGTGTCCGTGGACACCACAGCCCGTGTTCAGGCCGTCATCGACGAACTCGGCTACGAGGCGAGCCTGGTCGCGCAGAGCCTGCGCAACCACCGCACGAACGTCATCGGCATCCTGGTCGCGGACCTGGAACCGTTCAGCACCGAACTGCTCAAGGGCGCGGCGGACGCGATCCGCGGCAGCGGCTTCGAGCTGGTCGTCTACAGCGCCGGCGGCCGCACCGGGGACGTGATCGGCTGGGAGCGCCGGTACCTGTCACGGCTGTCCGGCACGCTCGTGGACGGCGCGGTCCTGGTGACTCCCACGGTCGTGGACGTGCAGTATGGCGCGCCGGTCGTCGCGGTCGATCCGCACACCGGCTCCTCCGGCTTCCCGACCGTGGACGCCGACAGCCTGCGCGGTGCTTTCCTGGCGACCGATCACCTGCTCAGCCTGGGACACCGGCGGATCGCGATGCTGGCCGGCCGTCCGGACCTGGAATCGGCGAAGCTGCGCGAGCAGGGCTACCGCGAGGCGCTGGCGGCGGCCGGCGTGCCCTTCGACGACGCGCTGGTGCGCATCGGCGGATACGACGCCGACCTGTCGGCACTCGTGGCCCACGAACTGCTGACCGGCCCACAGCGCCCCACCGCGGTCTTCGCCGCCAACGACGTCTCGGCGATCGCGGCGATCGAGGTCGCCTCGGACCTCGGGATGCGGATCCCCGAGGACCTCTCGGTCGTCGGTTTCGACAACATTCCCGAATCGGCGCTGTGCACCCCGCCGCTGACCACCGTCAACCAGCCCATCCGCACGATGGGCGACCGGGCGGTGGAGATGCTGATCCGGCTGATCCGCGGGGAGGCCGTGGAGAACACGCATCTCACGCTGGCCACGGAGCTGGTCGTGCGGGGGTCCACCGCCCCGGTGTGAACCGCCCCCCGGCCCGCTCCCGGCCCGCTCCCCCGAACTCGAAGCCCTGCCCTGAGCCCCACAGAAAAAGCCCGCACCAGCGATTAAGGACAGCCGTACATGGCCAGAGAAGACACTGTCCCCACCGAGATATGGCGCGATTCGACCGTTTCGCCCGTAGAGCGAGTCAAGGATCTGCTACCGCGCATGTCGGTGCGGGAGAAGGTGGCCCAGCTGTACGGGGTCTGGGTCGGCGCCGACGCCACCTCCGGACAGGTCGCACCGTTCCAGCACGCCTCGGGGCCGCCGGCCGCCGACTGGTCCGATGTGATGCGCGACGGCGTCGGACAGCTCACCCGGCCCTTCGGCACCGCGCCGGTGGATCCGGTCGCCGGGGCGCGCGCGGTGGCCAACAGCCAGCAGAAGCTCGCCCGGGCCGGCCTCGGGATCCCGGCGCTGGTGCACGAGGAGTGCCTGACCGGGCTCGGGGCCTGGCAGGCCACGATCTATCCCGCGCCGCTGTGCTGGGGCGCGAGCTTCGACCCGGATCTCGTGCGGCAGGTCGGCGAGCAGATCGGCGCGACCATGCGGCGCCTGGGCGTGCACCAGGGCCTGGCCCCGGTGCTGGACGTCGCTCGGGACCTGCGCTGGGGCCGGGTCGAGGAGACCATCGCCGAGGACCCGTATCTCGTCGGCACGCTCGGCGCGGCGTACGTGGAGGGCATGGAGTCCACGGGCATCATCGCCACCCTGAAGCACTTCGCCGGCTACAGCGCCTCGCGGGCGGGCCGCAATCTCGCGCCGGTCTCGATCGGCCCGCGCGAGCTCGCCGACGTGATCCTGCCCCCGTTCGAGATGGCGCTGCGCGCCGGGGCGCGCTCGGTGATGAACTCCTACTCGGACAACGACGGGGTGCCGGTCGCCGGCGATCCGGCGCTGCTGACCGATTTGCTGCGGACGACGTACGGCTTCACCGGGACCGTCGTCTCGGACTACTTCTCAGTGGTCTTCCTGCACCAGCTGCACCGCACCGCCGGCTCCAAGGGGCAGGCCGCCGAGCAGGCGCTGGCCGCGGGCATCGACGTCGAGCTGCCGAGCATGGACTGCTTCGGCCCGCCGCTGATCGAGGCGCTGGAGTCGGGCGAGGCGGACATGGCGCTGGTGGACCGGGCACTGGAGCGAGTGCTGCTCCAGAAGTGCGAGCTCGGGCTGCTCGACGCGGACTGGTCCCCCGAAGCACCGATTCTGTCCGAGAAGGACCCGGTGCTCGACGACGATCAGTCCCGTGCCCTGGCCCGGCGCCTGGCACAGCGCTCGATCGTCTTGCTGCGCAACGAGAACGGCGCGCTGCCGCTGGCCCCGGGCAAGCGCCTGGCGGTCGTCGGGCCCCGCGCCCACGTCGCGGACGCGGCTTTCGGCTGCTACTCGTTCCCCCGGCACATCGGCGTGCACCATCCCGGGATCGCAATGGGTGTCGAGGCACGCACGGTCCTGGAGGCGCTGCAAGCAGATCAGGCCGATTATCGGATCACCTACGCGCAGGGCTGCCCGATACCGGACACCGAGAGCTCGGTGCGGTTGCGCACCGAGCGCGCGGCGGCCGAGGGCGGGACCGCTGAGGACGGGACACCGGCCGAGGCAGTGGACGACGAAGCGCTGCGGGCGCTGGGTGATCAGCAGATCGCCGAGGCTGTTGCGGCGGCGCGCGAGGCGGAGCTGTGCGTCGCGGTGCTCGGAGACGTTTCCGGCCTGTTCGGCAACGGTACCTCCGGCGAGGGCTGCGATGCCTCCGACCTGCGCCTGCCGGGGCGGCAGGGCGAACTGCTGGAGGCGCTGCTGGAAACCGGGACGCCGGTCGTCCTGGTGCTGCTGGTCGGCCGCCCCTATGAGCTGTCCCGCTACGCCGACCGGCTCGCCGCGGTCGTTTGCGGCTTCCTCCCGGGCGAGGAGGGGGCGAACGCTTTGGCGGACGTGCTGTCCGGGCGGGTGAATCCGGCCGGGCGGCTGCCCGTGGGCTTCCCGGCGGAGGGCGCGAACCAGCCCTCGACGTACCTCACGGCGACCCTGGGCCTGCGCAGCGACGTGAGCACGGTGGACCCCACGCCGCTGTATCCCTTCGGGCACGGGCTGTCCTACAACCCGGCGGTGTGGGCGGACGTCACCCTTCCGGAGGGCGAGGTGTGGCCGACGGACGGCACGCTTCAAGTCGCGGTGACGCTGCGCAACGACGGCGCGTCGGCCGGCAGCGAGGTGGTCCAGGTCTACCTGCACGACCCGCAGGCCGAGGTGGCGCGGCCGGTCCAGCAGCTGATCGCGGCGCCCCGGGTCGATCTGGAACCGGGCGCGACCCGCACGGTGGTCCTCGATCTGCCCGCGGACACGACGTCCTACACCGGCCGGGCCGGAAAGCGGATCGTCGAGCCCGGCGAGGTTCAGCTGTGGGTGGGCGCCTCCAGCCAGGACATCCGCGCGCGGCTCACCGCACAGCTGGCCGGGCCGCGTCGCGAGGTCGGCTTCGACCGCGCGTTCCACGCTGAGGTGAGCATCGTCGAGGGCTGATGGGGCTGTCGGGGCTGATTGCCTATCGGCCCTGATGGGGTTGATCGCGGGGTGTGGCGCGCCGCAGCGGGTTATGCGGCGTCCACGCCCCGTCTGAGCGCTCGGAGGAAGCTTCGCCCGAACCGCTGGTCCGGCTCCATCATCGATCCCTCGGCCCACTCGTTCCAGGACTTGATGAAGAGCATCCGCGGTCCGGGCATGCTCCGTTCTCTGCGAAGCGCCTCGATCACCGCGGCCTCGAAGATCTCCGGTTCGCTCTGATGCAGGAGAACCCCGCGGCGTCCCGAGCGCGGGGTGTTGTCGAAGCCCGGCACGACGCACGGGTGCCGCCTTATCGGAGCGATGCAGCCGTCCAGGAGCCAGTCGGCGTAGACCTTGTCGTATCGGAAGGCCCGGGGGTGTTCGCTCACGCTCAGCGGCGACCCCGGGAACTCCGCTTCCCATACGTCGCCGCGCGGGGGTGGGGCGGGGTTCCAGACCGCGGCGTCCAGGGACTGCTCCACGTCCCGCACCCAGGTGCCGTCGGCGTCGCCGACCAGGTACAGGCCGGGCAGCCCGGCGTCGGCGGCCATCCGCCGCCACAGCGCGGCCAGATCGGCCAGGTCGGGGAGGTCGTCGGGGCGGAACAGGTAGAACACCGGCCGGCCGTCCACGGTCAGATAGCGCTCGTCGGTGAAGTGGGGAAGCAGAGTCTTGAAATGCTCGATGTGGTCGGCCTCTCCGGGGTAGACCTGTCGCTGCAGCACCTCGTCGCCGCGGCCGTGCCAGACTCCGGTCCAGGACTGGTTCGCCCAGCCGAGACAGTATCGGTGCGGCAGGTCCGGGTCCTTCAGCAGATCGTTCTCGGGGCGTTCGAGCAGTCGTGTGCCGCCGCCGAACCAGTAGTGCCAATAGCAGAACGCTGTCACGCCGTAGTGCTCGGCGAGTTCCCATTGGGCTCGGCGGGTCTCGGGCACGCGCAGGTCGTAGAACCCGAGATCTGCCGGCAGCCGCGGTTGGAGATGGCCTTCGAACAGCGGGCGGGCGGCCGCGACGTGTGTCCACTCGGTGAAGCCTTTGCCCCACCAGCGGTCGTTCTCCGGAATCGGGTGATACTGCGGGAGGAAGAAGGCCACTACTTCCGGGGAAGCGTCGTCATCGTCATCCATGCGCCGGCACCTCTCGGTGTCCGTTCCCGGCGTCGAGAGCGGCCGTCACGACGACCACTTCCATCTCCCGCATGAACGCCTCGATCTGCGCCGGCGCGAAGGCCCGGGTATCGGTCCAGACCTCCAGGTGCACCGCTGGCGTTGACTCCCCCGCGATGCGCCGTTCCGCCATGAGGGGTTCGGAGTCGACCTGCAGGAACAGCGCTCCGTCGAAGATCGGGGCTTTGCGTCCCCAGTACCACCTGCTCAGCGGCAGCAGCCGGGACACTTCCGCTGCTGTGGGCACCGAATCAGTGCGCTCGCCGGCGCCGGTCTTGTCGCGGCGGTCGTTCAGGTGCCACTCGATCTCCAGCGGCCGGCCGTTCGTCACGGCAGCCTGCGCCAGCAGGGCGTCGCACTCGGCCGGGTCGTAGTAACCCGCGAAGGAGGCGCCGGTCACCGACTTCTCGGCGCGCGCCACGACCTCGTCGAAGCTCGCGCCGGCGACGTCGACCACACAGATGCCGTGCTGTGACAGCTGGGAGGCCAGGTCGGCGAAGCCGGGGCGGAAGCGGTTGCTGACCACGATCTGGGCGACCGCCGGGTCCCGTCCGAACACCCGGGCGACGGCGACCGCGTAGGCGGCCAGCAGGACGTGCGTCGTGCCCGCTCCGGTTCGGGCGGCGACCACCCGCATCGCCGCTTCCATCGCCGGGGAGTAGCCGACCAGTTCCCAGAAGCGCGGCTCCTGGGCGCGCGGCGGGTCGGCTGCCTGCCAGTCGGTCAACCGATCGAGCTGGGCCGCCCAGTGCCGGACGGCTCTGGCGCTTTGCCGTCGACCCGTGGCCGCGGCCTGCGCCTTGGCGACGTCCAGAGCGGTGGGCGCTTCGGGCGGCGGCGCGGTCGCCGTGCCGGCTTCCCCGCCGGCACGGTCGAAGTGAGCCAGGTCGCGGGCCAGCGCCTGGATGCCCGCTCCGTCCACCAGGACATGGCTGTAGCCGATCACCAGGTGCGCCGGCGTGCCAGCGGATCGGACGACGGCCATCCGCACCGGGAACTCGGACTCGTAGTCGAAGAACTCGAGCTCGTACTGCGATCGCACCTGCTCCACGATGTCGCTGAGATCGTCGTCGGCGCCCGGATCGACGACCTGGAGCGTCACCTTCCCGGCGTCGGCGACGACCTGCTGCGGGCGCTCCCGCCCGGCGGGAGGCGCGAACCGCAGCAATGTGCGCAGGGCTGGATGGCGGCTGACCAGGAAGCGCAGCATTCCGGCCAGCTCCGCCACCGGCACGCCTTCGTCGAGCGGCATGTCCACGACCAGGTTCATGGTTCTGCCGGTGCGCAGCGTCCGGCTCCAGATGTTCTGCTGGCCCCAGGTCAGCTCGCCGACGCCGGACCCGCTTCCCTCGAAGGGCACCGGGATCTCACTCACCACGACGGCCACCCGAGCTCCCCTCCCGGCCGCATGCGAATCAGGGTTCTCTCATAGCCGGTGCGGCGGGCGCCGGGCAAGGGTTCGGGCGCCGCGAGGCTGCGACCTTCGCCGGCGGCGGGGGTGGTGTGAAAGTTTCAGCGGAACGCGCGGCGGCGGGGTAGGGATCTTCGAACTGTGCTTCAGTGTTGGAACGGGACTCAGAGCACGCCTTCCAGCCGTGCCGCGACCTGCCGATACCGGCTGACCGGCACCAGATGGACCCCGTCGAACGCACCGGAAGCGCGAATCGCCAGCACCTGCTCGCACGCCGCGGCCACCCCGGCGTCGCGATCGGACTCCACGGCGGCGACGAGGGCGTCGGGAATGTCGATGTCCGGGATCTTCGCCGCCAGATTCCGCGCCATGCCCGCACTGGCCAGAACCATCACGCCGGCGTAGACCGGGACGTCCAGCGATACCGCGTCGCGCCAGCGCAGCAGCGCGTCCAGCGAGAAGCTGACCTGCGCGAAGACAAAGTCGGCGGCACGCTTCCACTCCGGCACCGGCCGCAGCCCGGCGGCCACGCCGACCTGGAACGGACCACTCCCGGCGAACCGCGGATCCTGCGACGCCGCCCTCGTCTGCTCGACCATCGCCCGGACGGTCAACTCGCTGGTCCGCCCACCCACAGCCGGCTTGTCACCGTAGACGAACAGGAAGCGCCGCACCCCGTAAGCGGCGGCGGTCAACAGGTCCCGCTGCAAACCCAGCACGTTGCGATCCCGGGAGTTCAGGCACGCGATCCCCGCCGCACCCATGGCCTGCACCTCATGCGCGACCGCGACGCTGGACACCGTCGCCCGCCCGATGTGGTTGTCGGGGATGAGGAACGAATCGGCGACCGGACTCATCACCCCGATCTGGTGCCGCACCCGCGTCAGATCCGGACGGGTCGGGGGCTCGATCTCGCAGATGAGCTCGAAGGGGCGGTCAGGCATGTTCGGACTCTAGCTATGTGTCCGATGGGTAAGAGCGCGTGTCTCAGCTATCGGGAGGCGGGTGAGGGTTGGTGCCGGTCGCCGGGTCCGGGGTCGGCGGCGTCCGCAGCAGCCGGGCCACGGCGGGTTCGTGGGCGATCACGTATCCGGTGGCCACGCACACGGTGACCGCCGTGAAGAGCACGATCAGCCACGAGAAGAACGTGAACACCAGGCCCAGCGGGCCGTACTGGCTGATGCTGCGCTCCAGTGAATGCGGCACGTAGATCTTCGCCGCGCCCGCCAGGGCGGTCATCGCGGTTCCGGTGAGGACCGCGCCGGGGAGCAGAGGGAGCCAGGCCATGCGGCCGGCCAGCAGCAGGTACTGCGTCCACCACCACATCAGGCAGGCGGTGACCAGTGCCATGGGCAGTCCCAGGGTCTGCCCTACGCCGAAGCCGTCGCGGACCCGGCCCTGGAACACGAGGACGGCCAGCCACACCGCCAGCCAGGCCACCCACCGCCAGGCGGCCAGGCGCGCCGCGGCCGGGGGGAGGTGCCAGGACCGCTCGCAAAGCCGTTGCAGGACGCGGGAGCATGCGGTGGCCGACAGCAGGGTGACCACGATCCCGACGCCGCCGATGGTCTGGCCGCCGTTCCTGTGTCCGGCTCTCAGGGTGTCCCGGACCTCGGCGAGGGACATGGAACGCAGGCCGAGGATGACCCGCAGTGAGTCCACGAGGTTGTCCCGTACGGTGGCCGGTGCGAAAGCCGCTAGGACGAACAAGACCGGGACGCCGGTCAGGAAGGTCTGGGCGGCCAGGCGGGTGGCGGTGTCGAGGACGTTGACGTGGATCAACTGCACGGTGAGCTGTCCGACGAACGGGACCGCCCGCACCGATTCGGCCAGACGCGTCGCCCGGATGCGCAGCCGGCCGAGCCTGCCGGCATCCTCGGGCGGCTGTGATGATCCGCCCTCGCCATCCGCCACCTATGATGCGTGCCCGTCACCGCCGCGCCGCATGTGGACGGGCCGCCATTCGGGCGGCGTGCCGGATGTGCCAGCCCTCGTTCATTCTCACCCTGGCGGTCGCATCCGGATTGCGGACACCCACTACCGCGTGGACCGTGAGGGCATGATGACCAAGATCTTGCCGTCGCGCCGGTGGTGCCGTCGCGCCGGCGTCGCGGCAGTGGCTCTGGCGGGCCTGTCTGCGGCCGGGTGCGGGAGCGGCTCCTCCTCGGCCGGGGCCGATGTCTCCTCGCAGGCGTCGTCGGTGGTCTCCAGCCTGGCGTCCCAGGCCGGGTCGGCGGTCGGTTCGGCGGCCTCGCGGGCCTCGTCGTCGGTGTCCTCCGCCGTCTCCTCGGCGCTGGGCGGCGTCAGCGGGGCCGTCACCGCCGCGTCCGACGTGACCGCCGGACCGGTCACGATCGGATCCGACGGGCGTGCGGTGTCCCAGCTGACCGTGCACAACCCGACCTCGGAGGTCCACGACTACACGATCTCGGTGGCGTTCGACGACCCGAGTGGCAACCTTCTGGACGCGACGGCCGTGACCGTGTCGAAGGTCCCGCCCAACGGCTCGGCGACCGCCACCGCGCGCAGCAACCGGGACCTGTCCGGGACGCTCACCGCGAAGATCTCCGCCGCGATCCGGCACTGAGTACAGCGTGTCACCGCTGAGGTGGTGACAGGCTCCGGGCGTGGATCGGCTTTGGCAGGGAGGTGCTGTGGCGGTGTCCGTCTGGCGTTCGGTACCCGGTGTGCAGGCCGCGGCGACCTACCAGCGGGACTCCGCGCTCAAGGACGTCGTCGCGGGGGTGGTGCTGAGCACCTTGCTCGTGCCCCAGGGCATGGCGTACGCCGAACTGGCCGGGCTGCCGCCGATCACCGGCCTCTACACCTCGATCACCTGCCTGCTCGCCTATGCGGTGTTCGGCCCGAGCCGGATCCTGGTGCTGGGACCGGACTCCTCCCTCGGCCCGATGATCGCCGCGGCCGTCGTGCCGCTGGCGGCCGGCGGGCAGAACAGCGAGCGGGCCGTCGCCCTGGCCTCGATGCTGGCGATCATCGTCGCGGTGCTCCTGATCGGCGGTGCGCTCGCCCGTCTCGGCTTCGTGGCGGACCTGCTGTCCAAGCCCACGATCATGGGCTACCTGAACGGTCTGGCACTCACCATCCTGGTCGGACAGCTGCCCAAGCTGTTCGGCTTCAAGACCAGCGCCCAGGGCCTCATCCGGGAGATCGGCGCCTTCCTGCGGGGGCTCGCGCGGGGTGAGGCGGTCCCCGCGGCCGCCACCGTCGGCCTGCTGGGGGTGTTCGTCATCCTCGCGCTGCAGCACTGGCTGCCGAAGCTCCCGGCGGTGCTGATCATGGTCCTGCTGTCCATCGCCGCGACCTCCGTGTTCAACCTGGCCGACCACGGGGTGAGCCTGGTGGGCGAGCTGCCCCGGGGCTTCCCTCCGTTCACCCTGCCGGATGTGCGCTGGTCCGACATCGGCCCGCTGGTCGGCGCCGCCGCCGGCATCACGCTGGTCTCGCTGGCCGACACCATCTCCACGGCCTCGGCGTTCGCCGAGCGCACCGGGCAGGACGTCGACGGCAGCAAGGAGATGCTCGGCATCGGGGCCGCGAACCTGGCCGCCGGGTTCTTCCAGGGCTTCCCGGTCAGCACCAGCGGGTCGCGCACCGCGGTCGCCGAGCGGTCCGGTGCGCGCACCCAGCTGACCGGCGTGGTCGGCGCGGTGCTCATCACCTTGATGATCGTGTTCGTACCGGGCCTGCTGCGGAACCTGCCCAACCCGGCGCTGGCCGCCGTGGTGATCTGCGCCTCGCTGTCGCTGGCGGACATCCCCGGCACGATCCGGCTCTGGCATCAGCGCCGGACGGAATTCATGCTCTCGGCCGCGGCGTTCCTCGGCGTCGCCCTGCTCGGCGTGCTTCCCGGCATCGCGATCGCGGTGCTCCTGTCGATCCTCAACGTCTTCCGGCACGCGTGGCAGCCCTACGAGGCCGAGCTGGGACGGGCCGCCGGGCTTCGCGGGTACTACGAGCTGGACGGCCATCCGGGCGCGCAGCGCGTCCCGGGCCTGGTGATCTACCGCTTCGCAGCGCCGCTGATCTTCGCCAACGCCAAGACGTTCCGGAACCGTGTCACCCGGCTGGCCCGCGGCGAGGGGATCCGCTGGATCATCGTCGCCGCCGAATCGATGACGGACGTCGACGTCACGGGGTGCGACATGCTCAAAGACCTCACCGAGGACCTTCACGCGCGCGGGGTCGAGCTGATGTTCGCCGAGCTTCAGGACCCTGTCCGGCAGAAGATCGAACAGTTCGAACTCGGCATGATCCCCTCGGGGAACTTCTTCCCGAGCGTCCACGCCGCCGATGACGCCTTCCGGGCCCGGACGGCGAACCCCCCGGCCACCGGCGACGAGGCGCCCGGCCCGGCGGATCGGGGCGAGTGACGTGGAACCGAGCCAGACCGGCGTGCCGGACGGCGAGATCGGGGAACTCGGCGGCCAGACGCGCGACGCCGGGCGGCGCCGGGCCGCCGGCATCTACGGGGCCATCATCACGGCCGCGATCTTCGCGGCCGTCTCCGGGCTGACGACGGCGGCCCTCGTGGTCGCGGTCCTCGTCACCCTGGTGGTCTACTGGCTCGCCGAGGAGTACGCCGAGCTGCTGGGCGAACAGATCGAAGGCGGACGCCTGCCGTCCATGGCGCGCATCGGGCGCGCGCTCGCCGATTCCTGGCCCATGGTCACGGCGTCTTTCGTGCCGCTGGCCGCGGTGGTCGTCGCGCGCCTGGCCGGGGCCACGCAGCTGACCGCCACGAACATCGGCCTGGCCGTCGTCGTACTCCTGCTCGGTCTGCACAGCTGGTCAGCGGCCCGGGCGGCCCAGCTCACCGGCTGGCGCCTGGCCGGGGCGGCCGCGACCGCCGTGGGCCTCGGGCTCGTCATGGTGCTCCTCAAGAACGCGGTGCTGTTGCACTTGCACTAGAAGGCATCTCCGGTTCGCCGGGCCGGGCCGCGCGTCACCGGGTCTTCCCGGGATGGGCCAGCGCCAGTGCGCCGAGCCGCCGCCAGTCGACCGTCTGCCGCGGCGGCGGTGCCCCGGGGCGCTCGCGGGGCACCCGGATGCGCAGGGCTCCCGGGACGACGCGGCAGCGGACCGGGACGGGCAGGGTCAGGGCCTCGCCGTCCACTCCGGCGCGGACGGTTTCGGCGTCGGCGGCGACTACGACTTCGTGGGCTGTCATCTCGGTGAGCGCGGCGGACCGTTCACCGCGCAGGGCCAGATCCGCCGCTTGCGCCGCGGTGCGCACCGTCAGCCCGATGACGCCGAGCGTCCCGGTGTCCAGCCGCGGCCGACGGCCTGACCCGGCGTCGTAGGGGTTGCAGCTCACCAGCAGCGCCTGCGGCTCTGTCAGCGTTCTGCCGTCGATGGACGCCGTCAGCCGGGGTCCGGAGTAACCGCGCAACAGGTCTGGGAGTTCCTCGAGCGTGGTGGCGGCCTTGGCGTCCCGGTACTCAGGGCGATGCACGATCTCGGCATAGACGCCGAAGGAGGCGTTGTTCACGAACGTCCGTCCCGCGACCTGCCCGAGGTCGACGCGCAGTTCGACGCCGTCGGTGAGGGCGTCCAGGCAGCGGCTCGGGTCGTCGCGGTCCAGGCCGAGGTCCATGGCGAAGTGGTTGCGGGTGCCGGCCGAGATCACGAGGAAGGGGACGCCGTGTTCGGCCGCGACCCCGGCGACCAGAGCCTGTGTGCCGTCGCCCCCTGCGACGCCGAGCAGGTCCGCACCGTCGGCGAGCGCCTGCCGGGCGATCGCGGCGACGTCCTGATGGTGCGAGGTGTCCAGCAGGATGACGCGTGCGCCGAGCGCCTCGGCCTTCTGCGCCAGGCCGAACCGCTCGACCTTGCCTCCGCCGGAGGCCGGATTCATGATCAGCACCGGATGGTGCGGCGGGGCCGTGTCCCGCGGCGGTGTGCCTTGCGGGCCGCTGTCGGCTCGCAGTGCGGCGCGGCCACAGGCCAGCGCGGCGGCCCAGGCCGCGGCGGCACCGAGGGCGACGAGCCAGCGGGTGGTCGAGCCCGCGTAGAGCAGGACCATCCCGGCCAGTGCGCCGACCGCGACCAGCACGCCGGCGGCCCGTGCGACGCCGTGGTGGGACAAGGCCAGCCACCCGCCGATCGCGGCCAGTGCGAGCGCCGCGATCGCGATCGCCACGGCCGCGACGAAATTGCCCAGACTGGTCGCCGCGACCAGGAGGGCTACAGCGGCCAGGGCGAACGCGAGTGCTGTGCGGGCCAGCCGACGACCTTGCCGTGCGAGGTCGGCTTGGTCCCGCCCGGCCCGCTGTGCCGGCACCCGCGCCGGTTCCTCAGGGTGAGATCGGCTCGTCGTCATGTCCGATCAGGGACCACAGGGCGACGCCGTCGATCGCGATGAGGATCAGCGCCCACCAGGTCTGGTAGGGCAGCCACATGAAGTTGCCGATCATCGCCAGCGAGACGATGATCACGCCGCTGACCCTGGCCCAGGTGGCTCCGGTGTACGCGCCCCACCCGACGATGGCCACCAGGACGCCCAGCACCAGGTGGATCCAGCCCCACGAAGTGGTGGAGAACTTGAACGTGTAGTTGCCGATCTGCCGGTAGACGTCATCCGTCGCGATGGCGGTGATCCCCTGGAAGACGTTCATGATTCCCGAGATCATCAGCAGCACACCGGCGAAGACCGCACCGCGCGGAGTCGCGGAAGTGCCACGACGTGGAACTGTGGCCTGACTCATGGCTGTCATCTCCACTCGCGCACAAACCGGGTGCGCTCCCCGTTCGTACCGCACGAAGGGGTACGACTTCTCATTATCGATTCGCCCTCCGAGGCGGGCCGAGGAAGCAAGCCCGTTCGGGTGAGAACGGGAAACTTCCTGGGAGGCGGCGCTTCTGCTTAAGACCGGCCGACCTGGCGCGGGCATCCGTCACGATCCTTCGCCCCGGTGCCGGTGGCGGTGCCGGACGCGGCGCAGGTACCACACCAAACCGGTGGCCGAGGATATGAGGACCGCCAGCGACACCAGCGCGGGCCACTGGTGCCCTCCGATCTCGACGTCCAGCGCGAGGAACACCGCGAGGCCGCCCACGACCAGCGCCAGCGAGGCCAGAGCCCGCCCAGCGGCCGCCGCGAGCCCCGGAACGTCGGAAGCCTTGCGCGGCAGATGGAGGGCCTTCTCCGGCCCCGAGTAGAACACCGAGATCCGTTCGGCCAGGTCGACCGTGCCGCGGTAGTACGACATCGACAGGTAGGGAAGCCATATCAGCGGGACCACCATGCCGACGACCAGCGCGAGGCCGAGCAGCAGCCAGCGCCCCAGGTGGACCAGCCGGCTCACCGGGGTGACCGCTGCCGGCGCGATCAGCCCGAGCAGCTTCGCCATGCGCCGGATCACGTCGACCATGGAGTAGACCGCGGAATGTCTCCGGCGGGTGGCCGCCTCCGCCGCCGGGAGCGCCTTCAGCGCCGCCGCGGCTCGAGGCACATCCGGGTAGACATCCATGATCACCAAGAGTTCGGCAGCACGCTGCGGCTCTTGCGGATCGCAGTTCGCCAGAGCCGCCATACGCAGCAGCATCTTGATCTGGGCCAGCAGCGCGGCGACGAAGGCCACGGGGACGAACACGATGAAGGGGCCGCCGACGAATCCGCCGTCGCGGGCTGTTTCCCGCACCCCCTGCTGGGCGATCAGGCGCTCCAGCTCCACGGTGCCGGCATCCGGATGCCGGCGGCGCAGCCTGGTCATGTAGGCCGGAACACCCGGCCCCAGCATCTTCAGCGAGTACTCCGCCAGGTTCTCCGGGAGGTGGGCGGGGTCGCGCAGGATGATGCGAAGCAGCAGGCGGGCCATCCCCTGATCCCGGCCCGTCTCGCGGCGCCCCGTGGACGGCGCCCCGGCGCCGGGTGACATGGTCGCTCCTTCGTCCGCACGCGCCTGTCGATCTCGGGCGCCGGTCCCGTCACGCGAGGTACGGGCCGGACCGGTGCGGAACCGTCGGCGCCGACGACCGCTGCCGGGTGTGCCGGTCGGCGTGGACCTGGCACACCCGGGTCGTGGTCGCGGACGTTACATGCCGCCGCCGCTCTGCGAGTCGGCCACGGCGATGGCGAACCCGAGGGCCTCGGTGATGTGGCCCGCGGCCGACATGACGCGCGCCGTCCCGACGACGGGGGCGATCGCGACGAGAAGGTCCTGGACCTGCTCGAGAGTCACGTTGGCTTCCTGGGCCGGACCGACGTGGGCGAGGTAGGAGATCGGCGGAGCGTCCATCGCGCACAGCGCCGCCAGGCGGGTGAGCACGAGTGTGCCCGGATCCATGCTGCACCGCTCGAGCGAGTCGATGGTCATCGCGGCGAGCGTGTCCAATACGGGAGTCTCGGATGTCGTGGCCATGAGGGCCTGCCTTCCTTGAAGGAATCGAGCCGATACAGGCCGCTGGCAGACGCAAACCTTTGTCGCCGACCTGCGGTTCGATGCTAAAAGCGGTTTCCGGGTCGCGCATCAGGAGTGGGGGTCGCGATGTGGCCGTTCGGTCGTACGCGCCGGACGATCGTGCCCATGAGCAGGTCGTGCGCGGCACGGCGCCGTGAGTCCAGCACGGTCAGGATCATCCCCGCCAGCCAGATCGGCGCGAACAGCAAACCGAAGAACGCTCGCGCCCCGGCACGCCACACGCCTACCCGGGAGCCGTCGCGCCGCAGGACGATGATGCCGAAGACCAGGCCGCCGAGACTCTGGCCCGCGATCCACCAGCCGAGCCAGAAGTACAGCAGCGGCAGCAGGGCGGCAGCCGCCTGAGCGCCGTCCTTCAGCCACCCGGGAGCCGACCCTTCCACGGAAGCCCACAGCGCCGGGACGCCGAAGCCGACCGCCACGGAGGCGATCAGCAGCAGAACGGCGTCGACGCTCAGCGCCAGCAGCCGGGTGACCAGGCCCGAGTACTCCTCACGCCGCCCCGGCTCGGGAGGAGTCCGTGCGGCGGTCATCCCTCGGGACCCCGCCGTCCCAGCAGCTTGCGCAGCATGGCCTCGATCCGGTCGTCGGCATCGGCCGAGGCGTGGCGGGCCTCGTCGAGGCCCTCGGAGAGCATGTCCTTGCTCTGCGCGGCCACCAGATCCCGGATCCGGTCGTCGTTCGTGAGGTCTTCGATCACCACCGGGACGACATCCGCCCGGATCTTCGGCAGCACCCCGTCGATCACCTCGGGCACGAACTCCTCGATCAGGTAGGGCTTCATCGACTCCGTCAACCGCTGGACGATCTGCCGGTCCGCCCACCCCGCAGCCGCCGTCACCACGTGGTCGGCGCGCCCGGCCAGCTTGCCCACGGCACCTTTGATCAGCAGCTCGCCCCGGTCGGCGGCCTCGTGGTAGCGGTGATCGGCCTGGTCCGCCGTGGTCCGGCTTCTGTCGATCACCACCCGCGCGGTCTCCGCGCCGAACTCGACGAGCACCTCCACCACCTGCAACGTGGCCCCGAGGCCGGCGGCGAGCAGTTTCGTGACCGGCGCCATCGAGGTTTCCCCGCCGTTGTCTTCCGTCGGCATCAATCGCTGCCCTTCGGCATCAGGATGGACACACCCGCAGGCGGACGCCCGTCTCAGGCGCTCAAGATCTTCTGCTTCTGAGCCTCGAACTCCGCCTCGGAAAGGACGCCGCTGTCCTTCAAGGCGGCCAGGTCCTTCAGCTGGCCGATCTTGTCATCCATCGACGGCGCCGCGGGCGGCGCGGGCGCGGCCGGTGCGGGCGCCGGTTCGGGCGCCGGCGCGGCCTGCGCCGGCTGTTCCTGTTCAGCCCAACGCCCGGCCTGACGCCGCGAGACCCTGTTGGACACCGCAGTCGCCGTTCCCGCGACCACCGCGGTGCGCGCGACTCCTCTGAGCAGACCCATGATCAAGCACCTTTCAGCTGCCGGCGCCGGTGCCGGAACCGGCGGTTTCGAGGGTGGCGAGCAGGTCGGTGACGGGGATGCGGCCCCCGGCGACGATCTGGGCGCCGCTGCGCCGCAGCGCGCCGGCGAACGGCGCGGCCCAGGTGTTCTCGTAGACCAGGATGCCGGCCGAGGTCCCGGGCTCCAGTACCGAAGCGGCCTCGGTGATCTCGTCCTCGCCGATCAGCCCCGATGAGGCGCCCTGGAAGACGGACAACTCCAGCCTTCCGTCGGCGTCCTCGTCGGCGAGGTCGAGCACGGTCACCGACCCGTCGTCGTCCTTGACCACGAAGGTGAGGTCCAGGATCCGGATGATGCCCCGCTCCACCAGGTCGACCAGAATGGGCAGGCCCTCCCCGCGCATGTCCTTGCGGGGGAACTCGACGATGAGGTAGTCGACCGGGCCCATTTCGAACGCGTCACTCATGGCGACTCCGTAGGTAGTCCCCTGCCGCGCGCAGCCGGCTGCCACCGGCGCCCGCGTCAGGCGAGGATCTTCTGCTTGGCCTTCTCGAACTCCCCCTCGCTGATGACGCCGTCGGCCTTCAGCGCCGCGAGCTTGGCCAGCTCATCGGCACTGCCGCCGCTCGACGTCCCGCCGGCCTGCCGGACCCGGTCGTCGAACTCCTGTTGTCTGGCCTGGGCCCGCTCCAGCGACCGCGCGTCCATCTGCTTCCCGCGAACGATGAGGTAGATGAAGACGCCGAGGAACGGCAGGACGCACACGAAGATCGTCCAGCCGACCTTGCCCCACCCGCTGAGGTTCCGGTCGCCGAAGACATCGGAGATCACGCGGAACAGCAGCATGAACCACAAGATCCACAGGAAGAACCAGAGCATTATCCAGAACGCGTTGAGCAGGGGATGAGACATATGAGGGGTCCTTTCCCGACGGGCGCCGAAACGCCACACGTATACCGAAAGCCTCAAGTCCATGGACATCCCGCAGATCGCGGACCGCAACCGTGCTACGCCAGCCGGGTGATCCCGCAGCGGGGGGGCGGCCGGGCCGCAAAGCCACCGGCCGCCGCACGTCAGACAGTGCGGCGGCCGGCGAAGCTCGAACCCTGAAAACCAGCGGCCTAGATGCTCACCCCACCCAGCACCTGCCGGGCCATCACGATCCGCTGCACCTGGTTGGTGCCCTCGTAGATCTGCGTGATCTTCGCATCCCGCATCATCCGCTCCAGCGGGTAGTCCTTCGTGTAGCCGTACCCGCCGAGCAGCTGGACCGCGTCCGTGGTGACCTCCATCGCGACGTCGGAGGCGAAGCACTTCGCCGCCGCGCCGAAGTACGTCAGGTCCGCGTCGCCTCGCTCGGACTTGGCCGCGGCGGTGTACGTGAGCTGACGGGCCGCCGTCAGCTTCATCGCCATGTCCGCGAGCATGAACTGGATGCCCTGGAAGTCCGCGATCGGCTTGCCGAACTGCTTGCGCTCCTTGACGTAGTTCGACGCGTAGTCCAGCGCGCCCTGGGCGATGCCGAGCGCCTGCGCCGCGATCGTCACGCGGGTGTGGTCCAGGGTGCGCATCGCGGTGGCGAAGCCCGTGCCCTCCGCGCCGATCATGCGGTCGGCCGGGATGCGGACGTTGTCGAAGTAGACCTCGCGGGTCGGGGAGCCCTTGATGCCCAGCTTCTTCTCCGGCGCTCCGAAGGTCACGCCCTCGTCGCCCTTCTCGACCACGAAGGCCGAGATGCCCTTCGAGCGGGCCGCCGGGTCGGTCACCGCCATCACCGTGTAGAACTCCGAGACGCCGGCGTTCGTGATCCAGCGCTTCACGCCGTTGAGGATGTAGTGATCCCCGTCACGCTCCGCGCGGGTCTTCATGCCGGCTGCGTCGGAGCCGGCGTCGGGCTCGGACAGACAGTAGGAGAACATGCCGCTGCCCGCCGCCAGCGGGGTCAGGTACTTCTGCTTCAGCTCCTCCGAGCCGGACAGGATCACCGGCATCGAGCCCAGCTTGTTCACCGCCGGGATCAGGGAGGAGCTGGCGCAGACGCGCGCGACCTCCTCGATCACGATGCAGGTGGCGAGGGCGTCGGCGCCCTGGCCGCCGTACTGCTCGGCCACGTGGACCGCCGCGAGGTCGGAGGAGACGAGCGCGTCGAGGGCCTCCTGGGGGAACCGGGCCTGCTCGTCGACCTCGGCGGCGAAGGGGAGGATCTTCTCCTCGCACAGCGAGCGGACCGCCTCCCGCAGCAGGTCGTGCTCCTCGGAGACCTTGAACAGGTCGAAGTCGGCGGCCATGGCTCGCTCCTCGGGTGAAGGTACTGGGTACCCTTGATTATCCACACTGGGTGCCACCGATACCCTGTGGTACGCACCACAAGTGCGGCACATCGCAACACCGGAACCGGAGGCATCGGTGATCGAACGAGTCGGAGTGGTCGGCGTCGGCCAGATGGGGTCGGGCATCGCGGAGGTCTGCGCACGCAGCGGGCTGGACGTGATCGTCTCCGACGAGAACGCCGAGGGCCTCAAGCGCGGGCGCGACCGCATCGCGGTGTCCCTCAAGCGCGCGGTCAAGGCCGGCAAGATGAGCGAGGACGACGCCGACGCGGCGCTGGGCCGCATCCGCTTCACCGAGGACCTGCAGGAGTTCGCCGACCGGCAGCTCGCGGTCGAGGCCGTCGTCGAGGTCGAGCCGGTCAAGACCGCCGTGCTCAGCAAGCTGGACCTGATCCTGCCCGAGGACGCCATCCTGGCCTCCAACACCTCCTCCATCCCGATCATGCGCCTGGGCACGGCCACCACCCGCCCGAACAACGTGGTCGGCGTGCACTTCTTCAACCCGGTCCCGGTGCTGAAGCTGGTCGAGGTCATCCCCTCGCTGGCCACCAGCGAGGACACCAAGGCCCGCGCCGTGGCCTTCGTGGAGCAGCTGGGCAAGCAGGCCGTGGTCGCCCAGGACCGCGCCGGCTTCGTGGTGAACTCCCTGCTCATCCCCTACCTGCTGGCCGCGATCCGGATGGCCGAGGGCGGCTTCGCCTCCGCCGAGGACATCGACTCGGGCATGGTCCTGGGCTGCGCGCACCCGATGGGCCCGCTGGCGCTGTCCGACCTGATCGGCCTGGACACCGTCAAGCTGGCCGCCGAGGCGATGTACGAGGAGTTCAAGGAGCCCCTGTACACCCCGCCGGCGCTGCTGCTGCGCATGGTCGAGGCCGGACGCCTGGGCCGCAAGGCGGGTCGCGGGTTCTACGAGTACCCGAGCGTCTGACCCGTCGCGAGCTGACCCGCCGCCGGCTACCCCCGGCGGCTAACCCGCAGGCACGACCGCGGGATCGAGGGCCTGATCATGGTCCTCGATCCCGACCCCGCGCACCGAGGACAGCATCAACGGCGCGACCATCGCCGCCGCGAACAGGATCCCGGTCGCGAACATGACATGGCGCGCGCCGAAAGCGTCGGCGATCGGGATGACCGACAGCTGGCCCGCCGGGACGGCCAGAGACCGGCCGAACTGGTCGTAGGACACGACGCGCGACATCATCTCGTTGGGGACGTAGGTGTGCAGCGAGGTGTCCCAGCTGACGGCCGCGAACGTGATGCCGAACCCCGCGACGAACGACGCCGTCGCGACCGCCGCCACTCCCCCGTTCAGCCCGAGCAGCAGATACGGCACGGCTTGCAGCGTGATCGCCGTCTGACCGACCAGCAACGGCCGCTTCACCTTCACCCGGATCATCAGCACGCTCATGATCAGCTGTCCCACCGCCCGGCAGCTGATGATGACGCCCCAGCCCTCGGCGCCGAACGTCTGTTTGGCGATCACCAGCCCGAGGATCTGCCCCGCGCCCATCTGCAGGAAGTTGGACACGGTGAAGGCGGCGGTCAGCGACCAGATCCAGGAGGACGAGCGGAAGTAGGTCCAGCCCTGGCGCAGCTCCGTGAACAGCTTCCGGTCGGTGCGCACGTGCCGGTTGGCCACCGGGATGAAGCAGAACACCGCGCCGGCGACGAAGAACGACGCCGAGTCGGCGACCAGGGCCCAGCCGCCGCCGATCGTACTGACGAGCACCCCGCCGGCCGTCGGGCCGAGAACCCGGGCGGCGTTGTTGACGCTGGCCAGCATCGAGTTCGCCTTCTGCAACCCCTCCGGGCGGACCATCTGCGGCACGATCCCGCTGAGTGAGGGCCCTGCGAACGCCGACAGCACGCCGGTGGCGAACGCCAGAGCGATCAGGTAGCCGATCGGCTCTTTGGTGAGCAGGCAGAACGCCATCGCGCCCTGCGTCACGCCCAGCCCGAAGTGCGTCACTCGCAACAGCACGGCCTGCCCGACCCGGTCGCCGATCCCGCCGCCGATCAGCAGCAGCGCGATCGTCGGGATCATCTGGGCACTGATGACGAAGCTCAGATCCTTCGGGCTGCCGGTGAGTTGCAGGACCGCGAAGAACAACGCGATCTGAGTGGCCGCGCCGCCGGTGACGGAGATCGACTGGCCGACGAAGAAACGCCGGAACGGCTTGTCCCGAAGCGGATTCATGATGGCGACCCCACCCAGGTGGACGGCACAACGAGGGCCGAGGCTAGCAGCGGGTTTACGAAGGCCGCACCTGAATATCGGATGCGCGGGCTGTTAAACCTTTATACGCAGATCCACATACACCGGGTGAACCCTCCCCACCCCCGCATTAGCGTCACGCGCATGCCGTCGCACCGGCCACCGACGGCACGCCCCCGACAGTGCCGGCGACCGTGGAGGTCTCCCTCAAGACCGTGTACCTTGCGCCGGGTCGGCCCGACGCCCTGATGAGCTATCAGTCCCGGTACGAGCACTGGATCGGCGGCGAGGCCGTCCCGCCCGCGGGCGGGCAGTACTTCGAGAACCCCACGCCGATCACCGGCCAGGCGTTCTGCGAGGTGGCCCGCGGCACCGCCGACGACGTCGAGCGGGCCCTGGACGCCGCGCACGCCGCCGCGCCGGCCTGGGGAAAGACGTCGCCGGCCGGGTGCGCCGAGGTGCTGAACCGG
>Ga0207695_10002869_pt1 | contig 25023 bp, 23 predicted proteins | sample KBSC54metaG_FD_184354 | JGI IMG/M metagenome (GOLD analysis project Ga0207695, IMG submission 184354) | Corn rhizosphere microbial communities from Kellogg Biological Station, Michigan, USA - KBS C5-4 metaG (SPAdes) (version 2) | ecosystem: Host-associated > Plants > Roots > Rhizosphere > Soil...
TGCTCGTTCTCGATCGTGAACGGCTCGTCCGCGATGATGAAGCGCCGGACCTTCTCGATCACCGACAGCCCGTCGTTCACGCGATCGACCGCCGTGCCGAGCGCCTTGTGGAACGCGGGGTTCGTCTTGAGGAGCGATAGATCGGCGACCACGCCTGCCTCGGCCGCCCATTCCTTCATCCATTCCGGGTCCGGCACGATCAGCCCGACCAGATAGGGCCGCCGATCGCCATAGACCATCGCCTGAACGATTTCATGCTCCAGGGTCAGCATGCCTTCCACACGCTGGGGGGCGATATTGTCGCCCTTGTCGTTGACGATCAGATCCTTCTTGCGGTCGGTGATCGTGAGCCGCCCCTTTTCGTCAAGAAAGCCGATATCGCCTGTGTGCAGCCAGCCATCCTTGAGCACGCGATCGGTCTCTTCCGGATTATGCCAATAGCCGTGCATCACAAGCTCCCCGCGCACGAGGATCTCGCCATCCTCGGCGATCCGGATCTCGACATTTTTGAGCGGCGGCCCCACCGAATCCATGCGCAGCCCGGCGCTGGGACGATTGCAGGAAATGACCGGACCCGCCTCGGTCTGGCCATAGCCTTGCAGGAAGGTAAGGCCGAGCGCGTGAAAGAAGATGCCAACCTCCGGATTGAGCGGCGCGCCCCCCGAAACCATCGCCTTGATGCGGCCGCCGAACCGCGCCGCGATCTTGGGACGGATGGTGCGATTGAGCAAAAGATCCATCGGCCAGTCGCGTAAGCGCTTGCTGCCGTCATAATCCCGCGCGCCAATTTCCAGCGCCCGTTCGAACAGATAATTGGCGGAGCGGCCTTGCTTCTCGATCGATTTCAGGATGCGCTGCCGCAGCACTTCGAACAATCGGGGTACGACGACCATGATCGTCGGGCGCACTTCCTCGATGTTCGACGCGAGCTTCTCCAGACCCTCCGAATAATAGATTTGCCCGCCTAAGGCGATCGGCAGGAACTGGCCGCCGGTATGCTCATAGGCATGGCTCGCTGGCAGGAAACTCAGAAATACTTCATCGTCCCAGCCGAAATCGCCCGCGATGATGTCCAGCGCGCCTTCGACGTTGGAGAGGATCGATCCATGATGCTGGCGTACGCCACGTGGCGCGCCGCCGGTTCCGCTCGTGTAAATGATGCAGGCCAGATCGTCCCGCGTGAAATCGGCCGCAATCGGCTCCGCCGTTTGCCGCGCGGCAAGATCGGCGAACAGCGCGAAATCGATATCGCCGGATTGGCCGATGCGCAGCGGCTCGAAGCCGATGACGAGATGGCAGCAGGACGAGCGCATTGCCGCCGGCATGAACTGGCGTGCGAGCTTCGGCGTCGACACAAATGCAGCCCGCGCGCCGCTGTTTTCCAAAATGTGGAGATGATCGCGCTCGGTGTTGGTCGTATATGCCGGCACACTCACGCAGCCTGCCGCCATGATCGCGAGATCAGCGATGCACCATTCGGGCCGGTTCTCCGAAACCAGCATCACCCGATCACCCGGCTTCAGACCCAGCGCCCGCAGGCTTTCCGCCACCGAAGCAACCTGATCGGCAGCCTCGGCCCAACTCGTCGCCTTCCAGTTATGGTCGTTCTTCGCCCATAGGAACGGCTTGTCCCCGCCTTCCTTGGCGCGCGCGAGGAACATGGCGATTAGATTGGGGAAATGCTCAAATGCGCGCATACCCACCCCCTGCGACCCGTTTTTCCAGCTCTATTCGGCCAGTGCTACACCCTCGCTACGCGGATCGGCGGCGCCCCGCCAACCGTTTTTTGTCCGTTCGATCGCATTTACTTTCGAATCGAGCTCAGCAGGCGAGACGATGTGGCCAAGTCGCGTCAGCGCCGGCGCCATCGTTTCGAGGCTGCTGCCTTTCTCGACCAGCAACGCCTTATCCTTGAAGAAGATGTTGGGCAGCGCGATTGCCTGCTGCGCGGGCAGCCCCCAATCGAGAACGCCGATCAGCGTTTTGGCGACATGCATGATGATCCGGCGCCCACCCGCTGAACCGAGCGCCAGAACCACCCGCCCCTTGGCGTCATAGACAATGGTTGGCGCCATTGAGGAAAGCGGCCGCTTGCCCGCTTCAACACGGTTCGGAACCGGCAAGCCGTCTTTTTGCGGCGCGAAGCTGAAATCGGTCAGTTCATTATTGAGGAACATGCCACCGGCGATAAGCTGGCTGCCGAAGGCGCTTTCCACCGTCGACGTCATCGAGACGATATCGCCGGTGCCGTCGCGGACCACGAAATGGGTGGTGCCGTGTTCATCGGGCGTCTCCGTCATCCCGACGCGCACGGCGCCGGGCGGCTTGCCTGCAGAATATTCGTTGCGGGCATGGTCGACCGAGATGAGCTTCGAGCGCTCGCGTAGATAGGCACGGTCGATCAGCCCCGGCAGCGGAAGCTTCACGAAATCGCCGTCGCCCATGTAAAGATCGCGGTCCGCATAAGCGAGCATCATGGCTTCGCCGATCAAATGCCATGCAACGGGGCTATCCTTTCCCAGCTTCTTGAGATCGAACCGCTCGAGCATGCCAAGCATGCTGAGGATGGTGGTCGCCCCCGACGATGGCGAGCCCATCCCGCATATCCGCCATGTCCGATAGAATCCGCACACGGGAGCGCGCTCGATGGCTTTGTAGGCGGCGAGATCGCCAGCGGTGAGCGCGCTCGGGTTTCGCGGCGATTGGGCCACGGCAGCGCTCACCTGCCGGCCGATCTCGCCCTTGTAAAAAGCATCGGGGCCTTGTGCGGCGATCAGCCGGAAGGTCTTTCCCAGATCAGGATTGACCACCCGGTCACCAGCCTTTTTGGGATGCCCGTCCTGCCAGTAAATTGCCCGGGCCGCAGGAAACTCGGCCCAGATTTTTTCGTAGGCGGCAAGCCGCTCCTGCAGGATGGGGGTGACTGTGTAGCCCTGCTCGGCCAGCCGGATGGCGGGATCGAACAGCCTGGCCCATGGCAGCTTGCCCCATTTGGCATGCGCCTTGGCCATCAGCGCAATGTTACCGGGCACACCAACGGACAACCCGCCCGGCACCGCTTGGGTGAAGGCCATCGGTGTCCCGTCCGCGTTGAGGAACCGATCCGGCCGCGCATTGGCAGGCGCGGTCTCACGCCCATCGATCGTATCGGTCTTCCCGCTGTGGCCGCCATAATGCACCAGGAAGCCGCCTCCCCCGATCCCCGAGGATTGCGGCTCGACGACGGTCAGCGCGAGCATCACTGCCATGGCGGCATCGGTGGCGGTGCCGCCCTCGCGCAATATTTCGCGTCCGGCCTCCGCAGCAAGAGGGTTGGCGGCGGTGACGATACCGCCTGCCGCCTGGGCGACGGCCGGAGCTACGATCAGGAGCAAGGCCAGTAATCGGGCAAGCATGCGGGCGCCTCGCAGGTTATTCGGTGCCGACGGCAGCCGCGACATTGGCGAAGCCGTCTCGTTCCATCAATGTTTTCAGGCCTTGTGTGATCCGCCGCGCCAGACCCGGCCCCTCATACACCAGCGCCGAATAGAGCTGCACGAGGCTCGCGCCCGCCCGGATCCGCGCATAGGCGTCCGCAGCGCTGCCGATGCCCCCGACGCCGATCAACGGCAGTTTCCCCCCGGTTGCGGTGCGGAAATCCCGCAGCCGCTGCAAGGCCAGAGCCTTCAGCGGTTCGCCCGACAATCCGCCGCTTTCCTTGCGTTGCGGCGAATTCAAGCGCGGCCGGCTGATCGTGGTATTCGACACGATCAACCCGTCTATACGCTGTTCGATCGCGACGGCCGCGATATCGTCGATGTCAGCGGGCTCCAAATCAGGCGCGACTTTCAGGAAGATCGGCGGAATATCGAGGCCGCGGGCCGCCACCACACGATACAGCAATTCCTCGAGCGCGGCTTTGTCCTGCAACGCGCGCAGCCCGGGTGTGTTGGGTGAGGAAATATTGATCGTCAGATAATCCGCGACCCCCGCCATTGTGCGCACCCCGGCGACATAATCGGCAACGCGATCATCGGAATCCTTATTGGCACCAATGTTCACACCCAAGACGCCCGCGCGCCTACGTCGCGAGAGCCTCGCCAGCGCCGCCGGCTGACCGCCATTGTTGAACCCCATGCGGTTAATCACCGCCCGATCCTTCTCAAGCCGGAACAGACGGGGGCGGGGGTTGCCGTCCTGCGGCAGCGGCGTCAGCGTGCCCACCTCGACAAAGCCAAAACCCAGCGAAAGCAGGCTGTCCGGCGCCTCAGCATTCTTGTCATAGCCTGCCGCCAATCCTATCGGATTGGGAAAATTCACGCCTGCCACGCTGGTTTTGAGCGTGGGATCCTCAGCCGATGGACGGCGCATCGACGGCATCGAACGCGCAGCCAAGAGGCTTAACTCATGGGCCCGTTCCGGGTCCAGATTGAACAATAGGGGCCGTAACAGGGGGTAAAGCGCCATAGGCGGGCTATGCCAGCGCCCGGGCGGGCGGTCAAAGCATCAGACCCTTCGCCTAGATCAACGCCGACGTCGTTTTTATCCAATACGGAAATCGCGCTGCCCGCTATTGCCGCGCTGCGACCCGAAGGACTTCCCGTTGGAAGGCCTTTTCCTAGGCCCGGAGAGCTTTGCTCCACCGGGCCTTTTTTTTGCTAACCAGCGAAGTCTTTCGTCTTCAACGTGATTTATGTTAGACGTCTCCCGGCGACGCACATCAACAGGGGACCGTTGTGCAGCTAGTTGGTACGCCTATTGGGTTGCGTTATTTCGTTCCTGCGCCGCTGCTGCGGAATTTCGTTTCGTCCTACTATGTTTTTCACGTCGACGTGAAACACCATGTGGATCTGATGCGCGCGGATCTTCCCCAGCTTCGCTTCATGGTGCGCGGTTCGGCCGATTATAATTTCAGCGATGGATCAAAAACGGCCGCGACGGCATGCTCGCTGCTCGGGCCTACTTTCGGCGCCTACCGCTTCGAAGCGCGCGGCCCGCTACTGGTGCTCGGCATTGGTCTTCAGCCAGCGGGTTGGGCTGCGCTCATCAAGGACGATGCGAACATCTTCGCAAACAGCGTCCATGACGCCGTTCCGCTGTTCGGGAACATTCTGAACGATACGCTCGACGAACTTCAGGCCATCGAAAAACATCATCAGATGGCTGAGGCGGCCGATCGTCTTATGACCACTCTGGTTCGCAATGCTGCTGAACCGCCCTTGTGGTTCGCGCGGATTACCGACAAGTGGCTCACCTCCTCGCTCTCGCCCGAAGTGGACGATCTCGTCAGCGCCGCTGGCATATCGAGCAGGCAGGTCGAACGCCTCGCCAAGCGTATTTATGGAGCCCCGCCCAAATTGCTCGCACGGAAATATCGAGCGCTCAAAGCCGCGTCCGAACTGTCGCAGAACGAGGCCCCGTGGTCGGAGGTGGTCGGTGATGCGTTTTCGGATCAATCCCATCTCATCCGTGAATTTCGCCAGTTCGTTGGTGTCACGCCTACTCAACTCGTTTCTCGTCCGCCCCTGGTTATGCAGATGTCGATCCAACGCCGCCGGGTGATCGACACGTTGCCTGAGCTCATTCAGATAACCTAAGAATATCTTCTCCGATACGGAGTGAATTCTCTAGTACAACTTCCATTTTGGAGGCGTCTTCGCCCCAATTAATGGCCATTATCGATAGCATCGTCCCGAACCTTTCAGGGATGGGCCATGCTGTTTGTACCGGATATTGCACATGAACTTCGGAATTGCGCAGGTCGTGCGGAAAATCTGCACGAAAGAGTGAAAGAACTTCTTAAAGTTACTGAATATGAGTTGGTGCAAGATAGCACGTCAGCCAACTCAGTGTACCAGCTCCGCTATGACGCCTATCATAATGCTGGCGCCACCCGGCCCCGCGAAGACGAAAGGCTTTGGGACGCGCATGACGAGGATCCCCATGCTGCTTCGATCGCGCTCCGCTACAAGGGCAGGCTGTGCGCATCGATCCGGCTCCATGTCGTAACCCATTCTTCGCAAAGCTCGCCTGCGGTCGATGCCTTCCCGGAGCAGCTTAAACCCCTGCTTGCCAGCGGCACGAGGCTCGTCGACGCGAATTGCTTCTGCGTGGATCCCGCGCTCAGCGGGCGCGTGCCGGAGCTCGCCTACCTCATGCTGCGGCTGCCCTTCATCACGGCAGACCTCCACGCCGGCACCAAGATCACGGCGACGGTCACCGCGCAGCACAAGCCTTTTTACATGCGTATCCTGCGTTGCGACGAGATCGCGCCACCCCGGTCCTATCCGGGACGAACCCGTCCGCTTGGCCTCACGCTGTGCGATGTCGGTCGCGAACGTGTCAACATCGTCAAGCGCAACCCGTCGTTCGAACCGTTGCCGGGCGAAGCTCACCGGATCGGCCTCGATCGCATCGGCATGCCTGTGTCCATGTTCGAAACCCGGGCTGCGGCATGACGGTGGCAGCCGCCGCCGATCCGCGCACCCTTGCCCTGGGGGGTGGACTTGTTCCGGCTGTCGAGCGTCTTGTCGGGCGGCTTTCCAGCGTTGGCGATCGGCCGTTTTTCGATGAGGCGTCGTTTCCCTGGGTTCGCCGCATCGAAAGCTTCTATCCGGCCATCCGGGGAGAGATGCTTGACCTGCTCAAGCATCAGGAAGCGATCCCGGGCTTCGAGCAGATCTCCACCGATCAGCGCAAGCTTTCCAATGATCGCCGCTGGAAGACCTTTTTCTTCCTCGGTTACGGGCTTCGCTTTGAGGACAATATCGCCCGCTGCCCAGCCACCTGGGCAGCTGTTTCGGAGATTCCCGGCCTCACCACCGCCTTCTTTTCCGTACTTGAGCCGGGCAAACGGCTGCCGCCGCATCGCGGCCCCTATAAGGGCGTGCTGCGTTATCATCTCGCTATTGCCATCCCCGGCAACGGGGACGCCTGCGGGATCGAGGTGGCGGGCGAGCAGCGCCGCTGGACCGAAGGCCGCAGCCTGATCTTCGACGACACCTTCATGCACAGCGCCTGGAACGACAGCAGCGAACGGCGCGTCGTTCTGTTCGTCGACTTCGCACGGCCGCTTCGCTTTCCGATCAACCTGATCAACCGCGCCATTTTGAAGCTGATCTCGCGCAGCGGCTATGTCCAGGAAGCCAAGCTCAATTACCGCCAGTGGAAAATGATGCAGCAGGCGGCGGCAGGGCGGTAGCTTAGGCTAGTCGCCGCGCCTTCCCCGCCGGCCGCCCCAAGTTCCCCGGGGATTGCCACCGGGCTGCACCGGGGGAGAAACCTGCTGCTGTGGCGGATTAACCTGCGCGGGGCCGGCGCCGCCATGATCCATCTGAGCCGGAGCGGTTCCGCCGCGCTGCCAACGCTGACCGCGCCACTGATGATCGTCGCGCATGCCGGGCTGCCATGGCCGTTCCCGCGGCCCGTGCCACTCGCCATGGTCGCGGCGATGCTCCCAATAGTCGCGCTGCCGGTCGCTCCAGCGGAAGCGCCTGCCCTCGCGGTTATACATCCAATAGCCGGAGCCGGGATAATAATAGCCGTCATACCAGCCAAAGGGCGCGTACTCGTAAGGGCCCCAGGCATCATAATAACCGGGATAGCCATAGCCCACGCTCATGCCGCCATAGCCATAATCGTCATAAGCGCAGCCCGTGAGCGCGACAGTCGCACCTAATAGGCCGGCCACAAAGATCTTGTTGGACTTCATATGCAATTCCTCTCGATCGAGAAGAACGCATATCGGCATTGAATGGTCGCTGAACTGCTCGAGATTGCGCGTTAGGCGGCCGCTGTTTCGGCGGGTGCTTGAGCGCGATTGATCATGGCATTAGCCACCCGCGTGAGCGCCTCGCTCATTTGCTCGCGAAACCTTTCATCGAGGCCGGGATGCTCCATGATCGCCTGACTCATTGCATCGGCCCATTGCCGCGCCAGCCCAGGATCGATGGCGAGTGCGCCGTGCAACGACATGACGCATTTTCCCTGCCCGAACCAATCGCGCGGGCCGCCGAGCCAGCCTGCAAGAAAGGCCGCCAAGCTGGTACGAATCGCGCTCAGATCCGCTTCATGCATTGCTCTCAGGCTTGCAAAGCGCGGCTCATGCTCGATCAGATCGTAGAACCGATCCACGAGGGCCCGAACAGAATCCGCCCCGCCCATGATCTCATAAGGTGTTTGATCAGCCACTTGATTCGCCTCGATCCGCTTGGGCGACAGCTTAGGCGACAATGAGCAAGCAGGGTTTGACGCGGGTCAAATCACCCTAGCTAATTGCTGAGCATCGCCGCCAGTTGGGAGGCGCGATAGGGCTTGGGAAGGAACATGCCCGCTTCGGGTAGACTGGCTGAGTCGAGCCATTGTTTTCCCGACGTGACGATCACCTTGATCTCGGGACGCTCTTCGGAAACGTGGCGTGCAAGAGCAAGGCCGTCCATATCGCCCGGCATGTTGATATCCGTGAAAAGGACCGCGACCTCATCATGCTCATCCAGCATCTTGAGCGCTTCGGCGGCGTTTGCGGCCTCCAGCACCTTGAAGCCAGAATCTTCCAACGCATCGGCGGCGATGATGCGGATCAACACCTCATCCTCCACCACCAAAACCGTGTTATGTTCACCACCCAACATAACCCCAGAACTTCTCGACCGCAGCCAGAGTTCCCGTAGGAGCGATATTTTTTGGACGGCGCAAACTAGGTCGAGGGGGGAAGCCAATCCGTGTCCAAGCCTGCGTAGCGATTCACATAGCTCGCCACTTCCGCCAGCCGCTCTTGGTTGAGGATGGTGAGTTGATTGGCTTGCCGGGCGATCAGCCCATCCTCGACCAACGCGCGAATCATGCGGTTGACGTGAACCGCCGTGAGCCCCGTCGCATCGCCGATCTCTTCTTGCGTCAACGGAAACGCAAAGCTGTTGCCGAGCTGCGTGTTCATCACCCGAAGCCGGGAAACAGTATCGAGAATCAACGCTGCTACACGCGCCTTTGCGGACGTCCGTCCGAGCGATGCGAGGCGATCGCTCAACGAAACCTTCTCGGCCTGAGTGATGAGGAATAGCAGCGCCCCAAGTCGCGGATGCTCCACGAACAGCCGATTCAGCGCTGATTTTTCGACCGGACAAATCCGGACGTCGGTCAGCGCCATCAGGGATTCGGTCGCCTCGTTGAACGCTGCACAGGACAGCCCCGCCATGTCTCCCGGCAAATGCAATCGGAGAATCTGGCGGCTGCCGTCGTCCAGCAACACGAAGCTCAGCAGCCAACCGGAATTCAGAACATAGAGTTCCTGCGCCCGATCATGCTCCCTGCGGATGATCGCGCCCCTGCGATACACCCGTTCCGTGCCCTCGAGCTGAGCGAGCGCGGTTTCTTCGCGGCTCGTCAGCTTCAAATAGTGGCTCAGGCGTTCAACCAGACAGCTGTCTGCCACGCTCCCCCCGCGAGATATAATGTCCGTACCTGCAATCACTTAGATAAAGCTGAACAACTTGGCGCTAACAACGATCAAGGTTTTCCGATAAATCGTTACACTTCCGAGAGGAGTGTCACGCGGCTTGAATGCGTGCACAGACTCGATAGAAGCCCGAGATGGATAGAATTCTCATTCGCGGCGGGCGCCGCCTCACTGGTACGATTCCCATATCGGGCGCAAAAAATGCGGCTCTGACGTTGCTGCCATGCGCCCTCCTGACCGATGAGCCACTAACACTTCGTAACCTCCCAAGATTGGCGGACGTCGACAGTTTTGGCCACCTTTTAAACGAGCTGGGTGTTTCCACCACGGTGGAAGGCGCACGCGGCCATGATTTTGGCCGCGTCATGACGATGCGCGCTGACGCGTTATCCTCGACGGTAGCACCGTACGATATCGTGCGAAAAATGCGTGCGTCCATCCTTGTGCTCGGCCCTCTGGTCGCGCGCGGCGGCGAAGCGAAGGTGTCTCTCCCCGGCGGTTGCGCGATCGGCAATCGCCCGATCGATCTGCATCTCAAAGCGCTTGAAGCGCTGGGTGCGGAGATCGAACTCACCGGCGGCTATGTCCGCGTCATGGCGCCCAGCGGCGGCTTGAAGGGCGGCCGCATCACCTTCCCCTTGGTGTCCGTTGGCGCCACTGAAAATGCCTTGATGGCGGCGGTGCTCGCGAGCGGCGAAACCTTGATCGAGAATGCCGCGCGCGAGCCGGAGATTACCGATCTCGCCAAGTGCCTCGTCGCAATGGGCGCGAAGATCGAAGGCATCGGCACCGAGCGACTCCTCGTCCAAGGCCGCAAACGTCTTCATGGCGCGACCTATGCCGTGATGCCCGACCGGATCGAGGCAGGGAGCTACGCCTGTGCCGCTGCAATCACGGGCGGAGATATTGTGCTGGAAGGCGCACATCCCGAAGACATGGCGGCGATTTTGGAGAGCTTGAACGATGCTGGTGTCATGATCGGCGTCGAGGATCGCGGCATTCGCGTGAAGGCCGACAGCCAGCTGCGCCCGCTGACACTTTCGACCGCGCCCTTTCCCGCCTTTCCTACTGATATGCAGGCGCAGTTCATGGCGATGCTCGCGCTGGCCGAAGGCGCGAGCGTGCTCACTGAAACGATCTTCGAAAATCGTTACATGCATGTGCCGGAACTCGCGCGCATGGGTGCCGACATCCAGGTGCGCGGCCGCACCGCCGTCGTTCGCGGCGTCTCGGAACTGGTCGGTGCGCCGGTGATGGCCACTGATCTGCGCGCGTCCATGAGCCTGATCATCGCCGGGCTGGCAGCGAAGGGAGAGACCGAGGTCAATCGCGTCTATCATCTCGATCGCGGCTACGAACGGTTGGAAGTCAAGCTGCAAGGCGTCGGCGCAGATATCGAGCGCGTCGGCGACGGCTGACCGGCGGCTCAGAGCAGCCGGTCGATAATGTGAAGCACGAAACCGACCATCCCGCCGACCAGCGTCCCGTTGATCCGGATATATTGGAGATCGCGTCCGACGGCCGACTCCAGTCGTCCCGTGACGGTCTTCGCATCCCAGCTCCGGACCGTTTCTGAGACGAGCGTGACGATCCCGCTTCCGTAGCGCGCGACCATTCCGACCGTTGCCCTGCGCGCGAAGCGGTTGATCACGAACCGCAGCGCCGCATCGTTCTGAAGCGTCTCGCCAAGCTGGCGGATCGCTGCACCGAAACGGCCGCTGCCGGAATGGTTCGGATCGCGCGCCGCGCGCAGCATCGCGTCGCGCAGCGAATGCCACATCCCATCGATCCAAGCGGCTACCGCCGCGTTGGATATGATGGCATCGCGGAAGCGCCCCACCCGGTCGCGCATCGCCTCATCCTGTTTCAAGTCGGTCGCTAGCTTCTGCAGGCCTTCTTCGGCCTTCAGGCGCAATGGATGGGCGGGATTTTCGGCCATCTCCCCGAGCAGCTTGCCCAGCCCGTCGATGATTGCTTGGGCGAGCCGTTCGTCCAGCCCCGTCCAGCGCAGGATCGCGCCCGCTTTCTCATGAACCATTTGCCGGATGAGATCCTGGTTCGCGGCCAGGGTTTCGTTCGCCCAGCGCACCAGCGCCTCCAGAAGCGCGACATGGCGCTGCTCGTCCACCGCGCGCTCCAGCGCCGCACCAAGCACAGGCGCGAAATCCAGCATACGAAGCCGGCCGACGATTGCACCCTTCACCATCGTGCCCAAATGTTCGTCCGCCAACGCCTCGATGATGTCGCCCAGCAGCTGCCCGGCGCCCTTCCGCACGCGCTCGTCCACCGAGGGCGCCGCAAGCCAGCGTCCGATGCCGGCGGCGATATCCAGCCCGCGCATGCGCTGCGCGACCACCCTGGCCGTCAGGAAATTGTCCCGCAGGAATAAGGCTAGCGTATCGCCGATCCGATCCTTGTTGCGAGGGATGATCGCGGTATGGGGGATCGGCAATCCTAGCGGATGACGAAACAAGGCGGTGACGGCAAACCAGTCAGCCAACCCGCCGACCATGGCGGCTTCAGCAAAGGCACGAACATAGCCGGCGGCCGGGAACTGCGCCTCATAACCACGTGCAATCAGATAGATCGCGGCCATCGCCATCAACAGCCCGGTTGCCGCCACGCGCATGCCACGCACGCCGCCCTGTGCGGGGTTGAAACGATCGAGACCGACTGCAGCGAACAGATTCATGCTAAGAGAATGGCCCGAACCTTGGAAGGTTCAAGTCATTCCGCAGGCTGGGCCGCCGGATGATGCGCTCTCTCCCCGCCATTGGTGAGCCAGCGGCGCATGCGCGGCCCCAGCCAGCGCTCGATATCCTCAGCGATGCTGAAGCTGGGTGGGATGATCAACAGGGTGAGCAGGGTGGAAAGCGTAAGGCCGCCGATCACCGTAATGCCCATGGGCGCGCGCCAGCTTCCGTCGCCGGAAAGCGAGAGGGCGATCGGCAACATGCCAGCGACCATCGCCACCGTCGTCATGATAATCGGCTGGGCGCGTTTGTGGCCGGCATCGATGATCGCCGCATTTTTCTCGACACCATTGCCGATCTCCTCAATCGCGAAATCGACGAGCAGAATGGAGTTCTTCGCGACGATGCCGAGCAGCATCAGCAAACCGATCAGCACCGGCATGGAGATAGGGTTGCCGGTCAAATGCAGCGCAATTGCGCCCCCCAGCGGCGCCAGAAGAAGCGAGCCCATGTTCACGAGCGGAGGCAGCACGCGTTTATACAGCAGCACCAGCACGGCGAACACCATCAGCACGCCCGATACCACCGCGACGACGAAGTTCATGATCAGCTCGGCCTGCCATTTCGCGTCGCCGACCTTCACGCGCTCGACTCCGGCGGGAAGGTTTTGCAGCGATTTCATCGCATCTATCTTGGGTTCTGCATCGCCGCTCACCAGCCCAGGCGCGAGATCGGCGCCGATCGAGATCCGGCGCTGCTGATTATAGCGGCGGATTGCGCTCGGCCCGGCCCCGAAGCTGATATCCGCCACCACTTTCAAGGGAACGGATCCGCCATTCGCAGTCGGAACCGGCATGTTCTCGATCGTGGACAGCGATTGCCGCGCGCTTTCCGCGATCGAAACGCGGATCGGGATCTGCCGATCGGACAGGGAGAACTTGGCGACATTCTGGTCGATATCGCCAATGGTCGCAATTCGGACGGTTTCGCTCAAGGCGGCGGTGGTGACGCCCAAGTCGGCAGCTAAATTGAAATTGGGCCTGATGGTGATCTCCGGCCGTTGGAGATCGCCGTTGATGCGGGGCGCGCGCACCTCAGGCAGCGCCGCCAGCTCACGCACGACATTCTGCGCCGCGCGATTGAGAGGCACCGGATCATTGCCGACCAATGTGACGTTCAGATCGCGTCCGTTGGCCATTCTGCCGCCCGCCTGCGATTGGAAATTGATCCTGGCGTCCGGGATCTGATGCAGAAGCGGAGCGGTCGCCCGCTCAAATTCGACGCTCGTGCGTTTTCGATCCTTGCGAAGGGTCAAGTAGATCGTCACGCTGCCGGCATCCTCGATATCAGCGAAGGCTGCCGCCACGTCCGGCTGGCGCTGCAATAAGGCCGCCACCCGATTGGCCATGGCTTCGGTCCCCTGAATGGTGGTTCCCGGCGGCATCTCGATGGTTACTTGGCTGTAATCGGTGTTGATCGTTGGCTGGAACGTCATTGGCAAGGTTGCAAATGCGAGGATCGTTGCCGCGAAAGCAGCGACTCCGATCAGCACCGTCTTCCAGCGATTGACCAGCGTCCAGCGCAGCGTGGCCATGTACATGTCCATGAGCCGGCCCTCGCCATGGCTCGCGCTGCCGTGAGCCTTGAGGAAATATGCCGCGATCATGGGCGTGATCATGCGCGCCACCGCCAGGCTCATCAGCACCGCCGCGACGATCGTCAGACCGAAATTCTTGAAGAACTGGCCGGAAATGCCGGGCATCAAACCCACCGGCAGGAACACCGCGACGATCGACATGGTGGTCGCCAGCACGGCAAGCCCGATCTCGTCAGCAGCATCGATAGCGGCCTGATAGGCGGTTTTGCCCATGCGCATGTGGCGGACGATGTTCTCGATCTCGACGATTGCGTCATCGACCAGGACACCGGCGACAAGACTGAGCGCAAGCAGGCTGAGGCCGTTGAGCGTGAAGCCCATCAGATCCATGAACCAGAAGGTGGGAATCGCCGAAAGTGGAATTGCCAGTGCGGAGATTACCGTCGCGCGCCAATCGCGAAGGAACAGGAAAACGACAAACACAGCGAGCACAGCGCCCTCGATCATCGCATCGATGGCCGAATGATATTGGCCCTTTACATAATCGACCTTGGTATAAAGCTGGGTGAACTTGATCTTGGGGTTTTCCTTGCGGAGCTGGTCGATGACCTTCTCGGCCTGTTCATAGACCGTGACGTCGGAATAGCCCTTGGCCTTGGAGATGGAGAAGCTCAACACCTGGCGCCCGTTCATGGTGGAAAGCGCCCGTTGCTCCGCATAAAGATCGCGGACCTCGGCAACGTCGCGAAGCCGGATCGTGCGCCCGTCTCCCACATGAATTTCGGTTTGGGCCAACGTGTGCGCGTTGAGCGAATTTCCGAGCACCCGCATCGATTGCTCGGATCCTGCGATCTCCACCCGCCCGCCTGCGGCATTGAGGTTGAGCTGGCGGAGCTGTGCGTTGACTTCAACCGCCGTAAGGCCTTGCGATTGCAGCTTGATCGGATCGAGAATAACCCGGATTTCCCGGCTGACGCCGCCGCCGCGCCGCACCTGCGCCATGCCCTCGATCGCGAGCAGCCGTTTGGCCACGGTGTCGTCGACGAACCAGCTCAGTTGCTCAAGCGTCATGTCGACGCCCTCCACCGAAAAATAGGCAAGCGGGCCGCCTGAAATGTCGACGCGCGTGACCTGCGGCTCGAGAATGCCTTCGGGCAATTCGCTGCGAATGCGGGATACCGCCTCGCGAACGTCGTTCACCGCGCGGTCGACCGGCGTGCCGATCGTGAATTGCACCGTGGTCTTGGAGGAACCTTCGCTGACATAGGACGTCAGCTCATCTACCCCGGTGATTCCGCGAACCGCGGCCTCCACCCGCTGGGTGACCTGGGTCTCGAGTTCAGTCGGCGCGGCGCCAGGCTGGCTGACGGTGATGTCGGCAGCAGGAAATTCAATATCGGGATTATCGTTCACATCCATGCGAATGAACGCGACGATACCGGCCAGGGTCAGCGCGATGAACAGGACAATCGGCGAGATCGGATTCCGGATCGACCATGCCGAAATGTTGCGGAAGTTCATTGACCACGCTCGTCGAGCACCGGCGAAACCAGATCGCCAACGCTCAGGAATGCGCCTGCGGAAAGGACCACCTTCTCCGTGCCCACCAGCCCTGAAAAAATCGGCAATCCAGCGGCGGTGACGGGCCCTACCTTCACATCGCGACGGGCCACCCGCCGGTCGGCGCCGACGACATAGACGAAATTGCCTTTTTCGTCGCTCAGAACCGCCGACTCTGGAAGAACCGGGGCGACCCGCACGCCGGTATGCAGATCGGCTGTGGCGAATCCGCCCGGCCGCAACGCCTTGTCATAATCGAGTGCGATGCGCACTTGGCCCTGACGGCTTTGCGCGTTGATGACGGGCGCGATCTGCCAGACATGCCCTGCGAAGGACCGGCTCGACCCCACCGGACGGACCTGAGCGGAATCACCCACCGCGATCTGCGCCAGATCGCTCTCGGCCAAAGTCGCGCGCAGCTCCATCTCGCCGCCTTTGGCCATGCGGAACAGCGCACCGTTGGTCGGCATCACCACCTGCCCCGGCTCGGCATCGCGGGTCAGAACGAGGCCGGCGGCAGGCGCGCGAATATCGAGCCGGCCGATCTGGGCGTTCGTTTCACCCAGCTGCGCCTGCGCCACGGCGACGCGTGCCTGGGCCGCATCTCTGGTTGCTTGCTTGCGCTCGAGATCTGCCTTGGAAACAAAACCGCGCGACACCAGCGCCTGCGAACGGGTAAGCTCGGACTGGGCGATCACCGCGTCGGCGCGGGCGGCAGCAATCTGGGCGCGCAGCTGGGCGGCCTGCTGCGTCTGCACCGAAGCATCGATAGTCGCCAGGGTCTGGCCGGTGCGAACCCAATCGCCGGCTTCCACATAGACGCGGTTGATCATCCCGCCTTCGCCGGCAACACCGACCGGCATTTCGCGACGCGCGGCGAGCGTGCCGGTCGCCGAGATCATGGCCGCGACCTTCTGCGTGCCCGGCCGCACCACCGTCACGCGCGGCGGCTGCTCCGTCGGCGCGGGCGGCTTCTCGGAACCGCGCCATGCGAGGAACGCCAGCAGCGCAACGAGAATCAGCACGGCGCCGCCAATGATGATCTTCCGCTTGCGCGCCGCAGCGAGCTCGTCATCATTGTCGGCGATCGCAGCGGATCGCGCTATGTCCGCCCCGAACCGGGGTTCGATATTCATTGCTTATACCTGTTTCGGCGCCGGCCTTCCGCCGGCGGCACTGTATTATACGATTAAATCACCTGCCTCAAGCGCTCTCGAACCAGTTCCGTTCAGTGGCGGTCAAGCCGTCATGATGCGATAAGCTCATCTGTGAGCGGATGAGGAGGTACATTATGAGTGCGAAGCTTTTGGTCGTGTCCGGTGCCGCGGCGGCGATACTGATCGGCGGCAGCGCTCTGGCGCAAACGGGCCAGCCCGCGATTGCCGGTACCAGGCTCGACATCACTGCCGAGGGGGCAGTGAACCGCACGCCGGATCTCGCGCTGGTCAGCGCCGGGGTCGTCACTCAGGCCCCGAGCGCAAACACGGCCATGCGGGACAATGCCGCGCGGATGGCGGCTACCATTGCGGCATTGAAGCGTGCGGGCGTCGCGGACCGCGATATCCAGACGGCCGCGATCTCGCTCAACCCGCAATATCGCTATGCGGATAACAAGCCGCCCGAGATCACCGGCTACCAGGCTTCGAATCAGGTCTCGGTGCGGTTCCGCGATATCAAGAAAGCAGGCTCCATTCTGGATGCGCTGGTCGCTGAAGGTGCTAACCAGATCAACGGACCCTCCTTCCTGGTGGAAAAGCAGGAGGCGGCGTTGGATGAGGCGAGGATGGCTGCGATCAAAATCGCGCGCGCGCGGGCAGATCTTTATGCCCAGGCGGCGGGCCTTCATGTGAAGCGGATCATCTCGATCAGCGAGGGGCAAGGTTACGCACCGCCGCCGCCTCCCATGCCGCTTGCAATGGCACGTATGGAGAAGGCGGCCGACACCGCCATCGAGCCAGGCGAGCAGAAGCTATCCGTCAATGTCTCAGTGAGTTTCGAGCTGGAATAAAAACGCTCCCGGGCAAGGGGTCCCGGGAGCGCATTTAGGCAGTCGCGGTGCCTGAGCTCGTCAGTAATTCTGCTGACGTTCGTAGAGCGACTTGTAATGCTGGATGCGGGTAACGCGCAGGCCAGGCATTCCCGACCGATCGATGGCACGTTGCCAAGTGGCAAACTCCTCGACGGTAAGGTTGTAACGATCGCATACCTCGTCGACGGTCAGCAGACCGCCATTGACGGCAGCGACCACCTCCGCCTTGCGACGCACCACCCAACGGGTCGTGCTCGGCGGCGGAAGCGTATCCAGCGTAAGCGGCTCGCCGAGCGGGCCGATTACCTGAGCGGGACGTATCTTCTGGTTCTCGATCATCACTTAACCTTCAATCTGGCCTTCGCGACCTTCTGCGACCCCCCTGGCCAGGCTGATAAGGCGATCCCCTTGAAAGAAGCCTAAAATGCCAAGGTAAACGTATCGGATAATTTAGTTTACATGCCGTTAGCGGCGACCAGCGTGGCCACCCCCCGGTGGAAGCTTCCACCGAGCACGCCGGCTGCAGCCTTCCAGCCAGGCCGCGCCTGCATGAGCGCGGCAATCGCGTCCTGACGGGAATGCGCTATGCTGCGGGCGACATCATGATCGATCTGCGCGGCTGCGACGGCGCCGGTGCCCTGAAGCGCAAGCAGCGCCGCGATCATCGCCCGGTGATCTATCGGAAGGGGCGCCGCTACGCCCTGGATCAGCTTTTGTTCGACATACATGCGGCCGCCCTTTTTGCTCTTGCCCCGAAGAAAGCGTTGCTTAGGCGAAATAATTAAATGTCTGGTAAATCGGCCCCTGCGCGCCCAAATGCGCGCCAGATCGATGATACAGGCGGATTTTCAGATCGAAGGCAGTGCGCCAGGCGGCCCGCTTGCGGGACGGCGGATCGTCGTCGCGATGTCAGGCGGGGTCGATAGTTCCGTCGTCGCGGCGCTGGCTGCTGCGAGCGGCGCGGAAACCATCGGCATCACGCTGCAGCTCTACGATCATGGCGCGGCAACCGGCCGCACCGGAAGCTGTTGCGCTGGGCAGGACATTCGCGACGCGCGGGCGGTCGCGGATCGGCTGGGCATTGCGCATTATGTATTCGACTATGAAAGTCGCTTCCGGGATTCGGTGATCGCGGATTTCGCCGACGAATATGCTGCCGGCCGGACGCCGATCCCGTGCGTGCGTTGCAATCAGGGCGTGAAGTTCACTGATCTTCTCAGCATGGCGCGCGATCTCGGCGCCGATTGCCTCGCCACCGGCCATTATGTTCGCCGCGTGATTGGCGACAGCGGACCCGAACTGCATCGCGCCGCCGATCCGGCGCGGGATCAGAGCTATTTCCTGTTCGCAACCACTGCCGAACAGCTCGATTTCCTCCGCTTCCCGCTCGGCGGCATGCCAAAGGCGCAGGTTCGCGAGATTGCCCAAAGCCTCGGCCTTGGCGTGGCGGCCAAGCCCGACAGCCAGGATATCTGCTTCGTTCCCGACGGCGATTATACGCGGATCGTGGCCAAGCTCCGCCCGGATGCGCTGGAGCCTGGCGAGATCGTCGATCTCGAAGGACGGGTGCTCGGCCGCCACAAGGGGCTGATCCACTTCACTGTCGGCCAGCGGCGTGGCATCGAGATCGGCGGTAGCCCCGAACCCCTGTACGTGGTTCGGCTGGAACCCCAGAGCCATCGCCTGATCGTCGGGCCAAGGGCAGCACTGGCCGTAAGGGCGGCAAGGCTCAACGACGTCAACTGGCTTGGCGGCGATCATAGCGGCCCACTGACCGCCAAGGTACGTTCGCTCGCCAAGCCGGAAGCAGCGCGTTTCGATGGGGACTATGTGGAGTTCGATACGCCGGCATTCGGCGTTTCGCCGGGCCAGGCAGCTGTGCTTTACGACGGCGATCGCGTGCTCGGTGGCGGCTGGATTGCCGAGACCGTAGCAGCCGATCTCGTTACAGCCTGAATTCGCCTTCGATCACCGTCACGCATCTCCCGCCGAGCACCACGCGATCACCCGCCAGCCGGCATGCGACATGGCCGCCGCGCCTGCTCGCCTGATAGGCGGTGAGATTGTCGCGACCCAGCCTCTTCGCCCAATAGGGCGTCAGCACGGCGTGAGCGCTGCCGGTCACGGGATCTTCGTCTATCCCGGCATTGGGCGCGAACATCCGGCTCACGAAATCGACACGCTCGCCTGGCGCCGTCACGATGTGGCTCGGATCGCCCGGCACCGCAGCGCCCAGAGCACGGAAATCCGGCTGGATCGCCAGCAGTTCGACCTCGCTCCCCAGCACCGTCACGAAATAGCCGCCTTCTCGGAACAGCGTTTCGACCGGGGCAAGCCCCAGCGCATCGGCGCTGCGGCGATCGGTGCTCGCCTCGGGAGGCAGTGCAGGCAGGTCGAGCTCATAACCCTCGCCGGATCGCCTCACTTCGAGCACCCCGCGCTGGCGGGTGCGAAAGCGTACCGATGGCCGCGACGCATCGCCCCCAAGCACGACATGCCCGCTCGCCAAGGTCGCATGGCCGCACAGTGCAACCTCAACCGCAGGCGTGAACCAGCGCAACTCGAAATCCGCATCTCCGCCGGTGGGCACGTAAAAGGCCGTTTCGGCAAGATTGTTCTCCGCCGCAATCGCCTGTAGCGTCTCGTCATCCAGCCATGCATCGAGCGGCATGACGGCGGCCGGATTTCCGGTGAAAGGCCGATCCGCGAATGCATCGACCTGAGTGAAGCGGATCTTCATGCGAGGTGCTCCGCATCGACATGGCCTTCGGGATCGGGGTGAATCAGAACCTCCACGCCCGGAAATTCCTTCTCCAGCTTCGCTTCGACCTCATCCATCACCCGATGCGCGTCAAGCACGGTCATCTGCGGCGAAACCCATACATGGAATTGAACGAAATCCTTCATGCCGCTGGTGCGTGTTCGCAAATCATGGATGCCCTTCAGCTCGGGATGCTGCGAGGCGATCCGGAGAAAGTGCTGGCGCCGGTCCTCCGGCCATTCGCGATCCATCAGCTGGTCGATCGCCTGGTTGGAGGCGCGATAGGCGCCCCATGCCAGCCATAGCGCGATGCCGATCCCGAACAGCGGATCGGCGCCCGACCAACCGAGATATTGATCGAGCACCAGCGCCGCGATGACGGAGCCGTTGAGCAGCAGATCGCTCTGATAATGAACATTATCGGCGTTGATCGCGACCGAACCGGTTTGGCGGATCACGCGGCGCTGATAGCGGACCAACAGCAACGTCGCGACGATGGCCGCTATCGATACCCCGATCCCCTCGATCGCCCCGCCAGTGGGAACGCCGTTCATCAGCCGATCGAACGCGCGCGCGGCAATCCCCAATGCCGAAATCGTGATCAGCACGACCTGGAACAGGGCGGCGATAGCTTCCGCCTTGCCATGGCCGAACCGGTGATCCCTGTCCGCAGGTTCGGAAGCAAGATGAACGCCGTAAAGCGTGACGAGCGACGCAATCAGATCGAGGCCGCTGTCCGCCAACGAGCCCAACATCGCAACCGAATGCGTAACCCAGGAGGCATAGGCCTTCAGCACGATAAGGAAGATCGCGGTCGAGACGCTCGCCAACGCCGCCTTGCGGGTGAGCGTCGATACGGATGCGCCCGGGTTCATGGGTAGAGCATTCCCTCGCGCCAGCCGTCACCGTCGCGCACGAACAGTCGGCGCTCGTGCAGGCGATGCTCGCGATCCAGCCAGAATTCGATGCGCTCGGGCGCAATCCTGAACCCGGACCAATGCGGCGGGCGGGGAACCGGCTGGCCCGCGAAGCGATCGGCCATCTCCCGGTAGCGCGTTTCGAACAACGCGCGGCTCTCAAGCGGTCGCGATTGATCCGAAGCCCAGGCGCCGAGCTGCGAATCGCGGCTGCGGGTGGCGAAATAGGCGTCGCCCTCCGCGTCCGTAACGCGGCTGACCGCGCCTTCGATCCTGATCTGCCGGCGCAGGCTCTTCCAATGGAAAAGCAGCGCCGCATGGGGATTTTCGATCAACTCTCCCGCTTTGCGGCTTTCGAGATTGGTATAGAAGACGAAGCCGCGCGCATCATGGCCCTTCAGCAGCACCATCCGCACCGAGGGTCGGCCCTCGCCATCGGCGGTGGCAAGCGCCATGGCGTTGCTGTCATTGAGTTCGCTCGCGCGCGCCTCGGCATACCAGGAGTCGAACAGAGCATGGGGATCGGTGGCGGGCATGAACTGCTATCTAAGGGCGTGGCCGCCCAAGTCGAGCGAATCCGGCATTCCGATCGCGTTCCAAACGTCGGAGCCTATCGCAGCCGATGGTCGTTCATGACGCCATGAGAGAGGATGCGTTCGATCTCGCCCGCTTTGTGAGAGCGCAGGCCGGCATCTATGAGCAAACGCTCGCGGAGATCGGAAGCGGCCGCAAGCGATCGCATTGGATGTGGTTCATCTTCCCGCAGTTCGCGGGGCTGGGGCACAGCCCGATGGCGCAGCGTTATGCGATCGGCTCGATCGCGGAAGCGCGCGCCTATCTTGCCGATCCGGTGCTGGGGACGCGCTATCGCGAATGCGTCGCATCGCTCCAGGCGCTCCCTGCGACGACGGCGGAGCGGGTATTCGGCGGCATTGATGCGATCAAGCTGAAGTCGTCGCTCACCCTGTTCGATGAAGCCGGACATGAGCCGCTATTCAGCGAGGCGATCGGCCGATGGTTCGAGGGACAGCGAGACGAAGCGACGCTCAGGCTTCTCCGAAAATAGAAACTTATCTCAGCTGCTGGCGGCGACCAGCTCTCTGGTCGCGGGATGGCGAGGCGCCGCGATCAGCCCTTCGCTCGGCCCTTGCTCGACGATCCGGCCGCGCTCCATCACCGCGATGCGATGGCACAGGCGCCGCGCCACTGCGAGATCATGGCTGATGAACAGGATCGCCAGCCGCCGCCGCTGCTGCAGCTCGGCCAGCAGATCGAGCACGCGGCCCGCCACCAGCACGTCCAGCGCCGACGTGGCCTCGTCCAGCAGCAGCAATTCGGGATCAGCGACCAGAGCGCGCGCGATGGCGACGCGCTGAGCCTGGCCGCCCGAAAGCTCATGTGGCTTGCGCGTCGCGAACTGCTGGGACAGGCCCACTTCTTCGAGCAGCGCTGCGACGAGGCTTTGCTGCTGGCTGGCCGTGCTGCCGGGCCGCAAATGCCCCAGCGGCTCGGCGACGATATCGCGTACCCGCCACTGCGGATCGAGACTCGCCACCGGATCCTGAAACACGGGCTGGATATGGCGACGGTGCTCGCTGCGCATGCGATCGCGCTGCGGGAGAGCGATGCCGCGCCAGGAGACGATGCCGCTTTGCATCGGGCCCAGTCGGGCGATTGCGCGCACGAGCGTCGATTTGCCCGAGCCCGAGCCACCGATCAGCGCCAGACCTTCTCCTTGGGCCAGATCGAGATCGACGCCGTCCACCGCCTTGAATTGACCTCGCCGCCAGCCAGGACGGCGAAAGCTGACGCTGACCTGTTTTGCGTCCAGCAACTTTTCCCCGATCGGCGGCAAGTGCGGCGGCGGATCGGAAAGGCGAGGCGAGGCAGCGATGAGGGCGCGCGTATAATCCTCCTTCGGCGTATGAAGGATTTCGGCCGCAGAACCGACCTCAATCATCTGCCCTTCATTGAGAACGATCACGCGATCGGCATGCGCGCCGACCGCCGCCAGATCATGGCTCACCAGCAGCATTGCGAGCCCTTCTTCCGCACGCAATTGCGAGAGCAAGGCCAAAATATCGGCGCGCAATGGCGCGTCGAGCGCGGTGGTCGGTTCGTCGGCGATGAGCAATTTGGGATGATGCGCCAGTGCGGCGGCAATCATCACGCGCTGACGCTGCCCCCCTGAAAGACGATGAGGATATTGATCGAGCAGTTCGGTCGGCCGCGGCAGCCCTACCCGATCGAGCGCCGCCGTCAATTGAGCCTTGCCCGGCCGGGGCGTACCGGCCTGCATCCATGCCTCGGCCAGTTGCCGGCCGATGCGGAGGTGCGGCGTCAGCGCCGTCATCGGCTGCTGAAAGACAAAGCCGACACCGCGCGCGCGCGCATGACGCAGCACGGCTTCTGGAACACCGATCAACTCCTGCCCCAAAAGCCGAGCGGAGCCGCGCGCCTGACCAGGCGTCAGTCCAAAAGGCGCCAGGCAGGTTTGGCTCTTGCCCGAGCCCGATGCGCCCACCAGCGCAAGGCATTCCCCCGCCGCAACTTCGAAATCGACGCCATGCACCACCTGCCGGCCATCGATCGTGACGTTCAGATCCTGAACCGCGTAAACCGTCACGCCGCCAGCCGATCGCGTAATCGTTCACCGACCAAGGTCAGCGAGATCAGGATCGCGACGAGCACCCCGCCGGGAAAGAATAGCAGATGTGGCGCGATATCCATGTCGTCCGCGCCATCCTTGACCAATATGCCAAGCGAGGTGAGCGGCTCCTGCACGCCGAGGCCGAGGAAGGAGAGAAAGCTCTCCACCATCACCACTTGCGGAACCGTCAGCAACAGGTAGGCGAGCGCGATGCCGGCGATGTTAGGCAACAGATGGCGCAGGATGATCGCGCGTGCCGGCGCGCCCGCAGCCTCCGCGGCGAGAATGAAGGGCCTTTCCTTGAGCATGATCACCTGGCCCCGCACGACCCGCGCCATCGTCAGCCATTCGACCGCGCCGATGCCGACGAACACCAGCACGATCGAGCGCCCGAAGACCACCATCAGCAGGATCACCACGAACATGAAGGGGAGCGCGTAGAGACCATCGACGATCCGCATCATCAGCTCGTCGAGCCTACCGCCCACCCAGCCCGCCACCGCGCCCCAACCGACGCCGATGGCCAGCGATACCAACGCGGCTGCAATCGCGACGGCGAGCGTTACGCGAGTGCCGACCAGCGTTCGCGCCAGCAGGTCCCGGCCGATGCTATCGGTTCCCAGCAAATGCCCCGGCGAAAAGAGCGGACTGCGGACTGCGTTCCAGTCGATCGCGTCGTAAGGCCAGGGGACCAGCGATGGGCCGATCAGCGCGGCAACCAGAATGATGGCAAGGATAAAAAGAGGCGGCCTCACCGCCTCCCATTACCCCGGACTTGGCCGGCTGTAACCACTGCCGCCAGGCATATGCGAGCGGCCGGCGTAGCCATGTCCCCGTTTGGCAGGGTCAGGCCTTTTCGAGCAGGCGTTCCTTCGCGATCTTCTCGCGCCAAACGAGCGGCGCCGTGTGATGCACGCTCTCGCCCGCCGCATCGACCGCAACCGTTACCGGCATATCCTTGACGTCGAATTCGTAGATCGCCTCCATGCCGAGATCCTCGAAGCCGAGCACCTTGGCGCCCTTGATGGCGCGGGCGACGAGATAGGCCGCGCCGCCGACCGCCATCAGATAGGCCGCCTTGTGCTTCCTGATCGCCTCGATCGCGACCGGCCCGCGCTCGGCCTTGCCGACCATTGCGATCAGCCCGGTCTCCGCCAGCATCACTTCCGTGAACTTGTCCATGCGGGTCGCGGTCGTGGGGCCGGCGGGCCCGACCACCTCGTCGCGCACCGGATCGACCGGGCCGACATAATAGATCACCCGGCCCTTGAAGCTGACCGGCAGCTGCTCGCCCTTGGCCAGCATGTCCTGGATGCGCTTATGCGCGGCGTCGCGGCCGGTGAGCATCTTGCCGTTGAGCAGCAGCCGGTCGCCCGGCTTCCA
>Ga0207695_10002871_pt1 | contig 25012 bp, 21 predicted proteins | sample KBSC54metaG_FD_184354 | JGI IMG/M metagenome (GOLD analysis project Ga0207695, IMG submission 184354) | Corn rhizosphere microbial communities from Kellogg Biological Station, Michigan, USA - KBS C5-4 metaG (SPAdes) (version 2) | ecosystem: Host-associated > Plants > Roots > Rhizosphere > Soil...
ATGCAATTCACGCAAGCGATCGTTCGCCGTCCCGCGCCGTCCTGTGGCGCGGGCCTGACCACCGCCGAACTCGGCGCACCCGACTACGACAAGACGCTCACGCAGTTCCACGCGTATTGCGACGCGCTGCGCACGCTTGGCGTCGAGCTGATCGAGCTGCCGCCGCTGGACGCATTCCCCGATTCGCATTTCGTCGAAGACGTCGCCGTCGTGACGCCGGAGTTCGCGGTGATCACGCGCCCCGGCGCGCCTGCTCGGCGCGGCGAGACGGCGCATATCGAAGCGGCGCTCGCCGCGCATCGCGACCTGCTGCCGATGCAGGACGGCCGTCTCGACGGCGGCGACGTGATGCTGGTGGGCAAGCGCTTCTACATCGGCCTGACGGGCCGCACCGACGCCGAAGGCATTGCCGCGTTCGAATCGCTCGTGTCGCGCTACGGTTATTCGGTCGTCGCGGTGCCGGTCGGCGCCGGCCTGCACCTGAAGTCGGTCGTCAACGCGCTCGGCGACGATACGCTGCTCGTGATCGAAGCGCTGGCCGCGCACCCGGCGTTCGCCGACTACCGCCGGATCGCGATCTCGGCCGCCGACGAATACGCGGGCAACACGCTGCGCGTGAACGGCACGCTGATCACGCCGGCCGGTTATCCGCGCGTGCACGACGCGATCGCGTCGCTCGGGCTGCCGCTGCACGTGATCGACACGAGCGAGTTCCGCAAGATGGACGGCGGCCTGACCTGCCTGTCGCTGCGGTTCTAGCCGATTGGCGCGCGGCCGCTTCGGCCGGATAATGTGGCCCCCGCGCGGACAAGGAGACGTCCCGCGCACCAGCCACGACCCGAACGGAGCGAACGCGGATGACCGACAAGAAGATGCAGCTCGACAAGATCGATCTCCGGATCCTCGATATCCTGCGCACCGACGGGCGGATTTCCTACCGGAAGCTGTCGGAGCTCGTGAACCTCACGCCGCGGCCCTGCCAGGCGCGCGTGGAGCGGCTCGAGGCGCTCGGCGTGATCGAAGGCTACCGCGCGGTGATCAACGCGCCGCGCGCGACCAAGCCGATCGTCGTGATCGCGCAGATCGTGCTGGCCGATCACGGGCGTTCGCAGGCGCCGTTCGAGGATGAAATGCGGGCCAATCCGGCCGTGCTCGATTGCTGGCTCGTCAGCGGCACGTTCGATTTTCTCGTGCGGCTCGCATGCGAGGATCTCGACGAGTACCGGCGGATCGCGAACGCGTGGCTGGAAAGCCCGCGGTACCGGATCGAGAAGATCGTGACGACGGCCGAACTGCAGGCGATCAAGCGCAGCGTCGTGTGACGCGCCGGGAAGGTCCGGTTTCGATGCGAAAGACCAGGCCAATCGATTTGTATTCCGAATCAAATCGGTCGTCCCGAATCCAATCAGGGTGAACACTATGGATGCTTTGCAAGCGGCAGCGCAGACGGCCGCGCCGTCCGGGACGACGCTGAAGCGCCGTCTGCAGGGCCGCCACATCGCGATGATCGCGATCGGCGGCTCGATCGGCACGGGGCTGTTCGTCGCGTCGGGCGCGTCGGTCGCGCAGGCGGGGCCGGGCGGTGCGATCGCCGCGTATCTCGCGATCGGGATCATGGTCTACTTCGTCGTCACGGGGCTCGGCGAGATGGCGGCGCTGATGCCGGTGTCGGGCTCGTTCGCGATCTACGGCGAGAAGTACGTCGACGAAGGCTTCGGCGTCGCGCTCGGCTGGACCTACTGGTATAGCTGGGCCGTGACGATCGCGATCGAGCTGGTCGCCGCGCAGATCGTGATGCGCTACTGGTTTCCGGCCGTACCGGGCGTGTGGTGGGGCGCGGCCTTCCTCGTGCTGATCTTCCTGCTGAATACGCTGTCGGTGCGCGGCTTCGGAGAATCGGAATACTGGTTCTCGCTGATCAAGGTCGTCACCGTGATCGCGTTCATCGTGGCGGGGCTGCTGATCGCGGCCGGCGTGCTCGGCAGCGGGCATACCGGCGGCGGGCATACCGGCACCGGGTATCCGGTCGGCTGGCGCAACTTCACGACGGGCGACGCGCCGTTCGTCGGCGGCGTGCACGCGATGATGAGCGTCGCGCTGATCGCGGGCTTCTCGTTTCTCGGCACCGAACTGGTCGGGATCACGGCCGGCGAATCGGAAAACCCGCGCAAGACGATCCCGCGCGCGGTGAAGCAGATCTTCTGGCGGATCATGCTGTTCTACGTGCTCGCGATCTTCGTGATCGGCCTGCTCGTGCCGTACACGGATCCGAACCTGCTGAAGAGCGACGTGACCGACATCGGCGTGAGCCCGTTCACGCTGGTGTTCAGCCATGCGGGCTTCCCGCTCGCCGCCGGCGCGATGAATCTCGTGATCCTGACGGCCGTGCTGTCGGCCGGTAACTCCGGCACCTACGCGGCGACGCGGATGCTGTACAACCTCGCATCGGAAGGGCGGGCGCCGGCGATGTTCGCGACGCTGTCGCCGGGCGGCGTGCCGCGCAACGCGCTGTACGCGACGATGGCCGTCGGCGGGCTGTGTTTCCTCACGTCGCTGACCAACAACCAGAGCATCTATCTGTGGCTGCTGAATACGGTCGGCATTACGGGTTTCATCGCGTGGCTCGGTATCGCGGCCTGCCATTACCGGTTCCGCAAGGGCTTCCTGAAGCAGGGCTACCGGCTCGATCAGTTGCCGTATCGCGCGAAATGGTTTCCGTTCGGGCCGCTGTTCGCGATCGCGATCTGCATCGTGATCTCGCTCGGGCAGGATTACCAGGCGTTCTTCGCGGCCCGCATCGACTGGATGGAAGTGCTGTCGATCTATGTGTGGATTCCGCTGTTCGTCGCGATCTGGTGGGCGTATCGCCGTGCACGCAAGAGCCGGCTCGTGCGCTACGAGGAGATGGACATCGGGCCGTGGCTGACGCGCTCGGTCGAGGCCGTCGACGCGGCGGCGGACCTGCGCGAGCGAGCGCGCGACGCGTAGTGAGCGACGTGCGGCCAGCCGTACGCCGGGATACCATCGCGGTTCGCGCGGCGTGTCGCTCAGGGCCTGCGGCACGCCGCGCATTTCCCGATCGATTTCGCGTCCAGCACACAACATGACAACACAGCCGAACCGCGTTTCTTCCCAGTCACTTGCTTCCGGCGCCAGCGTGCGCGAGATAGCCGATGCGGTGCGCACGGCCGGACGGCGTGCCGCCGATGTCGCCGGCGACGCGCTCGCGCGTCTCGCGGCGATCGCGCCGCTCAATGCGATGGTGCACGTCGATGCCGATCTCGCGTGCCGCACGGCCGAGCGTGTCGATGCGCGCGTTGCGCAAGGCGACGCGCTGCCGCTTGCCGGTGTGCCGTTCGTGATCAAGGACAACCTCGATACCGTCGCGATGCCGACGCTCGGCGCGAGCCCGGCGGTGAGCGGCTATCGTGCGGCGGAAGACGCGCTCACGGTGCGGCGCCTGCTCGACGCCGGCGCGGTGCCGCTGGGCAAGGCGAACATGCACGAACTCGCATTCGGCATCACGAGCGGCAACCGGCATTTCGGCGCGGTCGGCAATCCGCATGATTCGCGGCGCATCGCCGGCGGGTCGAGCGGCGGCACGGCGGCGGCCGTCGCGGCCGGCATTCCGTTCGGTCTCGGTACCGACACAGGCGGCTCGGTGCGGATTCCGGCGGCATTCTGCGGCGTGTACGGGCTGCGGCCGTCCGCGCAGCGCTATTCGCCGCACGGCGTGCTGTCGCTGTCGCCCACGCGCGATACGGTCGGACCGATCGGCCAGGGCATCGACGACCTGCTGCTGCTCGACGCCGTGCTGACGCGCGACGACAGCACGGCCGTCGCGCCGGAATGGCGCCGCCTGCGCATCGGCGTGCCCGGTGCGCCTTACTTCGACGCGCTCGACCCGGGCGTCGCGGCCTGCATCGAGCATGCGCTCGCGTCGTTCGCGGCGGCCGGTGCGACGCTCGTGCCGCTGCCGGCGATGCCGCTGCACGAGGCGAGCGACGCATGCGGCTTTCCGATCGCGGCGTTCGAGGCGAACCGGTACTGGCGCCGTTTCGCGGCGGAACGGCTCGGCATCCCGTTCGAGATGTTCGTCGAGCGGATCGCGAGCGACGACGTGCGCGACATCTTCCGGTCGTTCGTGTCCGCGCCGATCGATGCCGTCGCCTATGCGGAAGCGATCGCGTGCCGTCGGCATCTCGTGCACTGGTACGACGACGCATTCGGCATGCCGGTCGACTGCATCGCGATGCCGACGGTGCCGGGCGAGCCGCCGTCGCTCGACGACGTGGCCGCGATGACGGCCGGGCAGGGCGCGGCGCTGTTCGCGCGCGTCGTGCGCCAGACGTCGCCGGCGACGCTCGCCGGCGTGCCGTCCGTGTCGATCCCGGCCGGGCGTTCCGCGCAAACGGGCCTGCCGGTCGGACTGATGCTCGAAGGGCCGTGGGGCGGCGATCGCCGCCTGCTGGCGATCGCGCGCCGGATCGACGAGCGGCTGCGGGAGGACGCGACGGCCGCCTGAGCCGCCGCGTTCAGGCCAGATAGGCCCTCATGAAGTCGACCCACGCGCGCACCTTCTGCGGCACGTGCGGGGTCGACGGGTACAGCGCGTAGACGGCCTGCGGCGGAAACCGGTAGTCGGGGAGCGCGTCGACCAGTGCACCGCTCGCGAGGTCGTCGCGCACGAGCCATTCGGGCAGCAGCGCGACGCCGCTGCCTTGTCGCGCGAGCACGCGCAGCACCGACGCGTTGTCGACGACCACGCGCGGCTTGGCGCCCGGTTGAAAGGCGTGCGGGTTGCCGTCGCGATCCGCGAGCGTCCAGGTGGCGATCCGCTCGAGCCGCGTGTGGCCGAGTTGCGGCAGGCGCGCCAGTACGTCGGGCGAATCGATGCGCGACAGGCCGGCAGCGGCGAGCAGCGACGGGGCGATCACGGGCCGCACTTCATAGGTCGCAAGGCACGCGCCACGGTACGGCAGGTCCTGGAACTGTTCGAGGCGCCCGAGCCGGATCGCGACGTCGACGCGCTCGCGCACCAGATCGACCTGCGACGCATGCGTCTCGAGCCGCACGCGCAGCGCGGGATGGCGCTGCATGAATTCGTGCAGCGCCGGCGCGACGACCATCGTCCCGTACTCGACGGTCGACGTCACGCGCAGCACGCCGTGCATCCCGCCATGCTCGCTGCGTGCATCGTCGATCGCGCTCTCGGCTTCCTCCAGCACGCGCAGGCAGCGCGCATAAAAGCGCTCGCCCGCGTCGGTCAGCTCGACGCGCCGCGTCGTGCGCGTGAGCAGCGTGACGCCGAGCTCGGTTTCCAGCTGCTTGATGTTGAAGCTGACCGCGGCCCGGGCCTGATTCAACTGGGCGGCGGCGGCCGTAAACGACCCCGATTCCACGACGGCGCGGAAGACGGCGAAACGATCGAGACTCACCATGGCATGTCGACTGCTCTGCGGAAAACCGACATGTTGCCCTGATTGTCAAAATTTTTCGACCAGTCTTGCCGGCCGGGCGGTCTTATCGACGCGTGCCGCGAACCTTACACTGCGGCGTTTCGTTCGTCTCCCGCCGTCATGACCGATCGCTCGAAAATTGCCGCTGTCTACCTGCTCGGGTTCGCGATCGATCTCGCCAACATGTTCGTCATCAACGCCGCGTATCCGACGATCCAGCGCGAGCTGCACGCATCGGTCGCCCAACTGGCGTGGATCGGCAACATGTACGTGCTCGGGCTGACCGTCGTGATCCCGCTCGGCACGTGGCTCGCGCGGCGTTTCGGCGAGCGCCGGCTGCTGATCGCGTCGCTGCTGCTGTTCGCGCTCGGCAGCCTCGGGGTCGGGCTGTCGGCGTCGATCGGCGCGCTGCTGGCGTGGCGGCTGATCCAGGGGCTCGGCGGCGGGCTGCTGATTCCGGTCGGGCAGACGATGGCTTATCGTGCGTATCCGCCCGATGCGCGCGCACACCTGACGTCGATCGTGATGATGGTTGCGCTGCTCGTGCCGGCGCTGTCGCCGGCGCTCGGCGGCGTGATCGTCGATCGCGCGTCGTGGCGCGCGATCTTCTTCGGCATGCTGCCGCTGGCCGCGGCCACCAGCGTGCTCGCGGTCGCGTGGCTGCCGCCCGACGACGCGAGCGAACGCCCGGCGGCGCTCGATGTGCGCGGCCTCGCGTTGAGCGCCGTGGCGCTCGTCGCGCTGCTGCTCGGCCTGACGTTCGCGGGGCAACCGGGGGCGGCACGCCAAGCGATCGCGCCGCTTGCGATCGCGCTCGTCGCCGGCGGCGCATACGTCGCGCATGCGCGACGCGCGGCCGCGCCGCTGCTCGACCTGCGCCTGGTCGCGCAGCCGCAGCTGCGGATCGGCCTGATCGTCTATCTGTGCGTGCCGGGCGTGTTCACCGGTGTGAACCTGGTCGCGGCGCTGTATCTGCAGAACACGCTGGGGCTCAGCGCGACGCATACGGGCGCGCTGATGGTGCCGTGGGCGATCGCGTCGTTCGTCGCGATCGCGACGACGCGCCGCTGTTTCCCGAAGTGGGGCGCGAGGCCGCTGTTCATGTGCGGGATCGTGATCGACGGGATCGGCATCGCGCTGCTCGCGACTCCGCTCGCCGGTTTCGAGGCCGGGCGCGTGCTGGCTTTCGTCGCGATGGGGCTCGGCGCCAGCATGTGCACGAGCACGTCTCAAAGCGCGGCGTTCCTCGACGTGCCTGCCGCGCGGATGGGCGACGCGAGCGCGCTCTGGAACATCAACCGGCAGTTGAGCTTCTGCCTCGGCGTCGCGGTGCTGGGCAGCGCGCTGAATTTCCTGCTGTCGATGCACGGCGACGACGCGCGGCTGCCGTACCAGCAGTGCTTCGGCCTGGCCGCGTTGCTGACGCTGCTGCCGCTGCCGTTCGTCGCGCGCCTCGCGGGGCGCCGCGCGCCTGCCGGGCAGCCGGTTTCCCAACGTTCGTGAGTGTCGAGATGAATTCGTCAAACCCGTTTTTCCAGGAAGTCGTCGACGCGCATGTCGACATCGAGCAATGGCTGTCCGGCCGCGCCGCCCGCGAGGGCCTCGCGCCGCTGCTCGCGCGTTTTTCGCGGCGTTTCTCGATGATTTCGCTGCAGGGGCATGCGCTGGACTTCGCGGATATCGACGTCCTGTTCTCGCGCGGCTTCGGCGCGCGTCCCGGCCTGCGGATCGCGATCGACGAACTGCACGACGTGAGCGCTTGGCAGGGCGGCGCGGTGATCGCCTATCGCGAGACGCAAGTCGACGGAGAGGGGCGGCGCAGCGTCCGCCGTTCGACCGTCGTGTTCGAGCGTGACGCGAGCGGGCGCATCGGCTGGCTGCGCCTGCACGAGACACCCGTGACGGGCTGACCGTCACCCGCCACGCCTGCCGCCGGGTGCCCGGCGGCAGGCAGCACGCTGCCCGAGCGGCCCCCAAGACTGGAAACCTGAGAGATGACCATAAAAGCAATCGAATCCGCGCGCCGCGAGGGCGCGCGGCGGCAGCGCGTCCGCGGCCGGAGGTGTGCATGACGGCGCAACCGTTCACCGATGCGGTGGCGGCGCTCGTGCGCGAGACCGAGGTGCACAAGGATCTCTACCTGTCGCCGCGGATCTTCGAGCTGGAAATGCGCCACCTGTTCGCGAACACGTGGGTCTATGTCGGCCACGTCAGCCAGATTCCTGATACCGGCGACTACGTGACGACGACGATCGGCGCCGAGCCGGTCGTGATGGTGCGCCACGTCGACGGATCGGTGCGCGTGCTGCACAACCGCTGTTCGCACAAGGGCACGCAGCTCGTGACCGATGCATGCGGCAACACGGGCAGGTTCTTCCGTTGTCCGTACCACGCATGGTCGTACCGGACCGACGGCAGCCTCTATGCGATTCCGCTGCGGCGCGGCTACGAGAACACCGGCTTCGAATCGTGCGAGGCGAGCAAGGGCATGCAGGCGGTCGGCGCGACCCATGACCATCGCGGCTTCGTGTTCTGCCGCCTGAATCCGTCGGGTGTCGATTTCCACGACTATTTCGGCGATGCGCTGTCGTCGCTCGACAACCTGGTCGACCGCTCCCCGGAAGGGCGTGTCGAGGTCGCGGGCGGCGTGTTTCGGTACGTGCACGCGTGCAACTGGAAGATGCTGGTCGAGAACCAGACCGACACCTGCCATCCGATGGTCGCGCACGAGTCGTCGGCCGGCACGGCCGTGCGCGTGTGGGAGCGCGACGGCGCGGAAGGTGCGAAGCCGATGGCGGTCGAACTGCTGGAGCCGTTCATCCAGCCGCATGCGTTCTTCGAGCAGATGGGGCTGCGCGTGTGGCCCAACGGGCACGGCCACACCGGCACGGCCGATTCGATCCATGCGCGCTATACGCCGATCCCCGGGTATCACGAGAAGATGGTGGCGGCCTACGGCGAAGCGCGTGCGGCGCGTATTCTCGGCGAGGTCCGTCACAACACGGTGCTGTTTCCGAACGCGATGGTGAAGGGGCCGATCCAGATCCTGCGCGTGTTCAAGCCGCTTGCGGCCGACCGCACGCTGGTGGAGTCATGGTCGTTCCGTCTCGTCGGCGCGCCCGATTCGCTGTTCGAGCGCACGCTTGCGTACAACCGGCTGATCAACGCGCCGACGTCGATCGTCGCGCACGACGATCTCGAAATGTACGAACGCGCGCAACGCGGCCTCGCGACGCAGTCGCGCGACTGGGTGCACGTGGGGCGGTTGTTCGATCCGCGGGAGTTCGCGCAGTCGACGTCGGAAACGAACGGCACCAGCGAGCAGCAGATCCGCAACCAGTTCCGCGCGTGGCTGCGCTATATCGCGCCCGCATCGACGAAGGAGGCGGCCGATGCGCACCTTTGCACACGATGAACTCGCCGCGTTCGTGTACCACGAGGCGCGCCTGCTCGACGAGCGGTGCTACGACGACTGGCTCGCGCTCTACGCGGACGACGCGCGCTACTGGATGCCGCTGTCGCCGGACCAGCCCGACACGGGGCTGCACGGCGCGCTGATGGACGAGGACCGGCTGCTGCTGCGCATCCGCATCGAACGCCTGGCCGGCCGCCGCACGTTTTCGCAGCAGCCGGCGAGCCGCGGCCACCATCTGCTCCAGCAGCCGCATGTCGAGCGTGCCGACCGCACGCGCGGCGTGTACGTACTGCGCACGCCGTTCCATTACGTCGAAGCGCGGCGCGACGAGCAGACCCTGTTCGCCGGCTGGTACACGCATGAACTCGCGGTGCGCGACGACGCATTGCGCATCCGCGTGAAGCGCGTCGACCTCGTCAACGCCGACGCACCGCTCGGCAGCATTCACCTGCCCGTATGAGCGCGGGCTCGCGCATCCGGCTTCCACCTTTGATCCCGACTCCATGAACGCCCCTGAACGCCTGCCGCACACGCTACCGTACATCGACACGCTGTACGACTATGGCGCTTTCCTGTCCCGTACCGGCGGCCGTCTCGGCACGCTGCCGGCCGAAGGCGCGCACGATGCGAGGATCGCGATCGTCGGCGCGGGCGTCGGCGGTCTCGTCGCGGCGTGCGAACTGCTGCGCGCGGGTGCCCGGCAGGTCGTCGTGTTCGAGGCGAACCGGGCGCGCGTCGGCGGCCGCCTGCTGAGCCAGTCGATCAACCCCGATCATCCGCATCTGCTCGCCGAAATGGGCGCGATGCGCTTTCCGCCGTCGCAGGCCGCGCTCTATCACTACCTCGACCGGTTCGGTGTCGACAGCGCATCGGCGTTTCCCGACCCGGGCATCGTCGATACCGAGATCCACTACCAGGGCCACGCGTACCGCTGGCCGGCCGGCGATGCACCGCCCGCACTGTTCGAGCGCGTCGACCGCGGCTGGCGCGCGTTCATCCGCGACGGCGTGCGGCTCGACGACGGCACGCTGCTGCCCGCGCCGGCCGAACTGACGGCACTCCTGCGCGCGCATCGCTACGACGACGCGCGGCGCGGCTGGCAGCAGTACATCGACCGGTTCGGCGACGAGTCGTTCTATTCGGCGATCGTGAAGATCTTCACGGGCGCAACGCCGCCCGGCGGCGTGCGCTGGCGCAAGGGCGAGGACCTGCGCCTGTTCGGCACGCTCGGCATCGGATCGGGCGGCTTCCAGCCGGTCTATCGCGCGTCGTTCCTCGAAATCCTGCGGATCGTCGTCAACGAGCTCGAGGTCGACCAGCGGCTGATCCCGGCCGGCATCTTCGCGCTCGCGCAGGGGCTGCTGGACGACGGCGCCGACGGCGCGCACGTGCGCGACTGCATCGTTTACGCGGCCGTGCGCGGCGTGACGAAGCAGTCCGACGGCACGTTTGCGCTCGCGCTCGACGACGGATCGACACGCGTGTTCGACCGCGTGATCGTCGCGACCACGACGCGCGCGATGCAGGTCGGCATGGGCATGACGGGCATCGCGAACCTGTTCGCGCCGGACGTCGTCCGTGCGATCAACGAGACGCACATGGTCAGTTCGTCTAAGCTCTTCGTGCTGACCCGAGACAAGTTCTGGCTCAAGCACGGGCTGCCCCACAACATCCAGACCGATACGCTCGCACGCGGCATCTACTGCCTCGACTACGCACCCGACGATCCCGACGCGCATGGCGTCGTGCTGATCAGCTACACGTGGGAGGACGATTCGCACAAGATCCTGTCGCTTACCGACAAGATCGAGCGGTTCAAGCGGCTCGTTGCCGAGATCGGCGTCGTGTCGCCGGCGTTCGCCGCGCACCTGCGCCCGCTCGACGACGACTACGCACGCAACGTCACGAGCCACGACTGGCTGTCGGACCGCTACGCGCTGGGCGCGTTCAAGCTGAACTATCCGGGCGAGGACATCCACTCGCAGGCGCTGTTCTACCAGTTCCAGACGGCGGCCGAGCCGTCGACCGACCGCGGGATCTACCTGGCCGGCTGCTGCTGTTCGTTCACGGGCGGCTGGATCGAGGGCGCGGTGCAGACCGCGATCAACGCGGCGAGCGCGGTGATCCGCAGCCTCGGCGGCACGCTCGCCGACGGCAATCCGCTCGATGCGATGCGCAGCCGCTATCGGTACGGCGACTGATGCGGCACGCCGCTATTGGTCCAGCTCCGGATAGTGCCGGAAGATCCCCATGTCGTTGAACGGGATGCGGCGCTCCGAGTCGAGATAACGCGCGACGGGAGGATGTTGCGCGACGCGGTCGTGCAAGCCGACGAGCCCCGCGACTTTCCGCTCCGCGCGCTTCATCGCCTTCGGAAACGCATATCGCAGGCCCTCGATGAGCTGGAACATCGAAAGGTCCGCATAACTGAGCGCGCTGCCCGCGATATGGCCGCTCTTGTGCGGATTCTGTTCGAGCACGCGATCGAAATAGCCGAGGAATTTAGGTAGCCGATTCTCGAGGAAATCGGCCGCGCGCTCGGCCGCTTCCGCTTTCTGGTCCTCGTAGTACAGGCAACTTGCAATCGGATGATGCGTGTCGTGAATCTCGGTGACGAAATCGGCGACGGTCAGCTGGATCTGGTGCACCCACAGCCGGCCGGCTTCGTCGTCGGGCGCGAGTCCGAGCCGCGCGCCGAGGAACAGCAGGATGTTCGCGGTCTGCCCGACGACCACATCGCCGGCTTTCAGGAACGGCGGCGCGAACGGCACGCATTCCGCCTTCGTGCTGTCCATCATGCGCATCATCGCCGGCACGCCCATGCCGCGGCCCGATTCGCGCGCGACGTCGACATAGTCGGCTTCGGCCGCCTCGAGCGCGAGCCGCACGTATTCGCCGCGGCCCTGGATCTCGGGCCAGTAATAGAGTTCGTATCGCATGCTGTTCTCCTGTCCAGTTGAACCGGATGCTTGAGCTATCGTGATGACCGGGCGGCCGTGCGCGGTCCGCCGCGAATAGACAGTCTAGGCAATCGCAAGAAAAGTGCTGCGCGCATCGCGTCATGCGCCGCGTTCGCCGCCTTCGGGGCCGTAGAAGAACACCCAGGTCGAGAAGTCGCCGGAGAAACCGACGAAGCGATGCTCCGCGTGAGCGGGGACGAACAGCACGTCGCCGGCCGAGACGTCGGATTCGCGCCCGTCGACGATGAAGCGCGACGTGCCGGTGGCGATCACGTAAACCTCGTCGCGCGCATGCGGCTTCTGCTTGTCCTCGATGTGCGGCCGGTACAGCTCGACGTCGAGCGTGCCGTGCCGAAACAGCGTCGTGAACAGCGTGCCTTCTTCGTCGAGGCGAGCTAGCGATTCGTTCAGGCCGAGCTTCATCGTGGTGGGCTCCGGATCCGATCGTGGGAACGTGCGTTGTGCCATCGTAACGCGAAATCCGGAGATGGCCGTGCAGTACGCGACGATGCACGCGAATCGCATCCTCGCCACCGGTGAAACGGTGGCCGTGGTCGCTCGCCACGGATGAAACGCATTCGTCCATCGATGAAACGGCATGACGATCGCCTGCATTCGATCGACAGGTTCACCGCAATTTAATAAACGCCCGCTACGATCCTGCATCGTCGATCGACTGGGTGCAGCGATCCGATCCGCGCGTCGATCCTGTCGCCCGTCTCCCAACCGCGTGACATGCCCGGTTGTCACTTTCCCTGAACCCGCTATTGCAACGCCGCGACCTGCTGCCGGCGTTGTTTCGCATCGTTTGTATCTCTCATGAATCTGAATCCGTCGGCTTCTTCACGCAGAAAATTTCTTGCTGCCGCCCCCGCCGTTGCGGCAGCACCGCTGCTGAGCGCATGCGGCGGCGACGACGTCACATCGGCGCCCGTCACCGACAGCGCACTTGCCGCGCAGATGTCCGCGAAGCTGAACGCGCAGCTCGGCGATGCGGCGACGGTCAATGCGATCGTGCCGGCGCTGACCGATGTCGGCTTCACCTGGGGCCTGCCGACGGTGCCGGCCGCGCAGATCGGCGCGATCGTCGCATACAGCTTCGGCAACCGTCCGAACGCGGCGAGCGGCAACACGTCGAGCACGGGCGGCAACCAGTCCGCGCTGCCCGATCCGGGGCCGGTCAACGAAGCGCTCGCGGACGCCGTGTACCGCATCCGCCAGTTGAAGCCCGTCAAGGTCTACGCGCAGTGGGAAATCGCGCGCTTTCTCGTGTCGAAATACGGAATGGGCGCCGACGTGCTGTCGTCGATCGAACCGGTGATCGCGAGCGACGGCTCGATCGTGTACCTGAGCACGGCAGGCGTCGCCGCCGTGGCCGTGTCGCGCGCGGGCGGCGCGGCCGCGATGGGCACCGTCGCGGTGGTCGGCCATCGCGATCACGCGAAGCGCTGCATCCAGACCTCGCAGCAGGCGGGCATGAAGGCGGCTGCCGTTGCCGAGGTGCCGCTCCCGACGCTCTACGACCCGCAATCGGGCCAGCCGTGGACGCGCAACCGCAGCCTGTATCTCGTGCACGACATGTATGCGCAAATGCTCGGCCGCGCGATGGCCGCCACGACGCAGGCCTTCCCGAAAGGCTGACGATTCCCGCTTTCCACACGATCCCGATGACCATGAAGACCCGCCGCCATTTCCTGGCTTCCACTTCCGCACTCGCCGCATCGTGCGCGGCCTCCGCGCCCGTGTTCGCAAGCGACGCACCGGCCTCCGATGCCGAACTGCAGCGCCAGATGCTCGGCAAGCTGACGAACGAACTGAACGATCGCGCGACCGCCGCCGACGAGACGGGTTACCTGTTCGACACGTTTTTCTCGTGGGCGCCACCCACCGTCGCGGCGGCCGGCATCAATACGATCGTCGCGTTCAGCTTCGGCAGTCGCGCCGCGGCATCCGGTGCCGTGCCGGTGCCGGGCCCGGTGAACGAGGCGATTGCCGACGCCGTGTTCGCGCTCCGGCAGAAGGTCGCCGTGCCGGTCTGCGCGCAGCAGGAAGTCGCGAGCGTGCTCGCGTCGAAATACGGGCTGACAGCGGGCGTGACGACGATCGCGACGCCGGCCCTGAGCGCCGGCAGCCCGATACCGACGCCCGACGGCGTCGCCGCCGCGATCGTCAAACAGGCCGGCTCGGCCGCGGCGCTCGGCAAGGTCGCGATCGTCACGCACACGGATCAGGCGTCGATCGCCGTGCGCGTGTCGAATGCGGCGGGGATGCAGGCGGCGGTGCCGGCCGGGCTGGTGCTGCCGGTCGCCTACGACACGTCCGCGCAGCAGCCGGCGATGCGCCGCCGCGATCTCTACCTGATGAGCAACGCCGGCATGCAGCTGGCGATGCTGCGGCTCGACCTGATCAAGCGCGAATATCCGAACGGCTGAGGCCGCCGGTTCCGGCCCGTCGCGCCGGGTCCGGGCGACGCGATCCGCGATCGAGGTCATCCGGACCCGGCGTGCCCCATTTGCCGGGTAATGCCGATACAGGTATTGGCACTACCAGACAAACCACTGTTTTTAATGGGTTTTTTCGCGCCCGGCCTGCGCCGCGACGCGTTCTGCGTGGCATAATCGACCGCATCCGCAAGGCTTGTAGTCACAACGACCCCGCATACCCATGGCACAGACTCTCTACGACAAACTGTGGAATACCCACGTCGTCCACACCGAGGATGACGGCACGGCATTGCTGTACATCGACCGTCAGCTGCTGCATGAAGTCACGAGCCCGCAGGCGTTCGAAGGGCTGAAGATCGCGCAGCGTCCGGTGTGGCGCATCAGCGCGAACCTGGCCGTGTCGGATCACAACGTGCCGACGACGGACCGCAGCCACGGCATCGCCGATCCCGTCTCGAAGCTGCAGGTCGACACGCTCGACGCGAACTGCGATGCGTTCGGCATCACGCAGTTCAAGATGAACGACATGCGCCAGGGCATCGTCCACATCATCGGGCCGGAGCAGGGCGCGACGCTGCCGGGCATGACGATCGTGTGCGGCGATTCGCATACGTCGACGCACGGCGCGTTCGGCGCGCTCGCGCACGGCATCGGCACGTCGGAAGTCGAGCACGTGCTCGCGACGCAAACGCTGCTGCAGAAGAAGAGCAAGAACATGCTCGTGAAGGTCGAGGGCGCACTGCCGCGCGGCTGTACCGCGAAGGACATCGTGCTCGCGATCATCGGCAAGATCGGCACGGCCGGCGGCACGGGCTACGCGATCGAATTCGGCGGCTCGACCATTCGCGCGCTGACGATGGAAGGCCGCATGACGGTCTGCAACATGGCGATCGAGGCCGGCGCGCGCGCGGGCATGGTCGCCGTCGACGATACGACGATCGATTACTTGAAGGGCCGTCCGTTCGTGCCGACCGGCGCGGAATGGGATCAGGCCGTCGAATACTGGCGCCAGTTCAAGTCGGACGAAGGCGCGCAGTTCGACCGCGTCGTCGAGTTGAACGCGGCCGAGATCGTCCCCCAGGTCACGTGGGGCACGTCGCCGGAAATGGTCACGTCGATCGACGGCCGCGTGCCCGATCCCGAGCGCGAGAAGGATCCGGTCAAGCGCGACGCGATGGAGCGCGCGCTGGCCTACATGGCGCTCGAGCCGAACACGCCGATCGAATCGATCAAGGTCGACAAGATTTTCATCGGCTCGTGCACGAACGCGCGGATCGAGGACATCCGTGCGGCCGCGTATGTCGTGAAGAAGCTGAACCGTCGCATCGCGTCGAACGTGCGGCTCGCGATGGTCGTGCCGGGCTCGGGCCTCGTGAAGGCGCAGGCCGAACGCGAAGGGCTCGACAAGGTGTTCACCGACGCCGGTTTCGAATGGCGCGAGCCGGGCTGCTCGATGTGCCTCGCGATGAACGCCGACCGGCTCGATCCGGGCGAGCGCTGCGCGTCGACGTCGAACCGCAACTTCGAAGGCCGGCAGGGCGCGGGCGGTCGCACGCACCTCGTGAGCCCCGCGATGGCCGCGGCCGCGGCGATCGAAGGCCACTTCGTCGACATTCGCAAGCTGGGGTGACGCGTGACGGCATCGAAGATCATTGCGCGGCTGGTTGCCGCGCTGGCGCTGGCGGGGTTGGGCTTCGGCCTCGCGGGCTGCAATACCGTCCAGGGCTTCGGGCAGGACGTCAACGCCGCCGGCAACGCGCTGAAGCGCGCCGCGGAGTGACGACTCCCGCCGAGAATTTGTCGATGTGCGCCGGCTGAAGGCCGGCCCTCCAACCGGATAGACGGATCATGGAAAAATTCACAGTACATACCGGCGTCGTGGCGCCGCTCGATCGCGAGAACGTCGACACCGACGCGATCATCCCGAAGCAGTTCCTGAAGTCGATCAAGCGCACGGGCTTCGGTCCGAACGCGTTCGACGAATGGCGCTACCTCGATCACGGCGAGCCGGGCCAGGACAACTCGAAGCGTCCGCTGAATCCCGACTTCGTGCTGAACCAGCCGCGCTACCAGGGCGCATCGGTGCTGGTCGCGCGCAAGAACTTCGGCTGCGGCAGCTCGCGCGAGCACGCGCCGTGGGCGCTGCAGCAGTACGGCTTCCGCGCGATCATCGCGCCGAGCTTCGCGGACATCTTCTTCAACAACTGCTACAAGAACGGTCTGCTGCCGATCGTGCTGACCGAGCAGCAGGTCGATCACGTGTTCAACGACACGTACGCGTTCAACGGCTACCAGCTGACGATCGACCTCGACGCGCAGGTCGTGCGCACGGGCGACGGCCGCGAGTATCCGTTCGAGATCGCCGCGTTCCGCAAGTACTGCCTGCTGAACGGCTTCGACGACATCGGCCTCACGCTGCGCCATGCGGACAAGATTCGCCAGTTCGAAGCCGAGCGGCTCGTGAAGCAGCCGTGGCTCAACACCAAGCTGGTCGGCTGATATATCGCCTTCGAGGCGGGCGCGCTATCCGCGCGTTCGCCGGCCTGCTCCATAACCTACCCAGTCAGGAATAACGCATGAAGATTGCAGTGCTGCCCGGCGACGGCATCGGTCCGGAAATCGTCAGCGAAGCGGTGAAGGTGCTGAACGCACTCGACGAGAAGTTCGAACTCGAACAGGCGCCGGTCGGCGGCGCGGGCTACGAGGCAAGCGGCCATCCGTTGCCCGACGCGACGCTGAAGCTCGCGAAGGAAGCCGACGCGATCCTGTTCGGCGCGGTCGGCGACTGGAAGTACGATTCGCTCGAGCGCGCGCTGCGCCCCGAGCAGGCGATCCTCGGGCTGCGCAAGCATCTCGAGCTGTTCGCGAACTTCCGCCCGGCGATCTGCTATCCGCAGCTCGTCGACGCTTCGCCGCTGAAGCCCGAGCTCGTCGCGGGCCTCGACATCCTGATCGTGCGCGAACTGAACGGCGACATCTACTTCGGCCAGCCGCGCGGCGTGCGCGCCGCACCGGACGGCCCGTTTGCCGGCGAGCGCGAAGGCTTCGACACGATGCGCTACTCGGAACCGGAAGTGCGCCGCATCGCGCACGTCGCGTTCCAGGCGGCACGCAAGCGCGCGAAGAAGCTGCTGTCGGTCGACAAGTCGAACGTGCTCGAAACGTCGCAGTTCTGGCGCGACATCATGATCGACGTGTCGAAGGAATACGCGGACGTCGAGCTGTCGCACATGTACGTCGACAACGCGGCGATGCAGCTCGCGAAGGCGCCGAAGCAGTTCGACGTGATCGTCACGGGCAACATGTTCGGCGACATCCTGTCGGATGAAGCGTCGATGCTGACGGGCTCGATCGGCATGCTGCCGTCGGCGTCGCTCGACAAGAACAACAAGGGCCTGTACGAACCGTCGCACGGTTCGGCACCGGACATCGCGGGCAAGGGCATCGCGAACCCGCTCGCGACGATCCTGTCGGCCGCGATGCTGCTGCGCTACTCGCTGAATCGCGCGGAGCAGGCCGATCGCATCGAGCGCGCGGTGAAAACGGTGCTCGAACAGGGCTACCGCACGGGCGACATCGCGACGCCGGGCTGCCAGCAGGTTGGTACGGCGGCAATGGGCGACGCGGTGGTCGCGGCGCTGTAAGCAGGCAGTAAAGGGTGCGAACGCGACCGGTAAAAACGGCGCGTTCGCACCGGGTTGGCCGTTGTGCGGCCGAATAGGTTTGTGTAGACTCGAACGATGGCGCTGATTTCCCTGATCTCCCCGGTCCTGAAACTCCACGGCAACACTGCCCGTGCGGGTGCGCGCGCCATCGTCATCACGAAAACCATTACCACGAAAACGATCATTAAACGCTGATCGTCCGTCGTGCCCGCCTGTTTCCCCGCGCGGTCACGCCGGGGACGGAAATGGCGGGGAAGCTCCATTCAAAGGGTTAGTCATGAACGTAGGTCTCGTAGGTTGGCGCGGCATGGTCGGCAGCGTCCTGATGCAGCGCATGCAGGAAGAGGGCGATTTCGACCTGATCGAACCGGTGTTTTTCAGCACCAGCAACACGGGCGGCAAGGCGCCGTCGTTCGCGAAAAACGAGACTACGCTCAAGGACGCAACCAACGTCGACGAGCTGAAGAAGTGCGACGTGATCATCACGTGCCAAGGCGGCGACTACACGAACGACGTGTTCCCGAAGCTGCGCGCGGCCGGCTGGAACGGCTACTGGATCGATGCGGCATCGTCGCTGCGGATGAACGACGACGCCGTCATCATCCTCGATCCGGTCAACCTCGACGTGATCAAGGATGCGCTCGTCAAGGGCACGAAGAACTTCGTCGGCGGCAACTGCACGGTGAGCCTGATGCTGATGGCGCTGGGCGGCCTGTTCCGCGAGAACCTCGTCGACTGGATGACGGCGATGACCTACCAGGCCGCCTCGGGCGCGGGCGCGCAGAACATGCGCGAGCTGCTGTCGCAGATGGGCACGCTGAACGGCGCGGTGCAGGAGCAGCTCGCCGATCCGGCTTCCGCGATTCTCGACATCGACCGCCGCGTGCTGGCCGCGATGAACAGCGACGCGATGCCGACCAGCAACTTCGGCGTGCCGCTCGCCGGCTCGCTGATCCCGTGGATCGACAAGGATCTCGGCAACGGGATGTCGAAGGAAGAGTGGAAGGGCGGCGCGGAAACCAACAAGATCCTCGGCAAGCCGGCGATGGGCGAGCCGGGTTCGATCCCGGTCGACGGCCTGTGCGTGCGGATCGGCGCAATGCGCTGCCACTCGCAGGCACTGACGATCAAGCTGAACAAGGATGTGCCGCTCGACGAGATCAACGGCATCCTCGCCTCGGCGAACGACTGGGTGAAGGTCGTGCCGAACGAGCGTGAAGCGTCGATGCGCGACCTGTCGCCGGCGAAGATCACCGGCACGCTGACGGTGCCGGTCGGCCGCCTGCGCAAGCTCGCGATGGGCGGCGAATACCTGTCGGCATTCACGGTCGGCGATCAGCTGCTGTGGGGCGCGGCCGAGCCGCTGCGCCGCATGCTGCGCATCCTGCTCGACAAGTAAGCCCGCTTGCCGGTCCGGCCTGCGGGCCGGGCTGCACAAGATGACGCGCCGCGTCGGCCTTGATGATGTCAAGGCTGGCGCGGCGCGTTTTTCATGCGTGGATCAGCGTAGGTTCAGCAGCGTCTGGTCGACCGTCTGCTGGGTCTTGATCGTCTGCGCGTTGGCCTGGTAATTGCGCTGCGCGGTGATCAGGTTCACGAGCTCGCTCGTCAGGTTGACGTTCGAGTTTTCCAGCGCGCTGCCCTGCAGCGTGCCGTGGTTCGTGCTGCCCGGCGCGGAGATCTGCGGCACGCCCGACGCGGCGGTCTCCGCATACTGGTTGCCGCCGATGTTCACGAGCCCGTTCGGGTTGTTGAAGTTCGCGAGCGCGATCAGGCCGAGCACCGCGCTCTGGCCGTTCGAGTAGTTGCCGGTCAGCTTGCCGTCGGTGCCGATCGAGAACGTCGTCAGCGTGCCGCTCGCGAAGCCGTCCTGCGCGAGGTTGTTTACGCCGTTCTTCCCGCCGTACTGCGTCGTGCCGCTCAGGTCGAGCGTCAGGTTCTGCGGGTTGGCGCCGCCCGTCGTGTTGGGGATCGAGAACGCGAACTGACCGAGGCTCGGCGTCGGCTGGCCGGTGGCGGCCGATGTCGTCGAGCTGATCCGGCCCGATGCATCGAACATGACGGTGCCGAGATTCGTCGGCGTCTGGCCCTGTACGCCCGCATAGGCCTGCCAGGTGCCGGCCGCGCTTTTCGCGAAATACATCGTGACCTGCTGCGAGCCGCCGAGCGTGTCGTAGACCTGGATCGACGAATTGTAGTTGTACGTCGTGTTGTCGCTTGCGTTGAACGGCGTCTTGGCCGGCACCTTGTCCTGCGAGTTCAGGTTGAACTGGCCGGCGATCTTGCTCGTCGCCTGCGGCGCGATGTTGTTGGTCGGCGCCTGCAGCGGCACGGTCTGCGCGGTGTTGATCACGCCGCCCGCACCTGCCGCATAACCCATCAGGTTGCGGCCTTGCGAGTCGACGATGGCGCCGCTCTTGTCGCGGTGAAACGTGCCGTCGCGCGAGTACGTCGTCGCGCCGTTGCTCGACATCTGGAAGAAGCCGTTGCCGTTGATCGCGATGTCCAGCGACGAGTGGGTCGAATTGATCGTGCCCTGGCCGAATTGCTGCTGCACCGACGCGAGCCTCGTGCCGATGCCGATCTGCGTATTGACCGACGTCGCGACCGAATTCGCGTACATGTCGGAGAAGTTCGCGCGGCCCTGCTTGAAGCCGGTCGTGTTTGCGTTCGCGATATTGTTGCCGATCACGTCGAGATTGCTCGACGCGCCGGCCAACCCGCTCAAACCCTGCTGATAGCCCATGTTCGATCCCCGTAACGAGCTGGTGAGTGAATGCAGTCTTGCAACTGCGCGATGACCCTCTGGCGTCTCACGGCGTCAACCCGGCCGATCGCGGTCCCGCCTTTCCGGCATGTGCGAGCGCAATGGCCGGATTGCGCCGATTCCTGTTTGAAGTCGATCGTAGCGACAGCAATTATTTGATCTGTGTAATTTTGTGTAATGTGATTGAATTACTGTCGAAATGATCGCTTTTGTATGGGTAATTGGCCGTGCTGTCAGGTCTGAAAGACTTGCGGGGCGGGGATTTGGCGGGATGAATTTTCAATTAGACGATAAGAGGTGAGAATTGACTTCTTATCGTTCAATTGAAATTGATTTGAATGAGATTGGCGGGACGGCGGGGGTGTTTGAAAATGGCGGCTGTTAATCAATTAACGGCGGGTGATGCGAATTGTTGAGCGAATGCGCTCGATTACCCCGGCCGTGGTTCGGCGCCGGAACCGGCCGGCGGAAACGTCGAAGCGCCGAACCGCTTGCGCGGCCGTTCCTGCATCGCATCGTTTGGCGCGAGGAAGGGCGGCGGCGCGGCGTAAAGCCTTGCCATTCGTTCCGGATGAGATGTTGCCGCAAGGATTTTGATCCATTGATGCCTATCCTTTCGGTCGATCCGGCGCGCCGGCTGCAGTGCGCGACCCGTGCGGCAGCCCGACGCGATCGCTGCGTGCGCCGCGACGTGCGAGCGCGGCCGGTTGCACCCGCAGCCGATGAATTCGGCCCGAACGCGAGCACGTGAAGTAAACTACGCGGTTACGACGCACAGACCAGCCGAAAGCGTCGCGTTCCGCGCGACGCTTTTGCATTTCTGCGGCAACTTTATTGACGCTTCCAACCGCGAATCCGAGCCGCGCCCGCGCGCGGAGATAGAGCCTACGATGTCCCGAATTTCCTTGTTTCCGCGTCAGTCCCGTCTGTCGCGCGCCGTGCGTGGCGCGCTGGCGATTCTGGCGCTCGGCGCAGCCGCGTCGGCCTGGGCGACCAGCACAGGCGAACTGCCGGCGTCTGCTGCCGGCGCCGCCGCGCCGCTTACCGTGACGGTCCAGCCAGGCCAGTCGTTGAACGACATCGCGAAAGCGGCGACGCAATCGCATGATCCGGGCGTGCTCGCGCGCGCCGGCCGCGCGCTGTTCGACGCCAATCCGCAGGCGTTCATGAAGCGCGACGCGAGCCGCCTGAAAGTCGGCGCGACGCTGACCGTGCCCGCGCTCGACGCAACGGGCGCGGCGCTTGCGCCAGCCAGTGCGCTTGGCGCATCCGGTGCGGCGGCTGCCTCCGCGCCCGTCGCTGCGTCGGGCGGTGCGGCGCTCGCGCAGCCCGGTGCGTCCGCGCCGCATCCGGGGTCGGCCGTGCAATCCGCGCCGGTGGCGCCGGCCGTGCATGCGGCACCGGTGAGCGGTGCGAGCGTCGCGACGGCAGCGGGGGCGTCTGCTTCGGCAGGCGCTTCGGCTGCACACGGCGCGTCGGCTGTCGAAAACACGCAGCCGGCGGCGCCTGCTGCCGGCGCCAGCGGCCCGCATGTGTGGAGCGGCGCGATCCAGTCGGCGCCGTCGTCCGCGAGCGAGCCCGCTGCCCAGCCTGCGCCGGGCAGCCAGGTTTCGGGCGCGAACGAACCGGCCGGTGCGGCACCCGCCACGGGTGCATCGCAGCCGCGGCCGTCGAGCCTGCAGCAACTGCTGGCATTGAAGAATCGCGTGCTGATGGAGTTGCAGAAGCACGGCATCGGCAAGCCGGCCGCGACGAACAACGTCGCGCCGGCACCTGCCGCACCGCGTCCGGCCGCGAACGATGCGGGCGCGTCGTCTGCCGCATCGCCGGCAGCCGAAGCGGCGTCCGGCGTGGCCGGCAGCGCTGCGCAGCCGGCATCGGCGCCCGCGCAGCCGGTCGCACCCGTGACGGCGCCTGCGCGCGCTGCGGAGCAGATGGACTGGCGTCCGGTCGCAGCGGCCGGCGCGGCCGTGATCGTCCTCGCGGCCGGGTTCGCGTGGCGCAAGCGCCGGAAGGGCCGGCACACGGACGATGCGGGCACGACGGCTGCAGCTGCTGCCGAAGCAGAAGCAGCGCCGTCCATCGAACGCGAACTGCCGATCCGGCCAGAGATGCCGGTCGCCCGCGACGCGGCCGCCGACATGAACCTCGCCGCGGCGACTGCCGCAGCGGCGGAGACGGTCGAGCCGCCTGAGGCGGATGCATCGCCGACGCTCGAAGTAACGAAGCCGCATGACGACCAGCCTGAATTGCCGCCTGCGCCTGCCCACGCCGCAGTACCGCCGGAGAACGACGTGGCTTCGGCTCCGGCCACGGCCCCGCACGATGCAGAACCGGTAGAACAGGCGGCCGCCGAGACCCCCGCCGAGACCCCCGCCGAGCTTTCGGCGACCGAAACGCAGCACGCGGCGCTGATGCAGAACGCGATCAGTGCGCTCGGCAGCCTCGACATGCCGCTGCCGCCGCGCACGCAGGACGATCCGTCGCTGGCGGCGGACGAGCCGGCTGCACGGGCAGGGCAGTCCGACGCCGACAAAATCGCAACTAACGGTCAATCCGCGTCGCGCCCGCCAATTGGCTCGAACGATCCGGCCCCGGAACATCCGGCCGACCAGGACGACGAGTTCGAATGGGATCCGGACGCGACGACACCGGCTGCCCACGCAGGCAGCCCGTCCTCGACGTCGTTGCTGCCACCGCTCGGCGGCGCGCAGTTCGGCGCGCTGAAGCTCGATTTCGACCTCGACCTGCCGTCCGCGCCGGGCGCCGCGCTGCCCGCGCTCACGCCGGACGAACTCGCGCGTATCGCGCGCAACAAACTCGACCTCGCGGCCGAGTACGTCGAACTGGGCGACCTGTCCGGCGCGCGGACGCTGCTGCAGGAAGTGGTCGACGCAAACGACGCCGCGACGCGCGACGATGCGCGCGCGCTGCTCGTGAAACTCGCGGACGAGGCGTGATGCGGATCGCCCTGGGCATTCAGTACGACGGCGCGGCGTTCTGCGGCTGGCAGGCGCAGCCGCACGGCAAGACCGTGCAGAACGCACTCGAGCATGCGCTGGCCGAGTTCGCGCGGGTGCCGCTGCATACGACGGTGGCCGGGCGGACCGACACCGGCGTGCACGGGCTCGGGCAGGTCGTGCACTTCGACACGGATCTCGACCGCGAGGCATTCTCGTGGGTGCGCGGCACCAACGCGTTCCTGCCGTCGACCGTATCGGTGCAATGGGCGAAGCCGATGCCGGAGACGTTCCACGCGCGATTCTCGGCGTTCGAGCGCACCTATTACTACGTGCTGTACGTGCACCCCGTGCGCTCGCCGATGCTGGCCGGGCGCGCGGGCTGGATCCATACGCCGCTCGACGACGACGCGATGCGCGCCGCCGCCGCGCACCTGATCGGCGAGCACGATTTCTCGTCGTTCCGGTCGTCGGAATGCCAGTCGAAGACGCCGGTCAAACACCTGTACCGGATCGACGTGCGGCGCGCGGGCCATTTCATCCATTTCCGCTTCCGCGCCAACGCGTTCCTGCACCACATGGTGCGCAACCTGATGGGCTGCCTCGTCGCGGTCGGGCGCGGCCGCTATCCGGCCGACTGGGTCGCCGACGTGCTGGCAGGGCGCGACCGCAACCTCGCGGCGCCCACGTTCATGGCCGACGGGCTGTATCTCGCCCACGTCGGCTACCCGGCGGAATTCGCCGTCCCGCCCGCGCAGCTCGGCAGCGTGCCGTGGAGCAGCGTCTGGGCCGATCTGGACCCGCAATCATGACGGATCACGCCGTGTCTCCCTCGACTTCCTCCGCGGCCGGCCTGCCGCCGCGCACGCGCATCAAGCTGTGCGGGCTGTCGCGTCCCGAGGACGTGCTGCACGCGGCGGCGCTCGGCGCCGATGCGATCGGCCTCGTGTTCTACCCGAAGAGCCCGCGCGCGGTGACGATCGCGCAGGCGGCCGAGCTCGCGCGCCTCGCGCCGCCGTTCGTGTCGGTGGTCGGGCTGTTCGTGAATGCGACCGCAGCCGAGATCGAAGCCGTCGTGCGCGACGTGCCGCTCACGCTGCTGCAGTTCCATGGCGACGAGACGCCGGAGCAATGCGACGCGCTCGGCCGCGCGGCACACCTGCCGTGGTTGCGCGCGGTGCGCGTCGGCCCCTCGACGCAGCCGTCCGATTTGGTAGAATCGGCTCTTCATTATTCGAAAGCGCGCGGCCTCCTGTTCGACACCCTGGTGCCGGACTACGGCGGTAGCGGCAAGGTCTTCGATTGGTCTCTTATTCCCGCAGAGCTCGCGCATCGGGCCGTT
>Ga0207695_10002873_pt1 | contig 24991 bp, 23 predicted proteins | sample KBSC54metaG_FD_184354 | JGI IMG/M metagenome (GOLD analysis project Ga0207695, IMG submission 184354) | Corn rhizosphere microbial communities from Kellogg Biological Station, Michigan, USA - KBS C5-4 metaG (SPAdes) (version 2) | ecosystem: Host-associated > Plants > Roots > Rhizosphere > Soil...
AGGACCTCACTCATGAAACCCAAACTCGCGTGAACGAGGCCGGCGGCTCGCCGGCCCCGGACACGGTCTACCGGCGCCCGCGCTGACGCGGAGGCAGATAACCGCAGGCGCCGTCTCCCGTTGGCAGGCTCAGCGTCACCGCCAGGCCGCCGCCGGCGCGGTTCGCCGCCGAGACGGAGCCGCCGTGCAGGCGGGCCACGCGTTCTGTGATGGCGAGCCCCAGGCCCGCGCCGGTCCCCTCGCCGTGGAACGGCTCGAAGATATGCGCCAGCTCCTCGGACGGCACGCCCGGACCGCCGTCGGCGACCTGGATCCGCGCCGCGCCGGCCCGCGCCTCCAGCGTGGCCACCACAGCCCCGCCGGTCGGCGTGAAGCGGACCGCATTGCGCAGGATGTTCTCGACGGCGCTGCGCAGCAGCCGGGGGTCCGCCGCCGCCACCGCCGGGCCCGCCATTTCGAACAGCACCTGCTTGCCGGCGACCGAGGCCTCAAGCCGCGCGTCCTCGACGGCGCCTTCCATCAAGGCCACCAGGTCCACTTGGCTGATCGTCAGCGGTAGCGGGGCCTGCAGGCGGGAAAACCGGAGGATCTGGCCGATCAGTTCGTCCAGGCGCTCAACCTCGTCCTCGATCCGGGCGAACAGTGGACCGTCCGGCCCGCCCGCCTTGAGCCGCACCAGTTCCGAGGCGGCCCGCAACCGCGCCAGCGGCGCGCGCAGCTCGTGCGAGACATCGCGCAGCAGGGCGTCGCGGGCCGCGATCAGCTCGCGCAATCGGCCGGCCATGTGGTCGAAGTCCCGCGCCAGAATCCCGAGTTCGTCTCGTCGCGCGGTCAGGTCCGACCCGATGGGGTCTTGCAGGTCGCCGGCCGCCATCGCCCGCGCGCCGGCCTGCAGCCTCTGGATCGGCCGCGTCAGGTGGCGCGACAGTAGCGCAGAGGCCGCCCCGCTGATCGCCACCACCAGGACCAGAAGCGCCCAGGGCTGCAGCAGCACGTCCCAGAGGTCGAAGGCCAGCGACCGGGTCCGCTGGAACACGAACCGATAGGTCCGCCCCGCGACCGCCTCGTCCGCTTCGGCGGGGAACCGGGCGCCGGGCAGGGAGGTCCGCAGCGCCGCCGCCACCTCCTCCGGCCGCCGCCCCGACAGTTCCCGCCCGGTCGGGTCGACCACATAGGCCTTCAGCTCCGGATAGCGGTTGTGCTCGCCCAGCAGCCACAGGCGCAGCCCTTCCTCGCCGCCGGTTGCCAGCGCCTGGGCGCCGGCTTGTCCCATCGCTCGGGGTGACAGCCGGTCGATGTCCTGCGCGCGGCCCACCGCCACCGCGTAGCTGAACGCCAGCGCCGCCACGAAGGTCGCCCCAAGCACGACCCAGAAAGTCAGCCAGATGCGGACGAACAGGCGGCTCACGCGGGCGCGTCCAGGGTCAGGATATAGCCCTGGCCGCGGATGTTGCGGATTTCCATCGCCCCGCCCACGTCCAGCCCCAGCTTGCGACGCAGATTGCTGACGTGGGTGTCAATGCTGCGATCGTAGGGCTGCAGCGTCCGCCCCAGCGCCTGTTCGGTCAGGTCGGCCCGCGTCTGCATCCGGCCAATCGAGCGCACCAGCGCCTCGAGCACCAGGAATTCCGCCACCGTCAACCGGACGCGGCGACCACCGATCTCGGCGGCGAGGGCGCGGCGGTGCAGCTGCAGGCCGCCAGCGCCGAAGGTGTCCGGCCCGCCCCGCGGCTCGCGCCGCCGAAGGATGGCTCGCAGTCGCGCGGCGACCTCCCGCGGCGAGAACGGCTTGGCCAAGTAATCGTCGGCCCCGAGTTCCAGGCCCAGGACGCGGTCCAGCTCCTCGGCCCGGGCGGTCAGCATCAGGACTGGCGTGTCGGCCTCGCGACGGATGTCCTTCAACAACTCCAGTCCGCTGCGCCCGGGCATCATCACGTCCAGCACCAGGGCGTCGTAGGTGGTCTCGGCCGATCGGCGCACGGCGTTTTCCGCATCCGCCGCGCAGTCGGCGGCGAACCCCTCTTCGCGCAGATAGTCGGCGAGGATTCCGGTCAGCGCCTCGTCATCGTCGACCAGCAGGATACGGGGCGAGCCGCTCATGGCGCCACTATCACGCAACTCGCGGCCCGCAGCCACCAAACGGAGGGGCGGCGGCGTCCGACTTTGCAGAACTTTGCAGACCTTCACCCCCGCCGACACACCTCGGGCCGGGGCCGGCCTAGCCTTCCTGGGTCAGCAGTCAGGGAGGCGTCATGCCGATTCCGCCGTCCATCCGCCGCGCACCCGCCCTATGCGCCTGCGCCGCGCTGGCCGCCGCCGCTGCGCCCGGCTTCGCCCAGCCGGCGGCGCTCGCGCCAGCCAATGCTGACGCGCGCCTCGTCTACGGATCCGACTTCTTCGCTTCGAACCGCCCCGACACCGCCTACGACATGATCCTGCTGCTGCCCGGCTTCACCTTCGAAGAGGGCGATCAGGTGCGCGGCTTCGCCGGCGCGGCAGCCAATGTTCTGATCGACGGGCGGCGTCCCTCGGCCAAGCTCGACCTGGTCGCCGACCTCTTGAAGCGCATCCCCGCCTCCAGCGTGGCCCGCATCGAGGTGATTCGCGGCGGTGCGCCCGGCATCGATATGCAGGGCCGCTCGGTGCTGGCCAATGTGGTCCGCAAGGCCTCCGGCGCCGGCCAGATGACCGCCAACGCAACAGCCCTGATCTACGGCGACGGTCACACCGGCCAGAACGTACGGATCGACTGGACCCAGCGCGACGGCGAAACCGGCCTCGACGCGTCGATCCAGGCCTTCCGCCAGCAGAACCCCAACTCAGGCCAGGGCCGCCGCACGCTGCTCACGGGCGCTGGCGCCGTAGTCAGCGACGCCGACGCGAAGATCACCGAACCCACCGACGCCATCCACGCCAACGTCGCCTATCAGCGGCCGCTTTTCGGCGGCCTCCTGCGGCTCAAGGGGGCGTTCACCTACGGTACCGACCACCTGTTCGAGGCCGACACCGTCTTCGCCGGCTTTACCGGGCCGCACGGCAATGCGCGCACCTCGACCTTCCGCACGCGCAACGGCGAGATCGGCGCCGACTTCACACGCCAGCTGACCCACGCCGCCAAGCTCGAGGTCATCGGCCTGCAGACCCTCGAAAAGGCCGAGGACGTGGGCGACGCCCTCCAGGATAGGGTGCTGGAGAACACCCGGGCCACCGGTCTGCAGGGCGAGAGCATTGCGCGCGCCACCTTGACCTATGGCTGGTCGGACACGCTCTCGCTCGAAGGCGGCGGAGAGTACGACTTCAACTTCCTGAACGGGACCGACGCGCTGAAGATCTCAGGTGTCGCGGTCCCATTGCCTTCGGCCGACGTGCGAGTCACCGAGCGCCGCGCCGAAGCCTTCTCCACGCTGACCTGGAAGCCGGTGACGCGGCTGGAGATCGAGGCCGGCGCGCGGATCGAGACCTCGACGCTCGGCGTGAGCGGCGACGCGCACAACTCGACCTCCTTCCTGTTCGTAAAGCCGCGCATCACCGGCGCCTGGACCCCCTTCGGCGAGGACCAGGTTCGCCTGCGCATCGAGCGCACGGTCAGCCAACTCGACTTCCAGAACTTCGTCACCGTCTCGACGCTCGACACCAACGTCGTCACAGCCGGCAACCCTCGCCTCGTGCCGGAGCGCGACTGGATCTTCGAGGCGGCCTACGAGCATCATTTCTGGGGCGCCGGGGTGGCTGTCGTCACCCTCACCCACGGCGAGCTCGACCAGGTCATCGACGACGTGCCGGTGGATGGCTTCAGCGCGCCGGGCAACATCGGCAAGGGGACCCGCGACACCGCCGCCCTCGACCTGACCCTGCCGCTGGCCCGCCTGGGGATGGCCGGCGGCCTTCTGAAGGCCGGTGGCGTCTGGAAGCGGTCGCAGGTGACGGACCCGACCACCGGTCAGCGACGGCAGATCACCCTGGAGTCGGCCTTCACCGGCGACCTGACGCTCAGCAACGAGGTCCCCAATTTGGCATCAAGCTGGCGGCTGGACGCGGTCTCAGGCTACCGCCAGCCCACCTTCCTGATCGACGAGGTGCAGCATGCCCGCTTCGGGACCCAGCTCAGCTTCCTGTGGGAATACAAGCCCAGCGCCGCGCTTTCAATCCAGGCGCAGGTGCAGGACCTGACCGGCGCCAGCCGCTTCCGCACCCGAGACATTTTCGGCGGCCTGCGCAGCTCAGGCGACCGAGCCTTCGTCGAGCACCTGGCGATCCGCAATCACCCCCGGCTGTTCCTCAACGTGAAGCGCAGCTTCTGAAGCCCGCATCCGGTCGGCCTCGGTCACCGCCGTCGGCTCCGCGAGCCCTCAGGCCGTCTCGCGCGCCTTGGCCGTGGGCAGGACGTAGCCCTTCATCCGCTCGCGGATCAGCTTCTTGTCGATCTTGCCCGTGGCGCCCAGGGGGATGTCGTCGACGAAGACCACGTCGTCCGGCGTCCACCACTTGGCGATCTTGCCCTCCAGGAAGGCCAGGAACTCCTCGCCGGTGGCGCTCGCGCCGGGCATCAGCTTGACCAGCAGCACCGGCCGCTCGTCCCACTTGGGATGCGCCGCGCCGATCACCGCGCACAGTTCGGCCTTCTCGTGGCCGACGGCGATGTTCTCGATCTCGATGGTCGAGATCCACTCGCCGCCGGACTTGATCACGTCCTTCGCGCGGTCGGTGATCTGCATGTAGCCGTCCGGGTCGATGGTCGCCACGTCGCCGGTGTCGAAGAAGCCTTCGTCGTCGAGGATCTGCCCGCCGTCGCCCTTGAAGTAGCTGCCGACGATGAACGGCCCCTTGACCATCAACCGCCCGAAGGTGGTCCCGTCCTGCGGCAGGCGCTTCCCGGCGTCGTCCTCCAGCTTCATCTCCACCCCGATCGGCGGGCGGCCCTGCTTCAGCTTGTAGCGGAGCTGGTCCTCCGGGCTCATCGCCGCCACCTTGGCGGTGGGCGAGGAAAGCGTGCCCAGGGGCGACATCTCGGTCATGCCCCAGGCGTGGGTCACGTCGACGCCGTACTCGTCGCGGAAGCCGCGGACGATGGCCTCGGGCACCGCCGAGCCGCCGATCACAACGCGCTTCAGGGTCGAGAGCTTGCCGCCGGTGTCGCGCAGGCGGGTGAGCAGGCCCAGCCACACGGTCGGCACCGCCGCGGAGAAGGTGACGCCCTCGGTCTCCAGCAGCTCATGCACCGAGGCCCCGTCGAGCTTGGCGCCCGGCATCACCAGCTTGCAGCCCGCCGCCGCGCAGGAGAAGGCCAGGCCCCAGGCGTTGGCGTGGAACATCGGCACCACCGGCAGCACCGTGTCCTTGGCCGACAGCCCCATCACGTCGACGCCCAGGGTCACCAGGGTGTGGATGAAGTTCGAGCGGTGCGAATAGAGCACGCCCTTGGGATTGCCGGTCGTGCCGGAGGTGTAGCAGAGGCTGGAGGCTGTGTTCTCGTCGAAGTCGCCCCAGGTGAAGTCCGGCGCGCCCTCAGCCACCAGGGTCTCGAAGCACAGCGCGCCGGGGATGTTCACGCCCTTCATCCCGGCCTCGTCGGTAAGCACGACGATGTGCTTCACGCTCGCCATCTTGGCGCGGTGCTCGGCCAGCACCGGTACGAAGGTCAGGTCGGTGAAGATGATCTTATCTTCGGCGTGGTTGATGATGTAGCAGAGCTGCTCGGCGAACAGCCGCGGATTGAGCGTGTGGCAGACCGCGCCCATGCCCATGATCGCGTACCAGGCCTCGATGTGCCGCCCGGTGTTCCAGGCGAGCGTCGCCACCCGGTCGCCGACGCCGATGCCCAGGCCCTTCAGCGCGTTGGACAAGCGCTTCGCGCGCCCATGGATGTCGGCATAGGTGCTGCGCACGATGGGCCCTTCCACCGAGCGGCTGACCACCTCGCGGTCGCCGTGCCAGGCCTTGGCGTGGTCGAGGATCTTGTCGACCGTCAGCGGCCAGTCCTGCATCAGCCCACGCATCCCAAAACTCCTCCCGAACGAGCCCTTTCCCGGGCTTTCCAACAGGCTAGTGGCCCCAGAGCCCATACGCAACGCGAGCGCCAATTGGACGCGGGGGATTGCTAGTCCTTCGCCGCCACCCAGGCGGTGGCCGCGGCCTCCGTCGGCCCCGAGGCATCGACCCGCGTCCAGCCGACGGCCTGGCCGCCGTGGCGGGCGATCTGGTCGTGCAGCACCTCCAGGGTGGCGTCGGAGGCATCGCCGGTCCGCGCGGCCACGCGGGCCTCCAGAACCGCCAGCGGCGCCTCCAGCCAGGCGCCGTGGAAGGCGACCCCACACTCGGTAGCCAGCGCTTCGGCCTGGGCCCTCAACGCCGGCTCGGTGAAGGTGGCGTCCAGCACCACGGCGTGGCCGGCCTTCAGCACTGCGCCGGCGATCTCGAAGAGCTGGTCATAGACGCTCGCATAGAACTCCGGCGTGTAGACGTCGCGCGCCAGCCGATCCACCGGCCCCGCGCCCGCCAGGCGCTTCCTCACCTCGTCGGTGCGCAGCACCACCGCGCCCGGCGCGGGCCCCAGGGCCGGCGCCACGGCGCGGGCGAAGGTCGACTTCCCGGTCCCCGAAAACCCGCCCACCGCGGCCAGCACCGCCGCCGGCGGCGAAAGGTGGGCGATGGCGGCGTCCACATAGGCCCGCGACAGCCCCACGTCGCCGGCGTGCATCGAGACATGCGCCCGCACGCCCGCCCGCACGGCCATCATCAGCGGCAGGGCCGCCAGCCCGGCCCAGAGGTCCGGCCCGAAGCTCCGCGCCGCCTGGTCGAGATAGGCCGAGAGAACCCGAACGCCGGCGTCGCGCCGGCCGCGGAAATCCAGGTCCATGAGCAGGAACGCCAGGTCGTACTGCACGTCGAGGTCGCTCAGGAGGTCGTTGAACTCGATGCAGTCGAAGAGCACGGGCCGGCCGTCTTCCAGGAGGATGTTGGCCAGGTGCAGGTCGCCGTGGCAGCGGCGCGAATAGCCGCCGGCGGTGCGCGCCGCGAGCAGCGGCCGCTGCCGCTCCAGCTCGGCGAAGGTGGCCGCCACCATCGTTTCGACGCGGTCTTCCCCAAGTTCGCCCGCGAGTTCGCGCAGCAGCCTGGCGTTGGAGTTGATGGTCCATTCCAGCGCCGCCAGCCCGCCCTCGGGCCGCAAGGGCGCGGCGGCGTGGAAGCCGGCGATGGTGCGCCCCAACGCCTCGGCCATCTCGCCGTCGATGACGCTGGGGTCGGCGGCCAGCACCGCCGCGTCGTCGAAGCGCCGCATCTCCAGGGCGTATTCGATCGGCCGGCCCTGGCCCTCGAACGCCAGGCCGCCGTCGGCCTCGCGGGTGATGGTGCGCACGGCCCGATAGATGTCCGGCGCCGCGGTCCTGTTGAACGCCAGCTCGCGGTCCAGCGCCCACTTGCGCTTCTCGCGCGTGGAGAAGTCCACATAGCCCAGGTCGACGTTGCGCTTCAGCTTCCAGGCCACCTCGCCGGCCAGGAAGACCCGCGCGCAGGCGGTCTCGATCACCCGCTCCGACCGGCCCTTCAGCCAGGCGGCGATCTCGGCCTCTTGTCCCGCACTCAAGGAAACAGCCTGTGCGTCGTCCAGCCGTCGCCGGCGCGGGCGAACACCAGCCGTTCGTGCAGCCTAAACGGCCGGTCGCGCCAGAACTCGATCGTCTCAGGCTCCACCCGCCAGCCGGACCAGTGCGGCGGGCGCGGCACCTTGCCCAGGCCGAACTTCAGGCCGAACTCGGCGATCTTCTTCTCGAAGGCCAGGCGGTCGGGTAGCGGCCGCGACTGGTCCGAGGCCCAGGCGCCGAGCTGGGCGGGCCTGGCCCGCGTCGCCCAATAGGCGTCGGCCTCGGCCTCGGTCACCGGCGTCACGGGCCCACGCACCCGCACCTGCCGCCGCAGGGATTTCCAGTGGAAGAGCAGGGCGGCCTTCGGATTGGCCGCCAGCTCGCGCCCCTTGGCGCTGCCGCGGTTGGAATAGAAGACGAAGCCCCGGACGTCGGCGTCCTTCAGCAGCACCATCCGCACATCCGGCAGGCCGCCCTCGTCGACGGTGGCGAGCGACATGGCGTTGGCGTCGTTGGGCTCCCTGGAAAGCGCCTCGGTCAGCCATTCGTTGAACAGCGCCAGGGGGTCGGCCTCGCTCAGCAGCGGCAGGGCCTCGGCGCCGGCCACTTGCCGGACATAGTCGTCCTCCGACGGCGAGGGCGGGATGAGGGTCTTCTCGGTCATGGCCCGGAGCTATAGCGCGGCGGCCGCGATCGGGGCGAGGCTTAACCCGCCATTGACCATGGGGCGGCGATGCTTGGGCCTCGATGGCGCCGCAGTCCCTCCTGTCCCTGAAGGCCGCGCGTGAGGTGCTGGGCGTGGGCCCGTTCTTCACGCCGGGCGAACTGCGCCGCGCCTTCCGCGAGGCCGCCAAGCGGGCCCATCCCGACCGCTCCGGCGGCGGCGCCGAGCGCTTCCGCCAGGTGGTCGAGGCCTATCGCCGCCTGCAGGTCCTGCAGCCGCGGGGCGAGCGCTTCGTGCAACCCCCCGCGCCCTACGAGCCGGAGGCCACCATCCTGGCGGTTGGCCCGGCGGTCGCCCTGCGCGGCGGCTTCGCCGAGCACCGCTTCGCCGACGGTCGGCGTATTCGGGTGCGCCTGCCGGCGGGCCTGCGCCACGGGGACACCGTGCGCGCCGGCCACGCCCAGCTTTCCGTCGTGCTGGTGGGAACGCCGCAGATGCTGGTGCGCGGCGACGACATCTGGCTCACCGCCGCGGTCTCCCCGCGCGTGCTGGAGGATGGCGGCCGCGTCGCCCTCGACACCCCGCTTGGCCGCCGCATCGTCTGGCTGACCAGGAAGGCCGGCGAGCGCAAGCTCGTGCGCCTGGTGGGCCAGGGCCTGCCGGCCCGCGGCCGCCACCGTCAGGGCCACCTGTTCCTGCGGCTCGCGCCCGCCCCGGCCGGCCAGGCCGACAGCGCCGCCCGCGCCCTCCTGCGCCGCTTCGCCGCCGCCTGGGCCGCCTGACCTTTCGCCAACGGACTTCGGCGCCGCCGCGCCCTGTCCTAGGATCGCCAGGCAAGATTCGAGGGGATCCCTGCCGATGAGACGCCTGCCCGGCCTGCTGGTCACGATCGGCGCGGCGCTCGCGCTCGCCACCGCCGCCCGGGCCTTCCCGGTGGGCGAGCGCCACCTGGAGACCACCAGCCCCACCGCTGCCCTGCGCGACGCCGACCATAAGCCCACCCTGCGGGTCACCGTCTGGTATCCCGCCGCCGACGGCGCGCAGGAGCAGTCCCTCGACATCGGCCCGCCGGGCCACACCCTCTTCTACGTCGGCGAGGCCGCCCCCGACGCGCCCTTCGCCGACGACCGCCGCCGGCCGGTGATCCTGTTCTCCCACGGCTACGGCGGCACGGCGCGGATGATGGCCTGGTTCACCACCGTGCTCGCCCAGCAGGGCTTCGTGGTGGTCGCCGTCGACCACCCGGGCAACAACGGCCGGGACAAGATGACCGTGCCGGGCGCGGCGCTCTTCTGGGACCGCGCCGGCGACCTGCATGCGGCCCTCGACGCGGTCGCCGCCGATCCGGTCTTCCGAGGGCATATCGACGTCCGCCGCCTGGGGGTCGCGGGCTTCGCCAACGGCGGCGTCACCGCCCTGCTGGCGGCCGGCGCGCGGGCCGACCCGGCCCGGTTCACCGCTTTCTGCGCCGCCCATCCGGACGAAGGCGTCTGCAAGCCGCAACCGGAATTCCCGGCGACCCTCGACCAGCAAGCCGCCGCGCTGGCCAGCCCCGAGCTCGCCGCCGAGGCCGCGCACGCCGGCGACGACCGCTCGATCCGTGGCGTCGGCGCGGTCTTCGTCATGGCCCCGGCCTTCGTCCAGGCCCTCGACCCGGCGAGCCTCGCGAGCCTCGCCATCCCCGCCGGCGTCATCGTCGGCGAGGCCGACCCGGTGGCCTCGCCGCGCTTCAACGGCAGCGTCGTCGCCCGCGCCATGCCCCGCGCCCAGATCAAGGGCCTGCCCGGCGTCGGCCACTACGACTTCGTGTCGACCTGCAGCGCCGAGGCCCGCGCCTCGCTCGCCCTCTGCCAGGTCGCCGTCCCGCAAGGCCCGACCCACCACGACGCCCTGCAGATGGCCCTCAACCTCTTCGCCGGCGCCCTGGGCCCGCCCTGATTTGTGACCCCGCGGCTTAGCCGCTACACAAAGCCCCGCCATGTCGCACAATACCTTCGGACACCTGTTCCGCGTCACCACCTGGGGCGAGAGCCACGGGCCGGCGCTGGGCTGCGTGGTGGATGGCTGCCCGCCGGGCATCCCGCTCACCGAGGCCGACGTGCAGGTCTGGCTGGAGAAGCGCCGCCCCGGCCGGGGCAAGTTCGTCACCCAGCGCCAGGAGCCGGACGCCGTGCGCATCCTCTCCGGCGTCTTCTCCGACGAGCGCCATCCGGACCAGGTCACCACCGGCACGCCCATTTCCATGGTCATCGACAACGTCGACCAGCGCAGCCGCGACTATTCCGAGATCGCCACCGCCTTCCGCCCCGGCCACGCCGACTACAGCTACTTCGCCAAGTACGGGGTGCGCGACTATCGCGGCGGCGGGCGGCAGTCGGCGCGCGAGACGGCCGCCCGCGTCGCCGCCGGCGCCATCGCCCGCAAGATCATCCCCGGCGTGGCCATCCGCGGCGCGGTCGTCCAGATCGGCCCCCACGCCGTCGCCCCCGACCGCATCGACTTCAGCCGCACCGGGGAGAACCCCTTCTGGTGCCCCGACCCCGACATGGTCGCGGTCTGGGAGGAGCATCTGGAGGCGATCCGCAAGGCCGGCTCCTCCACCGGCGCCATCGTGGCCGTGGAAGCCGGGGGCGTCCCCGCCGGCTGGGGCGCGCCGGTCTACGGCAAGCTCGACGCGGAGCTGGCCGGGGCGCTGATGTCGATCAACGCCGCCAAGGGAGTGGAAGTGGGCGCGGGCTTCGCCGCCGCCGCTCTCTCTGGCGAGGAGAACGCCGACGAGATGCGAGCCGGAAATGATGGGCCGCTGTTCCTCTCCAATTCGGCGGGCGGCGTGCTGGGGGGCATCTCCACCGGCCAGCCGGTGACCGCGCGGGTGGCCTTCAAGCCCACCTCCTCGATCCTGACCCCCAGGCGTTCGATCAACGAGGCCGGCGAGGAGATCGAGCTGCGCACCAAGGGCCGCCACGACCCCTGCGTCGGCATCCGCGCCGTGCCGGTGGTGGAAGCCATGGTCGCCTGCGTGCTGGCCGACGCCTTCCTGCGCCACCGCGGCCAGACCGGCGGTTAGGGCCCCGGTCGCACAGCGGGGGCCACGCGTCCCAGGGTTGCACCCGCGCCAAGCCGTAGGCGGACTTCCCGGCGCACGCCTGGGTTTGCATCGGTTTGTTCATGCCTAACAGCGGCTTAACCAACGGTGGAACAATGTGATTTGCCGTTGACCCGCATATTACCGCAACGTAATCAGCCGCACCCGCTGCGCGGCTCGACTCGCGCGCCGGCGGAATGGCTCGGCCGGAACGGACAACGGATCGCCCTTGCGTTACGACCTGCTCAAGATCCTCCTGGTCGATGACAACCACCACATGCGGGTGCTGTTGGGGGAAATCCTCAAGGCGCTCGGCGTGCGCCACATCTTCGAGGCCAGCGACGGCGCGGCGGCGCTGCAGATGATGCGCTCCACCTCCATCGACATCATCATGACCGACCTGTCGATGCAGCCGCTGGACGGCATCGACTTCACCCGCCTGCTGCGCCGCTCGCCGGACAGCCCCAACCAGATGGTCCCGGTGATCATGATCACCGGCCATTCCACCATGACCCGCGTACAGGAAGCCCGGAACGCCGGCGTCAACGAGTTCCTGGCCAAGCCGCTCACCGCCCGCGGCGTCGTGGAGCGGATCAGCCAGGTGATCGACCACCCGCGGCCCTTCGTGAAGACCGAGAGCTACTTCGGCCCAGACCGCCGCCGCCGCGCCGACCCCAACTTCCACGGCCCCTGGCGGCGCGAAGGCGACGAGAAGCGGCAGAAGGCCGCAACGCCGGACACCTGAGCCGCCTTCTCTCGAAAGCTTTCCAAGGGCATGCTCGGGCCGCCTGGGGGAGTTTCGTCAGATGACCGTCCAATCCATCGCGCTCCGCGCCGCCGTGCTGGCGGCCGCCGCGCTCGCCCTCTCCGGCTGCCTCGCCACAACCGTCGCCGGGGCGGCCGTGGGCGTCGCCGGGACCGCCGTCGGCGTCACCGCCAAGGCCGTGGGCATGACCGCCCGCGGCGCCGGCGCGGTCGTCGGCGCGGTGATCCCCGGCGGCAAGAAGGACGACAAGCCCGGCGGCTAACCCAAATTCAGCGCGCAGCTCTCGCCCACCGTCGGCCGCGACACCACGATCCGCGAAAGGCCGGGGAAATCGCCCCGCAGCCGGTCGGCGAACCACAGGCACAGGTGCTCCAGCGTCGGGCTTTCCAGCCCCGGCTTCTCGTTCAGCAGGCCATGGTCGAGCTCGGCGGCGGCCGCGCGCAGGGCGCGGTCGAGGTCGCCCAGGTCCGCCACCCAGCCGATCGCCCCCTGCGCTTCGCCCCGCACGCTGGCCTCCACCCGGAACGAGTGGCCGTGCAGCCGCGTGTAGGGGCCGCCGGCCGGTCCGCCGGGCAGGTGGTGCGCCGCGTCGAAGGTCGCGGCCTTGGTGATCTCGAAAATCCTGGAAGCCATCGTGTCTGGAACGGTCGCCTCAGGCGATGCCGAGGTGCTTGTGGGTCTGGACGCTTAAACGCCAGCGGGGATGGGCAAGGCAATAGGCGATGGCCGCGGCGGTGTTCTCCGCGACCGCCGGCCCGTCCATCGGCTGCAAGGCGAAGCGCTCGAAGGCCAGGGCCTCGAAGCGCGCCGGATCCACGCCCGCCTGCGGATAGACCAGCTTCAGCTCCTGCCCGGTGACCTGGGCGAGCGGCGCGTCGGCCTTGGGGCTGACGCAGATCCAGTCAATCCCCGCCGGCGCTGGCAGCGTGCCGTTGGTCTCCAGGGCCACGGAAAAGCCCCGCCCGTGCAGGGCCTCCACCAGGGCCGCGTCCACCTGCAGCAGGGGTTCGCCGCCGGTCAGCACCACCAGCCGGTGCTCGGCGCCGCCCCGCCAGGCCGCCTCCACGGCATCCGCCAGCGCCCCGGCGTCGGCGAAGCGTCCGCCGCCCTCGCCGTCCATGCCCACGAAGTCCGTGTCGCAGAAGTTGCAGACCGCCGCCGCCCGGTCCTGCTCGCGTCCGGACCACAGGTTGCAGCCGGCAAACCGGCAGAACACCGCCGGACGCCCCGCCTGGCCACCCTCGCCCTGCAGGGTGAGGAAGATCTCCTTCACGGCGTAGCTCATCCTTCTGCGCTCCTGCCGGAAGTTCGAAGGACAGGGCGGTCCTCGGCGACCCAGCCGTCCCACCCTCGAGCGCGCAGTTCGCAGGCCGGGCAGGTCCCGCAGCCGTAGCCCCACGGGTGGAGGGCCTCGCGGACGCCCAGGTAGCAGGTGTGGCTGTCAGCCACGATCACCTCCACCAGGGGCTCGCCGCCGAGGCCCTTGGCGAGCGCCCAAGTCTGCGCCTTCGTCAGGCTCATCAGCGGGGTCTCGATGGCGAAATCCTGCGCCATGCCGAGGTTGAGCGCCGCCTGCATCGCGTCCAGGGTCTCGCGCCGGCAGTCGGGATAGCCGGAGAAATCGGTCTCGCACATGCCACCCACCAGCGCCCGCAAGCCGCGCCGGTCGGCCAGCGCGGCCGCATAGACGAAGAACACCAGGTTCCGGCCCGGCACGAAGGTGGACGGCAGGCCCTTGGCGGTCATCTCGATGGCCCGGTCGGCCGTGAGCGCCGAGGCCGCCACCGATCCGAAGCCCTTGATGTCCAGCATGTGGTCGTCACCCAGCCGCGGCGCCCATTCGGGGAACTCGCCGGCGATGCGCGCCCGGACCGCGGCGCGGGCGTCCAGCTCCACGGCGTGGCGCTGACCGTAGTCGAAGCCGACCGTCTCCACCCGCTCGTAGCGGTCCAGCGCCCAGGCCAGGCAGACGGTGGAGTCCTGCCCGCCCGAGAACAGCACAAGCGCGCCCGCCGCTTTCTCAGGTGAGGGGTCGGTCATCGCCCCCATATGCGCGATCGGCGCCCGCGCGGGAAGGCCGAGGCCTTGCCCGGTTCGAGACTAACCGCAGGGTTGTGTCAGCGGTGTCACTTAACCTCTCCGCAAGCGCTTGGCGCCATGTTGCTCTGCTAGGCGCTCACAACTTCGGCTGTTCATGTCTCTGTCTGCGTTCTTCTTTGACCGGGTTACCGCCGACATCTGCCAGCAGATGGACGGGGTGCTCGCGTTGACCGAACAGCTGCAGCGCCAGCGGCTGTCGCCCGATGCGGAGGCCTGCGTCAGCGGCGTCTCCGAGGCCGCCGAGGGCGTGCGCCAGTTGCTGCATCGCGCCATGGACCTGCGCAAGATCGCCCGCGGTGGCGTCACCGTCGAGGCCGCGGCCATCCGGCTCCGTGAGCTGGTGGACGAGGTGCACAGCCGCTGGCAGCCGGCCGCCGCCATGAGCGGCGTCACTCTGCTGATCTCTTACGACGGCGACCCGGAAGCCTGCGCGCTCGGCGACCGCACCCGCCTGATGCAGGTCTTCGACGGCTTCGTGGGCGAGGCGGTGGCCAGCATGCGCCGCGGCGCCGTGGAAGCCAGCATTCGCACCACCGCCGGCCCCGAGGGCGTGCGCCTGGAAGGCCGGGTCCGCGGCGCCCGCGACCCGGCCTGGGAGGCCCAGGACCTGGAGGCCCGGGTCCGCGACGTGGATTCCCGCTTCGGCCTGGAGGTCGCGATCGGCGTCATGCTCGCGCGCCAGGTGGTCGACGGCCTGGGCGGCACCCTGCGCAACGAAGGCGGCGGCGGCGCCTCGGAGACGGTGATCTTCGAAGTCCTGCTGCCGTTGGCCGCCGAGACCCCCGCGGAGGAACAGCACGCCGCCGAGCGCTCGGCGCATATCCTGGTGGTGGACGACAACGCCACCAACCGCATGGTCGCCCAGGCGCTGTGCGAGATGTTCGACTGCACCTGCGAGAGCGCCAACGACGGGGCCGAGGCCCTGGAGGCCGCCCGCGCCGGCCGCTACGACCTGATCCTGATGGACATCAAGATGCCGGTGATGGACGGCGTCGCCGCCACCCGCGCCATCCGCGCCCTGCCCGGCGTCCCGGGCCTGGTGCCGATCATCGCGCTAACCGCCAACGCCGAGCCGGAGGAGGCCCAGGCCTACCTGGACGCCGGCATGAACGGCGTGGTGGAAAAGCCGATGAAGCCCGAGCACCTGCTGGCCGCCCTGCAGGCCGCGCTCGGCGGCGCCGCGGCCGCCGACGGAGCATCGGACGCCTCGGCCGCCGCCGCTTGAGCCCGGCCCTCGGGCCTTCCGCCGATCCCCTTTCCGCACGCGGCCGGCGGCCTGACCGCGGCTATCCGCGCTGAAGTATATTACGCCTTAGTCGATATAGACTAGTAATCAGCCTAAGTCACTTACAGTATTCAGTGTGCCTAAACCGTGACACGACTTGATTATGTCTTCATGAACTCCATGCGACATATTGACCGAGACCGACACGTCTAAGTAACTCGGCGCCACCAGCCCCGCTTAACTCGCTGCGGGATCTATTTCGTGGGGCGCTTGAACCGGTCCCCAGTGTGCCGACGGAGGACTTAGACTTGAGAATCCAATCCCTGAGGGAGCGCCTGCTGGCCTCCTCGATGATCTGCGGCGCGGCCCTGGCGGGCCTGTCCGCGACCCCGGCGTCCGCGGCCGCGGCGGCCGACGCCGCCACCGGCGAGGTCTCCGAGATCGTCGTCACCGGCACGCGCATCCCGTCGCCGAACCTGACTTCGATCGCGCCCGTGACCACTGTCGGCGCCTCGGACATCAAGGCCGAAGGGATCACCCGGATCGAGGACATCACCAACTCCCTGCCGCAGGTGTTCGCCGGCCAGGGCTCGATGATCTCCAACGGGGCCACCGGCACCGCCACGGTGAACCTGCGTGGCCTCGGACCGTCCCGCACCCTGGTGCTGATCGACAGCCGCCGGCTGGGCCCGGGAGACCCCGCCGCCGTCTCGGCCGACCTGAACTTCATCCCGGCCGCCCTCGTCGAGCGGGTGGACGTGCTCACCGGCGGCGCCTCCGCCACCTACGGCGCCGACGCCGTGGCCGGTGTCGTCAACTTCATCATGCTGAAGAACTTCGAGGGCGTGCGGCTTGACGCCCAGTACTCCGGCTACCAGCACTCCAACCATGAGGGCGCGATCCAGGCCGTCCTGCGCGACGCCCAGGCCCACGCCACCGATCCGCGCCAGTTCGCTTTCCCGAGCGGCAGTTCCTGGGACGGCGAAGGCTCGGAAGTCAGCCTGGTGATCGGCGCCAACGCGCCCGACGGCAAGGGCAACATCACCGCCTACGCCACCTATCGCCAGAACAACCAGATCCTCGAGGGCAACCGCGACTTCAGCGCCTGCAGCCTGAATTCGGGATCACCCGACTTTGCGGCGGGCGGCGGCTGCGGCGGTTCCAGCACGGCCTTTCCCGCCCGCGTCGGCAGCAACAACACCACCACCGGCCAGGTGGCACAGGTCGTCGACCCGTTGACCTTCAACACCTTCCGTCCCCGCACCGGCGCCGACGTGTTCAACTTCGCGCCGCAGAACTTCTTCGTGCGGCCGGATGAGCGCTACTCCCTGGGGGCTTTCGCCCACTACGAGATCGCGCCCTGGGCCACGGCCTACATGGACGCCATGTTCATGGACGACCGCTCGACCGCCCAGATCGGCGCGGGCGGCATCTTCGCCGGGACCTTCTCGATCAACTGCGCCAACCCGCTGCTCAGCGACCAGGAGAAGCGCCAGCTGATCCCGGTCGGCGGCAACCCGGCCAACGGCCAGACCTGCTTCAACACCCCGCAAGGCATCTTCACCGACACCGTTGGCCGGCGGCTGGTCACCGGCGAGGCCGGCGGCCGGATCACCGACATCCGCCACACCGACTACCGCATCGTGGTCGGCATGCGAGGCGACCTGGGCAAGAACTGGAACTACGACGGCTACCTGGAATACAGCGCCAACCAGCTCAACACCCAGCAAGGCGGCAACTTCAACAGCAACCGGATCCAGCAGTCGCTGTTGGTGGTCGGCACCGCGGCCAATCCGGTCTGCGCCCCCGGCGCTGACGCCGGCTGCGTCCCGCTGAATATCTTCACGGCGCAGTCGATCTCGCCGGCGGCGCTCAAGTTCCTGGCGGCCAACAGCTTCGCCACCGGCAACACCAACGAGCGGGTGGCCAGCATCGCGCTGACCGGCAAGCTCGGCGATTACGGGATCAAGAGCCCGTGGGCGTCGGACGGCGTGGGCGTCGCCCTAGGCGCGGAATACCGTCGCGAACACCTGGACTCCACCGCCGACTTCCTGGCGACCAACGGCCTGGTGGACGGCAATGGCGCGGCCTCCCCGCCGGTCAACGGCGGCTTCGACGTCTATGAGCTGTTCGGTGAAGCCCGCGTGCCGCTGATCAACGACATGCCGTTCGCCAAGAGCATCGCCCTGGAGCTCGGCTACCGGTTCTCGAACTATTCCTCCATCGGCAACACCAACACCTACAAGGTGGCCGGCGACTGGGAGGTGATCGACGGCCTGCGCCTGCGCGCCGGCTACAACCGCGCCGTCCGCGCTCCGGACGTCAACGAATTGTTCGGGCCGCAGAATGTGGCGCTCGACGGGACCCAGGACCCCTGCGCCGGCCTGAAACCGGGCGATCCCCTGGTGCAGACCTGCGCCACAGTGTTCCACCTGACGACGCAGCAGGTCCTGAACATCGAGAAGAACTCGGCCAACCAGTACAATGGCCAGTTCGGCGGCAACCCGAACCTGAAGCCGGAGATCAGCGACACCTACACCGCGGGCGTCGTCTGGCAGCCGAGCTTCGTGCCGGGCCTGAACCTCTCGGTCGACTACTTCAACATCAAGGTCGACCAGTTCATCGGCACCATCGGCGCGAACCTGATCCTCAACCAGTGCGTCACCACGCAGAACCCGTTCTTCTGCAACCTGGTGCACCGCGAGCCGGGCAACAATTCGCTGTTCATCGATCCCACCGGCTTCGTGGTCGACACCACCCAGAACACCGGCTCGCTCAAGACCACCGGCGTGGACATCAACGTCAGCTACCGGACGGACCTGGAACGGCTGGGCCTGGGCGACAACGGCGGCCTCAGCTTCAGCCTGGTGGGCACCTGGCTCGACCATCTGGACACCCAGCCGCTGCCGAACGGCCCAGCCTTCAACTGCAAGGGTCTCTTCGGCACCGTGTGCGGTACGCCGAACCCCGAGTGGCGCCACAAGCTGCGGGTCACCTGGACCACGCCCTACTCCTACGGCGACTGGATCAAGTCCTTAAGCTTCTCGGCCCAGTGGCGCTACTACGGCAAGGTCACCCTGGACGCCTTCAATAGCGATCCGCAGCTGAACAACCCCGGCCTGCAGTACGACACCGACCGGGCGTTCTCCTCGCGCAGCTATCTCGATCTGACGGCGAACTTCACCGTGCACAACAACCTAAACTTCCGGGCCGGCGTGCAGAACGTGTTCGACAAGGACCCGCCGATCGTCGGCTCCTCCAACTGCCCCGGCGTTGTCTGCAACGGCGGCACCTTCCCGCAGGTCTACGACGCGCTGGGCCGCTACGTGTTCGTCGGCCTGACCGCCGACTTCTAGCGCCGGCTCCGAGCGCTCCCTCAATGAAAGGGCGGCGGGTCACCCCGCCGTCCTCTTTTTTTGGATTGATTCGAACCCGGTCCTGTCCCCGCGGGACGCCGTCCTCAAGCCCGAGCCGCGCTGCCGGGCGGCTCGATGGTCACTGCGCGCCGGATGATCTCGTCCAGCCGCGCGCGCATCCGCTCGCCCTCGGCGGAGAGGTGCAGCACGTGGCTGCGGCTGTCGGTGGGCCGCAGGTAGGGCTCCACCAGCCCCAGGGCCGGCGGCTGCGTCCACGGCGAGCCCGCCGGTCCCAGCGCCCGCAGGTTCCGCGACGCGGCCGACTGGCTCATGCCGCTGACATAGGCCAGCTCCTGCACGCTCAGGCCCTCGTTCTCGCAGACATAGAGGAAGGCCACGATCTCATTGACGCTGACGCGGGGGTTCATCGCCCGGAACGCCGTCAGCGCCTCCAGGACGCAGTCGCGCTGGCGCACGCGCCTTAGTCCTCGGCGTAGCGGTTGAGGGCGCCGGTGGCGGCGCGGGGCGCGGCCGGCGCCAGCTGCAGCGCCCTGCGCTCGCGACGTTCGCGCACCGCCAGGGTGGCGTCCGGATAGAGGTCGCGGATGTAGTCCAGGATTTCCTCCAGCCGCCGCCGATGCTCGGCGGTGGTGAAATAGTCCCCCGCCGGGAGCTCGATGGAGATCTGACCGCAAAGCTTCATGTCTTGCCTTACTCAACTGACCGTCACGCACACCTTGGGCGGGCGCTCCGCGCGGGCGCCTCGAAAAGGCGAAGAGCCTGCGGCCGGAAGACCTGCCAGCCGCAAGCTGCCATGCGTTATGCCCAGCGCCCTGATCCAAAATCCTGGAAACTGACTGGACCATAGTCGAGATCGATGATGATCTGCGTCTGGTCGGCAACAGCCTAGCCGATGGCGGCGCGCAGCCGACCGGCGACCTCGCGGGCCTGGCGCTCGGAGGTGTTGCCGAAGCCCACCAGGAGCGCATCGCCGCGGTCGGCGGCCCAACTCATCGGCGACAGGGGGACAGGCCTGAGGCCCGCGCCGGCGGCGCGCCTGGCCAGCTCCACATCGCGGTGAGGGGTGTCGAAGCGGACCACCAGGTGCAGGCCGCCGGCGCTGCGCTCGATCCGCGCCTGCGGGCCGAACGCCTCGCCGATGGCCGCGCTGAGCGCCGCGCGCCGGATGTCATAGGCCGTGCGCATCTTCTTCAGGTGCCGGGCGAAATGTCCGTGCGCCATGAAGTCGGCGACCACCGCCTGCTCCAGCCCCGGCCGGCCGCCGTCCAGCCAGCGATGGGCGTCGATGACCCGCTCCGCCTCGCCCGCGGGCGCCACCACGTAGCCGAGCCGCAGGCCGGGGAACAGGGTCTTGCTGAAGGTGCCCACGTAGAACACCCGGTCGTCGCGATCGAGGCTCTTCAGCGCCGGCAGGGCGCGGCCCTGGTTGCGGAATTCCCCCTCGTAGTCGTCCTCCAGGATCCAGCCGCCGGTCCGCCGGGCCCAGTCCAGCAGCGCCAGGCGCCGCGGCAGGGAGAGCGACACCCCGAGGGGGAACTGGTGCGCCGGGGTGACGATGCAGAGCGTCGGCTCCGGGCAGAGCGCCTGCGCGGCGTCCACGTCCATGCCGTCGTGATCCACCGGCACGGCGACCGGATTCGCGCCCGCGGCTTCGACGGCCCGCCGCGCGGGGCGGTAGCCCGGGTCTTCCAGCCAGACCTCGCACCCCGGCTTCAGCAGCAGTCGCAGCAGCAGGCCCAGCGCCGACTGGTAGCCGCCGGTGATCAGCACCTGTTCCGGCGCGCAGGTGATGCCCCGCGCCACGCCCAGATAGGCCGCGACGGCCTCGCGGAGCGCCGTCTTGCCGGCGGGGTGGGCGTAGGCCAGGTCCGCGACCGCCAGGCGCCGCGCGTGCCGCGACACCAGTTGCGACCAGAGCTTGCGGGGAAACAGGTCCAGCGCCGGTACGCCCGGGATCAAGCTCCAGCCTTCGGCGGGCGGCGCGGGGCCGGCCTTTGGCGCGGCGCCACCGGATCGGGCGCGCGCCGGCCGGTTGGGATCCCGCTCCGGCAGCTCCGGCGACACCACGGTGCCGCCGCGCCCGCGGCTCACCACATAGCCTTCACCGGAAAGCAGGGCGTAGGCGGCATCCACCGTGCCCCGCGCCACGCCTAGGTCGCTGGCCAGCGCGCGGGCCGAGGGCAGGCGGTCGCCGGCCTTCAGCTGGCCTTCCTCGATGGAGGCGCGGACCCGCGCGTAGATGTCCCGATAGCCCGTCATGAGCGATGCTCGCCGAACGCGCCGCCGGGGTCAAACGCGCGAAAGCACCATGGGGTCAGGCGGAATCGCCTGACCGCTGAATCGTGCTTTGGAAGCAAAGTGTAGACCCTGATGGGTTCAGATCGCGTCGATCTGAACTCATCCGGGTCTGGGTCGAACGCATCTGGCCATCGGCGCGCCGAGGGCCTAAGGGCCCGGGCCATGGACTACGGCGACTACCTGCAGCTCGACACGCTCCTGGCCGCGCAGGGCACGGTGACGCAGGAGCACGACGAGCTCCTGTTCATCGTCATCCACCAGGCGACCGAGCTCTGGTTGAAGCTCTCCATCCACGAGATCCGCAGCGCATCCGCGCACATCCGGGCCGACGACCTGCGCGCGGCCTTCAAGACCCTGTCGCGGGTGGCGCGCATCCAGAGCCACATGATCCAGGCGTGGGAGATCCTCGCCACCATGACTCCGCTGGACTACGCCAACTTCCGCGCGAGCCTGGGGGCGAGCTCCGGCTTCCAGTCCTTCCAGTACCGGCAGCTCGAGTTCCTGCTGGGCGCCAAGGACGCCGCCATGCTGGACGTCCACGACGCCGGAAGCCCGCGCCGCGCGGCCCTGGAGGCGATCCTCGCGGCCCCCAGCCTCTATGACGAGGCCCTACGGCTCCTGGCCCGCCGCGGCTTCGACATCCCCGCCGACCGCCTGGAGCGCGACTGGAGCCGCCCTTACGAGCCCAGTCCGGCGGTGGAGGCCGTCTGGCTCGAGGTCTACCGCCACACCGACCGGTATTGGGACCTCTACGAGCTCGGCGAGAAGCTGGTGGACGTCGACTACCGACTGCAGCAATGGCGCTTCACCCACATGAAGACCGTCGAGCGGATCATCGGCTTCAAGCGCGGCACCGGCGGCTCCGACGGCGTCGCCTACCTGGCCAAGGCCCTGGAGCGAAAGCTGTTCCCGGAACTGCTCACCCTGCGCACCGCGATGTGAGGTTGGCCTGCTCCTCTCCCAGACGCGGCAGCGTATGGGAGAGGCTGGGAGAGGGCGGCGCCGGGGTTTGCGGCAGGCGGGGGCGTTGGATCCGGTCGCGCCGGGTGACAGGCGGTTCCAACGGGAGCGCAGGTCTCGGGCGTCGGGGCCGCCCTCACCCAACCTCTCCCACGGGCTGCACCCTGGGAGAGGAGCAGGCTGACGATCGTCCGCTTTCGCGCGCCCCTACAGCGGGCTGTACCCCGTCGACGCCAGCACGATGGAGAGCAGGGCGAAGCCGCTCGAGGCCACGAACAGGCCGACGGCCCAGGGGGACGGCGCAGGCTTCCGGGGAACCTGGGAATGGGTCATGGCCGAGCCTCCGCGATCACTGAACGGCGCCGGTATCGGACTGTCAGCTTGAACGCCGGCTGAATGGGTTAGTCAGGGTGCTTGCGCCGGCCTTTACCATGCCGCCGCCGTCCCGCTCCCGCCCGCCCCCGCCCGCCTGGTTGCGGCTGCAACTTTATTGCGGCGAGCGGCCCTATTGCGCCCTTGCCCGCAATGACCTAGGTCGCGATCCTTCGGTTCGGGGGAGAATATGGCCGAGGCCGTGACCCAGAGGCAGACACAGACAGGGACGCAGGCGCCGCCATCGCTGGACGAGGTCCGCCAGCGGATCGACGCCGTCGACGCTGAGCTCCTGCGGCTGGTGGCCGAACGGGCGAGCCTGGCCAACGCCGTGGCCGCCGCCAAGGCCGCCGCCGGCGAGGCCGGCCGCTTCGGCCTGCGCCCCGCCCGCGAGGCCATGCTGCTGCGCCGCCTGCTGGCCGGCCCCCGCAACGGCGCCTCCCCCGGCCTCGTCGTGCGCATCTGGCGCGAGCTGATCGGCGACAGCCTGGTCAAGCAGGGCCCCTTCAGCCTCACCGTCTGGGGCGGCAGGGATGCCGCCCGCGCCGTCGAGGTGGCCCGCCTGCGCTTCGGCGCGGCGCCTTCGCTGCGCCAGGCGGCGAAGCCCGAGGATGCCCTGGCCGCCGCCCGGACCCTGGGCGGCGTCGCGGTCTGCGCGCTCACCGCCGACAGTCCCTGGTGGGGCCGCCTCCTGGCCCAGCCGAAGCTGAAGGTGTTCGCCGCCCTCCCCTGCCTCGCGGTCTGGGGGCCGCTCTCGGCGCTGGCCGTCGCCGAGGTGGAGGTCGAGCCCACCGGCGCCGACAACACCTTCTGGGTCACCGACGCGCCCCAGGGGGCCGCCGCCATCGTCGCCGGCCTCAGCCACGACGGGGTCGCCGCCACCCTGCTGGCCGAGACCGGCGGGCTGAAGCTCTTCATGCTCTCCGGCTTCTACCAGAGCGACGACCCCAGGCTCGGCCGCGCGCCCGGCAAGCTCTCCGGCGTGATCGGGGCTGCGCCGGCCCCGCTGGACGTGTAAGAGGCGCGAGCCCTCGCCCAAGACGGCGCCACGCCCGCATCTCCAAGTGCCCATGTCCGACGAAGCCCAGACCCTCGACCGCGCCGCGGCACAAAGGCCGCTCCCCAAGCCCGGCATTCTGGACATCCATGCCTATGTGCCGGGCAAGTCGAAGGCCGACGGCGTCGCCGAGCCCATCAAGCTCTCGGCCAACGAAAATGCGCTGGGCTCCAGCGGCAAGGCCCAGGCGGCCTTCGAGAGCGCCGAGCGATCCCTGCACCTCTATCCCGACCCCCGCGCCAGCATCGTGCGCGCCGCCGTCGCCGAGCGCTACCGCCTGGAGCCGGAGCGCCTGATCTTCGGCTGCGGCTCCGACGAGGTCTTCCAGCTGCTCAACACCACCTTCCTCGAGCCCGGCGACAACATGGTGCAGGGCCAGTACGGCTTCGCGGCCTTCGCCATCGGCGCCTATGCCATGCAAGCCGAAGTCCGCCGCGCGCCGGAACCCGGCTTCCGCATCGACGTGGACGAGCTCCTGAACTGCGTCGACGACCGCACGCGCCTCGTTTTCCTCGCCAACCCCGGCAATCCCACCGGCACCTGGATCCCGTTCTCCGAGGTCCGCCGCCTGCACGACGCGCTGCCGCCCCGCGTCGTCCTGGTGCTGGACGGCGCCTATGGCGAGTTCGCTCTCGATCCAGGCTTCGACGACGGCCTGGATCTGGCGCGCACCGCCTCCAACGTCGTGGTCACCCACACCTTCTCCAAGCTGCACGGCCTGGCGGCGCTGCGCATCGGCTGGGGCTACGCGCCGCTGGAGATCGCCCAGGCCGTCGACCGCATCCGCCTGCCGTTCAACACCTCGATCCCGGCGCAGCGGGCGGCCGTGGCGGCGCTGGAGGACGAGGACTTCCAGCGGGCCTCGATCGAGCTCGTCGAGACCTGGCGGCCCTGGCTCAACCAGCAGCTCGGCGGGCTTGGCCTCGACGTCATCGGCCCCTCGGCGGCCAACTTCGTGCTGGTGGGCTTCCCGACCGCGCCCGGCAAGACCGCCGCCGACGCCGACGCCTTCCTGAGCGCCCGCGGTCTCCTCCTGCGCGGGGTCGGCAACTACGGCCTGCCGAACCACATCCGGATCACCATCGGCCTGGAGCCGCAGAACCGCGCCGTGATCGACGCGCTCGCCGAGTTCATGGCCGCCCAGCCGGCCGCCAAGCCCACCGCATGACGACGCCGATCTACGCCCGGATGGCGGTGATCGGCTGCGGCCTGATTGGGGCCTCGGTGATCCTGGCCGCCCGCGCCGCCGGCGTCGTCGGCCAGGTGGCGGTGGCCGACGCCTCGCCCCACGCCCGCGAGCGGATCGCCGCCTTAGGGCTAGCCGACAGCGTCACCGCCGATCCCGCTGAGGCGGTGGTGGACGCCGACCTGGTGGTATTCGCCGTGCCGGTGATGGCCATGGGCGAGGCCGCCCGCGCCGCCGCCCCGGCCCTGAAGCCCGGCGCCACGGTCACCGACGTCGGGTCGGTGAAGGGGGCCGTCGCCGAGGCCCTGGCGAACGCCC
>Ga0207695_10002876_pt1 | contig 24974 bp, 23 predicted proteins | sample KBSC54metaG_FD_184354 | JGI IMG/M metagenome (GOLD analysis project Ga0207695, IMG submission 184354) | Corn rhizosphere microbial communities from Kellogg Biological Station, Michigan, USA - KBS C5-4 metaG (SPAdes) (version 2) | ecosystem: Host-associated > Plants > Roots > Rhizosphere > Soil...
CTTTCGCCCATTGCGCAAGATTCCCTACTGCTGCCTCCCGTAGGAGTCTGGGCCGTGTCTCAGTCCCAGTGTGGCTGATCATCCTCTCAGACCAGCTATGGATCGTAGCCTTGGTAGGCCTTTACCCTACCAACTAGCTAATCCAACGCGGGCTGCTCCAATGGCGATAAATCTTTCCCCCGAAGGGCACATACGGTATTAGCTGAAGTTTCCCTCAGTTGTTCCGTACCAAAGGGCACATTCCCACGCGTTACTCACCCGTCCGCCGCTCACCCGAAGGTGCGCTCGACTTGCATGTATTAGGCCTGCCGCCAGCGTTCGCTCTGAGCCAGGATCAAACTCTCAGGTTGAGTTGAGCACTGACTTATAGCTTACCCAATTCCGAGGAACCGGGCTGGCATATAGTCTGCGTATTTCTTGACGAGTTCCCATTCACATCGATGCCCCAAGGCCGAAGCCTTAAGGGAATTGATATTCATGGTGTGTCTTCAAGAGACCGCAAGTTCGTCAGTGTCGAGGTTACCTGGTTAGGGTAACCGCCAGGACACCGCCGCCTGCGTTTCTCTTTCCAATTCAACGATGTCAAAGACCCGACCGGCTTGCGCCGACCCCACTGTTTTGCGCCGGTGGTCGGCGGAGGCGGCTATCTAGTTGCCGGTCTCAGGAGTGTCAATCGGTCCTTTCGGACTTTTCCGCCGCCTCCCGGCCGCTTCGCGAGAAGCCCCAGAAAACGACGCAAAAACCACACCGGGCCGCCAGAGGGGCAACCCTCGTACAGTCGGTAGCGATTCGATTGAGGCTCGGGAAAATATCCATTTCCAGGAGAAAAGCAAGGGGGTTCTCGCCCCCTTCCGAACCGCCTGGAATTGGCCCCGCCCGAGCGGGAGGCGCTATCTAGGGGGCGGCCTGCGGCCTGTCAATCATCGTCTTTCCGCGGAGCGTCCGGACGCGCGGAATTCGCCTCTGCCGCGCCTTGCCTTGCGCCTGCGCCAGCCGCCCGTAAGAGTGGCGGATAAGGAGGCGCGATGCTGTCGCAGAAGGCCAGGTACGCGCTGCGCGCGCTGGTAGAACTGGCCCGCGCCGAGGGCGCCCAGCTCACCGCCGGCGAGCTGGCGCTGCGCGCCGACGCGCCCCGCAAGTTCCTCGAGGCCATCCTGTTGGAACTGACCCGCAACCGCCTGGTCACCAGCCGCCGCGGCAAGTTCGGCGGCTACACCCTGGCCCGCGCCGCGCCGGAGATCAGCTTCGCGGAAGTCATCCGGGTGGTCGACGGCCCGCTGGCGCTCGCCCCCTGCGTCAGCCCCAGGCTCGGCCTGCGAAAATGCGACGATTGCCCCGACTTCGCCGCCTGCGCCCTGCGTGAAGCCCTGGCCCGCGCCCGCGACGCCACCGCCGAGGTGCTGGAGGCCTATAGCCTGGCCGAGGCCGTGAGCCCGGGCGCGCCCGAGGTCCTGCTGTCGGCGGTCTAGCGGCGGATCTCCGACCCGCCGCCAGCGCCGCCCCCTATTCCGCCGGCGGCTCCCAGAGCTCGATCGGGTTGCCTTCCGGATCCTGGATGCGGGCGAAGCGGCCGGTCTCGGGACTGTCCCATTCGGCCCGGGTCTCCACGGCGATATCGGCCTGCCGCAGTTTGGAGAGCACCGCGTCGAGGTCGGCGACCCGGTAGTTGATCATCCACTGCTTGGCCTCGGGCCAGTGGTCGGTGTCCCCGGCGAAGGGCATGAACACCGTGGGGCCGGCTTCCTGTTGCCAGGGGTCGTAGCCCTTCATGGTCACGCCCAGGTGCTCTGCGTACCATTGCAGCAGCGCCTCGGGGTCCTTGGCGCGGAAGAAGACGCCCCCAATGCCGTTTACAGCCATGACGTTCTCCAAAGAGGTTGTTTGGGTTCAGTGGATAGTCGACGGCGAAGGCCGCTGACCGGGTATCAACCGGCGGCCGCTTGCGCCGGCAGGCCGCGGCCGCTGCGCAGCACGCCGGCGGCGATCAGCGAGATCACCACGCCCACCGGGAAGATCTCCACGAAGGTCATGGGCGCGCGGAACAAGGGATCGGCATACTGGACCTTGAAGGCCTGCATCTGGGCGGTGATCGTGGCGATCTCGGCCGCCGAGGCGCCCCTCGCGTGAGCTTCCTGCAGGGTCGCGGCGGCGTAGGAGTCGGCGAAGCCGTAGTGGGTGGCGGCGAGCGTGATCTCCCAGCCGATCACATAGACGAGGCCCGCCACCGCGCTGATCCCGAGACCGGCCAAGAGGGCCGGACCGAACCTGATGATCCCGCCATAGGCCTGGTCACGCAGGCGCTTGACGCCGACGAAGATCAGGCTGAGCGCCAGGATCATGACGAGATAGCCATAGAGCGCCGAGACCAGGCCGTGGCCCAGGGGGTTGCCCAGGGCCAGGACGACGGTGGAATTGGCGGCGGTGATCAGGCCCGCGATCAGGCCGAACAGAAGCGTGGTGCGTAACATGGGTTTGCCTCCCGAAGTGACCAACGCATGCAACGCCGCCCGGGCCCCGGTCGCCAATCGCCCAAAAGGGTGATTTTCGCGAAATCACCCGAAAAACCGGCCCCCGATCAGTGAGCCGGCGCTCGCCCCACCGCGGCTCGGATCAGCTCGCCGCGATATAGGCCTTCAGCCCGTCGGCCTCGGCCTCGACCTCGCTGATCTTCGACTTCACCAGGTCGCCGATCGAGACGATGCCCACCAGCCGTTCGTTCTGGCAGACCGGCAGGTGGCGGATGCGGCGGTCGGTCATGCGGGTGAGCAGGGAATCCACCGTCTCGCCCGGCTGGGCGTACAGCACATCCTTGGTCATCACTCCGGAAACGGGCTGGCCCAGGGCCGCCGCGCCGGCCTCCGCCAGCCCCCGCACGACGTCGCGTTCGGAGACGATCCCGGCCACCCGCTCGGCCTCCAGCACCACCAGGGCCCCCACCCGCCTGGAATGCAGCAGCGCCGCCACCGCCGCGATGGTTTCCGTGGGGCTCACGGTGAACACGGTGTCGCCCTTCGACCGCAGGATCTGTGAGACAAGCATCGGGCCGCTCCTCGCTCTCTCGTCTTCGGAGAACAGCGTCGCCCAGAATACCCCTCGCTTCAATGCACGCGCGCGTGAGGGCGTTCCGGAGCGCCGCGCGCGGTCCTATTCCCGCGGCGCCAGCCGGGCGAAGGGCCCGATCAGCAGCACGCCCACAACGAAGCCGGCCAGATGCGCCTCCCAGGCCACGCCGGCGCTGCCCGCGCCCGGCAGGAAGGAGCCGCCGATGAGCGCGATGATCAGGTTGATCACCAGCCAGCCGCCGCCCATTCCCAGCACCGGCGGCGACAGCATCGGCCCCGGCCGCCCGTGGCCGCCGATCAGCCGCGCGCTGGCGCCCATCAGGCCCGACACCGCGCCGGAGGCCCCGACCACCAGCCCCTGCCCGCCGGGATGGACCGCCGCGTAGCCCAGGTTCGCCAGTACGCCCGCCAGCACATAGAAGCCGAAGAACAGCAGCGCCCCTTCCAGCTTCGGGCCGAACAGCCGGGCCAGCGGCGCGGAGAAAGCCAGCGCGAAGGCGCCGTTCATCATCGCGTGCGCCCAGCTGCCGTGCAGGAAGATCGAGGTGATGAGGGTCTCCCAGCGGCCCGGCGTCAGGTTCGCCGGCGAAAAGGCGTAGGCGCCCAGGATCGCGTCCACGGGAAACAGGGTCTGCAGCGCATAGCCGCCGACGATCAGCACCACCACGGCCACCGCCTGCCAGGGGGCGTTGAACACCGGCTCGCGCGCCGGCCGCTCCTCCGGCTGAGGTCCAGGCGCCCCGGACCACGGCTGCGGTTCGGGTTTGGGGGGAGTCTCTTCGAAACGCGATTCAGTCATCGGCCTCATTTAGGCGCTTTGTCGCAGTTGCGACACCGCCCCCTTCTTGCCTTGCCCCTGCCACTTCCCTTCGCGATGGTGCGCGCCTTGTCGGACGACTTCAGGACTATTCGATGATCCGTTCCCTGCGCGCGGGCGTGGCGCTCGCCGCCGTGCTCTCGCTCACCGCGCCCGGTTTCGCGCTCGCCATCGGCCTGCCGCACCTGCCGTCGCTGCCGAAGATCGGCCACAGCAGCGCGCCGGCCGCCTTTCAGATGCTGCCGCCGGGCGTCTGGCCGCAGGCGCAGTCCGACGTGCCGGCCGATCCGGACGTGCGCTTCGGCGCCCTGCCCAACGGCATGCGGTACGCCATCAAGCGCCAGGCGGTCCCCGCCGGCCAGGCCGCCATCCGCCTGCGCTTCGACGCCGGCTCGCTGATGGAAAGCGACGCCCAGCAGGGCCTGGCCCACTTCCTCGAGCACATGGCCTTCAACGGCTCGAAGAACGTGCCGGAGGGCGAGATGGTCAAGATCCTCGAACGCCACGGCCTCGCCTTCGGCGCCGACACCAACGCCTCCACCAACTTCGACGAGACGGTCTACAAGCTCGACCTGCCGAAGACCGACGACGACACCGTGGACACCTCGCTGAAGCTGATGCGCGAGACCGCCTCGGAACTGACCATCGGCAAGGAAGCCGTGGACCGCGAACGCGGGGTGGTGCTCTCCGAGGAGCGCGCCAGCGACAGCCCGGCCTACCGCGTCTTCAAGCAGCGCCTGGGCTTCCTGCTGCCCGGCCAGCGGATGCCGCAGCGTCTGCCCATCGGCCATGTTGACGTGCTGCAAAAGGCCCCGCCCAGCCTGATCGCCGACTTCTACCACCATTACTACCGCCCCGAGCGGGCCACCCTGGTGGTGGTGGGCGACTTCGACCCGGCCGCGATGGAAGCCAAGATCCGCGCCAAATTTGCCGACTGGAGGGCCGTGGGGCCTGCCGGTCCCGAGCCGGACCTCGGTCGCGTCGAACCTCGCAAGACGGAGGCCAAGCTGCTGGTCGAGCCGGCGGCCGCCCTCAGCCTGCAGGTCACCTGGGTGCGACCGCCGGACCTGGCGCAGGACCGCCTGGCCAAGCGCCGCAGCGACATCGTCGAACAGCTGGCCTTCGCGGTCCTCAACCGCCGTTTCTCAGCGCTGGCCCGCTCGGCCCAGCCGCCGTTCCTGGGCGCCGTCGCGTTCAAGGCCGACCAGGGCCATTCGGCGGAAGTCACCATGCTGAACCTGGTGGCCCAGCCGGACGGCTGGCGCACGGCGCTGGCCGCGGTCGACCAGGAGGAGCGGCGCGCGGTGCGGTACGGCGTGCGCCAGGACGAGCTCGACCGCGAGATCGCCGAAGTCCGCGCCAGCAGCCAGGCCGCCGTCGCCGGCGCCGCCACCCGCCGTCCGGCCCAGATCGCCGACGAGATCGTGGGCTCGCTCGGCGACCAGGAGGTGGTCACCGCCCCAGCCGAGGACCTGGCGATCTTCGAATCCGCCGTGAAGGGCCTGAAGGCCGACACCGTCTCCGCCGCCCTGAAGGCCGCCTTCTCCGGCCAGGGGCCGCTGGTGTTCATGTCCTCGCCCAAGCCGGTGCAGGGCGCCGAGCCCGCGATCCTGGCCGAATACGCCTCCACCCAGAAGGTGGCGGTCGCCCCGCCGACGGCGCCGCACCAGGTCGCCTGGCCCTACGAGAGCTTCGGCACGCCCGGCAAGGTCGCCGAGACCAAGGAGATCACCGACCTCGACACCGTCTTCGTGCGCTTCGACAACGGCGTCCGGCTCACCGTGAAGCCCACAAAGTTCCGCGACGACGAGGTGCTGGTGCGGGTCAATATCGGCGACGGCCTGCAGGACCTGCCCAAGGATCGCCAGAGCCTCGCCTGGTTCGGCAATGCCTTCATCGAAGGCGGTCTGAAGCAGATCGACAATGAGGACACCGAGCGGGTGCTGGCCTCCAAGGTCTACGGCGCCCGCTTCGCCGTCGGCGAGGACGCCTTCGTGCTCTCCGGCTCGACCCGCACCGCCGACCTGCCCACCGAGATGCAGGTGCTCACCGCCTACGTCTCCGATCCCGGCTGGCGGTCGGAGGCGTTCAAGCGCCAGCAGAGCGCCGGCCGCACCCTGCACGACCAGATGGAAGGCACCGACGGGGGCGTGATCCAGCGCGAGCTTTCCGGCCTGCTGCACGCCGGCGACCGGCGCTTCACCTTCCCCAGCCGCGACGACATCGCCAAGGCCCAGCTCGCCGACCTGCAGGCGCAGGTTGAGCCGCACCTGGCCAACGACCCGATCGAGGTGGTGATCGTCGGCGACATCACCGTGGACAAGGCCATCGACGCCGTGTCGCGGACCTTCGGCGCGCTTCCCGCCCGCCGCGCGGCCCAGCCGGTGCCTGCGTCGCAACGCCTGGTGAGCTTCCCCGCCGCCAACGCCCAGCCCCTGATGCTGACCCACAAGGGCCGCGCCGACCAGGCGATCGGCTATGTGGCCTGGCCCACCAACGACCTTTGGGCCAATCCGCAGCAGGCGCTGGACAACGACGTCCTGGGCGAGGTCATGGACCTGCGGCTGATCGATGAGCTGCGCGAGGCGCAGGGCGTCACCTATTCGCCCTCGGTGAGCTATTCGCACAGCCTCACCTGGACCGGTTGGGGCTACCTGGCCGCCAGCGTCGAGGTGCCGCCCGCCAAGCTCGACGGCTTCTTCCGGGATGTCAGCAAGATCGCCAACGACCTGCGCACCAAGGACGTCACCGCCGACGAGTTGGAGCGGGCGAAGAAGCCCCGGATCGACAAGCTCGAGAAGTCCCGGGTCACCAACCAGTACTGGCTGGCCGAGCTGTCCGGGGCGCAGGCCGATCCGCGCCGCCTCGACTTCATCCGCCACATCATCCCCGGGACCGAGCGGGTCACCGCCGCCGACGTCAAGCGCGCGGCCCAGCTCTTCCTGAAGGACGACAAGGCCTACAAGCTGGCGGTGGAACCGCAGGGGCGGAAGGCCGCCGACTGACACAACCGCAACGGTTGCGAAATCGGTAAGGCGCGATTCACCGTCACCCTGGATGCTCCAGGGATGGGGACAACAGCCTTGCCGCTATCAATCGGAGACCGCGCGCCCGCCGTGGTCGGCGCCACGGCCTCGGGCCGCTTCTTCTCACTCGACGGCCAGGCCGGGCGCCCCGCGCTGATCGTGGCCCTGGGATCGCTGCAGCCGGAGGCCGCGGCGCGGCTGCTGGACCGGCTGCGGGCGGCCCGGCCGGCGATCGCCGCGGCAGGCGTCGACCTCGTCCCGATCGTCCCGCCCCTGATGCCCTTCACCTCGCGGTTTTCGGACGTCCCGGAACTCAGCGACCTCCTCGTCTATGTCGGCGGGACTGGCGAACTGGCGACCTGGAGCCTGGAGGGCGGCGCGGGCGCCCTGCTGATCGACCGCGGCGGCCGCATCGTCGACGCCTTCGCCTGCGGCGAGCATACCGACCTCGCCGGCCGCCTGGCGTCCTCGGCGCCGCGCATCGCCTCGGAGCCGTCGCAAAGCCGAGCCTCGGCCGCGCCCGTGCTGATCCTGCCCAATATCGCGCCGCGGGCGCTGTGCCGCGCCCTGATCGACCATTTCGAGGCTTCGCCGCACGCCGCCGGGGCCATGGCCTCGTTCAGCGACGGCGCGGCCTACGCCAAGCTCGACGAGACCAAGAAGCGCCGGCGCGACATCGAGCTTACCGCGGAGTCGCCCCTCCATGCCGAGATCGTCACCCTGCTCTCCGCCCGGGTGATCCCGGAGATCAAGCGCGCCTTCCAGGCCGACATCGCCAACGCCGACCGCATCCTGATCGCCCGCTACGACGACACCGGCGGCTATTTCAAGCGCCACCGGGATGACGCCGCCCCGCACACCGCCTTTCGCGAATTCGCCATCTCGCTGAACCTCAACACCGACGCGTACGAAGGCGGCGAACTGCTGTTCCCGGAGTACGACGACCATCGCTACAACCCACCGGCCGGCGCGGCGATCGTCTTCTCCGCCTCTCTCCTCCACGAGGCCGCCCCGGTGACGAGGGGCAGCCGCTATGTCCTGCTCTCCTTCCTCGGCAGCGCCGCCGCCCAGGCCCGGCTCACCGAATGGATCGAGAGCCAGAAAGTCCCCATTCCCTCATAAAGTCAGGGCGTCTTAACCAAGTCGCAGGGCCGCGCCCCTAGCGTCGCCGCGATCCCTCGTTGAGCACCGCCAAATGCTGATTCGCCGGTCGACCTACGTCCACCTGACCCCGCTCGGCGAGGACCGGGTGCTGATCGTGCACGCCATCAGCCACCTGCGCCTGGTGGTGGATGCGGAGGTCGCCGACATCGTGGCGTGGTTCGCCACGCCCCGGGACATGCCGGGCGAGATCGGGCTGCTGCGCGAAGGCCGCGCCATCGACGCCGACACCCTGGCCGGATGCCTGGCGAGCCTGATGGAGCGCGGGGTGCTCACCGCCGACGACGAGGCCGCCGAAGCCGCCGCCGTGGCCGCCAGGCTCTCCGAGCTGCACGGCCGGGACCCCGGCGAGGCCCTCGACCAGCTCCGCCGCCAGGCCGGCGAAGGCTCCAACCCCTACTGGTCGGTGACCACGGCGCTCGGCGCTGAAGACCTGGGCGGCCCAAAGGCGCACCGCTGGGACGTGCTCCTGTTCGGCGACTGCGACCTGCAGATGGAGTCTGACTTCCTGCGCCGGGAGGCCGCGCGGCGCGACGTCGACCTGCGCGTCGCCGCGAGCTTCCCGGACGACCTGCGCCTCGCGGCCGAGCGGCCGCACCTGGCGATCTTCATCGGCGCGCTCCGCTCCCGCCATCGGGTGGCCCAGGGATCGGCGGCCGACCACGGCGGCGACCCGGCGGCGGTCTACCTCGCCGAGGCGCGCCGCGTCATCGAGGGCCTGCGCGCCCACTCCGAGGCCCCCATCCTGATCGACAGCCTGCCCGAGCCCACCGTCCAGCCGCTGGGCCTGGCCGACCGCGGGCCGCACGCCCACCGCAACCGCTTCCGAGCCGTCAACCGGGGCCTGGAGGCGCTGGCCGACGAGTTCAGCGGCGTCTATGTGGTCGACATCGCCGCGGCGCTTTCCGCCGAGGGGCTGAACGCCCTCATGGACGACGGCCTCGTCGGCTTCACCCACTTCGGCTCGCCCGGCTGGATGCTGCAGCGGCCGGCCAGCGAACTGGCCGCCGTGCACAACGCCTTCCCCGACACCGCGCCGCTGGCGGCCATGGTGGGGCCTGACCTCTACCGCCGCGAGGCTGTGGCCGCCCGCGCGCACATGGACCTGCTGGCCGTGGTCATGGGGCTCGGGCGCAAGAAGTGCGTGATCGTCGACCTCGATGGCACGCTCTGGCCGGGCGTCCTCGCCGAGACCGGCGCCCCCTTCGCCTGGACGCCGGAGATCAGCGGCCACAACTCCTACATCGGCCTCTACTTCGGCTTCCACGAGGCCCTGAAGGCGCTGAAGAAGCGCGGCATCCTCTTGGCCTGCGTCAGCAAGAACGACGAGGCCCTGGTCCGCGAGCTCTGGACCTATCCCGACCACTACCCGCACGAGCGCCTGCTCACCCCCGACGACTTCGTCACCTGGCGGGTCAACTGGCAGGACAAGCCCGCCAACATCGCCTCGATCGCCGAGGAGCTGGGCTTCGCGCTCGACGCCTTCGTGTTCATCGACGACCACCCGGTGGAGCGCGAGCGGGTGCGGCAGGAACTCCCCGCCGTCGACGTGCTGGGCGAGGACCCCTTCGCGCTTCGCCGCATCCTGCTCACCGACCCGCGCTTCCAGGTGCTGACGCTCACCGAGGAATCCGCCGCCCGCACCGACCTCGTGAAGGCCCAGCTCGGCCGGGAGCGCCAGCGCGCGGCGTCCGGCGACGACTTCCTGGCCTCGCTGGAGGTGGTCACCACCTGCGACAGGCCCACCGATGCGGCCACCCTTGCCCGCGTCTCCGAGCTCTTCCAGCGCACCACCCAGTTCAACACCACCGGGCGCACCTTCACCGAAAGCGAGCTGGCCCGCCACGCGGACGCCGGCCAGGTGTTCGTCGCCCACTGCCGCGACCGCTTCGGCGACTACGGCCTGGTGGCCGCCGCGGTGGTGGACGGCGCCGAGATCGCCGCCTTAGCCATGAGCTGCCGGGTGATCGGCCTGAAGGTCGAGCACAGCTTCCTGGGCTTCCTCCTCGACGCCATCGCCGACCAGCACAAAGAGGTGCTCGCCCGCATCGTCGAGACCGCCCGCAACGGCCCCGTCCGCCACCTCTACGCCGACAACGGCTTCACCCTTGAAGACAGGACCTGGCGCAAGGCGCTCGCCAACTAGATCCGTCATCCCGGCGAAGGCCGGGACCCAGGCGAATGCGCACCGAAGAAAGGGTGGTTCGGAAGGTGCGGCCGTTTCGCCAGATCCGGGAATGTCATCCCGCGTCCCAGATCGCTGGGACGCGTGGGCGTCCCTCGATATCGGGATCGGTCTTTGCCTCACGGCTCCTGACACCGGCACGCTCGCAGTGGCCCTCCTCTACCGAGTGGCCTGTTTGACCGCGGGAGTCCCGCGCGCCAAATATAGGGCGATCAATTCGAAAGCAGCTCAGCCTCAAGACGGACCGTTGATGTCTTGACCGGCGCGCCGGAGATCAAAAGGTACATGAGCAGGGGAATCCGTGCGGCCAAAATGAGCGGTTTCAGGATGGTTTCGAAAACGTCAGATGAAACCTGTCGGGTCTACCGCGCCTCCGGGCATCCGAGCCACTTCCGTACGCTTTCCGCCTGAGCGAGCCAGGGCGCCGGCGCGGTCTTGGGTGGATTCTGAAGCGCGGCGCATGCCTCTCCCAACTGGCCCATGCGGTATAGAGTAAGGGCAAGATAGATGCGGGTCTTCGTGTTACCCGCCTTCCACCGGGGTTCAGCTCGCCCAAAGAACCGCGCCTGATCTTCCAAACTGCGACGCGCTTCGAAGAACGGTGGCACGTGGACTCTGAGAGCCTCAGCAAGCTCGGCCGGTCCGTTCGGGTCGTTCTTCCACCACCGATCATAGCCAGTCATCAATGTGCCGATCCGCCACGGCGACAAGACCATGCCGATATCCGGCTTCCATGGAATCGCCTTCTTCAGCAGATCGCTCGTGGCCGTGTCATATGACCAGAGGTTGGCCGTCGTGCCCGCTATCGAGCTTACTTGCAGATCCACATGCTCCTCGACGGTCCCTATGCAGCGAGACCACTCCTTGCCTTCGCGCATGAAGCCCATTGGCTTCAACACCGCATCAATGGCGGCCAAATAGGACTTTCGGTTCATATGAAGCCCTTCAGGTTATACAAGAAGAGCCTAATGTAGTCGTCTGTGAGCGCCTGATACTTCTTGAGCGCTCGCGCACCGGCAGTCCTGCCGCTCGGAGAATCAGGTTTCAGCTCGCCGTACATTCTCTTGTCCGGAAGTTGTGGATTCCGCTTCGGGGTTCCCAGATCAGGTTTCAGCGGTGGTTCACCCGGCCGCGCCAGTTTCGGCTCGTACTCCCAACCCTCTTTCTGCGCCAACCGCTCCTTCAGGGCGGCATGAGCGCGCCTGCCGGCGCGGGTGTGGCTGGTAGACAGTCCCGCCGTAGAAGAAGTCTTGATAGCGGCGAGCGGCCGCCGCCTGGCGCTCCTGTTCTATGTCTGCGGGCGACCGCTGGTACCACTGCGTGAGCGCATCGCCTTCCAGGCTTGCAGGGTCAGTCCAACTCTCGGACATCCACGCTTTCCTCATCTCGATGGGTTTTCCGCCAGGCAGGCCGATGGTTCGCGGCGGACGACCGCCGCAGGCGTAATCGGTGAATTGGCGTGGCCTTGCTGCCGCGCCTTATCCGCTCAGCCGCGGGTGGCGCGAGACAGTGATCGACGCGATGGGAGCTTGGCAGAAGCGGAAGGCAATGTCAAGAACAAAATAGGAACTAAGATACAGCTGAACCGGAAACCCACACCCAGGTCGCCCAGCGATGACCCTGAACCCGCTCGCCATCGCTGGACCGCAGGGCTTGGCCCTACCATCTGATCCCGGTCGCTGGCGGGGATGGCCGAGAGGAGGTGGCTTATGGCGCGCGTCTTCATCACCGGCAGCACCGAGGGCCTCGGCCGGGCGGCGGCGCAGCAGCTGGTGCGCGACGGCCACGAGGTCCTCCTGCACGCCCGGTCGCCGGAGCGCGCCGAGGCCGTCGCGGACCTGCCGGCGATCGGCGTAGCGGTCGGGGACCTGAGCCGGGCGGCGGATGTCCGGTCGGTGGCCGAGCAGGTGAACGCCCTCGGACGCGTGGACGCCGTCATCCACAACGCCGGTGTCTATCTCCAGCGCGAGCGTGGCGCGACGCCCGAGGGCCACGCCGTGACGCTCGCCGTCAACACGCTCGCGCCCTACCTCCTCACCGCGCTGGTCACTCGCCCGGACCGCCTCGTCTACCTGAGCAGCGGCCTGCATCGCGGCGGGGCGGGCTCGCTTGCCGACATCGACTGGCGCTCGCGCCGCTGGGACGGCGGCCGGGCCTATGCCGAAAGCAAGCTGCAGCTCGTGGCCCTGGCCTTCGCCCTGGCGCGGCGATGGCCGAAGGTGCTGAGCAACGCCGTCGACCCGGGCTGGGTGCGCACCCGCATGGGCGGCCCTGGCGCGCCCGTGGACATCGACACCGGCCAGCGGACCCAGAGCTGGCTCGCGGTGAGCGACGATCCCGCCGCGCGCGTGAGTGGCCGATACTGGCGCGACCGCCGGCCACAGGCGCCGGCGCCGGAGGTCGCCGATCCGGGCTTCCAGGACCGCCTCCTGGCCAGGCTCGCCGAGCTGACCGGGGTCGCGCTCCCCTAGCCCGAACCCCTATGCCGCCTGCGCCGCGTCCCCGAACACCGGCGCGTCCTGCGCCGGCAGATAGGCCCGGTCGCGGATGGCGTCGGAGATCTTCTCGGCGATCATGATGGTCGGCGCATTGGTGTTGCCGCCCACCAGCGTCGGCATGACCGAGGCGTCCACGACCCTCAAGCCCGCGATCCCCTGCACCCGGCATTCGACGTCGACCACCGCCATGGGATCGCCCGCAGCGCCCATGCGGCAGGTCCCCACCGGGTGGTAGATCGTCTCCGCCGTCCGCTTGATCCAGGCGTCGATCTCCGCGTCGGTGCGCACCGCGGCGCCCGGCGCGTATTCCTCGGTGATGTAGGGCGCCAGCGCGCCTTGCGCGGCCACCTTGCGCATCATCTTCACCCCCTCGCGGATCGCCCTGCGGTCCTCCTCGGCGGCCAGGTAGTTCGCGAAGATCGCCGGGTCGGCCAGCGGGTCGGCGGACTTCAGGCCCACGCGGCCGCGCGACTCCGGCCTGAGCTGACAGACGTGGAAGGTGAAGCCGTCCTTCTCCACCGAGACCTTGCCGTGGTCCTGCATGATGGCCAGCACCGTGTGCACCTGCAGGTCGGGCCGGTCGAGGTCGGGCCGCGAGCGCAGGAAGGCGCCCGACTCCAGGAACTGCTGGCGGCCGAGGCCCTTGCCGAACAGCATGTAGTTCAGCCCGATGCCCAGCGTCTTGATCAGCCCCTTTCGCAGCGAATAGGCGGTGATCGGCTTGGGACAGACCCAGGACAGACAGACGTCCAGGTGGTCCTGCAGGTTCGCGCCCACGCCCTTCAGCGCCTTCACCACGGGGATGCCGTGCGCAGCCAGCTCCTCCGGGTCGCCGATGCCGGAAAGCTGCAGGATGTGCGGCGACTGCACAGCGCCCGCGCAGAGCAGCACCTCGCCATCGGCGTGGACAATGCGTCTGGCCTTGGTCTTCTCATCGTAAATCTCGACGCCGGTCGCCCGGCCGTCCTGCACCACGATCCGCGTGGTGCGCGCTCCGGTCAGGCAGGTGAGGTTCGGCCGGTTCAGCGCCGGATGGAGGTAGCCCCGGGCCGCGCTCCACCGCTGGCCGTCATGGACGGTGAGCTGGTAGGGGCCGAAGCCCTCCTGCTGGAAGCCGTTGAAGTCCTGGGTCAGCGGGTAGCCCGCCTGGCCGCCCGCCTCGATCGTCGCCGAATAGATCGGGTTCGGCGAGGCGGCCTTGGAGACCTTCAGCGGCCCCTCGGCGCCGTGCCAGGCGTCGGCCCCGCCCTCGAAGGCTTCGGAGCGCTTGAAGTAGGGCAGGACGTCGGCATAGCCCCAGCCGGCCAGCCCCATCTGGCGCCACTGGTCGTAATCCCGCGCATGGCCGCGGATGTAGATCATGCCGTTGATCGAGGACGAGCCGCCCCAGCCCTTGCCCCTGGGCCACCAGAGCTTGCGGTCGTTGAGGTGCGGCTCCGGCTCGGTCCAGAACCCCCAGTTGGCCGGCCCCGGCTTGCCGATCAGCCCGCCGACTCCGGCCGGCATCCTGATCATCAGGGAATTGTCCTTGCCGCCCGCCTCCAGCAGCAGGACGCGTTTGCTCCCATCCTCCGTCAGCCGGTTGGCCAGCACGCAGCCCGCCGAGCCCGCCCCGATGATGATGTAGTCGTAGCGATCCATGCCGGCGCGCGCGTCCCTGAACGGTGGTTAGTCAGGGCAGGAACCTGACGCCGGCGTCAGGTTTAGGCAAGAGCCGCTAGGCGAAGACTTCCTGGATTTGCGGACCTAGTGGGTCGTCGCCAAACTTGTTTGGACCAGCGGAGCCTCTCAGGATCCCGAGATCAACCAACACCCACATTGACAGGCAGAAGCCGACGAATTCCAACAGGTTCGCTGGCCCGCTCCCGCCTCCGCTGACGCCCATCAGGCCTTCGACAATTCCAAGCAAGAGAGGCAATCCTTGATAGAGGAGCAGCCACCAGGCCGACTTGTTTCGGTCGTGAAGTCGCCGAACGGCGATGGACATCCCGGCCCAGAGGAAGCCGATCACCAGAGGCGCCGCTAGGACCCAAAAGATCGTGAGCAGCGCGGCAAACATGGCGACGATGATATAGCCGACGAAGGTCACGCCAACGATCACGAGGCTCATCAGCCAATAGGGCCTTCTGTTCAGCCGTCCATTGAAAGAAAAGTAGTTTCGCCAGTCGCCCATTCCGCCCCCCATGCTCAAGCTAGAATTCTGATCCCCTTTTGTTCCGCCCGTCAAGCCCCGCTCACCGCCCCTTCCACTGCGGCGCGCGCTTCTGCGAGAACGCCAGGGGTCCTTCGACGAAGTCCTCGCTGCGGTAGAGCGCGGCCACCGCCGGATAGCGGTTCTGGCCCTTGATCGCGGCCTCCAGGCTGGGCTCGTCCAGGCCCTTGTAGACCGCCTCCTTCGACGCCCGGATCGACATCGGCCCGAGCTCGCAGATACCCCGGGCCCAGGCCATCGCGGTCGCCATCAACGCCTCCGGCTTGGTCACCTCGGCGACGAAGCCCAGGTCCTTGCCCTCCGCCGCCGAAACCCGCCGGGCCGTCAGGATCATGCTCATGGCCCGCTTGGTCCCGATGGCCCTGGGCAGGCGGTGCAGGCCGCCCGCCAAGGCCGCCAGGCCCACCCTGGGCTCCGGCAGGGCGAACACCGCCGCCTCCGAGGCGATGATGATGTCGCAGGCGAGCGCGATCTCGAAGCCGCCGCCCATGGCCACCCCGTTCACCGCCGCGATCACCGGCTTGGTCAGGTCGAAGCGGCTGGTGAGCCCGGCGAACCCCGAGGGCGGGCTCTCCATCCTGCCGCCGCCCGCCTGGTGCTTCAGGTCGTTGCCGGCCGAGAAAGCCCGCTCGCCGGCGCCGGTGACGATGGCCACCCACTGCTCCGGATCGGCCGCGAAGGCGTCGAAGGCGTCGTGCAGTTCGAAATGCGCCGGCGAATGCAGCGCGTTCAACACCTCCGGGCGGTCGAGAGTCACCACCGTCACCGGCCCCTCGCGCTCCACCTTGATGAACTCATAGGCCATGGCGCGCCTCCTCAGACCTCTGTCAGCTCCCGACGGTAGCGCTTCCAGTTCTGCACGTAGTGCGCCGCGCCGCCAGCCAGCATCGCCGCCTGCTCGGGGCTGACCTCGCGCACCACCTTTCCGGGCGCGCCCATCACCAGGGAGTTGTCCGGGATCACCTTCCCCTCCGTGATCAGGCAGTTGGCGCCGATCAGGCAGTTCCTCCCGATCACCGCGCCGTTCAGGATGATCGAGCCGATCCCCACCAGCGTATTGTCGCCGATGGTGCAGCCGTGCAGCATCACCATGTGCCCCACCGTCACATTGGCCCCGATGGTCAGCGGCGAGCCGGTGTCGGTGTGCAGCACGCTGCCGTCCTGGACGTTGGAATTCTCCCCCACGACGATGGGGTCGTTGTCGCCGCGCAGGGTGGCGTTCCACCAGACCGAGGCGTTCTTCTTCAGAATCACTCGGCCGATGACCGATGCGCTGGGCGCAATCCAGTATTCGTCATCGTTCGGTAATTCAGGTGTCACATTGCCTAAGTTGTAGACACTCATCCCCGCACCCCGTTTCTTGCGACAATCCGTCCATTTAACGCTTCGGAAAGCAAGTTAGGATCATAGTCGTCGGGCGATTCGAGGGGGCGAAAATCCTTCCCGAACCCGTTGCGGGCCGAACCCTCTTCGGTCTCGTGTCTCGCGCTGGACGGAGTTTGATGGCGCTGAGTGTGTTGTCTCCCCGGATCCCCGGATCCGGACCGGCATCCCGGGAAGGACCGCCGGGAACGTCCCGGACTTTGGCACGCCGCGCACGCCGCCTTCCTTCCATTCACCCCGACCACCAAAGGGCGCTCCATGGCGGAGACGCCCTTTTTTCTTGGCCCCAACTCTTGGGTCTAACGGAGGCTTTTGATGACCAAGCGAGCCCTCAAGCGACAGCTGCGCGAAGGCGCTTTCGACGCCGGACAGTTCACCGGTGACGATAAGATCCGCAGGCTTCCGCTGGACAGGGGCTGGTCCCCGCTCGCTCATCACAACGCCAACGACGACCGCGACCAGGGCTACCTGAAGACCATCAAGGCCAAGTCGCCCGGCCAGGAGGCGCTGATCAAGGCCATCGACGCCAAGACCCTGGTGATGGCGCTCGGCCCCGCCGGAACGGGGAAGACCTATCTCGCCATCGCCAAGGCCGTGGAGGCCCTGGAAAGCGGCAGCGTGGGGCGGATCGTGCTCTCCCGCCCGGCGGTCGAGGCCGGCGAGAGCATCGGCTACCTGCCCGGCGACGCCGAGGACAAGCTCGCCCCCTACCTGCGCCCGCTTTACGACGCCCTGTCCGACCGGCTCTCGATGAAGCGGGTCCGCGCGCTGATGGCCGAGGGCGCCATCGAGATCGCCCCGGTGGGCTTCATGCGCGGCCGCACGCTGAACAACGCCTTCGTGGTCATCGACGAGGCCCAGAACTGCACCTACACCCAGCTCAAGATGCTGCTGACCCGCCTGGGCTGGCACTCCACCATGGTGGTCACCGGCGACCCCGACCAGTCGGACCTCCTGCCGGAGTTCTCCGGGCTGCGCACCGTCGCCGAGAGGCTGGAAGAGGTGGGCAACATCGCCGTCGTGCGCCTCGCCGACCGCGACATCGTCCGCCACCCCCTGGTGGCCGAGATGCTGGGGGTGCTCTAGACCCTGCCGAGGTGCGGAGCCGGCCTTCGGGCCCGGCTCCGCGGCCTTGGTGGATGCGAGTTCATTTGCCGGCGCGGGGCCGAACGCCGATAGTCCGCCCCATGAAACAACCGGACATGCTCCGCCCGTCCCGCGCCGCCGCCGTGGCGCGTCTCCCGATGCGGACCCGCCTCGCCTTCTGCGCCGCCAGCCTGGCCTCCATCCTGCTCCTGCTGGCCACCCACGCCATGGCCGCGGCCTTCGCGGCGAAGGACTCCGACCTCGTCGGCAAATGGTCCAGCGACCCGAAGGATCCGGCCGCCCAGTACGAGGTGGTGGCCGGCGCCAAGCCGGGCGAGCTTCGCCTCATGACGCCCAAGGCGCTGAAGCTGCAGCCTATCGCCCTCCGCAGGACGGCGCCGAACACCTTCTCCTCCCTGGCCGGCGCAAGCCCGATCACCAACATCAAGCTGACCGATGCGCGCCACGGACGCCTGAGCCTGCACAAGGACGACAACACCGGCGTCATGTTCACCTATGTGCTGATCCAGAAGCAGTAGGGACATCACGCGCCGGCAAAGCCCCCCGAGAGCCCGGGCGGAAGCTTAGAACACCAGGTTGCGGACGATCTTCCACGATCCGTCCGCGGTCTTCTTCCAGACCGTCAGGTACGGCCCGCCGCTGGTGGCCTTGTGGCCGGCCGCGTCCACCGTGGTCGAGCCGCCGTGGCCCCATTCGTAGAGCAGGCCGTCGGCGCCCTGGGCCAGGCCGTCGCGGTGGATGCCGCCGTCCAGCACCTGGCCGATCCGGGCCACCCGCTTGCGGTAGAAGTCGGCGATGGCCGCATGGCCTGCCAGGGTCTCCCCCGTGGGGAGGATGAACAGCGCGTCCGGCGCATAGGCTTCCGCCAGCCGGTCCGCATCCTTGGCCTTCATGGCGGCCAGCCAGTCGCGGTCCACCCGGCCGATCACCGGCGCCGCTGAGGCGATGTCGCGGCTCTGGGCCAGGACGGGCGGCGCGGTCGCGGTGATGGCGACCAGGGCGACCAGGGCGGCCGCGGTGATGGTGAGGCGTCTCATGCGCCTTCATAGCCTTCCCGACGCCTCACGCGCCACGGCCTTGCTGCCTCGCGTGCGCCCGTATAGATAGTTCGACGATCTAACTATCTGGCGTGCGTCCCATGAAAGCGGCCCTGGCCGACCCCGTCGACGTCTCGGTGCTGGCCGAAGCCCTGCGCGGCCCCCTGCTGCGGGTCTCGCGGAAGCTGCGCCAGGAGGGCCAGAAGGCCGGGCTGTCCGCCCAGGAATCCGTGATCCTCGGCTACCTGAAGAAGAACCCGGGCGCCGGCGTCAGCGAGCTCGCCGACTTCGAGCAGATCTCGCGCCCCACCATGTCGAGCCATGTGAAGCGGCTGGAGGCCGCGGGCTGGATCGCCCGTGCCGACGACGCCCGGGACGGCCGCCGCCAGGGCCTGACCGTCACCGCCGCCGGCCTGCGCAAGCACGACGCCATCCAGCGCCAGCGCAACGACTGGCTGGCCGCCCGCCTCAGGCGCCTCTCGCCCGCCGAGCGCGAGGCCCTGATGGCGGCCGTCGCTCCGCTGCTCGATCTGGTGAACGCCGAGGCATGAGCAACCGCGCCGAAGAGATCCTGGTCGACGACGTCCTCGACGAGCCCGGCGCCGACGCCGCGGCCATCCTCAACGAGGGCCGCGAGGCGACCCTGCGCGGCTGGGTCATCCCGGCGATCATCGGCTCGGCGCTGTTGATGCAGACGTTGAACGCCACCTCGATCAACAATGCCCTCCCTGCCATGGCCAAGGCCATGCACGTCGAGCCGCTCAGGCTCAACCTCGCCATCACCATGTACCTGCTGGCCTCGGCGGTGTTCCTGCCGATCTCCGGCTGGATGGCCGACCGCTTCGGCGCCAAGCGCATCCTGATGATCGCCATGGTGCTCTACGCCAGCGCCTCGGCGGCCTGCGGCTTCGCCAATTCCTTGCCGCAACTCGTGGCCTTCCGTCTGGCCCAGGGCTGCGCCGGCGCCATGATGGGGCCGGTGGGCCGCCTGGTCCTGCTGCGCACCACGCCCAAGAACGAGCTTGTCGGCGCCATGTCGGTGGTCACCATGCCGGCCCTGCTGGGTCCCGTGGTGGGCCCGGTGCTGGGGGGCGCCATCGTCACCTTCGTGAGCTGGCGCTGGATCTTCTTCCTGAACCTGCCGCTGGCGGTGGCCGGCGTCCTTTTGGTGCGGGCCTTCGTGCCGCAGGTGAAGGAGCAGACCGTCTCCCCCATCGACTGGCCCGGGATCTTCCTCACCGGCTTTGGCCTGGCGGCCCTGATCCTGGGATTCGAGAACCTCGGCAGGGACGTCATCCCGCCCCTGGCGGTGGCCGGCCTGTTCGGCGGCGGCTTCACGTGCCTGGGTGTCTACTGGGCGCACGCGCGAAACAATCCGCACGCCATCCTCGACCTCTCGATCTTCCGCATCCGCACCTTCCAGGCCTCGGTGCTGGGGGGCGCCTTCTACCGCCTGATGCCCGGCGCGACGCCGTTCCTGCTGGCCATGCTGCTGCAGGTTGCTTTCGGCATGACCGCCTTCGCCGCGGGCCTGATGACCTTCATCTCCGCGGTCGGCGCGCTGGTCATGAAGACCACTGCGCCGCCAATTCTGCGGCGCTTCGGCTTCCGCACCGTTCTGATGGTCAACGGGGTGATCTGCGCGGCGAGCTTCATGGTCTACGCCCTCTTCCGGATCGACACCCCCCACGCGCTGATCATGCTGGCCCTGGCGGTGGGCGGCTTCTTCCGCTCGCTGCAGTTCACCAGCCTGAACGGCATGGCCTACGCCGACCTGGAGCAGGCCCAGATGAGCCGCGGCACCACCACCGCCTCCATGGCCCAGCAGTTCATGCAGTCGGTGAGCATCGGGCTCGCCGCCACCCTGCTGCACTTCCTGATGACCCGCCGCGGCGAGACGCACCTGACCGGCGAGACCGTCGCCCCGGCCTTCGCCATCTTCGGCGCGCTCACCCTGCTCTCGCTGATCTGGTTCGCCCGCCTGCCCGCCGACGCCGGCGACGAGATGAACAGCCGCAGACCGGCCCGAGCCTAGCCCTCGACCTCGGTCCAGGGCCGATCGCGGCCGTCGGAGAGCTCCTCGCGCCACCGGCCGGCCGCGTCCTCATAGACGATGCCGTGGGTGTCGCCGGAGATCCGCTGTTCGCCCGCCGCCCGCCGCGCCGCCTTCAGGGCGGCGTCGTGGCTCGCGAAAGTCTCCGAATAGGTGCCGTCGGCGCGGTAGGCCCAGCCGCTGTCGTGCTGGACGATATGGTAGGTCACATGGCTCATCGCACTCTCCCGGGAGACTGGCCTTACATGGCCCGTTCGCGGCGGCCCGGCAATTGTCGCGATCCCGCCTAGCCGTGGCCCTGGCCACTCCCTAAGGTACGCGCAAGTTTTCACCCTGTTCGAGCGTAAGTGGCATGAAATTCAACCTTTCGTCCCTGTTGGCTCTGAGCGCGGCCGCCCTCCTGGCCGCCAGCTCACCTGCCGCCGCCGCCACGCGGCCGCCCAAGGCCCCAGCGCCGTCCCACGTCGCCCTGCCCAAGGACGTGACGCCCGAGCGCTATCAGATCAACATCCGCCCCGACCCCGAGCACCTTAAGTTCCTCGGCTCGGAGACCATCGCGGTGAGGGTCAAGGCGCCCACCAGCCGCATTGTGCTCAACGCCGCCGACATCGCCTTCCAGCGGGTGTTGCTGATCAGCCCGTCGCAGACGGCGGGCGGCCCCGGCGAGGCCGCCTCGCACCGGATTCAGAGCTGGACGCCCAAGATCGCCCTCGACAAGGACCAGCAGACCGCGACGTTCGCCTTCGACCACCCGCTCGCGCCCGGCCGCTACGACCTCTCCATCGACTACAGCGGGGTGATCTACCAGCAGGCCTCCGGCTTCTTCGCCCTCGACTACACGGGCGACGGAGGCACGAAGCAGCGCGCGCTGTTCACCCAGTTCGAGAATTCCGACGCCCGCCGGCTGATGCCGAGCTGGGACGAGCCCGGGGTGAAGTCGGTCTTTTCGCTCACCGTCAGGGCCCCGGCCGGCCAGATGGCGGTTTCCAACATGCCGGTGGCGGCCTCGGCGGCTACGGCGGACGGCAGCCAGTTGGTGCGCTTCGCCGACACCCCGAAGATGAGTTCCTACCTCCTGTTCCTCGCGGTCGGCGACTTCGAGCGGGTGCACCGCATGGTGGGCAAGACCGACGTCGGCGTCGTCGTCCGCCGGGGCAAGACCGCCCAGGCCCAGTTCGCGCTCGACGCCGCCACTCAGCTCCTGCCCTTCTACAACGACTATTTCGGCACGCCCTACCCGCTGCCGAAGCTCGACTTCATCGCGGGCCCCGGGCGCAGCCAGTTCTTCTCGGCCATGGAGAACTGGGGCGCGATCTACTATTTCGACTACGCGCTGCTGGTGGATCCCAAGCTCACCACCGAGGCCGACAAGCAGAACATCTACGTCGATATCGCCCACGAGATGGCCCACCAGTGGTTCGGCGACCTGGTGACCATGGCCTGGTGGGACGACCTTTGGCTCAACGAGGGCTTCGCCTCCTGGATGGAGAACAAGGCCACCGACCACTTCCACCCGGAGTGGAAGATCTGGCTGCAGACCAAGGCCGGCGAACAGGCCGCCATGCGCGTTGACGCCCGGGCCGGCACGCACCCGGTGATCACCCCGATCCACGATGTCTTCGCCGCGGCCAACGCTTTCGACGGCATCACCTACCAGAAGGGCCATTCGGTCATCCACATGCTGGAGACCTACGTCGGCCCCGACGTCTTCCGGGCGGGCGTGCGCAACTACATCGCCCACCACGCCTACGGGAACACGGTCACCGACGACCTGTGGCGCGAGATCGACGCGGTCTCGCCGAAGAAGATCACCGGCATCGCCCACGACTTCACCCTGCAGGCCGGCGTGCCGCTGATCTCCGCCTCGCTCGGCAAGGGGGGCCTGACCCTCACCCAGTCGCGCTTCGGCGCCGACGCCGCCTCCAAGGCCCCGCGCACCTGGCGCACGCCGGTGACGGTCGCGGGCCTTGGCGAGCCCTGGCGTGCGCTGGTCAGCGCGAAACAACCGGCGACCAAGGCTGCGTCGGCGTCCGTAACGCCGCTGCTCAACGCCGGCCAGACCGGCTACTTCCGCAGCCGCTATTCCCCGGAGCTGGAAGTTCGCGCCCTCGCCGCCTTCCCCAGGCTCGCGCCCGAAGACCAGCTCGGTCTGATCTACGACGGCCTGGCGCTGGGCGAGGCCGGCTATGCGCCGATGGGCGATTTCCTGGCCACCGCCAAGGCCGCCCAGGGGGCCGACAACTCCGTCGTCCTGCGCGCGCTCGCCCAGCAGCTCGACGCGGTGAACGACTTCTACGAAGGCCAACCCGGCGAGGCGGCCTATCGCGCCTTCGCCCGCGCCCGCCTCGCACCGGCCTACGCCCGCCTCGGCTGGGACACCCGGCGCGGCGAGCCGGACAACGACGCCGTGGCGCGCCGCACCGTACTGGGCGTCCTGGGCGCCCTCGACGACCCCGCTGTCGTCGCCGAGGCCCGCCGCCGCTTCGCCAATTGGCTGCAGCACCCCGACAGCCTCTCCGGCACCACCCGCCAGACCGTGCTGCAGATCGTCGCGACCCACGCCGACGCCGCGACCTGGGACCAGCTGCACGCCCTGGGCCAGAAGGCCACCGACATCACCGACAAGAGCCGGTTCTACCGCTACCTGGGAGAAAGCCACGATCCGGCTTTGGCGGACCGTGCGCTGGCGCTTTCGCTGACCAAGGATCCCTCGCCCACCGACGCACCGGAGCTGATCTCCGGGGTCGCCGGGGTCTATCCCGAAAAGGCCTTCGCCTTCGTGATGGCCCACCGCGCGCAGGTCGATCCCCTGGTGGAGCCCACCAGCCGCACCAGCTTTTACGCGCGGCTGGCGTCTGGGGCGCGCAGCGCCGCAATCCTTCCGCCGCTCAACGCTTTCGCGGCAACCGTACCGGCTTCGGCCCGCGGCGAGATCACCAAGGCGGTGTCCAACATCAGGTTCGCGCTGGAGATCATCGCCAAGCGCCTGCCGGAGGTCGACCGCTGGGTGGCCGCCCACCCGGGCTGACGGCCCGGGTCAATTGCAGGGCGCGGTCGCGCCGGTGGCGAGATCGATGCGGAAGCATTGCCGCTCGCCGGTGTCGCAGTCCTCGACGAACAGCGACACCTCGTCGTCCGCGGCTTCCAGGTGGCGGTCCTCCAGGTAATGCAGGGCCGCGTCCTCGAAGCTCACGCCCTCCACCAGATGGCCGCGCGAGGGCGCGTCCTCGATCCCGTGCACCGAGAAGCGGCGTTGCAGGCTGGCGTCGGCGGCGGGCATGGCGCGGGCTCCTCGTGGCTCCTGCCGAGAACGCTTGGCCGGCGGAAAGGATTCAGTCGCCTAGTGGGTTATCCAGTCGCTCCCGGTCAAGGTGGCGGGCGCCACGTGGTCAAGGTGCAGGAAATAGCTCCCGCCGTAGAGCACCTTGGCGCCGCCCGCGCCATCGTCGAGCAGGACGAGCTGGTGGTCGGCCACCGGGTCTGAGCCGGTGTAGCCGGACCCCGCGAACATGCCGCGCAAGTCGATGACGTCCTGGCCGTGGGTGAAGTCGGTGATCTCGCCCGGTGACCACGGCATCTTCGAGAAGACGAAGTGGTCGGCCCCGCCCGCGCCGGTCATGGTATCCGAGCCCTGGCCGGCGTTCAGCGTGTCGTCGCCTGCCCCGCCCACCATGGTGCTGCCCGGGAAGTTGGTGGTGGAGTTGATCACCACGCCGGGGTTTCCGGCCGGAGGCGGCGGGGGCGACACCGGGGGCGGAGGCGGTGGGGAGGCCGGCGGCGGCGGTGACACCGGGGGCGGCGGCGAGGTCGCGGAGCCGCCGAAGAGGTCGCTGGCGTGGATCGCGCTGGGCGCCACGTGGTCGACGGTGGCGACGAAGGCGCCCCACTGGTCGGCCGTGCCTTTGCCGTCAGAGTCGAAATAGAGCCAGGTGTCGCCGTGGCCGTCGTCCAACAGCTTCACATAGCCGTCCGCGATCGGGTCGGTCCCGTGGTATCCGACGTTGGCCAGCAGCGTCGTGAAGTCGAGCTTGTCGGTCCCGGGCGTGAAGTCGGTGATGTGACCGGCGTTCCAGGGCACCACCCCGAACTTGAAGTCGTCGGCTCCGGCCCCGCCGGTGAAGGTGTCGGCGCCATGCGCGCCCACCAGCGTGTCGTTGCCGGCTCCGCCCACCAGGTTCGAGCCGCCGTCCTGGGCGGTGATCACCTGCCCGCCGCTGCTGGGCGGCGGAGGCGGCGGTGGCGGCGGCGGTGACACCGGCGGCGGGGGCGGCGGCGAGACGGGCGGTGGCGAGACCGGCGGCGGCGACACCGGCGGCGGCGGCGAGGTCGCGGAGCCGCCGAAGAGGTCGCTGGCGTGGATCGCGGTGGGCGCCACGTGGTCGACGGTGGCGACGAAGGCGCCCCACTGGTCGGCCGTGCCTTTGCCGTCAGAG
>Ga0207695_10002877_pt1 | contig 24969 bp, 28 predicted proteins | sample KBSC54metaG_FD_184354 | JGI IMG/M metagenome (GOLD analysis project Ga0207695, IMG submission 184354) | Corn rhizosphere microbial communities from Kellogg Biological Station, Michigan, USA - KBS C5-4 metaG (SPAdes) (version 2) | ecosystem: Host-associated > Plants > Roots > Rhizosphere > Soil...
GATCCCATCCAAGCCGGTTTTATCCATGTATATCTGCGCCAGGCGTGATTGAACTACATTCAGCATCTGCACATCTTTCAACAGTTCGTCAGCATTGCCGCCCGAGCCAACCATCGGTTTATGTATCATGAGCAGGGCATATTTGCTCATCGCCACCGTCTGGCCGCCCATAGCCACTATGGAAGCAGCAGAGGCGGCCAGTGCATCTATATAGGTAGTTATTTTGCCGGGGTATTTCTTTAGCAGATCGTAGATCGCGATGGCATCAAAAGCACTGCCGCCAACCGAGCTGATGTGTATTTCTACATCCTGTCCGGCTGCATTTTGCAGCTCGGCCTGAATGTAGCCTGATGATAAAGTGCCTGAACCGATGTTGTCGGTTTCGGTGTCGTATAGGTAGATTTTGTACATTTTAGATGTGAGAGTTGAGTCTGGAAGTCGGAGGTCCGGAAGAAGGCCTGTTGATTACTGCCTGGTGATATATCCAAAGATCGGGAGAAAGATTTAGTGGGACGGTGACGGTATTTTGTCAGTGATTTAATACATTTGGATAAGCCGTATCACATTTCAACGTGGAGGACAAACCATTCATTTATTTTGATAAGCTCAAGTTGTGGGATGTAATTATTATTACGATCTATCTCATTTTTTCCATTTATGCTTTTTTTATTTACCAACGCGGCAGCGATGAGGCAGTAACCATTGTAGTGTCCACGCATGTTGTTATTTCCCAGATCGGATCTTTTATGTTCTTATATAAGTTATTAAGAAATTTTACATTCTATTTAATTTGGTTCGGCTTCGCAATTTTACATGCTCTCATGTATTTTCTTATTGTTGGGCATCGCCAATTTGAAATGGAAAGTGCGAAGCATTATTCTATATTATTAAATACGATTGTACTTCTTCTCGTCTTCCAGGCCTTCAGATATTTTAGTCTTAAAACTCAAAAACGCGAATTTAGAGTCCCTGTTTCACGATTTGAGCACGATCTGCCAAATGACCTGAAAACTTCAGATACAGACGCGATCCTGGTTTTAACATATCTTATTTCGGCCTTTCTGCTTTTAAATTTTGACGATCTTTTTTAACAGGCAGGTTGCAATTATTCAAGTTCGGATTCCCTCCAGTAATAGATCAGTATTGCTGTGAGGTAAACAATGATTATTATGCTGATTGGCATATTTCAAAGGTCGGATTAATAGTTTAGGTATGTGGTGACAGAGTTTTGGACACGATTTTTAGATTTATTGGATTTACAAGATCATAGTGAATCTTTTAATCCCTTAATCGTGTCCAGATTGATATATTCAAATATCGGGATAGTTATTGAAGAAGGTGGTGACAGGATTTTGTCAGTGGATATTTGTAGATTTGAGAAAACCGTATCGCATTAATAAACATGGGGAAAAAGCCTTTCATTTACTTCAATAAGCTAAGCAAAGATCATATAACACTTGTTGTTGCTTACTTCATTTTTACCACTATTATCATTTTTATTTGTATTTCAGGAAGTACCGATGCAGCTCAAATTGCTTTAATCGGCTATGTAGTGGCGACTCAACTGGCTGGGTATTTTTTTATGTACAAAGCATTAAGAGATTTTACCACCTATTTGATTTGTTTTGGCTTTGCCGTGCTGCATATCCTGCTTTATTTTCTTTTCAAAGGAAACCCAAATTTGGAAGTTGTTAAAGGAAACATTTCTTCGGCATTATTAAATTCTTTTGCTCTTTTAGTTCTTTTCCAGATTCTCAGATACTTCAGTCTTAAAATACAAAAACGTGAATTTGTCGTGCCCTCGCACGGAGGGGGCAAAGATCTTTTTGATAACATAGAGCCATCACCGACGGATTACGCATTATTTGTGATCTACTTCGCTTCATTTGGCGGGCTCACCTACTTTGCTACGATGCATGGATAAACAGGCAGCGGATATATTCAAATATCGGGATAGTTATTAAAGAAGATGGTGACAGGGTTTTGTCAGTGGTCAAATTGTTTTGATTAATTGCCCGGTGCATCAACAAAAGTTACCGGAGCATTTACCTTGGACAGGTCGAGATGTAACTCATTAGGCTTCCCTTCTTTTAAAAGATTATACTGGGCGACGAACCATTTACTTAGTGCTTTTTTATATTCCAACCTTGATTCTAAACCGCTTTTGAAATCATACCCAGGTTTATTACTTTTTAGCTGGTCCACAGCCAGAACAAAAGCGTCGTTTTGTGTCATCATGTTCACATTCCCGTTGTTTTTATTGAAAGACGCCGTCTCATCAGATGTAAAAGACTTTATTTTTTCATTGATAAAATTAAATGTGTAGTCACTTTTTAGGAGCAGTAGTTTTTTAACAAAATTAAGATAATAGTCCCAGTTAGCCTCTGTTCGAAATCCATCTTTGTTAATAATATTTTCCGCCAGCCTAAACGCACGTTTGTCGTTACTCATATTTAAAAGCAGATCCATTGCATGAGGGTAATAATATGTTCCATCATCCTTTCCTAATACGAATTCAATCCTTTTCATGGCGTATTCGTAACTGGCCGGGTCATATTTCAATAAGAATAATGATGTATAAAGTTTTACATCCAGAAACGAAGTATCCCGTATGCCGGTAGTGTCCCTGCTCCATTTTTTTACAGTTTCGAGATACTTCCTGTCTCCCAATTCATACATGGTTTCGGTTATTAATTCTTTGTGTACGGGCCAATAAAAATTCTTGAAATCATTATATCTCCCTATGATTGCAGGTAATAGGGAGATATATTTTTCCTCCCTTGCGGTTGCCAATGCTTTTTTAAAATCGTTCCAATCGTTTGTGGTTTTCAAAGTATTTAGAACCAGGTCTTCTTTTGACATGGAGGCATTATCGTCACACCACTTTCTGATTTTTTCAACCTCTAGTTTTTTCTTGTCAAAAGACAAAGAATCAAAAGAACGTTGATAAAAGAATAGATTATTAGTAATCTCGAATATTAGTTCATGAACAACCCAGCTATGTTTGTGTAAGGTCCTTTCTGGTCTGAAATCCCTGAAGTAACTATATGATGTTATGTAGTCATCAATAAGCAGATAAGGGAGCAACAATTTCATTTCTTGCAGATCTAATTTCATCCGGAGCAACTCAATAAACGGGTTGATTACAACATACTTGGTATTTTGGTCTTTATACCGAATTTTTAATTTTGTAGCGCCTGCGTAAGAAATGGAGAACTGTGGCGCACTGTAACTTATTCCGCCAGGTTGACTTAGCTGGATGCAATTCAATAAACGAAGCCTGTCGGCCAGGTAAAATATTTGCTCTTTTCGGTTTAGTTTTTGTTTCAACGCAACCCATTCCAACGAATCGGGAATGCGAAATGATTTGTAATCCCCAGTATCGACTTTTAGCTGGCGAGTTAACGCTACAGCGTCCGTTTGATATTTATATCCGTTAAAGATATCGCCTGAAAGATGACTGCCAAAAATGATGGCTTGCCGATAATCCCGGTCTTTTGAAAACGCTGAAAGCATGTCATCGTAATAGATAATTCCAAAATCATCACGCACATTATCATCACTAAAATATTGATCATTTTCTGGCAATACCCGTTTAGAATAGTCAAATTTTCCTTTTTTGTATAACCATAATCCAAGCAAGTAATTATCGCCCCGTCTATATAAGTTAAAGAAAATCTCTTGCCTCCTTTTTACGAAAATATCAATAGTGGTATCGTTTATGGGAAGCTGGTTTATGGCCGTTATTTGTTCCTTTTTGATCTGAATTACTTTACCATTATTAAGTAGGAATTGCAGGCATCCTTCGTTTTGTTTTTGAATCCATCCATAACAAACGTTTTTAAATTCATTTCCCCATAAATCATAAGATAGCGATATTTTATAGAGCGTGTCATAGTCTTTCATATTATACATTGAAAGACTGTCTATTAATAGCATTTTATGCTGATAGGTTCGTTCGTCGATACTTTGTGCATGGGTTTTAAAAGCTATTAATAGTGGTGCAAATATGATAAAGAGAAATCTCAATCTTTTGGAGGACGGCATAAGGCTTGGGTTTAAAGTGTGTATTCTTTTTCTTATATAAATATAGTAAAACGCTAATACAATCTTTATAGTACAAAGGGTGATGACAGGATTTTGTCAGTGGTCAAATTGTTTTGTAAATAGATTGTTTTAACTTAGTTGTACCGAGAAAACTATGGAGCCTAAATTTTATCAATATAACCGATACTATTGCTTTGCGTGGTTATTCAATTGCTGTTTATGGCTGTACCTGGTAACAAAGCCATTTGTACATCAACAGTCGCCATTTTGGACCTATCTGAGGATAACAGCGGTTATTTTATGGGGCTATCGATTCTGCACTGTTATTTATTATTATTTGATTCCTTTATTAAAAAGAAAAACCGCCCTTAAATTTGATAGCGAAAAATTATATTACGGAATAAAAAATAAGGTAATAAACTGGAATGAGATAAAGGAAATTAGACTGTCATCGTTTGGTAATAGCGTGAAGATAATATTGCGCAACGGTAAAAAGTTAAGTATCAATATTGGTGCGATTAAAGGTAACGATGATGAAATATATAAATCTATCCTGGCACATCTTCATTCAATTAATCCCAAGGGTGATAGCAAACAATAGCTTTGCGATTGCCATATTTCAAATATCCAGATAGGCTTTAACTAAATATTCCAAATAGAATTCTTAATTATGAAAAAGTGCCTGACCTTATTGGTGACCATCATTTTGCTTAGTTCTTTCTCCCAACGAAAAATAATCTGGGTAGCGATTGGTGACTCCATTACCTACTTAAACGACCACCAGGACGAAACATCGTACAGGTTGAAAAGAGGTTATCTAAGCCGGGTTACAGCGACATTACCGGAGGTGCAATACATTAACCAGGGCCACAACGGATGGAAATCAACTGACATTGCGGCAAACATTGATAAGCTAGGACTTATAAAGGCGGACGTTTACACCATTTTCCTGGGAACGAACGACTGGTGGGGCAGTATTCCGGCAGGTGATATTAACGACTATAAAAATGCAAGCGGTACAGGAACTGTCTTTGGCTCATTCCGGGTAATTATAGATAAGGTCCGCCAGTTAAATGATCAGGCTAAGATCATATTGATAACGCCTATGCAACGCGCCGATTTTGTTTATGTGCTTGATCACAACAATAATGCTTATGGGTCTTACAAACAGAAAAACGGCCAATCGCTGGAAGATGTCGCTAATGCGGTTATTGCCATTGGCAAATATGAGCATCTGCCAGTGATAGACCTTTATCATGATCGACGGTTTGATATTAAGAATATGGTCAATTTTAAACGCCTGAAAGACCCGCAATCGGGAGAGTATAAAGATTTTCCTTACCCGCAATCGACCACGATTCCTTATGATCCAAAGACCGATGAATACCCTTACCCTCCGGCAGCGATAAATATGACCTACGATGGTCTGCATCCATCCGATAAAGGAGATTCAGTTATAGCCCGTTTGGTTGTTGATAGTTTTAATAAACTGGGTATCCGGTAGTAATAGCTTAATTTATCGGCTTAAATACCCTGTTCCAGCGGATCTTACTGAAGAAACTTTGCGTAGAATCGGTACTGAAAAAGGTGATCATCGCCTTGCCGACAATATGATCTTCGGGCACATAACCCCAAAAACGACAGTCAAGCGAGTTGTGACGGTTGTCGCCCATCATCCAGTAATAATCCATTTTAAAAGTATAGCTGGTAGCTTTTTGTCCATTAAGCAGGATATCTTTGCCTTGCGTTTCTACCTTGTTATGCTCATATAATTCTATGGCGCGGCGGTATAATGCCATAGTTGAATCGTTTAGCGGAATGGTGTAGCCTCGTTTAGGTAGCACTAATGGCCCGAAATTATCCTGGTTCCATTTGAAATTCGGGTTATGTGGAAATACATCATCCGCATATGTCCCCGCTGGTTGGACTACAGGCGTAACACTTTTAATGTATGACTGGCTCTTCAAAGCTGAAAGATTTTTATAAGGAACTGTCACTGCGGTACCGTCAGTTTCAGACGGTTTTATCCCCAGGTCGGTATAAAACTGCGGATTGATATTGGAGCCATCGGTAACTATTCTGTAATCTGTTTGAGAATCAGGTGCATTCGGAGCGGCTTTGCGATTAATGTACACTTGTCCGTCAACTATGGTCAGCACATCACCTGGTGTTGCCTGGCAGCGTTTAATCAGGGCTGTGCGTTCATCCACCGGTAAATTATATTTTGGGTCAGCTTCTTCGGGCTTGTTAAATACCACGATATCACCTTTTTTTACTTCTGATAATCCCGGCAGACGCCAATAGGGTAGTTTAATCCAATCAAGATAAGTTTTTATACCATAAACCTTCGGCTCGGTAAACGGAATGGAAAGGGGGGTATTAGCTATACGTGGACCGTAACTGATCTTGCTTACAAAAAGATAATCGCCAACCAGTTCTGTTCCTTCCATAGAGCCAGAGGGAATGGCGTATGCCGAGAACAATAACCCGCGAATAATAGTTGCTGCAACAAACGCGAATAACAAAGCATCCATCCACTCGCGCAGCTTACTTTTTTTAGGTTTTTGCGTATCAGTTTTTTTCCGGAACGGCCATTTCCAAGTCATGATAAATATGATTTATCATGTTAGATGGGCAAGGGAGGGAATTGTTACAATTCGGAATTAATTTTCTTCAAAACTATTCATCGCCCGCCAGATAGTGCGCTCATCCCTGTTGAATTTTCCACCGGCTTCAAGTACTGCCTGATTTTTGGTGATGCCGCGTGTATGCATTTGCGCTAATACCCACAGGTAAATTTCGCGATAGGTGAAAACTTTGGCGGTGATAAATCCAGCTTTGTAGAGTTCTGAAAATATGCCGTCGTCGAATAAGGTGTTGGCTAGTTTGATGTTCATTTGTTGTTAGTTGTAATGGTTGTAGAAGTTGTAAAGGTTGTAAGGGTTTATGGTGATATAGCAGGTAGTCTGCTTTCAGCTTTCGCCTTTTAGCTTTCACCTTTCATCTTAAAGATTCACCCGATTAATAGTTTGCGCCAGGATATTTTGCTGATTATTAACATCTTTTACATCGACATAAACAGGAGGGAAGTTATTGATCATCTGGTAAGCCACTGTATTGGCCAGATTTTGCTGATCGTTTACAGGCTGGTTGTAATAACGGTTGGCGTTTCCTCCGTCGGTAAATATGCCGCCTACTGCATATCCTCTTGACAGATTAGGCACCGAAAAATCACGACCGCCATAAGCCACATTGATAGCGCTTACAAGATTGCGTGCCCATGGATCGCGCATGGCCTCGGACACGACCACCGCTTCGCCAGAACGGAGAAAAGCATTGGTATCATCTGCCCGGCTATAACCCGATAGTACAGCACCTTTACCGTCTGATTGGAAATAGCCTCCTTTTGCAAGTGCCGGTGGTTGTTGCTTACTTATAATTGCCAATTGCGCAGCTGTTTGTGCAACAATGGCGCCTATAGCTATTGTTCCGGCTATCGGCCCTAATGTGGCTTCAGCTTTGGTAATGGCTATTGCACCGTTAATTATTGCCTGAGCCCGAGCAGCGTTTTGATCAGCTTTAAAGGCTTTGTTTTTTGCATCGTTTTCCAGCTTGTCGTATTTTTTGTTTGTTGCCGCGATAGCAGCTTTGTTGTCGCCATCAGCTGCTAATTCTGCTTTCCTTGCTTTTTCATCTTTTGCTACTTCATAATCACGCTTAGAATCATTGCTTTTGGTCATGATTGAAAAAACAGTGTCGGCAGTTTTTTGCGTACTGTCAATTATGCTCGACCTGATCTTGTCTTGTGAGGCCTTTGTATCATTTTCAATTTTCTTATTAGCGTCACTGGTAGCTGCCATTGCCGCTTTGCTTCCATCAGTTGCAGCTTTTTTATAAAATCCGATCACATTGCTGAACGCCTTTTTAAATCCGGTGCTAAAGAAATCAAATATTCCATTACCTGTTTTTTGAGTAGTATCGGATATATCGTTGAGCGTAATCTTCGTACCTTTTGCAATTTGCTCGTTCATGATCCTGGCGCCTTGCAATTGCTCTTCTATATTGCTGTTTACCTTAACGTCAATCGTAATCGTTTTCTTAATATCGTCTGTCATTATAAATATATTTTAATTATGTTTTTAGTGCCAATTGGCATATTTAATTGTTAGGCGAACTCATTTTAATCCACCAAAAAAGATTTATTTAGAGATCGGATTGCCTTTTGTCGTCTACCGTTTTGTTAAGAGCAGTATCTGAATAGAAAAGTATTAACATTAATGATTGGCCTACCGGTTCGACCAGTACTCCCATAGCGTTTTTATTTTTTGCCACCCATGTAGTCCTGACTATGATATCATTTGATCTTATTTTCCTGATCTTGGCAGCAAGACTTCTGAATTCTGGATAGTTTTCTGTTTTAAAAGGCTTACCGTAAACTGCTGTGATGTCATGAGCCAGGCCATCGTATTCATCTAGTATGTCGTTGTCGCTATACTCAAATGAGTATATTGCTTGATATACTTTATTTCCTACGAAGTCTACAATAAGGCGAAAAACTGGTCTTTGATTTAAAGAAAAATTTGAAAACGTCAGTTCGTTTTTTGTACAGAGTGAATCTACTTGTTTACCACCCTTAGCAAGCACCATAGCTTTAACAGTCGCCGTATCACTTCCAAATGGAATATCCATAAAACCATCAATTGATTTCTTTTGAGCAAATGCCAGGCATGGTACAAGAAATATAAGAAGGAAGAAGATCTTTTTCATTTTACAATAAGGTTTGCTAAGTATGTTAGCAAATATAAATAACACTAATGGATTTTACAAGCATTAATTACTAGCCCAATTTAACCAACTCTACTTTGCATGGTTGTCCTTTTCGCCAACTGTCTATTTTATTAATGTAATAATAGGCGTTGTCCTGTTGCAGGTAGACTGGTATCAACAGATCCAGTTCCAAAATATCGCGTGGCGTCAGCAGGAAATAGTGGACTACCTTTTTTGTTTGAGTTAGTACTTTTTGGAGTTCGGCATAGTATTTAGTTTTTAGCCCTGGTAAAGTGTTATTGGCAGTTCCGGGCATATCGCAGAAGCAAAGATTGTAATCGCCTTCAGGTTTGTAGAAATAGGGGGTCGATATTTTGTCATTTACCTCAATACTCGTACTGCCATCGGTGAACGTAACGGTTTTTCCAGGCGGAAGGGTAGTCTTTTGATCAACCAGGATGCGCGGTGTTACATCGATTGTGAAATCCATGCTGTCTGAAGTATTATCGATCATTTTTATTTGAGCAATTTGCCCTGTCAAAAACGGGCGATTTAGCGTAGGGGCAAACTGGCTCTCGAAAAGGTCGGCCGTTGCCGGCAGCGTCGTGTCATTGATATTGATTTGTGCGTTGGCAAATCCTTTAGGTAACACATTGTCGTCCTCTTTGTATTTCATGTAGTTTACCTGCGCATAGCTGCCCAATTTGAATGAGATTTGTTTGCCCTGGTTTATGCATTTGCCGGTCCAATCTTTTGCAGCAGGTATATTGTTTACAATGTCACGCAAGGAATTGAAGCTTACTGTCCGCGTGGCATTATCTGTTTGGCAAATAATGCCAAATCGTTGTAAAGTATCTTTCAACAGATCTTTCTGGCTGATATCCGGGAAGATACGCTCGCACTGAACAGTTTGACTAAATTGAACAGTGGTATTCTGACTTTCAATTACCAACTCTGCCCCGGGATAAATAATGGCGCCTGAAACTGGAAGGCCCTTAAACGAGTATGCAATAAATATTCCGCCATTGGCAGGTAAGGTAGTTTCACAGGAAATAATAGTATTATATAAATGCTGATAACCGGTGATACTACCGCCACTGGTACCGTGATCGCGCACCCAACCGTTGGGATTACCGGGACTTTGTTCGCCGCCGTTAAAAGCGAAGCTGACACTTGTAAGCGGCGTATCGCTTACTGCCGGAAAGCCCGGATCGCGATAATAAATGAACGCTTCTAAACTGCTTGGGTTGTCGGCAGGGGTGATCCGTCCATATAATTGAACATGCGGGAAGGTCACGGTAACTTTAACTGTGTTGGTATTATGCGAGGTGAACAGCGTGCCGGAAAATTGTTTGGATGGATCGGACAGAATACTATTCCACGCAAAAACACCATCAGTACCTTTATGTGAATCGGGATGTAACAGAGAGACAGTAGTTTGACTGCTTGCAGTTAACCCCCTAACATCTGGCTGGTTCTGATAATCGGTACCGTGTTCCCATGAGCCGTTGCTGAACTGACAGATCAATAAAGGGTATAGCGGATCGGCTAGTAATGAGCCTTTGCCTTTATAGCCGGCAGATTGTAACAGCAGGTCAATTGCTGACTTGATGAAAAAACCGGGCCGGAGATTATGGACGTCAATCGGCGGTGTAAAATCCTGCCCGTTAATATATCCATAGTCAATAACCGGATATATCCAACCTTCAGTTTTGGTTTGCGAGGTAGCTGCATTCTGCAGGTTCCAGGTGTGATCATAGGGCTTCCAAACCGGGTTTTGTCCGTACTTAGTCCACTGACTGGTACTGTCGCCCATGTCATATAACTTGCCATCAATCGCATCAAAAAAGTCGACATTACCTGATAATACGGTGATGTTGGCATTATCCTGCTCAATGTTAGTGAGTTCGGCTATCCCGTACGGAATTATTTCGAGACCGTCCTGTAGCAACCGCGCCGGGTATTGCGTGTAAGGTGCGTTGGTAGTGAAGGCAATATCGTCCGGGAAGCCCAAAATTTGCCGGTTACGCTGTGTAAGCGGAAGCTTGAATTGGTTGCTGGTGTTGCCCTGCTGGTTTTGTACCTCGGCGAGGTTGTTGATCTGGAAAGTGAGTGCGATGGGACTGTCGTCATTCAGATCGACCAGCTCGTCATTAATATATAATTGGAGTTGATTCATTTAAATTTTAGTCTTTAAATAATTGCTTAATTTTTTAGCTTTACAGCCGATATAAAATCTAAACCTTATGTGTAAATCTTTATCACTATTTGCAATCGCATTATTACTCTGTTTCTATTCTTGTAAGAAAGATAATGGAGGAAAAGAAAACCCTGACAAGACAAATTTTTCTTCGTTAATTATCGGCAAGTGGAGGTCCACCAAGGAGCATATTAAAATATATACTATGGGCGGGACGTTAGCTAAGGATACCACTGATACCTATGGGAGCAACAGTCTTACTCTAGCCTGGTATGAAATATATAATAAGGATGGTAGCGCATTCGTAACAACGCTCCCTTATCAAGTGCAGGGAGTACCCGGTACTAAATCTGATACCACTTCTTTTTTAACCTATTCAATTTCCGGGGATCAAATGAAAATCTACCAGGAGGGAGAATACTCCAATACCGAAACAATTCTGTCATTAACTGCTTCAAGTATGGAAACAGAAGATACTTATACCACCCAGGAGGCAGACTTCCGTTGGAACATGCCGCCAAATACGCCTTACAAATACATTTCGGATATATCTTACGTTAAGCAATAGTTCGTCGCATCGCTGTTTGTTATAGATAACCTTAGTGTTTACCAAATCCTTTCAAATCAGAGAGGATTTTTATTTTATTGCGTTTGTATATTGATGGAAGGCATATTGAATGTGATACTGAAAGGCGCCTGGCCGTTCATGGTTTCATATTCGCTATAAGTGGCGGTGTTGATGACGATGGTTTGCCATTTAACCGGATTTTTGTTCACCAGCATCTGCACTTTTGGCGAGTACTTGATGGATTGCAACCCTTTAATGTCGTTAACGGACAGATCCTCTGCCATCACCTTCATTTTTTGTCCGGCATCTTTGGAGATTACTTCTTCAATGCCGGCCTGGTTTTCCCAATCGGATACGAAGTTTTTGATGATAGTGGCGTTTTGCACATCGAGAGAAACCTCCTGGTTATAAACAAAGCGGTAGTATTCCCAGCTGCCGCTTAATCCAATCCAACGCAAGTAGACAGAGCGCTCGTCGATTGCATCATCAATGCGGATGGTTTGGGTTTGAGTTATTGCGTGGGCCGTGCCGTTTTCATCGTCATACTTTAATGTAAGCGTTATGTAATACGCATCATCCGGAAAAGTGCTGTTGATCAATAACCGGTTTAAACCTAATTGCGCCGGAAGGGGGGTGGTTGAAATAGTTTGTCCTGAAATAATCAATTTACTACTGTCCTGGTTCAAAAGCCACGAACCATCTTCGTTCAACAGGAAATTAGCTTGTGCATCGCCGGGTAGTGGATTGCGGTTGATATCAAGCAAAGTGAGCTCACAATAAATATTGAGCCCAAGCAAATGTTCGCTGTAAATAAAACCGATATCAAAAGGATAACCGTTAGAGTAGGCCGGTTCAGCAAAATCGGTAACCCATTTTGCCAGTGAAGAATTATCAATTACAGATGCAAACGGCACATAGGCAGCCAGGTTGCCGCCATATTTACTGCCCAGTTGTTTGGCGGCATAAACTACATAATAGGGATCATCAATTGGAATATAGGATGAAGTATGGCCTTCGGGTGTACCATCGTCCCAGCTTTCAGCATATTGAATTTGATAGCTCGCGCTCAGGTTATCGTCGCGGAAGTTTGATTGGGTAAAAGTGCTGTTGTCTTTGGCACGCAACAAGCTTTGCAGAAAATTAGAAAAATCGGCGCGGATGATGCCTTTGCTGTTGGGGCGGTTGGTGGCCTGGATAGTTTGTTGCTGACCAGTGAGTTTATCCAGGTAAGTGATCTGCGTGAGCATTTTGTAATAAGGCCGCAGACTATTGACATTGACGTAACCTCCGATAGTTGACGAGGAAATATAAGGAGTATCGATAATCAGAGCATTGTATTGTGCCTGGTAAACCTTATAAATGCCATTATAAGCGCCGGCATTTACGTAGATCATTTCGTTTTGCCTGGTGTCGATCACCATTGCATTGATATTGAGTTGTGCCTTTTGCGTTTGGCTATCTTTTGTAATGCTGGTTACCTCGAAATCCTTACGCTGATAAGTGAATACTACGGGATTAAATGCTGCATTCCATCGTGAGATATTGCCATTGCCGAGGTCGACCGATGGATCACCAACTAATAGATTACGCACCGTGAGCAAAGTGAATTGTTTAATGGCAGTACAATTATTCGCGTCTCGGATGTAAGCGACATAAAAGCCCCCGGCCAGACCAGTGAAAGTAGGGGAGGATTGGTAATTAACAGAATCCACGCTATACTGGATAGGGCCGTAGCTGGATGATGCATTGATGGTAATTTGCCCGTCTGCCGCGCCGGGAGCAGATTCTTTTTTGTCGGTTACGATGGCGTTGATGGCCGCATCGCATACCAGTGGCGGACTGGGTGTACCTTCAGTAAAATCGACTACTGTGAAATTGCGAATATCGATTATGGCGCCATCTGATACACGCTTCCGGTTCAGGACGCCAGTGTAGATCAATAAACTTTGCCCGGGGACTATAAAGTCGTGATTATTGGTATTTCCAGTGTCGTAAAAGGCGACAGTAACAGCCAGGTTATTACCGTTTGCCGGGTTGTTATTTTCATCAGTTATAATGATATAAACTTCGCCATTAGTGTAGGTGATGCCCTGGTCAGTAGCACTTACCTGGTTGGTGATCTGGATTTGGGGGAAGAGGGACATTTTAATGAGTGAATGAGTGGATTAGTGATTGAGTGAATGATTTTTTAACTCAATCCGATGGAATCAATTATTTGCTGTGCTATTTCATCGGACATTGGGTCTATTGCCTGGCCGAGTCTTAGATCAATGTTGGCGTCACATAGCGGCCCGGAGATTATGCTTGGTGTGCCTTTAAATCCGTTTTTGTCGATCGACTTTTTGATGGCCCACGCTGCTTTTTCGGGTATCCCTTTGGCCTGGCACCATTCTTTGATGCGGTCAATCATTGGGAGACTGCCGGGTATTGCATTTTTACCGGTTGGTCCGCGGCCTGATTCCAATATCTGTATGTAGGCGGGTAGTTGCAATTGCAGGTTATCGGTGTCGATGTTGATTTGTTGTGCAGTTTGCCCGGTAGCATATTTTCCGTTTGATTGCAGTGAGTGGATAATGTCGGTTTTGAGGGATTCGAGAAAGGTTGTTAGGTGATTGTTGGGCATAGTGAAAAGTCAATAGTCTTAAGTCTAAAGTCGTAAGTCGTTTAATGCTGTGACTCACGACAATCGTCTATGATCTTAATATGATTCGAAATACATTGTCGCTAAAGTTATCGTCAAACTAACGCCAGTCGAATTGCTGTCAAATTTGTTGTAAACCGGCAGGCATTTGGCTTTATCGCCGGCTTTGATACGGAAGTAGCGGCTATCGCCTTCGCGGTATTTGGATGCTTTGACGATGAATTCATTAGCCATGCGGAGTGCCTGGTTTACATAGTCTTCATTGCCTGATGTGTATTGGTCGAATTCGGTTTTGTACAGGAATTCCAGGTAGACTGAGAATGTGTTGTCCACCGATCCATTTACCTGGGGCGAGACGTCAATAGGTTGCAGCGGGTACATAAACACGACGGGGAATGATGCGTCGTCGGCTAACTGATTGATTTCGTTTACAGTTCCGTAAATAAAGTTGGGTTGCTCGGTAAGTAATTGCGTGACTGCTTCTATTTGATTTCTTATTGGCATGGGGTTGGTTTATTGGTTATAAGTGATTGGTTCATTGGGGTTTTTTGAATGAAGGTTTTAAAAATTTGTCATTGCGATGAACGGCCTGAGTGGTGAAGAAGCAATCGCAAACTTTACAGGGCGAAGATGCATGGCTGCTCTGTATAGCATGCGATTGCTTCGTTGCGCGGCCCACACGATCCGCCTTGCGCCTCGCAATGACAGGTTTTTTTATTCTTATTCAAGCAAAAAGCTTATCTTCGGGTAAACCTTATTGCAAAATGAGATTACAATGCCCAAAATGCAAAAGTGACGCAGTTACTATCCATAGCAGGAGAAAATACTTCATAAAATCGGCTATATGTTCTATCCCCATTTTACTTTGTTACCTTGAATTTAAAAGCTTGGCAGGAGACAACGATATAGATCCCATTATAATAATCGGAGTACTGGGCAGTGTTATTTTGTGTTTACTAGCCTTAGTTTTAGGAGTGTATTATTTTATTAGTGCCTTAATGACTAAAGAAACCATTTATAAATGTGAGTATTGCAAAAACAAGATAGATAGCGATTCATTGATCTGGCTTACTGAACATGACCAGGAAACGCTATTGAAAAACATAAGGAAAAGGAAACATCCCGTTAAATAACCCTGTTTAACTTTTTGAACAGCTTTGTAGGCTATGCCAACCTCTGCCCATTCAACAACTCCTGGTACCTTCTCTGATATTCTGCTTCAGTTTTATTCAGCAAAAGTTTGGTCAGCATGCGGTCGTAGGGGAGGGCGAGGATATCGGCCCATTTGGTAACATCACCGCAGGCAAGGGAATTGACAGTATTTATGTATTTAAATTTTTCAAACGCCTTAATACCTGCTTTCTTCTCCAGTACAGATGCAGGCGCTGAAAGAACCCGATCTTCTGTTTCAATAAGTCGGGATAACAGGTAAAAAAATGTTTGGCTATGGGTAGTGCCTCCGTCACCCTTAATTTTTTAACCTCTTCACTAAATTCTTCAGCCTCGTATTCATCATATTTTTTGCCTGTTGCCCGGCAGAAGAAGTATTGAGCCAGCACATTACAGCAAGTTTTGAGCGATGGCTGAAAATACTCTTTCCAGTTTTCTTCACCATATAGTCCGATGTGGGCGTTTATCTCATCAGCAATAATATCACGGGCTGCTAAAAAAGCTCCGGCAGGCTCAACCGATAAATTATGGATCACCTTAACCACCACTTTACGTTTACCCAGCGTGAACGTTACGTTATGCGGAACAATGTCGTTGTTGTATAGGTATTTGATCTGGTGGGCGAGGGATTGCACGTATTCGCCGAAAATGCTGAAGTCATCAAAGTTAATTACGTTGTTCAGATCCTGTTTCGGAATGCCGGAGAGAATGCTGATGGCGTCCAGGTCGTTCAGATAATGCTTCTCCTGCATCCCGATCATTTGACCGAGCGTGATCTCGTTGAGGATAGTAGGTATGCTCACCCTTAAGCTACCATCGATTGTTTTGAGCGTTTTTTCGATCATAGGTTAATCAAATTTGAGAGCGGCACCTGCGAGTTTGTTTCCTTATAAGGAAGTCTGCTTTTTGGCATAGCTAATTTACTGATTTTTAATTTATTTAATGCAACATATCGTAGCGGATCGATCAGGTGATTGTTACTATCGACAGGCTTATTTATAGTTTTACCTGAACGTTCTGTCACCCATTTGTACCGGCTTAACTCTTCCCGAAGATTAATGCTGTTCCGGGTAATGTTGAGTTTGTATCGTTTTAAAATATCTATAGAGTTGTTTATGCTATCAGCTCCTTTTTTCACTCCGTTAATGTACCATCCTAAACGCCGCAACTCTTCGATGGATTTTGGCTCAGCGCTATCGGCAATGATCTCTGTGCTTTTGCGGATACCAAGGCTGGCTAGCTTTTTAGATATATCCGGATTGGTCAAGCCTGTTTCATAGATCAATTCGTTTATCCATAGCTCGCCGTTGTATCGGTATACTTCAACGCAGCCGGTTTGGTCGTTGGTAAAACCGAAGTCGAGCCCAAGGGCGATCAGCCTGGCGTCTTTTGGAATAGTATCACATAGTTCCCAATTACTTAGGACGAGTCCGCTGACCTTTCCTGTGAGGCCCCGGGCGTACACTTTCCATCTTTCCTTATCTATCCGCTGCAGTGACTCGATCCTATCATGTGTGCCACCATCAAGAAATGGGTTATGACGATGATCAGATATGATGAGTTGAACATCATCGCGCCCTAGCAAATTATCGTGAACCCAGAACGCTGTGTTAGGATTATAGTCAATATAAACACGTTTTCGCGTGCGTAAAGCCAACTCGCTGTAGATATCCCAATTAATGCCGTTTGCCTCGTTCAAAAATAGATAGTCTCTTTTCCCGGATTTTGCGTCTTGTGCGTCGGTATAACTTTTGAATTCGACTACGCTACCATTCCTGAATTTGAAAATACGCTCCGATTTGTTATACTTTTTTACACTGTCCTTTATCAATTTAGTATCACCATATATTCTAAGTGCGTCACGCAAAGCCCCTGCTTTAAGGTTTGGAATATCCTGGCCTACAACCGTGATCACTTGTTTTTGTTGTTCGCGGGCAAAGCAAAATAACACCTGCATAATGGCGTAAGTCTTGCCGGAGTTGCTCCCGCCCTGGTTAATAACAGTATGAGCTTCAGTTTGGTAATTCGCAATAAATAGGGTAGAGGCTTGATAATCAGTATGCATTTGTAATTAATTTTTATTATTTTCGATGTCTGAGCCTTAGAGCCATGAGAAAAGAGATACCCTTTGTCGTTTCAGTCTGCGTATTGTGCTGCGTGTTTTCCTGCAAAAAGGAAAGCTCTCCTCAAGCATTGATCATCGGTAAATGGAAGCTGCAGCAAAGTCATTTTGTTAATTATGAGAACGGAACTAAGTTGTCCGATACTTCCTATTCGTCTAACCCAGCCTATGCAACAACGTTTGACCAGTTTAACAAGGATGGCTCATTTACAGATGTTGTGGTATATAGCAATGGGCAAAAAGATACTATTTGGGCACATTATAGTTTGCTTGGTACAACGTTGAGTTTTTCGGATACTAAGAGTTATTCTTCCGAAACTTTAGTGCTAACTCCTTCTGCAATATTCTTTTTGGGCGCATATAATGTTAAAATAGCTACATCTCTTAATGTCAATCAAATTACTGCAGATAGACTGGGTGTCCATTCAGAAATAACACTTACCGACGACAATAATAATATTAATAGGACTGCTGTCGATCAATATTATGTCAGGTGATAGGTCATTGTTTCTGCCTAATAATCAGCCATTTGTTTGTTTGAATATTTTTGATAACTTTATTTTTAGTTTGAATCGGAACTACATCAAATTGTAACCAGATGAATAAACTTTATCGCGTTTTACTAGCATGTTTGTTGATAGGCGCATTGTCGGCCTGTCAAAAGGGCAGTAGCGGCGGCGCTCCCTATAATGCCCCAAACCTGATACTCGGCAAGTGGAATCTGCAGAAACAAAAGACAGTTATTTATGCCAATGGTGCAGTACAGCTGGATACTACCTGTGTAACATCGTTTACAAACGTTAGCAGAGCCCGGTTTAATAAAGACAATACTTTTAACAGTGTCGGTTTATGGAGCAGTGATTCGGGAGGTAATATTAACCTTGGAGGTAACAATACTGTATCTGCAGGAATAGATTCGACGGCAGGTAATTATACGATCGTCAACTCCAGCCTCAATATTACAGCCTCACTTGCCGGATTACGGAACATGGTAGGTTTTTATGACGCGGCCAGTTCTTCGGGAACGGTGATACAGCCGGTTAATGTTGTATCGCGCAGCTCACAAATTGTGTTGCTTACTTCGTCGCAGTTCCATTTGCATTATGAGTTGGTTTATAACACCATTATCAATAATATAACTACTAACTACAAAGAAGAAGAAGACTATTATTACACCAGGTAATTTATAATACCACGTCCCGTTCGGAAGAAGCAAGTGGCGGCCCTGTCGTTATGATCTCCGTTTTCAGGTTTATGTTGGTTGCTTCCGACGGTTTGTCATCATCCTGACCATTTGAACCCAGTAAGCTCTTTAGCGCGAAAATAGCCCCGGAAGACGGTCCGTTATGCAGCTTTTTCTCATACTCGGATATGATATGTAAACGCCCCCATTGAATTAACCAGGCATATTTTCCGGTTGCTTCATATTGTTCTACCTGCTTAAGGCTGTTGAAACCAAGATAAAGTGCCAATCCGGCAATAGTAGGAGGTTCAGCTTCCCGGTCCCAAACTATTTCATCGGTTAGCACACCTTTTATTTCTTTCTGTTCAGTATGATGTTCACCTTTAATCCATTCGAAATATTGCATGATAAGGTTGTCCAGCCTTTTGGCCGAAGCAAATTTTGGTTTAGACTTTCTCATTAAATGATTTGAATGCCAATTGGCATAAAGGAATAATCAAAGATACTAATTTTTTTAGTTATCTGCAAGTGTTTGGCAGGGATTATTGTTAAATGGCTGTTGTACTGGTTGCAACAATTGAAATTGAGATTCATTCGTAAATCGTAATTCTAAAATCGTAAATGACAGGTCAGTCAATTAGGAGATTGTCATCCCGAAATAATCTTTGATCTTTTTAGGAACGGTCGTTCCGATTTTGATTTATCTTTGTGGAACAATCATTCCGATAAGGAAATTAAATCACGACAAAATATATAGCAATGAAAAAGTTAGAAAACAAAGTAGCAATAGTAACAGGAGCATCAAAAGGTATTGGTGCAGGTATAGCTAAAAGCCTGGCAGCAGAAGGTGCAGCTGTGGTTATAAATTATGCTTCAGCAAAAGAAGGCGCTGAAAAGGTAGTTGCCGAAATTGTAGCCAATGGTGGTAATGCCGTAGCAGTACAAGGCGACGTATCAAAAGCAGCTGATGTAAAACGCATATTTGACGAAGCAAAAAATATATATGGTGAAGTAGATATCCTGGTTAATAATGCAGGTGTTTACAAATTCAGTCCGGTAGAAGAAATTACCGAGGATGAATTCCACCGTCAATTTAACACCAACGTATTGGGTTTATTGCTGGCCACCCAAAACGCAGTTGGCCATTTTGGTGACAAAGGTGGAAGCGTGATCAATATCGGTTCGGTAGTAAGCCGTATCACTCCTCCGGGAAGCGCTATTTATACAGCAACCAAAGGCGCAGTAGATTCAATCACCCAGGTGTTATCGAAGGAGCTTGGTCCTAAAAAGATCCGTGTAAATTCAATCAACCCGGGCATGATAGAAACTGAAGGCACTCACACCGCAGGTTTTATAGGCAGTGATTTCCAGAAATGGGCAGAAACAACTACACCGCTGGGCCGTATCGGTCAGCCAGATGATATTGCCCCTATTGCAGTGTTCCTGGCTTCCGACGATTCAAAATGGCTAACCGGCGAAACTATTTTAGCTGGTGGTGGGTCGAGGTAATTTAGTTAATCAGTGACCAGTTAACCGGTGGCCAGTTGATCAGTAGTATGAGATTGTGATTGGTCGAATGTGAAGATGGGCAGGATTTAGTGAAATAGATTAAACGACACTGATTGACTGGTAACTAATCACCGGTTAACTGATCACCAGTTAACTGATTAACTAATCACAAAAATCAATAGCTTTGCTCACAAACGGGCAAAGCTTTTCTGTTATGGCAAGGACTAAAGATTTTGATGAGGATGAGGTGCTGAAAAAGGCCATGAACCTTTTTTGGCACAAGGGATATAACGGGACTTCTATGCAGGACCTGGTGGATGGCCTGGGTATCAGCCGCTCAAGCATGTACGATACTTTTGGGGATAAGCATTCGTTGTTTATCCGCTCGCTGGAGAACTACAAGAAAATGGCAACCAGTGCAATGAGGTCAATCGTGGAGAATGCCCCCGATGCTAAAGAGGCCATCAGGCGGATGCTTAATTACACAGTGACCGAAATGCTGCGTGACGACCAGCACAAAGGGTGTTTCCTGGTAAATGCAGGCGTTGAAATGGCGCCGCACGATACCGAAACGAATAAAATGCTTTGCGATAATGACCGCCAGTTGGAAGCTTATTTTAACGAGATAATAAAAACAGGCCAGAACAATGGCGAAATACCCAAGGGGCAGAGCAGTCATGCTTTAGCCCAATTTATCTTGAATTCAATTAAAGGTATCCGCGTTACCGCAAAGTCGGGCGCTGACAAAAAAGTGTTTAAGGATATTGTTGAAATGACGATGAAGGTGCTTGACTAGCTTACACATTCCGTCATCAACTTTTACATACGCATCCTTAAAGATACAGAGCGGCCAAGCGACTCCACCATGGCCGGGGGACATGGGTCGCCTTCTTTTTGCACCCAGCAGTTTTTTTCATTCTTCTCTATCACCATCTTATTGCCGTCGAGCATCAGCTCCAGTTGCGTGGTATTGTGGTCTATGCGGTCGGTATTTAGCACGTGGTAAACGTGGTCCTTATTATCGAAAGTTATTCTGAATGGTAATCCCATGTGATTAATACGTATTAAAAGAAATTTATTGTCCGGATATCAATTTAAAATTCTTCATTTCCTTTGTGAGGAATGATTCCAGCACATCAACAGGGATTTCACGTTTGCCATTTTCGTCGACGTTGAGGTAATCTACCTGCGTGATGCCAAAGATCAGTGCGTGCCCCGAAGGTTCAAAGCCCAGTACCCTGAATTGTTGTGTATCGTTTGCCCATACCTGGCCTTCCTGTATCATATCGATTTAACCTGTGGCTGACCAATTTGTTTGATAAAATAATCGTCAAACATTTCCCGCACTTTTTCCTTTTTTACTTACCAATCAACTAACTATGAACAAAACTATCGGGATCGTCCTATTAATAGCCGGAGCGGCTATGCTGATTTGGACAGGATTTACTTATACCAAAAAAGAGAAAGTTATTGACGCGGGGCCCATACAAGTTTCCGCTGATCGTCAGCACACGGTCAACTGGCCACCATATGCGGGTGGCATATTGGTAATAGGCGGCATTATTTTGCTGGTTACCAGTAAAAAGACGACCTGAAATAAATTATTTTTCAAATACCCGAAAACATAGTTTGAGCCTTTTCGCCAATGATCGGGATCGGTTTCTTTTCACCGTTAATTGCTCCGAGAAAACCAAATACCCAAAGAACAATGATAGAGGTTCTGGTTAACCAGTTTAAAGCTGAAGCCACCCAATAATCGGGACTAAAAAGCAGGTAGAAGAAAATGAGATCTAACGCAGCTACGACAACTGTTGATATAATATGAAAAAGCAAAGTTTGTCTTAGCTGGTAACTTCCCAGGCCGGTTTTACTTTTATGATGAAGTGCAAAATAGGCGATGAGCCATCCAATAATAAAGAAATAACTCACTATACCCGCTGCTTTTCCGTCATCATCATCTGACGGAGAATTTTCATTCGTTTCCATCTGATAATTAATTATTTAGATCTATTGGTAATAGTAAATATAAGCAATAGTTACGAATTTTGTTTGAATTAAATACTTCAATTTGTGTTTTAATTGAAATTATCTTCATATGCCGAATCCTTTCATGATACTCCGTTGTGCTAGCAGGAGATTTGATATCCATTAATTTTTTGGAAAATATTTGTTTTTAGATATTTTCCATTTACATTTAGAAAATATTAACCTAGAGATATTTTCCAATTGAAAGAAAAGATCGTTGAAGTAGCGCTGGAGCAGTTTCTGAAGCATGGCATCCGTAACATGACGATCAAGAAACTTATCGAGCCGATGGGTATTTCGACCAAAACAGTTTACAAATACTTTAAAAGCAAGGAAGACATGCTTGCTGAGTGCCTTCGGGTATTGTATGACGGATACTATAATGAGTTTGCGGCGATATTAAATAAAGGTGATGACCCTGTAACCACGTTGCTCATCCTTTTCAGAGGGTCGATCGTGAAGGACTTTGGAGTGAACCATCAATTTTTCCATGACCTGAATTATTATTATCCTGAACTTCAAAACGCAGTTATAACCCGAAGCACTAAAAACTATGGAAGCTTGTTTTTGCCATTAACGCAGCGGGGCATTGACGAGGGTTATTTTCATGATTTCCTTATCCCGGAGATAGCACTCAAGGGAATTGTAACATTATATACTTCGATCACGCGCTCTGATGACCATAAACACTTTAAAGGCGGCCCTTACAAATTGTTCAAAAACCTGGTGGAGGTTTACATCCGCGGCATGTGCACCGAAAAAGGCCTGAAAGAAATTGAAAGAAATCCATATCACAACGATTAATCATATGAAGAAGATCATCCTTGTTGCTCTATTGCTTTCCTGTTTTATTGTTGTTAATGCACAACAGAATACGCTGAACCTGATGCCGGTGCCGAAACAACTGGCAGTAATGACCGGAAAATTCCGCATCACAAATAAGTTTATTGTATCGGTACAGGGCAATGCGGCAGATACTGTTCTGTTTAAAGCAGTTAACCGCGCTTATCAAACTCTGAACAGGAAGACAGGACTGGCGTTTGGTCAGCAATATATTACATCCGCTGATAAGAATGATTCAGCTGCGTTGGTCATAAACTTGAAAGCCCAGAAGCATGCCGGGATTGGCGTGGATGAAAGTTATTCGCTAAAAGTAAATGAGAAGCAAATTGTGTTGAATGCAGCAAATACCATTGGTGCACTTCGCGGTTTGCAGACCATCATTCAGCTTTGTGATAAAGATGAGAATGGCTATTATTTTCCATATGTGCAGATCGATGATTCACCACGATTTAAGTGGAGAGGTTTGATGTTGGATGTAGCACGGCATTTTGTCTCCTACGATGAAGTAAAACGGAACATTGATGCGATGGCGGCGGTAAAGATGAATGTATTGCATTGGCACCTGACCGATGATGAGGGCTTCAAGGTAGAATCAAAAGTATTCCCGTTGCTGCATCAAAAGGGATCGAACGGTGATTACTATACTCAAACCCAATTAAAAGAGATAGTTAAATATGCTGCTGAACGCGGAATTACCGTTGTACCTGAATTTGATATGCCAGGACACGCGCAAAGCTGGTTTGCTGGATATCCGGAATTGGCTAGCCAGCCGGGACCTTATCATCCTGGTCAGCGGATGCAGTGGCAAAAGGAGCACCCGGAGATCAAGACTTCGCCGGTTAGTTCCATAGCGGATATTGTAGCAAATATGGTTGCGCCAACGTTCGACCCAACCAATGAGAAGGTTTATGATTTCCTGGATAAGTTTATAGGCGAGATGTCTGATATTTTTCCGGCAGCGTATATGCACATCGGCGCCGACGAGAACAACGGACAGGCCTGGAAGCTGAACCCGAAGATAATGGACTGGATGAAGCAGCACCAAATGCAAAGCACCGATGACTTGCAACGTTATTTTGTACAGCGGGTGTATGGACTGATGAGAAAGCATCACCGCACGATGATAGGGTGGGAGGAGATCTATAATGATAAATTGCCAACGGACGCCATCGTGCATAAATGGATACCATCTGACAACAGTATGATCAAATCATACGGCATCGCTAATGATATCGCACAGCATAACCCGGTACTGATATCAGAAGGCTTTTACACCGACCTGTTCTTGCCCGCCTATATTCATTATAATAATGCGTCGATAGCGGCAGCTAATAACCCCAACATCCTGGGTGGCGAAGCCGCACAGTGGACTGAGCTTGCAGATGATAACAATATTGATGGCCGGATCTGGCCCCGCACGGCCGCTATTGCCGAAAGGTTATGGTCGCCGGCAAATGTGACAGATGTGGATGATATGTATCGCCGTTTGTATATTTTGAGTAATGAGTTGGACGAACAGGGTTTGAACCATCTGACGAACTACGAACGTGCGCTGCGCCGCCTGACCAATGGCGAACCAACCGAACATTTGCAAGTGCTAACGGATGTACTTAGCCAGGTAAAAGGTTATCGCAAGCTGGTTGCCATGATGATGAGGGCGCCGCAGGCATCTTATCAAACTATGCCGCTTACCTCTGTTTCGGATGTGATATTGGCCGACCCGGCAACAAAAAGGAAGTTCAGGGCATTGGTGAAATTGTATTTGGAGAAGAAGGATAAAAATGCGGGGGAAGCTATCAAAGCCTACCTGCAAACCTGGAAACAAAACGACGCTTATTTGCAGCCATTATTTGCCGGCAATAAACGCCTGATGGAGGTACAGGATCACTCTAAA
>Ga0207695_10002878_pt1 | contig 24964 bp, 18 predicted proteins | sample KBSC54metaG_FD_184354 | JGI IMG/M metagenome (GOLD analysis project Ga0207695, IMG submission 184354) | Corn rhizosphere microbial communities from Kellogg Biological Station, Michigan, USA - KBS C5-4 metaG (SPAdes) (version 2) | ecosystem: Host-associated > Plants > Roots > Rhizosphere > Soil...
GGACGCGATCGGCGCGCTGAAGTTCGGCCGCATGTACTTCCGGGAGAGCTCCGGCAACGGCCGCGACTTCGGCCTGCCCCAGGGCCACCCCTGCACCCTGGCGTTCTCCCGCATCCTGGCCGACCAGGAGGCGCTGGTCGCCTACAACACCTCGACCGACACCGCACGGAACGACTTCGTCATCGTCGACGCCCAGCTGCAAAGGCAGCGGACCACCATGACCATTCGTTACGACAGCCAGGCGGCGCGCACCGGGCAGACGGTCAACATCCTGTCGCACCCCGACCCAGCGAACACGTCGCGGTTCGTTCAACTGGCCCTCGCCCCGCTGGAGTTCGTCGTCCTCGCTTGACGGTCTCGGGCCGCCCGCGCCGCCAGGCGATCACCGACCCCAGGGCGGTGGCCAGGGAGACGGCGGCACAGACGAGAAGGATCACGCGCATGCCTTCCGTGAAGGCGAGCCTCGCCGTTCCGAGAAGCTTTGCCTGAGCGCCGTCCGCCGTCAGCTGCGCCGCCGCGGCGACGGCGCCCCCCAGCGTGTCGAGGGCGCCCTGCCGGGCCGCCGCGGGCACCCCCGCCAGGGTCGCCTCGCTGAAGTGCCCCCGATAGATCGCCGTCCCGATGCTGCCGAGGACGGCGATGCCCAGCGCGCCGCCCAGCTCGGAGGCGGTCTCCGAGATGCCGGACGCGGCGCCCGCCCGCGCGGCCGGCGCCGCGGCGAGGATGCTGTCGATTCCCAGCGTGAACACCGGCGACATTCCCAGCGAGTACACCGTCGACCCCACGATGACCGCCTGGACGCCCAGATTCGCCGCGAGCGCGACGGCCACGAACCCGCACGCCGCCAGCACCAGCCCGCCCGCCATGACCAGCGTCGGCGGCAGGCGCCGCGCCAGCAGGGGGGCGACGAACGAGCCGACGACATAGCTGGCCGACCAGGGGAGCATCCACAGGCCGGCGACCAGCGGTGACAGGTCCGCGACCAGCTGCAGATACTGGGCGACCACGAAGTACGACCCGAAGGTCACCAGCGTGGCGAGCATGTACCTGGCCAGAGCTCCCGCGAAGGTCGCCGTCCGCAACAAAGCCACATCGATCAAGGGATCGTCGAGGCCCAGCTGGCGCCGCGCGAACAGACCGCCCAGGGCCACGCCGGCCAGGATGGAGACGAGCGGCGGCCAGGCCACGCCCTGCTGGGCCATCAGCTTCAACCCGAAGATCACCGACAGGACGGCGGCCAGCGACAGCGCCGCGCTGCCCAGGTCCAGCCGCTTCGCGGTCCGATCGCGAAACTCGGGCAACAGCATCGGCCCGAACAGCAGCAGCAGACCCATTACGGGGACCGCCAGCAGGAAGACGGAGCTCCAGTGAAAGTAGCGAAGCATCACGCCGCCCAGCAAGGGCCCCATCGCGCCGCCGATGGAGTAGCTGGCCGTCCACACGCCGATGGCGAACGTGCGCTGGCGTGGGTGCAGGAACATGTTTCGCAGCAGCGACAGCGTCGACGGCGCCAGCGTGGCGCCCGCGATGCCCAGCAGCGCGCGGGCCGCGATCAGCATGCCGGCGCTGCGGGACAGCGCCGCCACGACGGACGCCGCCCCGAACCCCGCGGCGCCCAGCAGCAGGACCCGGCGCCGCCCGAGGCGGTCGCCCAGGTTGCCCATCGTGATCAGCAGCCCGGCGACCAGGAAGCCGTAGATGTCCACGATCCACAGCAGCGTCGCGCTGCTCGGCTTCAGCTCCTCGCTGATCCGCGGCAGCGCCAGCTCGAGGACGGTCAGATCCATCGCGTACAGCATGCAAGGCAGCGCGATCACCGCCAGGCCCAGCCAGTCGCGGCGGGTGGCCAGGCGCGGTCCGGCGCTCGCGTCGGTCGGCTCGGGGCGGTCCATGGCTGGTTGGTGTGCGCGGGGCCGCGATTGTTACAGCCCGCTAGCGGCAATGCCGTTCACTTAAGCGCCAGGACGCCAGGACGCCAGGTCAGGCGTCAGAATGATTCGGCGAACACCGCGGAGAAGGACGGGCACGTTGAAGTTGATCAGGAGACCGAGAAGGCACCCCGTCGCTTTGAGATACGACCGGATCTGGACCCAGTGAATCGGTGCCAGCGCCTCGACGACCTTCAGCTCGACGACAAGACGATCGGAAACCAGCAGGTCGAGGCAAACTTTCACCGACTCGGTGCCCCTTGAATCCGATGGACCTCGCTGGCAGCGGCAAGCAACTCGGAGACACGCTCATCGAGCTCCTTGGCTGCCTCCTCCATCGTCTTGGCGTCCCTCGCCTCCTGGCGTTTCAGACACCGGGTTTCGGCTGCCCTCCCGCGACGTTGCCGGCCTTAGTGAACGGCATTGCCGCTAGCGCTTTCGCTCATCGTGCCAGCGCCGGAACAGCTCGCCGAGCTGATCGGCGACCTGCTCGTCGGCCGGCTGGGGAGAGGCCCCCAGCTCGGCAGCCAGCTCCAGGGTCGTCCTGACCTGCGCCAGGTAGGCCGTACACGGGGGACAGCCGGCCAGGTGCTCGTCGAAGCGCGCGCGCTCTGCCGCGGACAAGGTGCCCGACAGGTACTCGGTGACCAGCTCCACCACCTCTCGACAAACCAGCTCGATTGTCTCGGCCGTCATCGCGTCTCTCCCGCTTCGGCGCGCTGGCGCTCCAGCCTGGCCCTGACCTTCGCTCGCGCGCGGTGAAGCAGCACCCGCTGATGGGTGCCGGTCACGCCCAGAATGTTACAGGCCTCTTCGCCGGTCAGCCCCTCGACGTCGCACAGGACGATCAGCTGTTGCTGGATGACCGGCAGCTCGGCGATCGCCCGCTGCAGCGCCTCGCGCAGCTCGCGGCGCTCCAGGGCCTGGTCGGGGCCCGGGAAGGGCGCCGGCATGTCGTTCCAGTGCCCCGCCCAGCGGTGGCCGTCGGGGAAGAAGCGCTCCGGCTCGACGGACGGCCCGCGCTCGGCCAGCTCGTCCTCCACCAGGGCGGACATGGGCAGCTCGCGCCGCTCGGCGCGGCGGTGGGCACGCGCGACGTTGACCACGATCCCGTACAGCCAGGTGCGCAGCGACGATCGCCCCTGGAAGCGGTCGATCGATTCGAGCGCCGCCAGCCACGCGGACTGCACGACCTCGCCGGCCGCCGCGCCGTCGCGCACCCAGATCCGGGCCACGCGCAGGAAGCCCGGCTGGCTTTGCCGCACCAGGGTCGCGAAGGCGGCGCCATCGCCGCGACGCAGGGCCGCGACCGTGGCGGCATCGGCGGCGCGGGCGGCGTCCATGCGCGAGATTGTGGATCACCGGCCGCTGATTTGCGCACCAGCCGTGGCCAGCGAACTTTTTTCGGGCCCGCTGTCGATCCGGGCACCGCGGCTTCGTCATCAGGGCAGGAGGAACGAGATGACGACCGACACGACGCTTTCACCCGAGCTGGTCACCGCCGCCCCGCGCGGCGGCGGCCTGTGGGGCCTGGTCCGCGAGGCCCTGGCCGGCACGCGGCACGACTTCACCACCCTGCCCGTGCGCCGCGCGGTCCTGCTGCTGGCGATCCCGATGGTCACCGAGATGTTGTGGAGTCGCTGTTCTCGCTGGCCGACATCTTCTGGGTGTCGAAGCTGGGCGCCTCCGCCACCGCGACCGTCGTGCTGACGGAGTCGATGCTGGTCATCGTCTATTCGTTCGCGATGGGGCTGTCGATCGGGGGCGCGGCGATCGTGGCCCGCCGCACCGGCGAGAAGGATCCCGATGGCGCCGCGCGCGCGGTGGTGCAGGCCATCGCCCTCGGGCTGGGCCTGGCGGTCGTCGTCGGTCTGGTGGGGGCCCTGGCGGGGCATCGCCTGCTGGCCGCCATGGGCGCGTCGCCCGAGGTGGTGGCGCTGGGCGGGCGCTTCCCGCGCGTCATGCTGGGCGGCAGCGTCACGGTGATCCTGCTGTTCATGATCAACGCCGCCTTCCGCGGGGCCGGCGACCCCGCGATCGCGATGCGGACGCTGTGGCTGGCCAACGGCATCAACATCGTGCTGGGGCCCATGCTGGTGTTCGGGGTGGGGCCGTTCCCGGCGCTGGGCGTGACCGACGCGGCGATCGCGACCACCATCGGCCGCGGTGTCGGCGTGGCCTATCAACTGCGCGCCCTGGCCGCCGGACGCGGTCACCTGGCGGTGCGTCGCGAGCACCTGCGCATCGACCGCGCCGTGCAGGTGACCATCCTGCGGCTGTCGGGCACGGGCATCTTCCAGATCCTGATCGCGACGACCAGCTGGGTGGGCCTGACCATCGTCGTGACCGGGTTCGGCAGCCTGGCGGTGGCCGGCTACGGCATCGCCACCCGCATCGTGATGTTCGCGTTGATGCCCTCGTTCGGGATGGCGAACGCGGCGGCCACGCTGGTCGGCCAGAACCTGGGCGCGGGAAGTCCGGAGCGCGCCGAGCAGGCCGTCTGGCGCGCCTCGCTGTACAACCTGGTCTTTCTGGGCAGCGTCGGCCTGCTGTTCGTCGCCTTCGGTGGCGCGATCGTGGGGGCGTTCAACGCCGACCCGGTGATCGTGGGGTACGGGACGAACGCGCTGCGGATCATCAGCGCCGGCTTCCTGTTCTACGCCTTCGGCATGGTGGTGACCCAGTCGTTCAACGGCGCGGGGGACACGCGCACCCCGACGCTCATCAACCTGGGCTGCTTCTGGCTGCTCGAGCTTCCGGTCGCCTGGCTGCTGGCCAGGCCGCTGGGGCTGGGCCCGAATGGGGTGTTCATCGCCGTGCTGATCGGATTCTCGACGATGGCCATCGTCTCGTCGGCGCTGTTCCGGCGCGGCGGGTGGAAGCGCGTCGCCGTCTGAGGCGAGCGACTGGCGGCAAAACTCCTGACCGACCGGCTGGCGAGGCGCCCGGACGGCCGGTCAGGGGAAGAACACCAGGCCGACGTTCCCGGTGCCCTGGATGGCGGGCGGGAACGAAGGGTCGCGGTCGGTCGGATAGCCGTGGTCACGCAGCCGATCCTTCGCGTAAGGAAAGATCGAGACCCCCACGGTGATCTGCAGCGCGACGCGCGGGCCGAGATCGTAGAGGACTTCCCCCGCCGCCCCGCCGCCGTGGCCCAGGACGGAGTTGTACTTGTAGCCGACGCGCAACGAACCCTCGACGCGCGGGCGCTGGAACAGGTGAAAGGCCAGATCCTCGTTGATCTGCCACGAACTGTAGTAGTTGAACCGCGGGGCCTTGTCGGGGGTACGGGCATTCGCGAACACCAGGATGGGCATGAAGCCGCCGGTGAACCAGCCGCGCACCACGTCGCCGCCCCCGCCCAGCGTCAGGCCGCTGCCCGACAGGAATCCCGCGGTGGGGCCGACGCCGAAGCGGCGCTGCGACAGGGCGATCGGCGCGGCGTCCTCCGCGGGGCCCTGGGCCCACGCAGAAGACGTCGCGACCGCCGCCAACAGCAGCGCGACCAGCGAACCCGACGCAGGACGCGGTCGGTGACGAGCGACGGGCATGCCGGGTGCGCCCGCTTACGCGGTGACTTCGCCCTTGGCCTTCTGGAACGCGGGACGGGACATGACCTTGCCCATCCAGGCGGTGATGGCCGGGTACACCGACAGGTCGTAGTTCGACAGGGCCGCGTAGCTGAGGGCGCAGGCGACGTTGATGTCGCCCACCGTGAACTGGGTGCCGGCCACGAACGAGTGCCGCTGCAGGTGCGCGTCGAGCACGGGCAGGAAGCGGGCGACGCCCGCCTTGGCGGCGGCCTCGACCTCGGGCGCCAGCGGCTGGCCGGTCCACCTCGGCCCCGCCAGGGTCGCCAGGTGCGGGTGCGGATTCAGGGACGCCCACAGCGACCACTGCCAGGCGCGGGCGCGCTCTTGCGGCGTCTTGCCGGCCAGATCCGAGCCGGCCTTGTCGATCAAGTAGGACGCGATGGCCATCGACTCGGACAGGGTGAAGTCGCCGTCGACGAGGGCCGGCACCTGCCCCATCGGGTTGATCTTCAGAAACGGCTCGGAGCGGTGTTCGCCCTTGCTGAAGTCGACGGGCACCGACTCGTAGGGGATGCCGAGCTCGGCCGCCACCCAGTGGGTGCGCAGCGGGGAGCCAAGACGGGGGCCATAGATCTTGAGCGGGGAGTTGGTCATGGGGCGCTCGAATACCTCATCTGGCATCCGTCCGAAAGCGACGATCGCGACACGCGTCGCTGGTCGGTCGACCGCAACCGGCGGTCACGGCACGCTGCATCGCAAGCGCCGGTGATTGCTGTCACTACGGCCCATCGGAGATGCCCGCCGGAAGACTCCCAGGCCAAAAACGAAGAACTCCCCTCTTCCCGCCGTGCCTCGCTGACGAGGCGCGGGAGAAGAAGGGAGTCGTCGTTCGATGCGCGGCCGCGTGTGGTTAGGGGTTCGCCTTGAAGTCCGTGAACTCGCCGGGGGAGTGGATCTTCGCGCCGGACACCGCGCCCAGGCCGCCGCAGAAGTCGGTGGTCTGGTCCGAGTACCCGAACGCGCTGACCGGCGCCGTCCCGCCCTTCGTCGGCTGCCCGCTGGTCGCGTCGCCCTTCACGCCCATCGCGTTCATGATGTTGTAGAAGTACTTGTTGATCGGCGCGTTCGCGTTCGTCGACGGCGTCCCCGTCCCCTGGTTCGTCCCGTTCACCTGCCCGCTCGACGACCCGTCCGCGCACTGCGACTCGCTCTGCCCCTGCGTCAGCGTCGCCGACCCCGTGTTCATCGTGTCCACGTTGATCGTCCACCCCGTCTTGAAGTACCCCCCGCAGCTCCCAGCCTGGATGATCGGCAGGTTGTTCAGGTTGTGCGCGTTCCCGTCCGACATCTCCTGGAACCACACCGCCGCGCTGTTATCCAGCAGCGTCGTCCCGTCAGGGTTCGAGATCCCGTCCAGCATCCCCACCAGGTTCGCGAACTTCTGCGCGTAGTACGTGTCGATCGTCTGCAGCAGCGTCAGCGCGTTCGGGTAGCAGCTGCCCGACATGTTCGCGTTGCTCAGCCGGTGCGACAGCGAGTGCGCCTCCTCCGGGATGTTCAGCCCCGTGAACACGTAGTTCGGCGGGTACTTCAGGAACACCACCGGGTTGTAGTTGCACAGCGCTGACAGCACCGCCATCACAGAGTACATGTCCGCCCCGTCCAGCTTGTCCGTCACCATCGTCGTCAGCGCATCCTTGCCGGACGTCGTCTTCCCAGCCGCCTGCACGTTCGCCATCGTCCCGCCGATCTTCGTCGCCACGTCCATCGTGCACATCGCCGACACCCCGCCAGTGCCCGTCATCGTCGACCCCGTGCTGTTCAGCAGCGCCTCCCACGCGTCGATCTTCCGCTTGTCGTCCCCGCTCATGTTCGTCCGCTTCAGCGCGTCCAGGTCCTGCTTCACCAGGTCCGACACCTTCTTCCCCCGCAGCGACGCGTACGTGTCCGCGTTCATCGTTCCGCTGCCCGTGCCACCCGTCCCGAACAGACCCGTCAGCGCGCTGAACACCTGCGACACCGTCCCCAGACCTGGGTACGCGTTCGCTGACGCCTTCGGATCCGTCGACGTCTTCAGGTACGAGATCCCGGACTGCGCCCCCTCCCCCTTCGTCCCGCCAGAGTTCCCCACCCGCATGAACAGCGGCGTCCCGTCCGAGCTCAGCTGCTGCGCCATGATGTGATCCAGCGACGTCCCCACCGGCGTCGCGTTGAACTTCGTCGCCTGCGTGAAGTCCACGGGGTTGTCCGTGTTCGGCGTCACCGGCTGCAGCGTGAAGTACGACCCCACCACGTTCAGGTGCGGATCGTTACCCTGCCCGCGCCCCTTCCCCACACCCGTGTTGCTGATCGTCCACTCGTTCATCGCCCGGATCCCCCGCGGGATCAGCAGCTTGTTCACGTAGGGCGCCAGCGGCGCGATGCTGTGCTGCAGGTCGGTCGCCGCCAGCGCGCCGTGCGACTTCGCCGGGAACCACTTCGTCGTCACGCAACCGTAGTGCGTGAACATCGCAATGAACGACTTCGGATTCCCCGTCGCTGCCCCAGCCCCCTTGGCCTGCTTCTCCCACACCGACTGCAGGAACGGCGCCGCCACCACGGCCCCGCCCAGCCCTCGGAGGAACATTCTTCGGTGCATTCGCGTGTTCATGTTCTGAGCTCCTCCTAGGGATTTCACTGGGGCCCGGCCACGCGCATCCGGAACGAATCCGTCTGCGTCAGGTCCGTCAGGATGTTCAGGATCGGGTAGCTACCCTTGTTCATGCTGCTGCTGATGGTGTCCACCACGCACTGATCCTGCGGGTTCGGCTTCCGCCCGTACGCGTACGACACCCAGTACTGCGCGTAGTTCGACTGCGCCGCCGGCGTCTGCGCGATCTGCTGCATCAGCTGCTTCACCGACGTGATGTTCTGCGTGACGCCGTTCCCGAAGTTCACCGTCGCCGTCGCGTTGATGTCCCCACCCAGCTGGTCCTTCGTCTGCCACTGCCCGATCCCGTTGAAGTTCTCCATCACGTACCCGGGCGGGTTGATGATCGCCGTGTGGCAACCCATGCACGTCGCCGACGTGTTCACCAGCGCGTCCGTCTTCTCCCGGTTCGTCTTGTAGTTGCCAGGCGGCGGCTGCATCATCGCCGCCCCCGCCACCGGCGGTCCGGGGTTCACCCCGATCATGTACACGTTCACGAACGCCCCGCGCAGGATGGGCGCCGTCTCCCCGTAGTGCGCGTACGAGCTGAGGAACCCCGCCCGCGTCATGAAGCCGGGCCGCTGATCCGCGTCCAGCGACACCTTCTGCAGGCTGCTGCCGGTGTACTTCGAGGCGTCCAGCCCGTAGATGGCCGCGTTGTCCGCGTTCACGAACGCCGTCGTGCTCAGGAACAGGTCCTGGAACGTCCCGCTCGAGAACGCCACGTCCGAGAAGAAGCTGTCCAGCTCCGACGCGAACGACGCGTCCGACGTCGTCTTGTACAGCGGGAACACCGTCGTGTCGTGCCCGCCCCCCTTGAACCAGTGCTGTCCGGCGTTGTCCATCTGCACCCAGTGGTCGTGGAACCCTGACACCAGCGGCGCCGTCTTGTCCTTGACCATGATCATCCGCTGCGCCTGCGTCAGGATCTGCGCCGGCGTCTGCAGCTGGTTCGCGTCCGCCGCCGTGTTCAGCGTCGCGTCCGGCGTCGATCCCCACAGCATGTACGACAGTCGCGCCGCCACCTCCGTGCTCGACAGCTGGATCCCCTTGCCCGACGAGTCCTGCGTCTCGTTCAGCTCGGGGATGTACAGGAACGACGGCGACACCAGGAACGCGTACAGCGTCGCCTCCGCCACCTCCGCCGGCGTCCCCGCCGGCGTCCCCGACCCCAGCGACATGAACCGCGACACCTCGTCCGTCGTCAGCGCCCGCCGGAACGCCAGCCGCCCGAAGTTCTTGATCGTCGTCTGCATGCAACCAGACGCCGACGGATCACAGCTCATGAACTTCGCCTTCATCGTCGTGTTCGCCATGACCGCCTTCGCGATCGCCGCGCCCACGTCCTGATAGATGCGCCACGCGTCCGGCACCATCGGTCCGTCGAAGTCCGCGTACAGCATCGCCGACGGCGCGCCGTTCATCGAGCCGGCGGCGACCGAGGTCACTCCCAGCAGATCGCGCACCGTCGCGTCGTACTCGCGGTTCAACATGCGGCGCAGCTGCGTCGTCGCCGGGATGCCCGGCGAGCACGACAGGCCACCCCCACCGCTGTCCCCGCCCGAGCCGGAGTTGCCGCTCGAACCGTTGTTCCCGCCCGAGCCGCTCTTGCTGCCGCCCGAGCCCGAGTTGGACTTGCTGCCGCCAGAACCCGAGCTGGAGTTGTTGCCTCCGGAGCCCGAGTTGCCAGAGCCGCCCATCGACCCGGTACAGGCAGCCATGCCGGCGACCAGGGAGCCAACGAGACCCAACCTTGCGAGACTTCTGGGAATGGAGCGCGTCATGTGCATTAGCCCTTCTGCCGGCGGCGCAGCATCAGTCGAGGCCGGACTGGGCCGCCAGGCGGCGGCTGGGAGGAGGTGAGGCCCGTGGTCCTGAATGCCCGAGATATGGGGGGAGCGCGGGAATTCCTTCAACGGTGCCTTCTTGTCGCACCTCGGGTGAAGTTCGGGGCGCGCTCGCGCACGTTTCCGCATGTGCGACAGGCACCCCGGTGTGCGCGCCGCGCTGCGCGCCGGCGGGTAGCCGCCCGTGCGAACAGCAATGACGCCGCCTCAGGGCGTCGTGGGCGCGGCGACCGGCTCCGCGAGGCGCAGCACCGCGCCGTGTTCCGGCGTGCCGACGAAGAGCGAAGGCGAACCGTGCGCGCCCGGGACCACCGCCACCGTGTGGGCGTCCCGCGCGGTGGGCAGCGTGCCCAGCATGGTCAACGTCCCGCCCGTCCCCACGCCGAGGATCCACAGCTGGGCGCTCCCGCCGGACGGCACGTACAGGCGACCGGCGCCCGCCGCGTGCCCGCTGGTGGGCGCATAGGCGATGCTGTCGACGTCGGGGCCGGTACCGGCCGTCGCGACCAGCTTGTGGGTGGCCAGGTCGACGACGGTCGCCTTGCCCTCGGCGCAGCCGGCGAACAGCAGTCCACGTCCCTCGTCGAGCGCGATGCCCCGCGCCCCCCGACAGCCGTTCGCCCAGCTGGTCACGACCTTCCGGGTCGTCAGATCGATCGCGAAGCTATGATCTTTCCAGCCATGGCTGTAGGCCTTGCCGCGGGTCGCGTCGATCGCCAGGGACTCGGGACCATCGGGGACCGAGATTGTCTCCGCGGCGACGAGCCGTGGCGCATCGGTGCCCTGGATGCGCAGCACCTCGAGCTGCTTGCGGGCAGGCTCGGTCACCCACACCTCGCGTGACGTCGCGACCACGCGCACGTAGTCGGGCGGCGCGGCCAGCTTCACGGTCTGCGTGAGCTTCCCGGCGCGCGCGTCGACCACCCTGAGCGCCGTCGCCCCGCGATCGGTGGCCACGACGAACCCCGGCCAGCCGGTCAGCTCGGCGGCCGAGGTGGTGCCCTGCCCGTGGCCGCCGCGGTAGGACGACGCGCCGGTGAAGCCACCTATCGTCGTGACGGCGCCCGTGGCCGGATCGATCAGCGCCAGCGTGCCGGTCCGTCCCGCCGGCACCAGGACCCGGCGCAGGACCGGCGCGTACTGCACATCGTCGTAGCCCACGCCCGCCTCGCCGCCGGGGATCGCGATCGGAAGCACCGCCGCCGCAGGCCGGGACGGCTCCGCGCCCGCGGCGGTCACCGCGTGAACAAGCAGCAAAGAGAACAGCAGCGGCCTCACGGCATACCTACCGGTGCACCAGCATACCGACGAGGCCGGCCGCGGCGATCACCAGCGGCTCGGGCACCTTCTTGAACCGGGTGAACACCAGCCAGGTCAGCACGGCGATCGCGATCGTCTTCCAGTCGATCAGGGCCCGCCGGCCCAGCACGAAGGCGGCCCCCGCGATGGCGCCCGTCGCCGCCGCGGTCACGCCGTCGACGAAGGCGCGGACCTTGTGATTGTCGGCGAAGCGGCGGAAGTACGGCGCCGGCAAGATCACGAACAGGTAGCAAGGTAGGAACACCCCCAGCGCGGCGAAGCAGGCCCCCAGCGGCCCCGCCACCAGGTACCCGATGAACGCCACGGTGATGACGACCGGGCCCGGGGTGATCATGGCGACAGCGACGGCGTCCAGGAACTGGCGCTCGCTCAACCAGTGGAACTGATTCACCACGCCGCCGTGCAGGAAGGGGACGATGGCCAGACCGCTGCCGAAGACGAACGACCCCGCCTCGGCGAAGTACAGCGCGATGCGCCCCAGCAGCGGCCACGACGCGACCGCCCCCGACCCGACGCCCACCGCCGCCAGCAGGACTCCGGGGGGAACGACGGCGACGGCCCCACCCGCCGGCCGCCGCCAGGTCCGCGCGAGCAGCACCACCACACCCGAGCCGAGGAACAGCCAGATGATCTCGGACTCCGTCCAAGCGGTCGCGAGCGCGCTGGCGGCGAAGAGCGCCCACAGCAGGCGATCCTTCCCCAGCGACAGCTTGACCAGCTTCAGCGCGCTGCGGCCGATGATGGCGATGACGGCGGCGCCGATGCCATAGAACGCGCTCTGCATCCACGGCAGGCCGTCGAAGCGGACGTAGAGAGCGGACAGCACCAGCACCATCAGGAACGACGGCAGGATGAACGCCGCCGCCACGCCGGTCGCGCCGGGGATGCCGCCCTTGCTCCAGCCCAGGTAGATGGCCAGCTGGGCGGCCAGCGGCCCCGGGGCCAGCTGGGCCAGCGCCAGACCGTCGACGTAGTCCTTCTTGCTGACCCAGCCGCGCCGCTCGACCAGGTCGCGCTGCATGTATCCCGCGAGCGCGATGGGTCCCCCGAAGCCGAACGTCCCCAGCGACAGGAAGTAACGCAGCAACTGGCGCAACGTCCCCGCCCCACCAGGCTGTCCCGGGCCGGACAGCGCCTGGTCCGTCGAGACCTGGGCGGTCATGGCACGGCCTGGTCATGTTTGGTGACGTCCAGAGCCGACCGCAGTGTCCGGGCCAGCCCCTCCGTCGACCCGACCCCCCAGAAGTGCAGGAAGAGGATGCGCGGGGTCTCGCCGGCCATGTGGTTGTGGATGGCGACGACGTCGATGTCGCCCTTGCGCAGGGCTTTCAACACCGGCTGCAGCTCGGACTCGAGCATCGCGAAGTCACCGTCCACGACCGCCTTGTCGTCGCTGCCCGCGAAGGCCGCCCAGCTGTTCACCCCCATCGCCTTGCCGACGCTGTGGCCGTTCATGGTGGTGGAGCGGCCCACCACGACCTTGTAGACCCCGTCCTTCAGCTCGCCCTTGTAGCGCAGGGCGGCCTCGATCTTGGTGGGGTCGAGCGTGGTATTCGCCGGATCGATATCGGCGGACGCCAGCTGGCCCTTGCCACCGCTCGTCTCGCGAAGGCGGGTGAACACCTTTCCGATGCCTGCCGCCAGCGTCTTCTCGTCGCCCATGCCCCCGACGTGCATGAACATCACCTTCGGGCTGTCCCCGAAGAAGTGGTTGTGCAACGCCGTGACCTGCAGCCCGTTGTCCAGCGCGGCGCTCATCACCGGATTCACCTGATCCTCGAGCAGGACGATGTCCCCCATGACCATCGTGTGCTTGCCTGACCTCGTGAACGCCGCCCAGGCGGTCAATCCCATTGCCGGCGTCATCTTGACTCCGGCGGCCGTCACGTGGAGCTCCCTGCGCGGCAAGGAGACCTTGAAGACCCCTTCCTTCGCGTCCAGGACCCCCTTCACCCCGGTCAGGCTCTCGATCGCGGCCGTGTCGAACGGCGGCGGTGCGCCCAGCGCCGAGCCGGTGGAGAGCAGGCCCCAGCAGAGGGCGACAGGGATCGCGTGTTCTGGCAGCTTCATGACTTCTTCCTCCTCCAGGATTCGTAGAGCGCGTCGAACACCTTCGCCCCCAGCGCGATGCGATCCTCATCAGCGGGCTGCGTGAGCGCGATGCCGTTGATCAGCCGTTGCACGCCGGGGGTTTCGGGGCGTCCGAAGCGGCCGTCGCAAACGTCTATGTCGTGAACGACCTGCCCGATCGCCTCGACCGACGCGTCGGCGACCCCGAACCGCTGCGCGAGGACCTCGAAGGTGCAGCGCTCGCCTTCGTGCGTGTACTCGGCCTCGAACATGTCGAACCGCAGCTCGCCCGCGCTGGGCTGATAGCCCTTCGCCGGCACGAACTTCAGCTTCGCGTCCGGATCGATGAAGCGCCTGATCAACCAGGCGCTGGCGATGCGATCCACGTGCACGCCAACGCGGGTGACCCACACCCCGCCCCGGACGGATCCCGGCGCTGGCGCTCCGCCGGGGTCGTGGACCTCGGGCGCCAGCCGCTGGCCCAGCGCCGTGAGCAACGAAGCGACCGTCTCGCGGCCAGGTGCCCCAAAGAAGTCGATCTCGACGATGTCACCCAGCCGTCTGCGCAGGCGCGCCAGCGCGCTCTCGCCCGCCGCGCGTTTGGTCTCTGCGATGTTGGTGGAACGGCCCAGCGCCTTCAGCGCCGCGCGTGCGTCCTCGGCCAGTTCCTCGTAATCAACACGTCGCGCGGCATGGAACAGCTCGCGCACCGCCTCGTTCGACGTCGCGCCCACGAAGCTGGACTCGCACAGCGTCGCCTCGCCGCCGCCCGCCACGATCTCTTTCGCCAGCCAGGCGAAGCGCTCCTGACAGGCGTCGCTGTTCGGCAGCACGTACACGGAGTTCTTCACCGCCACGGCCCCGATCTTCTGCATCTGCCGCGCGGTCTTCACGCGCAGGTAAGCGGGCGAAGGCGGAAGCTGATGAATCAACAGCAACCACTGCGCCGTCGGCTCCCCAGTGCGCATGCGCGCGAGTGTAGTGCAGCTGTATCATCGCGCACAACGCAAACGATACGAGTGTATCCAGCCACCAGATCGTGGCAAACGTCACGCTGGACGGTCAATTTGTCTCGTTGCGTGGACGGGCTGCGCACCCCGCGAGCGCCGTACGTCCGGGCATCACCGCGCCCTGTCACTGCGCAGTAACACCCGCGTCGCCAATGAAGAATCTTGCCCGGGGCCCTTGTAGAAAACGTAAAAAAACCGCAGGTTATTGTGATGCACGCGCTCCGGAAACCCGGAATCGTCGTCGTCGAGGACATGGACGACCTGCGCGAGTTGCTGGCCGAAGTGCTGACCTCCGAGGGCTACCACGCGATCATGGCCCGCAGCGGGGTGGAGGCCCTGGAAAAGATGACGTCCGTGCTTCCGGATCTCGTCATCACCGACCTGACGATGCCCGAGATGAGCGGCGGCGAGCTGGTCCAGCGCATGCGTCGCAGCCCCCCCCTCGCGCACTTGCCGGTGATCGTGCTGACCAGCCGCGAGCGGAAGAAGGCCCTGGAAGAGCTGGGGGAGGCCGCCCAGTCGGTGCAGCAGATACTTCGGAAGCCAGTCAACCTCAGCGAGCTGATCACCGCTGTCGACACGGCCTTGAGCGAGAGCCGGCGTACCCCCGGGTGAGCGAGAAAGGGTCACCATCCGGCCCCCTTGCGGTCTCCACGAGACGACCCAAGTTCGAGGGCCTGTCGGTATCCAACTCACACACAGAAGGAGAGACCATGTCGTTCATCCGCACCCTCACCATCGCTCTTGCCGTCATGCTGCCCGTCGCCTGGACCGCCGCGAAGGCCGCCGAGGGAGACGCCAACAGCGAGACGAAGACCACGAAGAAGACCAAGAAGTCCAAGAAGAGCGACGGCTCGGGCGAGTCGACGACGAAGACCGAGACCGAGACCAAGACCGAGAAGTAGTCGAAGTCCGGTGGGTGCCGCCGCTCGACGCCTCATGCGGAGCGGCGGTGGCCTGCAGGACGCGATGTCCCGGAGCATCATCGGCGCAGGCGCGTGGCGGGCGTGACCCTGGTCGCCTCCCTCAGTTTTCTGAGCGAAGAGCGCTGAAATCGTCGTACCCTGGCGTGGCCGGCGTCCCCCGAGGCCCCCGAAGTGGCGAAGGCGCGGGGCCAGCGGGCCGGAACGAGATTTGCGTCCTGACGAGCCATGATTTCCCTCCGCCGCAAAGCCGCCCTCCAGCCCTGGTCACAGCGCCGGCTTCCCCTCACCGGACACGTGGGTTTTCTCGCGGCCGTGGCCTGCGCGACTGCGCTGGTCGCGGGTTGCTCCGTCGACGCGAGAGGCTTCGGCGGACCCGACGGCGGACTGGGAGGCGGCACGTCCGACACGGGGGGGACCTCGGCCAGCGGGGGCGCCCCGGGCAACGGCGGTAGCACCGGCTCGGGCGGCAGGCCAGGCACGGGCGGCGTACACGCCAGCGGCGGAACGCCCGGTAGCGGGGGCCGGAGCGGCAGCGGTGGTGTCTCCGCCAGCGGCGGCATCACGGGCGGCGGCGGCAACGTGGGCGGCGCCACCGGTTCGGGCGGCACCACCGGTTCGGGCGGCGCCACCGGTTCGGGCGGCGCGGGACAGGGTGGTCACCCCGGCTCGGGCGGCCTGGGAGGCGGCGGCCACCAGGGCTCCGGCAGCGGAGGCATGCCGATGGGGACCGGCGGCGCGGCGGGAAAGCCTGGCGCCGGCGGCGCGGGCGGAATGCCCGGCGGCGGCGGCCAGGGAGGCGAGTCGGGGAAGACCTGCGATCAGCTGGTCACCGCGTACCAGAAGGCGTTGCAGGACGCGCGCTCGTGTACGCTGGGCGCCGCCGACCAGTGCGCGGAAACGGCGGCGGGAACGCTGTCATACTGCAACACCTGCCCTTCGGTGCCCGTGAACGATGCCAGCCAGTTGACCGCGATTCGCTCGCAGTGGCTGGCCCAGGGGTGCGCCACGCCCACCGTTTGCCCGGCGATCGCGTGCATCGCGCCGGCGGGGCGGATCTGCGCGGTCAGCAATGCCGGCGCGGCCGGCGGCGGCCTCTGCGAGTTGAGCGGCACCATCGTCGCCAACTGACGCGCCGGCTATTTCAGGCCGCGGGTGCGCACAGCTCGACGAGGTAGCCCGCGATCCTCTCCAGGGGCAGGATCCTGTCGACGGCCACGGCCGCCAGGACCGCCCGCCCCGCCTCGGGCGCCTTCGCCGTCACCGGATCCTGGACGATCACCCGGCCCCCGGCGGCCTTGACCGCCTGAGCGCCGGACGCGCCGTCGTCGTTGCTGCTGGTCAACATGACCGCCACGGCCGAGCTGCCGTACGAATCGGCCACGGATTCGAACAGCACGTCGATCGAGGGACGCGCGAACAGCACCGGCGCGTCCAGCGACAGCGAGAAGAACCCGTCCTCGACGACCAGATGGTAGTTCGGGGGCGCCAGGTAGACGTGCCCGGGCTCGATGCGCTCCTTGTCGTCGGGCTCGATCACCGGCAGCGACGACCGGCCGTTCAGCAGCTCGAGCAACCGGCCATCCACCTCGGGGCGGCGATGCTGCACGATCACGATGGGACAGGTGAACGACGGCGGCACGGCGCGCAGCAGGGTCTGCAAGGCGTCGAGGCCCCCCAGCGAGGCGCCCACGGCGATGATGCGCGGGATCATCAGCGCACCCGGCGATAGACCTTCAGGTTGGTGCCCATCTCCTCGAACCGATCCTCGAAGGGCGTTGCATGCAGCGTCTCCTTCTTCCCGATGCTGAGGATACCGAACTTCGTCAGGCTGTTGAACAGCAGCTCGTGCACCCGGTTTCGGAGCTCCATGTCGAAGTAGATCATGACGTTCCGGCACATGATCAGGTGGAACTCGTTGAACGCTTGATCGCACACCAGGTTGTGTTGCGAGAAGATGGCGTTGCGCCGCAGCGACTGCCGGATGACGGCGTGGCTGGCGTCGGTCTCGTAGTACGTCGAGAAGTCGCGCACGCCGCCCGCCTGCTGGTAGGCCACCGTGTGCTGCCGGATGGCCGGCAGGGTGAAGATGCCCTTGCGCGCGCGCTCGACGACCGAGTCGCTGAAGTCGGTCGCGTAGAGGCGACAGCGGTCGTACAGCCCGTCCTCGTGCAGCAGGATGGCCAGCGAGTACACCTCCTCGCCCGAGGAACAGCCGGCGTGCCAGATGCGAATGAACGGGTACGTCCGCAGCAGCGGGATGACCTCGGAGCGCAGCGCCTTGTAAACGTCCGAGTCGCGGAACATCGAGGTGGTGTGGACGGCGATCCCCTCCACGAACCGAGCCATGGCGTTCGGATCGTGGAGGATCCGGTCCTGCAGCGCGGAGATGGTGTCGGCGTTCTCGCGGCGCGCCGCATGACGGATGCGCCTGGTCAGGGACGCGCGCGAGTAGCCCCGGAAGTCGTAGCCGTACCGGCGCGCGATGCCCTCCAGAAGCAGCTCGATCTCCAGCGCCTCTGTCTGATGCTCTTCCTCGGGCAGCACGTGCTCTCCGATGCGCTCAGGCGTAAAGCCACACCCTCAGCAGCGAGACCAGCTGATTGGCGTCGATGGGCTTCGTGATGTAGTCCGACGCGCCGGCCTCGATGCACTTCTCGCGGTCGCCCTTCATGGCCTTGGCGGTCAGGGCGATGATGGGCAGCTTCGCGTAGCGCTGCTGGGCGCGGATGCGCCGGGTGGCCTCGTAGCCGTCCATCTCGGGCATCATGATGTCCATCAGCACGATGTTGATGTCGGCATCGGCGGCCAGCTTGTCCAGGGCTTGCTGGCCGTTTTCCGCGTACACGACCTTCATCTCGTGCTGCTCCAGGATGGTGGTGATGGCGAACAGGTTCCGCGCGTCGTCGTCCACCAGCAGCACCTTCTTGCCTGACAGCGCCGGATCGGACTCGGTCAGGCGGCGCAGGATCTCCCGCTTGGGGTCGGGCAGGTTCGCCTCGACGCGGTGGAGGAACAGCGCCGTCTCGTCCAGCAGCCGCTCGGGCGAGCGGACGTCCTTCACGATGATGCTCTCCGACAGCATCCGCAGCTCGCTCTCCTCCTCGCGCGACAGCTCCTTGCCGGTGTAGACGATGATGGGCATGCGGCGCAGGGCCGGCCGATCGCGGATCGCCTTCATCAGCTCCAGGCCCGACATGCCGGGCAGCCGCAGATCCAGCACCACGCAGTCGTAGGGATCGCGCTCCAGCGCGGCCAGCGCCGCCTCGCCGCTCTCCACCGCCTCGGTGACCACGTCACCGTCGCCGATCAGCTCGACGATGCTCTTGCGCTGGACCTCGTCGTCCTCGACCACCAGCAGCCGGCCCACGCGTCGCTCCAGGAAGTTCTGGATGCGGCCCAGCGCCGTCTCGACCGCCTCCTTCTCGGCAGGCTTGCGCAGGTAGGCGATGGCGCCCGAGTCCAGGCTGCGCCGCTCCTCGTCCGACGCCGAGATCACGTGCACGGGGATGTGCCGCGTCTGCGGGTCGTGCTTCAGCTGATCCAGCACCACCCAGCCGTCCATGTCCGGCAGGCGCAGGTCCAGCGTGATGGCGTCGGGCCGCAGGATGCGCGCCATCTCCAGGCCCTGGGCCCCCGTCGACGTGACGACGCCACGGAAGCCGCGCTCGCGGGCGAAGCCCAGCAGCGCGCGCCCGAACGTCTCGTCGTCCTCGATCATCACCAGCACCCGGTCACCCGGCTGGATGTTGTGCCGGTCGTCCGAGGCGTCGTGCGGCGCGGGCGGGATGACCGTCGGCGTGCTGGACGGCGCCGGGGTGATCTCGGCCAGCTCCTTCGGTCGCCCCAGGGACTTGATGCGCTCGGGAGGCGCCTGCACGGGCACGGCGGCGCGCGACCGCGCCACGTACTCGAGCGGGATGAACAGGGTCAGCGCGCTGCCCGCGCCCACCTCGCTGTGCAGGTGCAGCTCGCCGCCCAGCAGGTTGGCGATCTCCCGGCTGATGGCCAGGCCCAGGCCGGTGCCGCCGTACTTCCGGCTGGTGCCGCCGTCGGCCTGCTGGAAGGCCTCGAAGACGATCTTCTGCTTCTCCTTGGGGATGCCGATGCCCGTGTCCTTCACCGTGAACGCCACCACCGTGGCGGCCGAGTTCAGGATCTGGTTGTCGACGCTCCACTCGGGCGTGAGGGCGCGGCTCATCGTCAGGGTCACGCTGCCCCGCTCGGTGAACTTCAGGGCGTTGGACAGCAGGTTGCGCAGCACCTGGCGCAGCCTCATGTCGTCGGTGCGGATGCTGGGGGGCAGCGACGGGTCGACGTCGACGGAGAACGCCAGCTTCTTCTCCTCGGCCACGTGGCGGAACGAGCGGTCCACGAACTCGCTGATGTCGGCGAACGCCACCGGCGAGACGTCGACCGCCATGGTGCCCGACTCGATCTTGGCCAGGTCGAGGATCTCGTTGATGAGGGCCAGCAGGTCCGCCCCGGACTGGCGAATGGTGCTGGCGAACTGGATCTGCTTGGCGGTCAGGTTCTTGTCGCGGTTCTCTTCCAGCTGGCGCGACAGGATCAACAGGCTGTTGAGGGGCGTGCGCAGCTCGTGCGACATGTTGGCCAGGAACTGCGACTTGTAACGGGAGGTGAGCGCCAGCTGCTCGGCCTTCTCCTCCAGCTCTTGCTTGGCCACCTCGACGTCGCGGTTCTTGCGCTCGACCTCCGTCTTCTGGGTGGTCAGCTGGCGCGCCTTCTCCTCCAGCTCCTCGTTGGTCTGCTGCAGCTCCTCCTGCTGGGACTGCAGCTCCTCGGCCATGCTCTGCGACTTCCGCAGCAGCTCGTCGGTCTTCATCGTCGCCTCGATGGTGGCGACGACGATGCCCAGGCTCTCCACCAGCTGCTCCAGGAAGGCGATCTGGATGGGGCTGAAGGCCTGGAACGAGGCCAGCTCCAGCACGCCCTTGATGTCGCCCTCGAAGGTGATGGGGACGACCACGATGGCCAGCGGCTTGGCCTCGCCCAGCGACGAGTTGATGCGCACGTAATCCGAGGGCACGTCGGTGATGAGGATGCGCTTCTTCTCGCGGGCCGCCTGCCCCACCAGCCCCTCGCCCACCTGGAAGATGTTCGAGACCGACTTCCGCTCCTTGTAGGCGTACGAGGCGAACAGCTTCAGCAGCGTGCGGCCGTCGTCGCTCTCCGCCATGAAGAACGACCCGTGCTGGGCGTTGATCAGCGCCGTCAGCTCGCTGAGCACGTTCTCGGCCACCGTCAGCAGATCGCGCTGGCCCTGCAGCATGCGGGTGAACCGGGCCAGGTTCGTCTTCAGCCAGTCCTGCTCCTGGTTGACCAGCGTGGTGTCCGCCAGGGTGCGGATCATCTGGTTCATGTTGTCCTTCAACAACGCGACCTCGCCCCGGGCGTCGACGGTGATCGACTGCGTCAGGTCGCCCTTGGTCACGGCGGTGGCGACGTCGCCGATGGCGCGCACCTGCCGGGTCAGGTTGCCGGCCAGCTCGTTGACGTTGTTGGTCAGATCGCGCCACACGCCGGCGGCGCCGGGCACGTCGGCCTGGCCGCCCAGGCGCCCCTCCACGCCGACGTCGCGGGCCACGCCGATGACCTGATCGGCGAAGGTGCTCAGCGTGACGATCATGGCGTTGATGGTCTCGACCAGCGTGGCGATCTCGCCCTTGGCGTCCAGGGTCAGCTTCTGGTCCAGATCGCCGTTCGCCACCGCGGTGACGACGCGGGCGATGCCGCGCACCTGCTCGGTCAGGTTGCGGGCCATCACGTTCACGTTGTCGGTCAGGCCGCGCCACACGCCGGAGACGCCGCGCACCTCGGCCTGCCCGCCCAGCACGCCCTCGGTGCCGACCTCGCGCGCCACGCGGGTGACCTCGGCCGCGAAGCCGTTCAGCTGATCGACCATCGTGTTGACGGTGTCCTTCAGCGCCAGCAGCTCGCCGCGCACCTCGACGGTGATCTTGCGGGTCAGGTCGCCGTTCGCCACGGCGGTGGTGACGTTCGCGATGTCGCGCACCTGGCCGGTCAGGTTGCTGGCCATCAGGTTGACGTTGTCGGTCAGCTCCTTCCACACGCCCGAGACGCCGCGCACCTCGGCCTGGCCACCCAGCTTGCCCTCGACGCCGACGTCGCGGGCCACCCGCGTCACCTGGTCGGCGAACGCGCTCAGCTGATCGACCATGGTGTTGACGGTGTTCTTCAGCTCCAGCAGCTCGCCCCGCACGTCGACGGTGATCTTCTTCGACAGATCACCGCGGGCCACCGCCGTGGTCACCTCGGCGATGTTGCGCACCTGTGCCGTCAGGTTGGACGCCATCGAGTTGACGTTGTCGGTCAGATCCTTCCAGGTGCCGCGCACGCCCTCGATGGAGGCCTGGCCGCCCAGCTTGCCCTCGGTGCCGACCTCGCGCGCCACCCGCGTCACCTGATCGGCGAACGTGCTCAGCTGATCGACCATGATGTTGATGGTGTTCTTCAGCTCCAGGATCTCGCCCCGGGCCGCCACGACGATCTTCTTCTGCAGATCGCCCTGGGCGATGGCGGTGGCGACCTGGGAGATGTTGCGCACCTGCTCGGTCAGGTTGTTCGCCATCGAGTTGACGGCGTCGGTCAGGTGCCGCCAGGTGCCGGCGACGCCGCGCACGTCGGCCTGACCGCCCAGCTTGCCCTCCGTGCCGACCTCCGTGGCCAGCCGGGTCACCTGGTCGGCGAAGGCGCTCAGCTGATCGACCATCGTGTTGATGGTGTTCTTCAGCTCGAGGATCTCGCCCTTGGCGTCGACCATGATCTTTCTGGTCAGATCGCCGCGCGCCACGGCGGTGGTCACCATGGCGATGTCCCGCACCTGATTGGTCAGGTTGCTGCCCATCAGGTTGACGTTGTCGGTCAGCTCCTTCCAGACACCACGGACGCCGGGCACCTCGGCCTGGCCGCCCAGCCGGCCCTCGACGCCGACCTCGCGCGCCACGCGGGTGACCTCGGCCGAGAACGAGTTCAGCTGATCGACCATGGCGTTCAGCACGTTCTTCAGCTCCAGCACCTCGCCGCGGGCGCTGACGGTGATGGTCTTCGACAGGTCGCCGTTGGCGACCGCGCGGGCCACGTCGGCGATGTTGCGCACCTGGTTGGTCAGGTTGCTGGCCATCGAGTTGACGTTCTGGGTCAGCTCGGACCAGATGCCGGCCACGTCCTGCACCACCGCCTGGCCGCCCAGCACGCCCTCCGTGCCGACCTCGCGCGCCATACGGGTCACCTCGGCGGCGAACGAGCCCAGCGAGTCCACCATGGCGTTGATGGTGTTCTTCAGCTGCAGCAGCTCGCCCTTGACCTCGACGGTGATCTTCTTCGACAGGTCGCCGTTCGCCACGGCGGTGGTGACGCCGGCGATGTCGCGCACCTGATCGGTCAGGTTGCGGCCCATCAGGTTGACGTTGTCGGTCAGCTCCTTCCAGACGCCCGACACGTCCTTCACGTCGGCCTGCACGCCCAGCGTCCCCTCCGTGCCCACCAGGCGGGCCATCCGGTTCACCTCGGCGGCGAAGCGGTTCAGCTTGTCGACGGTGGCGTTGATGGTGTTCTTCAGAGTCAGGATCTCGCCCCGCGCGTCGACGGCGATCTTGTGGCCCAGGTCGCCCTGCGCGATGGCGGTGATGACCTCGGCGATGTTGCGCACCTGGCTGGTCAGGTTGCCGGCCATGCCGTTCACGTTCTCGGTCAGCTCGCGCCACACGCCCGAGACGGCGGCCACCTTGGCCTGACCGCCCAGGATCCCCTCGGTGCCGACCTCGCGCGCCACGCGCGTGACCTCGGCGGCGAAGGCGCCCAGCTGATCGACCATGGTGTTCATGGTCCGCTTGACCTCCAGCACCTCGCCGCGCACGTCGACGGTGATCTTCCGCGACAGATCGCCGGCCGCGATGGCGGTGGCCACCTCGGCGATGTTGCGCACCTGCGTGGTCAGGTTGTTGGCCATCGAGTTGACGTTCTGGGTCAGCTCGCGCCACACGCCGGACACGCCGCGCACGTGCGCCTGGCCGCCCAGGATGCCCTCGGTGCCGACCTCGCGCGCCACGCGCGTGACCTCCGACGCGAACGACCCCAGCTGCTCGACCATCGTGTTGATGGTGTTCTTCAGCTGCAGGATCTCGCCCTTGGCCTCGATGTTGACGGTCTTGGTCAGGTCGCCCTGGGCCACCGCCGTGGTGACCTGGGCGATCTCGCGCACCTGGTTGGTCAGGTTGCTGGCCATCAGGTTCACGCTGTCGGTCAGCTCCTTCCACACGCCCGAGACGCCGCGGATGCGGGCCTGCGCGCCCAGCTTGCCGTCGATGCCGACCTCCTGCGCGACGCGCGTGACCTCGGAGGCGAAGGCGGCCAGCTGCGTGACCATGCCGTTGACCAGCCGGGCGTGGCGCAGGAAGTCCCCGCGCAGCGGCGCGTCCGTGCCCTCGACGTCGATGGTCTGTCCCAGATCGCCCTTCGACACGGCGCTGAGCACGCGCGCCACGTCCGTGGTGTGCGCGGTCACGTCGTCGAGCAGCTCGTTCACGCCGACGACGTAGTCGGCCCAGCCGCCCCGGGCGTTGCTGCGGCCCAGGCGCCGGTGGGTGCGCCCCTCGATGCCGACGCTGTTGCGCAGATCGACGACGTCGACCCGCAGCGCCTCCGCGAACTGCGCCAGCTCGTTGAAGGTCGAGCAGATCTGGCCGTCCACACCGGACAGGTCATCGGGCAGCCGGGCGCCGAACTCGCCCCGCTGCAGCGCGCGCAGGCCGGCCAGCAGCTGGCGGTGGTTCAGCCCGCCGTCGGCCGGCGTGGCGCCGTTCGAGCCGTGACCGTTCCCCTGGCCGTTCCCGTTGCCGCCGCCATCGCCATCGCCGTTGGGGGGCCGCCTCTTCGACGCCTTCGACCGGCCGGGCGCGCTCTTCTCGATGACCTTTTCCATGCGGGTTCCTTCGCCGTTCTAATGTGGATAGTGATTCGCCACGGAAGCGCCGCCGGGCTGGGCCCGCCGGCGCCTCGCGCGGCTAATGTGAGGCCTTCGGTTCGTCTGCCTTCGGGGGACCAGGCTTCGCTGCGACGGGGCGGGGGGCGGTGGCGACCTCGATCAGGGCGTTCACGTCGGCGGGCTTCACCAGATGGGCGTCGAAGCCCGCCTCCAGCGCCCGCCGGCGGTCCGAGGCCTGTCCGAAGCCGGTCATCGCCACCAGGCGCACCTTGTCGGGACCCAGGCGCTCCCGCACCCGCGCCGCCACCTGATATCCGTCGAGCAGCGGCAACCCCACGTCGACGATGGCGAGATCGGGCGCGACGTTCAGGATCATCTCGGCGCCCGCCTCACCGTCGCGCGCGTCGTGGACGCGGTGACCCAGCTCGGTCAACAGCTCGCGCATCGAGTCGCGGATGTCCTCGTTGTCCTCGACCAGGACCACCGACAGCTGCTTCGCCGGCGGGGGCTCCTCCGACTGCTGCCTCAGTGCCGGTGGCACCTCGAACCCGTCGGACGCCTCGATGGGCAGCGTGATCGTGAAGGTGCTGCCTTGTCCCGGGCCCGGGCTGGCGGCCGTGACGGTGCCCCGGTGCATGGTCACCAGGCGCTTCACCACGGTCAACCCCAGCCCCAG
>Ga0207695_10002882_pt1 | contig 24939 bp, 22 predicted proteins | sample KBSC54metaG_FD_184354 | JGI IMG/M metagenome (GOLD analysis project Ga0207695, IMG submission 184354) | Corn rhizosphere microbial communities from Kellogg Biological Station, Michigan, USA - KBS C5-4 metaG (SPAdes) (version 2) | ecosystem: Host-associated > Plants > Roots > Rhizosphere > Soil...
CCCCCACGCCTCGCCCAGGGTCGCTGAGCCAAATTCAATCCAGGCTCGATGCTTGGCGCGTGCCAATGGATTGGCCGGGTAGAGATGTGGGCCGGGTTGCGTTTCGTCCAGATATTCGCAAATCGCCATACTTTCAAACAAGATCTCTTCTTCGCCGTCGGGCTGCTGGATTTGGAGCAAAGGGACCTTGGCAGTCGGTGACAGTGCCAAAAACCAAGCCGGCTTGGCGTTGAGATCCACGTTGATACGCTCGAACGCAACTTGCTTTTCAAGCAAAACGATGGCGGCCCGCTGGACGAACGGGCACAGAGGGTGACTTATCAGAGTAAGCGAGGGCATTGTCATGTAAGGCTCGAATGGTCTGTATGCAGCGGCAGTGCACCAGGATGTTTTCCGTGTCTCTGCTCTCTTTGCTTCGCGGGAGGGGAAAGCGTGATGCCGAACGCAGCACCTGCCACTCGTGCGCGAACAGAAGACGCTTTCCCCGGGCTCCGGCGTTGCTCGATCAGCGATTGAGCATGCGACCGCCATCCACGACGATTTCCGATCCGACCGTCCAACGGGACTCGTCGGAGGCCAGGTACAGCACGGCTTTGGCCACCTCCTCCGGAGTACCGAAGCGGCCGAGTGGGATGGTGGCGGCAATATCCCTGTTGACTTGTTCGCGGTAGGCGTCGGGGATGCCGAGCTTGTCGTACAGCGGCGTGTCGACCGGGCCGGGGCTGACCGCATTGACGCGGACGCCGCGTCCAAGCAGTTCCGCCGAAAGCGTCTTCGACATATTCAGCACCGCAGCCTTGGTGGCCGCATAAACGGAGGAGCGCTCTGCGCCAACATGCGCACTGACGGACGTGTTGAGCACGACCGACGCCGGGCGAGCGAACACCGGCAGCAACGCCTGGAGCAAGAAGTACGGTCCCTTGACATTGACATCGAACGAGCGATCGAACATCTCTTCCGTCCATTCCTCGATCGGCAACCAGACGGATACACCAGCATTGAGAAAGGCAACGTCTAGTTGGCCATAGTGGTCCTTGATGGCTCGTGCCAGTTCCTTTTGGGCAGCGACGCTGGCCGAGTCGGCCCGTAGAACCGGAACCCCGGGTCCAAGTTCGGCTTGCGCCTTGGCGATCGAATCGGGATTGACTCCCGTGACGACGACGCGGGCGCCCTCGGCCAAAAACTGCTTCGCGGTTTCCAGACCGATGCCGCTGGTGCCGCCGGTGATAAGGGTGCGTTTACCTTGCAAGCGCGACATTGACTTCTCCTGTAAGTGACAACAAACCGTGGTCGACAGGGAGAAATGTGCACCTATGCCGATGTGGCGATAAGATGTCTGCTTTGAATATATTTCATGCTTCTGTTGCATGAATTGGGGGCCGCGTGGACCGATTTCTCTTGATGACGTGCTTCGCACGGGCCGTCGAGACGGGGAGTTTTTCTGCTGCAGGGCGAGATTTGGGATTGGGCCAGCCCAACGTCAGCCGCTATGTAGCCGCGCTGGAGGACCATCTCCAAACGCGGCTGCTGCACCGATCCACACGAAAGCTTGCCCTGACGCCCGAGGGTGAACGCTACTATGCAGATATCCGCCGGATTCTTGACGCGGTGGACGAATCTGAATCGTCTTTCAGGAACAGTGTCGATCCATCGGGACTCTTGCGCGTGGCCTGTCCCACGGCGTTAGCGCATGCATATGTGTTGCCTCAGGTCCCGGTCTTTCTGGAGCGGTATCCCAGATTGACGCTGGATCTTCAGATCAGCGATCGCTACGTGAACCTTGTAGACGAGGGAGTCGAGCTCGCGATTCGCATTGGACATCTGGAGGACAGTGCGCTACGCGCCAGGCGCATAGGAATGTACGAGCGTGTGGTCGTGGCCAGCAAGGACTATCTGGCGAAACGCGGAGTTCCGGACACACCTGATGACCTGCGCGAACATGATTGCGTGGTCTACACTTTGCTGTCGTCCGGTGCGACATGGCGCTTTCGTGACGCCGATATTCCGGTCTCTGGGAGATTGCGGGTCAACTCACCCGAGGCCGTTCGAGCAGCGGTCACAGCAGGGTTAGGGGTCGGGCATGGGCCGGAATGGCTGTTCGAGGAAGGGTTAAAAAGCGGTCGTTTGCAGTTAATTCTGACCGGGCACTTTGCTCCGGCCGTCCCTGTTCAGATTGTCTATGTTGCAAACAGGTTGCTTCCAACACGGGCCATAGTGTTTATTGAATTCATTTCCGACGTATTTTCAAGGATTTCGGCTTTCAACAAAATCGCATTTCCGAAGCCTTAGGGGATTGATTGCGGCCAATCTAGGAGCATCCAGCAGAACCGAAGCCCGCGAAGCTGCGTCCAGCATCTGGCTCACCGCTCAGGATTTCTTCGGCCAACAGGCCAGACATGCCGACGAGCATTTTCCGGTTCGCAGGTAGCTCGGGAACCGCAACCCCATGTTTCAACGCCACCTTGTGCGTCTCCTCGGGGCAGGTGCGGGGACGGAACTGGCCGAGCCACGCGCACTCCTCGGAATTGCCACCCTCGTTTTTCCACACGACGGCGTCGCCAGCGCCGCCGAAGCGCTCGTAGAGCAACTTGTGGCCCGCTTCGTGGTATGCGGTGTTTCGGAGTTCTCTGGCAGCTATCTGCTCTTCCGTGTAATCGATCATCTAATCGAAGACTACACATACACGATCGCCCCCGTACTAACCCTGATTAATAAATCTTATCGCGGTGAAAAATTCCGTATCTTATTGAACCAATATCGGCTCGATATAGTGGCTCGCTTTCCCGCACGCACCGTCCGCGTGCGGCTGACACGCTGACAATCAGCAGGAGCCGCTTGATGACCACCGACGTCCGCTTCACCGAAATCGAGGATCTGATGCCCGCCGCCGGCGGGTTGCGCGAGATCCGTCACCACATCCATCATCATCCCGAACTTGCGTACGAAGAGCACGACACGGCCGCGCTCGTCGCGGACAAGCTCGGGCAATGGGGCTGGCAGGTGACGCGCGGGGTCGGCAAGACGGGCGTCGTCGGCACGCTGCACGTGGGCGAGGGCACGCGCAGCATCGGCATTCGCGCCGACATGGATGCGCTGCCGATCGTCGAGGCGACCGGCCTGCCGTATGCAAGCGGCACGCACGGCAAGATGCACGCGTGCGGCCACGACGGCCACACGACGATGCTGCTCGGCGCCGCGCAGCATCTCGCTAAGACACGAAATTTCTCCGGCACCGTGCACCTGTATTTCCAGCCGGCCGAAGAGCACGGCGTCGACAGCGGCGCGAAGAAGATGATCGACGACGGCCTGTTCGAGCGCTTCCCGTGCGATGCCGTGTTCGGCATGCACAACCATCCGGGCGCGGCGCCCGGCGTCTTCCTCACGCGGCGCGGCCCGTTCATGTCGGCCGGCGACAAGGCGATCATCACGATCGAGGGCGTCGGCGGCCACGCGGCGCGGCCGCACCTGACGGTCGACCCGGTCGTCGTCGCGGCGAGCATCGTGATGGCATTGCAGACGATCGTCGCGCGCAACGTCGACCCCGCACAGCCGGCGGTCGTCACGGTCGGCTCGATGCACGCGGGCACCGCGAACAACGTGATCCCGAACGGCGCGCGCCTCGAACTCAGCGTGCGCTCGTTCAGCCCCGACGTGCGGGCGCTGCTCAAGCGCCGCATCGTCGAACTGGCCGAAACGCAGGCCGCGAGCTACGGCGCGACCGCGAACGTCGAGTACATCGAAGGCTACCCGGTCGTCGTCAATACGGATGCCGAAACGGATTTCGCCGCGCAGGTCGCGCGCGAACTGGTCGGCGACGCGCACGTGGTCGAGCAGACCGACCTGCTGATGGGCAGCGAGGATTTCGCGTTCATGCTGCAGCAGCGGCCGGGCTCGTTCGTGCGGCTCGGCAACGGCGAAGGCGAGGACGGCTGCATGGTGCACAACCCGAAATACGACTTCAACGACCGCAACCTGCCGATCGGCGCGGCGTTCTGGACGCGTCTCGTGGAGCGTTACCTGGGGCAGTGATCGCGGTGGCGCGCGGCCGGCGCTTCCGGCCGTATTGAGAAGGAGACCGGAATGATGCAGAAAGACAATCTCGCACTGCACCCCGCACCGGCGGTGGCCGTCGAAGCCGGCGCACCCGCCGTCACGCGGCGCGGCGCGATCGCGGCGGCCGTGATCGGCAACTGGCTGGAATTCTTCGATTTCACCGTGTACGGCTTTTTCGCGGTGCTGATCGGCAAGCTGTTCTTCCCGTCGAGCGATCCGACCACGTCGCTGCTGCTGTCGGTCGCGACATTCGCAGCCGGTTTCTTCACGCGGCCGCTGGGCAGCGTCGTGCTCGGCGTCTACGCGGACCGCAAGGGGCGCAAGGCCGCGCTGAACCTGACGATCATGCTGATGGCGCTCGGCACGGGCCTGATCGCGATCGCGCCGACGTATGCGCAGGCGGGCGTGGCCGCGCCGCTGCTCGTCGTGTTCGCGCGGCTGATGCAGGGCTTCTCGCAGGGCGGCGAATTCGGCGCGGCGACCACCACGCTGCTCGAACAGGGCGGCACGTCGCGCCGAGCATTCCGCGCAAGCTGGCAGCTCGCGACGCAGGGCGGCGCCGCGCTGATGGGCTCGGGCTTCGCGGCGCTGCTGTCGAACACGATGACGAAGGATGCGCTCGAAAGCTGGGGCTGGCGGCTGCCGTTCCTCGTCGGCGTGCTGATCGCGCCGGTCGGCATGTATCTGCGCCGCCGGCTCGCGGACGATGCGCCCGGCGACAGCCATCATGCGATCGAGCGCGGCGTGCTGCACGAGCTGTTCTCGAAGCACACGCGCACGGTGCTGCTGCTGATGCTCACGGTGATGGGCGGCACGGTGTCGACCTACATCCTGACCTTCTACATGCCGACCTACGCGATCCATACGCTCGGCCTGCCGATGAAGCTGTCGATGTTCGTGGGCGTCGCGTCGGGCTGCGTGATGCTGGTCACGTGCCCGCTGTTCGGCTGGCTGTCGGACAGGATCGGCAGCCGGCGCCTGCCGATCTTCGTCGGCCGCGGCGTGCTGGTCGCGCTGCTGTTCCCGGCGTTCTGGCTGATGAACCATCATCCGACGCTGTCGGTGATCCTGCCGCTGACCGCGCTGATGCTGCTGTTCTATTCGCTCGGCTCGGCGTCGGAGATGGCGCTGATGTGCGAGTCGCTGCCGCGCCATGTGCGCGCGACGGGCATCTCGATCGCGTATGCGCTCGCGGTGACGATCTTCGGCGGCACCGCGCAGCTCGTCGCGACCTGGCTCGTGAAGACGACCGGCAGCAAGCTCGCGCCGGCCGGCTACGTGGGCGCGTGCGTGGTGCTGTCGCTGATCGCGGTCGCGATGCTGCGCGAGACGGCTCGGGAGTCGATGGACTGACGCGCGGTGTGACGGGCATATGGCGGCAAGACGCGCCTACCGCCCGCGCACCATCCTCAGGTACGACGCGAGCATCGTCGCGAGTTCCTGCGCGGCCGGCGTGAGCGGCACGGCCGCGCGCTGCAGCAGGCAGACGTCCTGCGATTCCGCCTGCTCGCGCACGGGCACCTTGGCGAGCGCCGCGGCGAACGGCCCGTGCCGCGTGATGGCTTCGGTCTCGAGCGCGAGGCAATCGGTCTGCGTGACGAGCTGCAGCGTCTCGAACATCCCTTCGACGGTCGCGAGGATCTTCGGCGGCGGCTGGCCATGCGCGTCGAAGTACGCGAGCAGCCGGTTGACGACCGGGTCGGCGCTCAGGTTCGGCGAGCGCGTGGACACCCACGCGTAGCCGGTCAGTTCCGCGAGCGATTGCGCGTGCATCGCCGGATGCCCGTTGCGGCAGACGACCACCGGCGCCGACGCATGCAGCGGCGTGACCGCGAGGTCGGTCGTGTCGGTCTGCTTCGCGACGTGCGAGATCGCGAAATCGATCGCACTTTCCCGTAGCCAGCCGATCATCATCCGCGACGTGCCGGTGCGCAGGTGCACGTCGACCTTGTCGAAGCGCGCGCGAAACGCGGTCAGCACGGGCGCGAACGCGTCGATCAGCGGTTCGGTCACGAGACCGAGCGTGACGGTGCCTTCGTATGCGCCGCTCAGTTGCCGGATTTCGCGCTCGACCTGCTCGCACTCGCCGAGGATCGAACCGGAGCGCGCGAGCAGCCGCTGGCCGACGGCCGTCGGCACGATGCCGCGATTGGTGCGCGTGAACAGCGTCGCGCCGAGCGTCGCCTCGAGGCTTTGCAGTTGCTGCGTGACGCCGCTTTGCGCGAGGTCGAGCGCACGTGCCGCGGCGCGCAGGCTGCCGTGCTCGACGACAGCCTGGAAGATGCGAAGCTGGGATAGCGTGAACGCCATGGGCAAGCGCGATGTCGGTGATCGGAAATGGTGATCATGATAAGGCAGCCGATGATTCCGGCGGCGGCGCGCGCGCACTACGATCGCCGGCAGTCCGGCTCATGCCGTTTGCCCCTTTTCCTGCCTCGCGTCGACCATGAAACGCTTCCTCGTCCCGCTCGTTTCCCTGTGCATTGGATTGGCGGCGACATCCGCCAGCGCGCTCGACGCGCACGTCGTGCGTCTCGGCATCGACCCGACCTATCCGCCGATGGACGCGAAGGCGCCCGACGGCAGCCTGAAGGGTTTCGACGTCGATCTCGGCAACGAGATCTGCCGTCGCGCGCAGGTGCACTGCCAGTGGGTCGAGCTCGAGTTCTCCGGGATGATCCCCGCGCTGCAGGCGCGCAAGATCGACGCGATCCTGTCGTCGATGGCGATCACCGAGAAGCGCGAGAAGCAGATCCTGTTCTCGTCGAAGCTGTTCCGTTTCAAGTCGCGGCTCGTCGCGCGGCCCGAGAGCGGGCTCGGCAGTTCGGCGGCGTCGCTGGCCGGCAAGCGCGTCGGCGTGCAGTCGGGCACGCAGACGCGCTTTTTCCAGACTGACATACCGATTCGTCAGAACGGAGAGGTGGGTTTTGGTCTGTTACATTTATAAAATGTAACAGACCTTTGGACGGCGCCCAAGTTACAAAACTATCAATTGCCTTTCGTTTTGCGATGAAGCCTTCTATCGGCACCTGATGTGCGTACTCAGGCTCCTTGGACAATCCAATCTCACTTGGGCCGCTGACCATCACCAGTCCCAGGCATAGCAACATCTCGGCCTGTCCCGCGTCGCATAGTCACCGACATTCGCGCGCGCCGGTCCAATAAGACGAAGAACCCAACGCTGCGTTGAACGTCGTGTGCTGACCAGCGCATGATATGAAACGAAGTTCCACTGAGGCATACCTTCCAGGGCGTCCACGCGCTCGCAGCCGCAAGCCGAAGGGGCCCGCATCGTCCACTGCTCGGTAGTTCTAGACGCTGAAGCTCACGCTTGGCGCCAGGACGCGAACTGACCTCGTTCCGCGAGTGAGAGCGACGTACCAATGATGGCGATTCTCGCAAGCGTCCGGCGTAATGACGACACGGTCGAACTCCAGGCCTTTCATGAGTAGTGTGCTGCCAACCGCCCTGTTCCTAAGAACACGACCTTTCTCACGACGGGTGTTCGCGACCTGAAACGCTGCATCGTCGAGTTGCAAAGACGGATTCTCTGCGCACAGTTGCAGTGCCGACTTGATGCAGTAGACCAGTTCTGGGCGCACGGTCGTCACGCCGGTCTCCTTCTCAATGCACCGAATTGCGTCCAAGACATTCGCGAGCGAATCGCTTGCGGCCACCCCGGTCAACGCGAGCTCCGCTGGAGAGGGCGGTGTCTTGATGCGGGCCGGGTTTGCCAGCAACGATTCGACGCGCTTCCTTTTGCTCGAAGCCTCAACTCCGACGTAGGCTGTCCCCAAGAGGTCGAGCACCGCGTTAGCCCGGTCGATACCGCGTTGTGTTCTGAGGCTCTCGTAAAAGTTGCGTTCGGTCCGGCCTCCAATGGGTTCAACCGTAGTTGCATGGATGGCTTTGGCTAGGTCTGCGCGCCGCACTTCATCAACGCTCGAGTGAATAACTGCGAGCGTTTCTCCGTCGTGGATTCGAACCGAACACGAGCCGGCAAGTTGTTGGGCTGCGAGCCTTGGGGCGCAAGCCTGCCATGCTAGGCAGCTCGGTGCGCCACGGAAATCGAAGATGCCGGCCTGAAAGTTCGCTCGCTGACCGATGAGCCATGCGCCAAGCGCAGCATTGCCGGCGTGAATCCATCGCTGCGGTGTGTTCAGTACGCCGGCCTGAGGGAAGACAGCCAAGGTGTCTGTATGCCAGTTAGCCAGCATGCCCGGACGAAAGCCAAAAATTGCCTGCAAGGGGTCGCCAAAAACGTAGCAAGGCAGACGATGCGAAAGTGCGCGCACAAGCCCGTGTTGTGCGACGGTGCAGTCTTGGTACTCGTCCACAAGAACGCCGCTATACGACGCGCTGAGTATGCTTTGCACAGTACCGCTTTCAACCAACGTCGTTGCTGCGACCATAACCGCGTCCCATTGCCTCGACCGTGCTGACCAGTCGGCAGCCAAGCCCGACCCTTTGGGAAAAGCGCGTGCCCATCGATGCGCCCATGCGGACAGCGTTTCGACTTGAGCTTTCTCGGCTGGAACATTGTGCCTGGCTAGCCGGCGTCGAATGGCATCAACGCCCGCGACGGTGTGGGTGAGAATCAGCCAGCGACCCGGGACATTGCCACCCACGAGAGCGATTTGCTCGGTCTTGCCGGTACCCGCTGGTGCCTCGATGGCTCCAAGGCGCGAGCGAAGCATCTGCTGGACTGCTGGTTCAAGCATTGCTGCAAAGCCATCCGAAGATTTGTTCGAGGTGTCCGTCGAGACTCTCTCCACCTATCAAGCTTTCTGGAGCTAGAACATCGGTTCCGATTCTGAAGCAAAGGTCAAAATCTTTCTTAATCCACTTGGATTGATGCGCAAGATTGCCAATCGTGCGGAGCGCCTCCAGGCTCTGAAGATAGGCGAGCACCTGTTCAAGTGTCCCGAAGCTCATCCTCGCGCGACTGGAAAGCTCACCAAGCATGCGCTGAAGACCAATCTCGGGAGCTATCAGTTCCAGTAGCTTGGAACGAGAGTAGGGCGATATGCCTATGAAAAGTTCCTCTTCGGTGCACCGCCCGTCACCCCATTCGAAGTGGGGAATGTTGTGGGCCTTGAGCTGCGCAATGAATGCCGGCGGGATTGGCGAATCGCTGTCGGTCAACAGGGCGGTGTGATACCCGAGAGACGCAAAGTGGATGGCGATGGCGGGTGCAGACCCGCCACCGCCATCTATGACCGTCGCGCCGACTCTCTGGAATTGCAGCTGTGTCCCTTCGGCGTATCCCTTGAGCAGAGCCACTTCAGTCTGACCTTCACAAACAAGCACGGACCTCGCGAGTAAAGCTTCACCCAGGTCACGAACGTAACGCTTTGCTTCAAGGGGGGCTGTGGCGGTTGCCGCGGAAGCTTTCACATCAACCTTTCCCGTGGCGTCCCGTCGACAGACGAAGACCTCGCCGAACCGCACCTCGCGCAGCGCACTTGTGGAGTGGGTGGTCAGGAACACCTGACCACTCGCTTCGACGCGTCTACGCAGGTGGCTGACCAGCAAGGAGATTCGATGGGGCTCAAGGCCGTATTCGATTTCATCGACGAGAAGAAACTCGCGGCCGGCTGATTCCGCGCTCTGGAGTGCGGCTACCGCGAGGCGCGACGACCCTGTTCCCATGCAGCGAAAGGGAACGTTGCCGTCATGCAAGGCAACCCCGCTTGCGTTCATTGAGAAGCTTGTGTGGTCTAGATTTGCTGTCAGCTTGTCACGGACCTGAACACCTAAAGCCTTGATATCAGGCGAAACTGTCTCGATGATGTCACTGAAAGTTGCCGCACCTTTGGCCGAAAAAGTGTCGCGAGCGGAACGCAGAAGTTCGTTCAGTTGTGCCGGCAGCCTTTCCGGGTGGGCGCCGACGCGTTGCAACGCAGAACCGCGGCCCCACGACAGATGCCTGTCAGCATAGGCTCCGAGGCGCGCTGGCGCCATTTCCTTGCGGTCGGCGAAGCGGACGCGCTTGGATTTGTCGTCAGGGGCGCTTCCAAGATAGATTGACCACACAGGCTCGAGCGTATCGTCGACGATAAGTTCGAGCGTCAGCGCCGGATGAAAGCCGGTGTTCTGAGCTGGCTCGGAGTTCCATGTAAGCGTGCTGGAGTTCCAACCGGACAGATACATTCCGTAGCGGTCTTCTCGCAAGTAGTCCTTCGGCAGTCCAGCGATGCAGGCAACAATCCTGATGGTGTTTGTTGGATTCGCGTCGCAAAAGTCGAGGTCATCGAAGGTGGCGTTCTGCCTTTCTGCGAGCAGAAGGTCGATAGCGTCGAGAATCGTCGTTTTGCAGCTGTCGCCCGGGCCAATCAAACAGTTGACGCCCTGATTCGGGTGCCACGAGAGCTCGCGGATTCCTCGAAAATTGTAGACCCAAAGCGCTGCGATGTGCACGGCGGTCCCCTCGCGTATGCTCGTTATTGCGCGGCGGCATGTCTGATTCGTGTCGCAACTCGGCGTGGTGTTTCGGCACCTTCCAATGTAGCAGAAGCCAAGGCGGCACCAGTTTGCATTCGCTAGCGCCGATGACGCGCACGGCGCTCTGCGGCAAGTCACTGGCGCAGACTCTGAGGACCATATCGATGGAACGTGCCCTCCCGTGATGCAGAGACTTGCGCGTCGAGTTGATTGCGTATGCGGTTGTGCTTGGACCTGACATGTCGCCAGTCATGGCGACTCTGCCAAATCGAGGCGTTCGTCTTGGCGATTCCATATGACGGAGTGGCTGCTACGGGTTACCGCGCACGCCAAATGGGGGCAGCAAGCCCTAACGCTCAATCAACCTTTCGACGCCGTGCTTTAGCCGCAGCACCGTCTTTTGTCCCTTTCGTCGGCCCCCTTCTGAGTTGAGCGACTTCCTTCGGCGGTTCTTTAAACAGGTCTGCCAGCGAGACGTTGAGCACTTGTGCGAGCACCACTAGGTTGTCCAGAGACACGTTCACGACGCCCCGCTCGACCTGGCTTACATACGTGCGATGCACGCCAGCAAGGGCAGCCAACGCCTCCTGAGATAGCTGCTTGGCGCCGCGAAGCGATTTTAGATTCCCCGACAACCGCATGCGAGCTGTCCGTTGGGCGTCGTTGATGTCCTCATCCATGGGGCAGGAGCATCGTCGATTGACGCTGTTGAATCTACAGCCGATAAATCTACATAGTTTAAATCTACAGAGTTTACATCTCAAAACTTTGCATCTAAACTGGGCGCCAGTCTCCTTCAGGTTCCACCTACCCAAGCGAGGACACGACTTGAAGCCCGGCCTCTCATATCTCGAATACATTCCCTCCACCACGCGCGCCATGGTGAGTCGTTTGGGTGCAGTTGTTACTGCCGAGATTGTTGGGCAACTTGTCGCTGCACACTCAGATGCGATGCATCTTTAAAAGCACGTACCTGTGCTGTTGTGAAGTCGCAGACACGGCAGGATTCTTGTTGGAGCCGCTTGAGCATCCGAGCATGGTTGTCGTGAATGCAGCAGCGACGTTACTGGACCTGGCCGCCGCAGGTAGTGTGACACTCCGAACATTGACTGAGTGGGCGTCGAGCAATTCGTCTTTCGTGCCGCTGGTGACACCCGAAGATGCATGCGCACTGTCGAGGGATGTGGTCGTGCAAACAATTCAGTATTTTGCCAACAGACCGCATGACAGCGCGGAACGGTACGACGTCTATTTGCTTCAGGGGAAATTTCATGGACGTCGCCGTGCTTCGAAATCACCCCGCATGGCTACCGTCCCGACGCTCTGATGCAGTGACGACAACATGTCCGTAAAATCACCAGAACCCACGTTTCACGTACCGCCACCCCGACACAAGGGCGGGCGTCTTATCTTCTTGGACTTTGACGGGGTTTTGCATCCGGAAAGCGTTTATCTGCTTCACAAGCGCGGCCCCATCCTGTTGAACGCACCGGGCCACCGCTTATTTGAGCACTGCGTATTGCTCGAACAAGTGCTTGAGCCATACCCCGATGTTCGCATCGTGCTGTCGACATCGTGGGTGCGGCGATACCGCGGCAGCATCGCCCGAGTATCGAACCGGTTGACGCCTCATCTGCGGGCAAGAGTCGTTGGCGCTACATATCATAGCGGGATGGACCCCGAGCAATTCGCAGCTGCGCCGCGCGGCATGCAAGTGTGGTCGGACGTGTTGCGCCGCAAGCCAGATGCGTGGCTGGCGTTGGACGACGACTGGCTGCATTGGCCGGCATGGTGTCGCGAGCAGCTTGTGCGCACTGACCCCATGCTAGGCATAAGCGAACCTTCGGTACTCGAAGAGTTAAAAATGAAGCTGGCGAAGCCGTATGAACGATAAAGGAACCCGTGCGTTATGCGAAGACCTGATTCGAGACGCGCGCAACGAAGCGCTGACGGAGTCGACACGGGTGCGTGCCGCATTTGATTCCATCTACTCCTGCTGTCCACGGCTAGAGCCGTTCACAAATCGTTGGTGGTGGCTGGGGTCACTGCGGAAGATACCTCGCTCGTGAGCAAGTTGGTCACTTGGATACTGAATGCAGCTTCCATCGAACCGCTACGTATGTCGTCATCCTAAGCGATTGAGCTTTCAGAGCGCGTTCACCAAGCAATTGGAGTAAAACGATTGGGGGGAGGAATGAAATCAAGGTTTCAGTTCGTTGTGTTGGTGTCGCACGTGCAAGGCGTGCAGCAGGAGCCGATTTGCAGTCTCTTCATAACTGGACCGACGCCGGAATATCGTCATGCGCTTACCAGTGCACTCGGCTTATACAAGGTCCAAGCGCCCGATGAAGACAGCTTGCCTGCGGAACCATGCGTCCTGCTCGCCCTCGTGTCGCTGGTAGACACGCCGGATACGGTTGGACTTCGGCTGGTGGTCGATGTCCGTAGTCGTGCTGCTCGAGGTTTTTGGATGCACGACCCAATTCCCGGCGGAGGCTGGGTGAAGACCGGCCTAAGCGAGTGCGTACCGGTGGCGCCAGACGCGAATGCGATGCATGTGGTGCGCGCCGTATGGTCGGCAAGACAGTGGGTCAGCTAACACCGGCCAATCGGGAGCAAGAATGCTGCGCGTGATAGTTGACTTGTGGCCAGGCGGACGCGAGTCCAGCAAACGCGTGATTGCGACGGCGGACATTGGCCGTGTGCGCAGTGGGGCGCACGCCGACTACCAAGTGCATCTCGAGGAGGGCTTGCTCGGAGACGTAGGCGACATTGCAACAGTGCGCGAATATCCGGGGTCGTCCGCATCAGTGTGGGACCTCGTCGCACGCTGCATTGCTGCTGGGCTGAACGGGGGTAAAGAAGAATTGCCAGAGCGTCCGACGCTGCCGTCGGTGCCGGTGCACTTGAGCGATGGGCTGCGCTACGTCCGATTGCGTGAGATACCGGAGCCCGCGCAGACATTTCTCAGGCGGCGCATGGCATACAGCACTTGCCCAGTGATTGACGAGGACCCGGAGCCTATGGGGTGCGCTTACGCGTCGGGCTGGGAAGACCTCCTTCGGGGCTGGCGATAACCTCGCTTCTCACGACTTCTCATGGGACATGAGAAAGCGTAGCACCGGTCCGGCCCTACATTTGCTGTACTTTTTGCGGAAAGTGCAGCACCGCGAGGCCCTTGTCGCATAAGGCGACGCTGGGAGTACGTGTTCGTGCATACAGCCTGTTTTTCTGTACAGCGACGTACTAGTTCAACCGTTCGAACGTTCTGTCCAGCGCAGACCGGAACCGAACCCGCGTATGCGCCGGCGCAACCAGTTGCAGGCCGATATCGTCCGGACGTTGGTGGGCCAAGGCTTATTGTGGTCGCGGTAGATGCACGGTCGGCGCTGCATTCCTTGGTTGCATCGGCTCTCGGGGCGAGAGGCGCCGTCGTGTGTCAGACATCCACTCGTCCGCTATTTTTCTCATACTTTACGGTTTTGCTTCCGACCTGGATTTTTCGCCGTATCCGACGTGCCCCCGTATTGACTACCCCGTCCATTGGAATTTGAGTCGTTGTCCCCGCGTTGTACTCGCGCACGAGTCGCCCCGGCTGCACCTCGATGCCCAATTTGCGGAACACCTCGGCCGCGATACTCTCAAACGGCGCCGCCGGCGCCAGTTTGCCGGTGAATTTGTTGATGCGCGTCTTGGCGAATACGCCCTTGCTGACACGCACAAGCGCGCCATTGGCGACAAGTTTTGCAAGTACCCGACCGACTTGAGCGGTGCTACCAAGCGGGGCGACCTCGGAGCGCAAAATGACGACGCCTTCGCGTTGCCGGATTGAGCGGACGATGCGGTCTTCAAGCGTCATTTGTCCTCCGTTCCTGGTGTTCATCGTCTAGAACCTTACATGGACAAGAAAGCGGAGACGGCTCGTCCGCAAGTTGCGCGGCCGCGCCCGGATTTAGCATTGTTCGCTTGCCCTCACTCAAGCCCCCTGTTCGTCAACCGGCGACAAGGCAATCGAGAAATCATTCTCAAAGTTTTTCAGCAAGTGACTGAGCGAATCACGTGTGACAAATCAAGTCCCTGGTAGCAGACTTTGTCGATTGCCTCAATGAGCGCTTGGTCAGGGAAGATGCGCTGGTTCCGCCCATCTTTCTTGCCATAACGGCGCGTCATCGCGACTTGTGCATGCCCCATGAGGGCTCGCCGCACGTCCTCAGGAACACCGGCAGCAGTTGCGGTATCCTCGAAGTTGTTACGGAATGAATGGAAAACATAGGCTGCCTCGTCAACAACGTGCTTGTCGATGTATTCGTTCACCCAAGTCGAAAACATGTGCGTTTGGTTCTCTTTGCTCCCGTAGCGCAGCCCCAGAAAGAGGGGTTCGGTTGCACGTCGGCAGGCCTGTTGTACCGCGAAGTATTCAACGAACCCGAGCCGCTCGAGCTCGCGGTGCAAGGGTATTTCGCGAAGTCCAGCCGCCGTTTTGCTTCGCCCTATGCGCAACCAGTATCGCCCCAAACGCGAGCTCAATGCTCCGCAAACCAGACTGCCAGCTTCCTCGAGGCGCATACCTTCAAAGAGCGCCAACAGTGGCACCCAGAAAGCGGCGTCGCGGCCGCCTTTCGCGGGACGCAGTCCACGGGAGTGCACAGGGCCGTCAAAGAATGCTTGCAGTTGGCTAACGGAAAAGGGTTGGAACGAGTGAACAGATTTTTCGGAAACCTCGATTTTCACGGACTCAAATGCCATGCTCGAGTTGAGGGGTATGCGATTTTCCGCAGCCGCCGTCTTGAGGATTGACCGCACGAGCGAGATGCTCGACTTCGCCCGCGCGCGGGACAGGAACGCGAGGAGCGATGTCCGGAAACGCATCGCATCGGCCAGCGTCAAATCGCATGGGCTCTTGTCTCCAGTGCACTGGCGCAACCGTTTGACTGCAAGGGCCGCTTCGTATTTGCTGGCAGGCTTCGGGACCCGTGCCGCTTCCCACGTTGCCTGCATGACGGCCCATTCGTCCTCGTCCAAAGTGTCCAACGGTGGCGGCGGCGTCGGAATGTCAGCTCCGTTTAGCCTGGCCATACGCATCCGGACCAGGTCGAGTTCCTCGCGGAGGAAGCGTTCGACAAACGACTGCATTCTCGACAACGGCGTCAGTGATGAGTCGACTTCCTCTCGTTCAAGTAAGTCCGAAGCTCCCTCCCAAGCGTTTCGAAGGTTGTTAAGAGCAATATCGTCGATAAGGGCCTGCGCACGGGTCGCGAGTTCAGTCCTGGACGCTTTGAGGTCACAGGGCTCGAGGGTATTGCGCCATGTGTCATCGGCCGCCAAGACTCGCGCGCGGTGGCGGCCCAACAGACGGGCGGTCATTGACGGGTGGAAAGCGTATCGTAGCCGCGCGCGACGTCGGGGCGCGTCATCGCTCGCGGCCGGCAACAACTCGTCAGTCGTGTCTTCTCTGGGCGTAGTGTCGGCTCTACCACCGCAAATTGCGTCACGGTATCGGTTGAAAGTCTCGCCAAGTTCAGGGCAGGCCGCCCGACCGGTCAATGATGCGCGGCGCGCGTAGTGCAGCAATTCATCGGTCTTCGAAAGTAAGGCATCGGCCCTAGCGGCTACCTCGGTTGCCTCCGTTGTGCGCAGGGAGCAGATGAACTCTCGGCGCGCAAACTGACTGCGAAGTGCTCCCGGGATTGACTTGCGAAAATACGGCACACGCGAATCCCGGCGTACGAGGATGTGTGACTTCTGCGGCATTTGCTGCCTCCGGGGTGGAACTATTCAAATAATAGTTCCCCAGCGGTACTCCAGCAGATGCGTCGCAGACACGGGATGAACGAACCTGGGTATCGCCTGCTGCCACTTCGCGTTGCGCGATAGTCCCTCTCGTCGCCAAACCGGACGGTAAAATCTCAGACATTTCGCGCCGTTAACTACGGCTATGCCACGTCGGTGTCCACGGCGGACAGCTGGCGTATCGACATGATGCTGTGCGCATAAGGCACCAAAAATGAACCATCAGGCACTATCGTCATTTATCTGGTCCGTTGCGGACCTGTTGCGCGGTGATTACAAACAATCCGAATACGGGCGCGTGATTCTGCCTTTTACCGTGCTGCGCCGTCTCGATTGCGTGCTCGAACCCACGAAGCCCGCCGTGCTCGCGGAGTTCGAAGCGAAGTCGAAGATGGGGGTCAACCCTGAGCCATTCCTGCTGCGTGTCGCCGGCAGCGCAAGGTTTTACAACACTTCGCCGCTTGACCTAGTCAAGCTGCTGGGCGACCAGGACAACATCCGGCAGAACCTATACGCATACATTCAGGCCTTCTCACCCGCAGCCCGTGACATCTTCGAACGCTTCGACTTCTACACGCAGGTCGAGCGCCTCGCGAAGGCTAATCTGCTCTACCTCGTGACCGAGAAGTTCGCCAACATCGACCTTCACCCCGATGTGGTCGACAACGCGCAGATGGGGCTGGTCTTCGAAGAACTCATCCGGAAGTTCGCGGAAATCTCGAACGAAACGGCTGGGGAGCACTTCACACCGCGTGAGGTCATCCGGCTGATGGTCAATCTGCTGTTCATCGAGGACAGCGATGTGCTAACTGCCGGCAATGCCGTCGTTCGGACCATCTACGACCCAACGGCCGGCACAGGTGGCATGCTTTCGGTTTCCGATGAATACCTGCGCGAGCACAACCCTGCTGCGCGGCTGACGATGTACGGCCAGGAGCTGAACGACGAGTCGTACGCCATCTGCAAGGCGGACATGCTCATCAAGGGCCAGGACGTCGCAAACATCGTCGCGGGCAACACGCTGTCCGACGATGGTCATGCCGGTCGCAAGTTCGACTACATGCTGTCCAATCCACCGTTTGGTGTTGAATGGAAGAAGGTCGAGAAGGCGGTGCGCACTGAGTACGAACAGAAAGGCTTCGACGGCCGCTTCGGTCCTGGTCTGCCGCGCGTGTCGGATGGTTCGATGCTGTTCCTGCTGCACCTCATCAGCAAGATGCGCCCCGCGCAAGACGGCGGCAGCCGCTTCGGCATCGTGCTGAACGGCTCGCCGCTGTTCATGGGCGGCGCCGGCAGTGGCGAGAGCGAAATCCGGCGGTACGTGCTGGAGAACGACCTGGTCGAGGCCATTGTTGGCCTGCCAACCGACATGTTCTATAACACAGGCATCTCGACCTATGTGTGGATTCTCTCCAACAGGAAGCCCGAGGGCCGTAAAGGGTTCGTTCAGCTCATCGATGCATCGAGTTTCTGGCAAAAGATGCGCAAGAGCTTGGGCAGCAAGCGCCGGGAGATGACCGACGAGCAAATCGCGACGGTCACCCGGCTATTCGGTGATTTTGTCGAAGCAGAGCTGGCAACTGTACTAGATGCTGAAGGCGCGGAGGTCGGCCGCTGGGTTGTACCTGCGGGCAGCAACGCGCCTGACGCACCCGTGGGAGGGGGCGTGAAGTCTGTGCCGATTTCGCGGGTATTCCGGAACCAGGACTTTGGTTACACGACGATTACCATTGAGCGCCCGCTTCGAGACGAACAGGGGAACGTCGTGCTTGGCGTCAAGGGCAAGCAGAAAGGCAAGCCGCAGGCGGACAGCGCGCTGCGCGACACCGAGAACGTGCCGCTCGGTGAGGACATCGGAGCGTATTTCGCACGGGAGGTGGAGCCTCACGCGCCGGACGCCTGGATTGATGAAGAAAAGAGCAAAGTTGGCTACGAGATTCCGTTCAACCGGCACTTCTATGTGTTCGAGCCGCCACGCGACCTGCACACGATTGACGAGGAACTGAAGGCGGTGTCTGCCAACATCATGCACATGCTTGAGGAGTTGGCGGAATGAGCTTGCCGAGTTATCTAGCATACAAGGACAGTGGCGTAGATTGGTTGGAGAGAGTGCCAGCGAATTGGACTATCACCCCGCTAAAAGGCTGCTTCACGATTTACGGCGGCTCAACGCCAAAATCAGACGAGGCGGCCTTTTGGGATGGGGAAATAGTTTGGGTTAGCCCTGCGGACCTGAGCAAGCTGTCGACCCTTTATATCAACGATTCTGCTCGCAAGATTACTGACGCAGGGCTCAGTTCTTGCGGCACCAAGTTAGTACCCGAGGGAAGCATTGTTTTATCGACCCGTGCACCGATTGGTTCCCTTGCCATCGCAAAGACAGAGCTGTGCACGAATCAGGGCTGTAAGTCACTCGTACCAAAGGCAGGTGTCGACGAGCTTTTCTATGCCTACTGCCTTCTGGCGTCCACTGAGGCTCTCAACCTCCGAGGAAAAGGCACGACCTTTCTGGAGTTGTCTGCGGACGAACTCGGCGCGTTCAAAGTGCCCCTTCCGCCGTTTGACGAACAAGCGGCGGTTGCCGCCTTTCTGAACCGCGAGACCGGCAAAATCGACATATTGATTGCCGAGCAGGAAAAGCTCCTCGCTCTGCTGGCAGAAAAGCGCCAGGCCACCATCTCGCACACCGTCACCCGAGGCCTCAATCCCGACGCGCCGATGAGGGATTCAGGCTATGCGTGGATGTCGTTGGTGCCAGCGCATTGGGCCGTCGCTGGTCTGGGGTATATTGCGAGTGTTGAGAACGGCACGACGCCAAGCCGCGACGTCGAAGAATATTGGCGGGACGGTAATATTCCTTGGCTCGCATCGGGCGAAGTCAACCAACTACACATTCGAGATGCAACGGAGTACATCACAGACGCGGCCTTGAAGAACTGCTCGCTACGTCTTCTGCCCGTGGGCACCGTTATCGTCGGAATGATTGGACAAGGAAAGACACGTGGAATGTCCGCGCGTCTCCTCATCAGTGCCACAATTAACCAGAATCTCGCCGCCATATGTCCTGGTCCGCGAATGGATGGTGGCTACCTCCTCTATGTGTTTCACGCAGTGTACGAATGGCTTCGAGAGGCGGGACGGGGTGGCAATCAAGCGGCAATGAATTGTCAGATGCTCTCATCTCTGAGAATACCCGTGCCACCAATCGAGGAGCAGCGCGCAATTCTGGATTTTATTGAAGCAGAAACAACCAGACTCGACGCCCTCAAAGCCGAGGTCGAACGCGGCATCGAATTGCTCAGGGAACGCCGCAGCGCCCTAGTTTCTGCCGCCGTCACCGGCAAAATCGACGTGCGCAACGCAGTACCGGAGGAACTGGCCGCATGAGCGACATCCAGTTGTTTCGCCTGTCGAACGGCACTGCAAGCGAGCTTTCGAGCCAGACTGCGAAGCTGGAGAAGCAGTTGCAAAGCCTCATCGAAGTGAACATGCCGACCTTCCTCGGCGTCCGCTTCCTGGCCACGGAGTACGCAACTGGCAAGACCCACAAGGGTCGAATCGATTCGCTGGGCCTCGACGAGAACGGTTGTCCCGTCATCATCGAATACAAGCGTCAGAGCAACGAGAACGTCATCAATCAGGGGTTGTTCTACTTGGACTGGCTGCTGGACCACCAGGCAGAGTTCCGATGGCTGGTGATGGAAAAGCTCGGCAAGGATGTGTCCGAACACGTCGAGTGGACAGGCACGCGACTGCTGTGCATCGCGGCCGATTTCACGCGCTACGACCAACACGCCGTCCAGCAGATTCCGCGCAATATCGAGCTAATTCGCTACAAGCTGTTCGGCGATGACCTGCTGTTGTTGGAGCTCGTGAATTCGCAGAGCGCTCCGGAGGCCTCTGCCTCCAAGTCTGAAACGATTTCGGCTGTTGCTGAATCGGCGAAACCCAGGCCGATTGGCAAAGACAAGTCGCCGAAAGAGCAGCTCGCAGTGGCCTCCTCGGAGATTCGCGAACTGTATGCGCAGACGGCGAATTACCTGAACTCCTTGGGTGACGATGTGCAAGAAAAGCATCTGAGAGTCTACGTTGCCTTCCGGCGTCTTAAAAACTTCGCATGCATTGTGGTGCAACAACAGCGCATTGTCCTGATGCTCAACCTCGACCCAGCGACTGTGACCCTAGAGAATGGGTTTAGCCGCGATGTCAGTCAAATCAATCACTGGGGTACCGGTGACCTGGAACTGAGTCTGCAAACCCTAGCGGACCTGGAGCGCGCGAAACCGCTGATAGAGCGCAGTTATACAGAAGGCTAGGCGGTGTTCATAGTCTTCCCTTCAAAGAAGAACATCAAATGCAAACGGGTCAACCATGAGCAACCTGCACCAGGAACATCACTTCGAGGCCGAAATCTGCGCTCAATTAGCAACCCACGGCTGGCTATATGCCGAAGGCGATGCCGCGCGCTATGACCGTGTCAACGCGCTTTTCCTGCCCGACCTGCTGACATGGATTGAAACGACGCAGCCCGACACTTGGCAGCGCCTGACCAAGACCCATGGCCCGGCGCTCAATGAGCGACTCGCTGAACGGGTCCGCAAAAGCCTGAACGAACGCGGCACGCTGGATGTATTGCGCCGGGGCGTCGAGATGCTGGGGCTGAAGGAGCCGCTCTCCCTAGTGCAATTCAAACCCGCGCTGGCCATCAACCCGGTCATCCGGCAGCACTACGCCGCCAACCGGCTGCGTGTCGTTCGCCAGGTACGACATTCGCCAAACCAGCCGCACGACGCGCTGGACCTGGTCCTGTTCGTCAACGGCATCGCCGTCGCCACGGCCGAGTTGAAGTCCGACTTCACGCAGAGCGTGCAGGACGCCGTCGACCAGTACCGCTTCGACCGCCACCCTCAGCCCAAGAGCGGCCAAATGGAGCCGCTCCTCAGCTTCCCCGGGGGGGCGCTCGTGCACTTCGCGGTGAGCCAAACCGAAGTCATGATGACCACCCGGCTCGCAGGCCCGGCTACCCAGTTCCTACCGTTTAACCGTGGCAACCATGGTGCTGCTGGGAACGCGCCGAACTCGAACGGTTTCGCCACCGCCTACTTGTGGGAAGAAGTATGGGCACGCGACAGCTGGCTCGACATCCTGCACCGCTACCTGATTGGCAAGCGCGATGAAAAGAAGCAGCCAAAAACCGTCATTTTTCCGCGCTACCACCAGCTCGACGCGACACGGAAACTCGTGGCCGACGTCCTGGCGCAAGGTCCTGGCCCGCGATACCTGATTCAGCATTCGGCAGGCTCCGGCAAGACCAACTCGATTGCGTGGACCGCACATTTCCTCGCTGACCTGCACGACGCTGAGCATCGCAAGATGTTCGATAGCGTACTGGTCGTGTCCGACCGCACTGTACTCGATGCACAGCTACAGGAAGCCATCTTCGATTTCGAGCGCACGACGGGCGTCGTTGCCACCATCACCAACGAGCATGGCAGCAAGAGCGGCCAGCTCGGTCAGGCGCTAAAGGACGGCAAGAAAATCATCGTCTGTACCATCCAGACGTTCCCGTTCGCGTTGCAGGAAGTGCAGAAATTGGCGGCAACCGAAGGCAAGCGCTTCGCCGTCATCGCCGACGAAGCCCACAGTTCGCAGACCGGCGAGGCGGCGGCCAAGCTCAAGCAATTGCTGTCCGCAGAAGAGTGGGCCGACCTGCAGGACGGCGGCGAAGTCGACACCGAGGTGCTGCTGGCAGCTCAGATGGAAGCGCGCACTGGTGCCAAGGGGCTGACCTATGTCGCCTTCACGGCCACGCCCAAGCAGAAGACGCTTGAACTGTTCGGCCGGCCAGGTCCGGACGGACTACCGCAGCCGTTCCACGTGTATTCGATGCGGCAGGCCATCGAGGAAGGCTTCATTCTCGACGTGCTGAAGAACTACACGACCTACAAGCTCGCGTTCCGGCTCGCGCACGACGGCCAGGAATACGACGAGAAGGCGGTCGAGCGCAGCGCCGCGATGAAAGGCATCATGCAGTGGGTGCGACTGCATCCGTACAACATCGCGCAGAAGGTGCAAATCGTCGTCGAACACTATCGCGAGAACGTGCAGCCGCTGCTTGACGGCAAGGCAAAAGCGATGGTGGTGGTCGCGAGCCGCAAGGAGGCCGTGCGCTGGCAGAAAGCGATTCGCTCATACATCGAAAGGCGTAACTATCCGCTGGGCGTGCTCGTTGCGTTCTCGGGCGAAATCGACGACCCCGAGAGCTATCCGGCGCCCGTGACCGAAACCAGCAGGGAGCTGAATCCTGGGCTCAAGGGACGCGACATCCGCGACGCGTTTGCCGAGCCCGAGTATCACCTGCTCCTCGTTGCAAACAAGTTCCAGACCGGCTTCGACCAGCCGTTGCTATGTGGAATGTACGTCGACAAGATGCTCGGAGGCATCCAGGCGGTGCAGACGCTGTCACGCCTCAATCGTGCACATCCGGGCAAGGACACCACCTATATCCTCGACTTCGTCAATGATGCCGGCGAAGTCCTGAAGGCGTTCAAGACGTATTTCGAGACAGCCGAACTGGAAGCGACCACGGACCCACATCACGTCTATGACCTGCGCGCCAAGCTCGACGCTGCTGGGTACTACGACGACTTCGAGGTCGACCGCGTCGCAAAAGTCGAACTAGACCCGAAAGGCACTCAGGCTCAATTACAGGCCGCCATTGCACCCGTGGCCGACCGGTTGCTGAAGCGCTACAAGGCGGCGCAGCAGGACAAGACCACGGCTGAGGCGCAGCACGACGACAAGGCGGCTCAAGCCTCCAAGGACACGCTCGACGCACTGGTCTTGTTCAAGAACGATATGGGCGCATTCGTGCGCCTCTACGCATTCCTGTCGCAGATTTTCGATTACGGCAATACCGATATCGAAAAGCGCTTCCTGTTCTACAAGCGGCTTATCCCACTGCTGGAATTCGGCCGCGAACGGGACACCGTCGACCTGTCGAAGGTCACGCTAACGCACCACAGTCTGAGAAACACCGGCCGTCAGCCCCTGAATCTTGGTCACGGAGAGACGCCCAAGTTGCCACCGATGGATGCGGTGGGTAGCGGTGCGGTCCAGGACAAGGAAAAGGCGTTCCTCGATGAAATCATTCAGAAGGTCAACGGCCTTTTTGATGGCGAGCTGACCGACGACGACCAGCTCGTGTACGTGAACGGCGTGCTCAAGGGCAAGCTGCTGGAGAACGAGCTGCTCGTTCAGCAGGCCGCGAGCAACAGCAAGGAGCAGTTTGCGAGTTCGCCAGACCTGAAGGACGCCTTGTTGCACGCAATCATCGACGCCTTTGATGCGCATACTGCGATGAGCAAGCAGGCGCTGGATTCGGAACGTGTGAGAGACGGATTGAAAGACATTTTGCTCGGACCCGCACAACTGTATGAGGCGTTGCGCGCTCGCTCGGGCGCCACGCCCTGAGTGCAAGCGTTGTCTTGAGATTCGGCTGACTTTCGTTGCACCTCAATATTTCTCACGGGTTTTGAGCATTTTCAAAACTCGTGAGAACTCTTGATACCACCACCGTGTCTCTCGTAGACAGCATTCTTGGACAGGTATTACAAGCACGTCGCGAGATGGTCTCGCAGCAGAGGCGTGCGCAAAATGTGTCGGACTGGCACGCGAATTGTCGCATCGACCGGGAGTATACTGCCGTCAAGCAATCACTGAATTTCTAGTATTTACATACTGTGCCTAAAAGACAGGAGAATTAAAGAAATGGCAGAAAAGTACAAGGCCCTAAAGGCACAGCTCGACGCGCTCCAAGAGCGCACTGAAGCAGCGCGCGTCGCGGAACTCGAAGCAGTTGTTGCGCAGGTTCGCGAGCTCGTCGCTGAGTACGGTATCACCGACGACCAGATTTTTGGTCGCAAGCGAGCCAAGAAGGCTGCGAACTCGGCTACTGCTGCCGAGCCGAAGTACCAGAACCCAAAGACTAGAGAGACTTGGTCAGGTCGCGGCCGCGCACCGGCTTGGATAGCGAACGCAAAGGACCGCTCCAAGTTCCTCGTTGACGGAGCTTCGTCGAGCGCTGCGGCGAGTGTTAAGGTGCCGGTAAAAGCGGCGAAGGCCGGAAACCAAAGGAAGGGCCCTCAACCGGTGCTTTATCGTGACCCCAAGTCGGGTGCTACATGGAGTGGTCGCGGCCGTGCGCCGGCTTGGCTCGCGAGTGTGAAAGACCGGTCGAAGTTTTTGATTGCCGACGAGAGCGAAGTGGCTACTGCGCCAAAGGCAAAGCCGGTCAAGCCCGCGGCTAAGAAAATCGCCGCGAAAAAGGTGGCGGCGACGAAGAAGACAGTTGCCAAGAAGGCGGCGGCTCGAAAAAATGCTCCAAAAGAGCGTGCGGCCGCAAAGGCGCCCGCTGCCCGAAAGGCACGTGCGCCGAAGAGTTCCGCAGACTCTGCGAGCGCTGTCGATGCTGGTGCGGTCGAAGGAACGACTCAAGTCGCGAGCGTGCCCGCCCAGGCCTGAGTTGCGGTGGACTAGACTAAATCTGACAGTGGTTGGTTTTTCATGCTGGCGCGCATTGGCGCGGAGGGCGTAGCCCGTAGCGGCAATGCGCGCCGCGAACAGCAAGGAGTCCGCCATGACTCAGGAGCA
>Ga0207695_10002883_pt1 | contig 24934 bp, 21 predicted proteins | sample KBSC54metaG_FD_184354 | JGI IMG/M metagenome (GOLD analysis project Ga0207695, IMG submission 184354) | Corn rhizosphere microbial communities from Kellogg Biological Station, Michigan, USA - KBS C5-4 metaG (SPAdes) (version 2) | ecosystem: Host-associated > Plants > Roots > Rhizosphere > Soil...
GGTTCGCGCCGGATTGCTCGTTCGATCCCCTGCTCTGCGCGGAGCACGTCACGAAATCAAAGCCTGCGCCCGAAGGTCTGCTCGCCATCCAGAAAATGAATCCCGGGCGAACACTTTGGTACGTGGGCGACACCGTCGACGATGCACGGTGCGCGCGCGCCGCCGGCGTACCCTTCATCGGGATCGCTGCTCGCAATCATTCTCGTCGGGATGAGATCCTGCGGCTGTTTCGAGAGGAGCAGGCCGCGGCGGTTCTCGAAAACGTTAACGAAATCGAAAGCGCGTTATGAGAAAAGCTTCAAGTCAGCGCGACACCAAAGAAACACAGATCCGCGGCAGCCTGACAATTGAGGGGCGCGGTGCTTACGATATCTCCACCGGGATCCGCTTCTTCGATCACATGCTGGAGCTGTTCACCAAGCATGGCGGCTTCGACCTCAAGCTAGTCGCCAAAGGCGACTTAGACGTGGACCAGCATCACACCGTGGAAGACGTCGGTATCGTTCTGGGCCAATTGTTCGCCAAAGCCCTGGGCGACCGCCGAGGTATCAATCGAGCGGGTTATTTCGTGCTCCCCATGGATGAAACCCTGGCCGTCGTCGCCGTAGATCTGGGCGGACGTCCCGCACTCGTATACAAAGACCTGGTAAAAACACGCTTGGTCGGCGATCTCCAAACCGAACTGGTCGAGGATTTCTTCGGCGGCTTCGTCAACCACGCGGGCGCGAATCTGCACGCCAAAGTGCTCTACGGCCGGTCGAATCACCACAAGATCGAGGCGATCTTCAAATGTTTCGCTCGGGCGATGCGCTACGCGTGCTCGACGGATGCCCGCCTGAAGACGCAATTGCCGTCAACGAAAGGGCTGTTGTGATCTCGGTATTCGACTACGGCGCCGGCAACCTCCGCTCCGTCCAGAACACCTTGGGCGCGATCGGGGCCGAATACGAACTCATTCGAGATGCCTCCGGCATCCAACGGGCGACGAAACTGATACTTCCCGGTGTCGGTCACTTTGGGCAAATGATGCGCGCGCTAGACGATCTCCAGGTTCGCGACGCCCTGATCGAGCACATTCGCGCGGGTGTTCCGTTCCTCGGCATCTGCCTCGGCTTGCAGGCTCTATTCGAATCGAGTGAAGAAGCACCAGGCGAACGCGGCCTCGGCATTTATCCCGGACAGGTGAAGCGCTTTTGCGGAGACCTCCGCATCCCGCACATGGGCTGGAACCAAGTGCAACCCTGCCGGCAGAACACGTTACTCACATCTCCGGCGTACTTGTATTTCGCGCACAGTTATTACTGTCCCGTGATTTCGGAAACCGCGGCCGTGTGCGATTACATGGTGCCCTACACCGCCATCCTCGATCAAGCCAGCGTTCGGGGCGTGCAGTTTCACCCCGAAAAATCGGGACCCGCGGGGCTTCAGATTGTGAAGAATTTCGTCCATGCTGGCTAAACGCATTATTCCCTGCCTCGACGTCACCGCCGGACGTGTGGTCAAGGGGGTCAACTTCGTCAATTTGCGCGATGCTGGCGATCCCGTGGAACTTGCGGCGCGCTATAACGAACAGGGCGCCGACGAACTGGTGTTTCTCGATATCACTGCATCCAGTGACAATCGCGACACCATGGTTGACGTGGTCACCCGCACTGCAAGAGAGGTTTTCATACCGCTCACTGTGGGCGGCGGCATCCGCAGTGTAGACGATGCGCGCGGCATCCTCCACGCCGGCGCCGACAAAGTCAGCATCAACACAGCGGCCGTTCATCGCCCCGAGCTGATCACCGAGCTGAGCGAAGAATTCGGGGCTCAGGCAGTCGTGCTCGCGATTGATGCCCGTCGCCGGCCTAACGGCGGTTGGAACGTCTTCACACGAGGTGGCCGCCACGATGAAGGTATCGACGCGGTCGAATGGGCGCGGCGTGGCGAGGAGTTGGGCGCCGGCGAGATTCTCCTTACATCTATGGATACCGATGGCGTCCAGACAGGCTTCGATTGCCCTCTAACGCTTGCAGTCCATGATGCAACGCACATACCCGTGATCGCGTCGGGCGGCGCCGGGAAGCCGGAAGATTTTCTCAAAGTGTTAAACAGCGCTCGTGCCGACGCTGCCCTAGCCGCATCCATCTTTCATTACGGCACCTACACTGTCGGCGACCTCAAACAATTCCTCGCCGGACAAGGCGTACCAATCAGACAATGATCATTCCCTGCATCGATCTCATGGAGGGCAAAGTCGTCCAGCTGGTTCAAGGGCGCGACAAGGCGCTCGAAGGCGATGCGCCCCTGGAGATGTTGCGCAAGTTCGCCGCGTTCCCTGAAATCCAGGTAATCGATCTGGACGCTGCAATGGGAAAGGGCGAGAATTCCTCTCTCGTCGAACTGCTCGCTGGGAAAGCCCGTTGCCGCGTCGGAGGCGGAGTCCGCACCCCCGATCGCGCGCAGCGGTTAATCCAGCAGGGCGCGCATCGAGTGATCGTGGGCACGGCGGCCTTTACGCCAGCGCTCAAACAAATCGCGGCGGCCGTGGGCCCCGAGCGCTTGATCGTGGCGCTGGATTCCAAGAACGGCAAGATCGTCGTTAAGGGCTGGCAGGAGGCGACCGATTTCACCGCCGAGGAAGTCATCAGTCGGCTCGAACCGTTTTGCGACGGCTTCCTGTGCACCTATGTCGATAAAGAAGGCATGATGCAGGGGACCGATCTCGATTGGTTCCGGCGTCTTCGCGCCTCCACCAAACATGAAATCACGGCGGCTGGCGGTATAACGACCATCGAAGACATCCGTGCACTCGCTGCGCTTAATATCCACGCGGCCCTCGGCATGGCGATTTATACCGGCCGGCTGGATCTAGCCGAGTTGGCTCGCCTGCAATAGTAGCTCACGCGGGTGATCGATCCAGTAATCCGGCTCCCACTTGGCCATTTCCTGGTGGTTGCCGTAGCCCCACCGCACCGCACAAGTCCGCACGCCGGCGCGACGGCCAGCTTCCATATCCGAGGCCGAATCGCCAACGAACAGGCACTCCTCGGGATTCGCGCCGAACACTCGCAACGACGCGAGAATCACATCCGGCTCCGGCTTGGCGGGGAATCCGTCGGTGCCTTGGACGTGATCGAAATGCTGAACCAACCCAAACTGCTCCAACACCTCGCGTGTAGTTTTCGAAGTCTTGATGGTGGCCGTCGATTTGCGGCCGCCCAATGAATCGAGCATCTCCGCCACTCCCGGAAATACGCGCGTCCCAGCATGTTTGCGAGCCCAGTAGGTGGTGCGGTAGCTCTGGATCAGCGGTTCCATGGCATCGTCGCCGAAACCCAAATCCTGAAACAGTCCGATTAGGTGACGACCAATATAGCGCCGGAGGAATGCTTCAGAAACATCATCCCGGCCGTTCGCGGCCAGCACTGCCAGCTGCGCCGCGCAAATATCCGGCGCGGAATCCATGAGGGTTCCATCCACGTCGAACAGATAGACGGGAAAGTGGGGGACAGGCTTCAGCCTGTCAGCATACGTCATTACGCCGGCTGAGGACCGCCCTCAGGGAAAATCCCCGGAATCCTGCGTCCGGGTTCGGGCTTCAGGATCTGCTGAGAGGCTCCGTCGTCGGGTGGAATCGACCGCGGCGCTTCGAAAGCCCGCAGAGTTTCTCCCGCGATCAACTGGTGCACTTCCGCGCCATCCAGCACCTCGCGTTCGAGCAATGCCAGCGCGATGCGCTCCAGGGCATCCGATTTCTCTTCGATAATCGCTCGCGCCCGATCATAGCCGTCCTGGACCAGCTTCTTGACCTGCTCGTCGATACGGATCGCCGTGGCCTCGCTGTAATCGCGATGTTGCGCGATCTCGCGGCCCAGGAAGATCTGCTCTTCGCGCTTGCCGAAGCTCAGCGGACCAAGTTCGCTCATGCCCCATTCGCAGACCATCTTGCGCGCCATGTCGGTGGCGCGTTCGATGTCGTTACCCGCACCGGTGGTGATGTGGTGCATGAAGACTTCTTCGGCGATGCGGCCACCCATCAGAATGGCGAGTTGTGCGCCCAAATATTCTTTGTGATAGGAGTGCTTGTCGTCGAGAGGTAGTTGCATGGTCAGCCCCAGCGCCATACCGCGCGGGATGATCGTGACCTTGTGCAGTGGATCGGCGTACGGCGTCAGCGCCGCGACCAGCGCATGCCCGGCCTCATGATAGGCCGTGTTCTTCTTCTCTTCGTCGCTGATGATGAGGCTCTTGCGCTCCACGCCCATCATCACCTTGTCCTTCGCCAGCTCGAAATCGAACTGCGTGACAACTTTGCGATTCTGGCGCGCCGCCACAAGGGCCGCCTCATTCACCAGATTGGCCAAGTCCGCGCCAGCGAAGCCCGGCGTCCCGCGTGCGACGACCGTGAGATCCACGTCGTCGGCCAGCGGCACTTTCTTGGTGTGTACTTTGAGAATTTGCTCGCGACCCTTCACATCGGGACGCCCCACCACCACGCGCCGGTCAAAACGGCCCGGGCGCAGTAGCGCGGGATCCAGCACGTCCGGCCGGTTGGTGGCCGCGACCAGAATCACGCCTTCGTTCGACTCAAAGCCGTCCATCTCCACCAGCAGTTGGTTGAGAGTCTGTTCACGCTCGTCGTGCCCGCCGCCCAGTCCCGCGCCGCGATGGCGGCCCACGGCGTCGATTTCATCGATAAAGATGATGCATGGCGCGTTTTTCTTGCCTTGCTCGAACAGATCGCGCACGCGGCTGGCGCCCACCCCCACGAACATTTCAACGAAATCCGAACCGGAGATCGAGAAGAACGGAACATTTGCTTCGCCCGCAATGGCGCGCGCCAACAGCGTCTTGCCGGTGCCAGGCGATCCTATCAGCAGGACGCCTTTCGGAATCCGGCCGCCCAGCTTTTGGAATTTTTGCGGCTCGCGCAGGAACTCGATGATCTCCTGCAACTCTTCCTTGGCCTCTTCCACGCCTGCCACGTCTTTAAACGTGACCTTTTTCTGCTGCGAGGAATGCAGCCGGGCGCGGCTCTTTCCGAAACTCAGGGCTTTGTTCCCGCCGCTCTGCATCTGGCGCAGCATGAACACCCAGAACCCGATCACCAGCGCGAACGGCAAGAACGTGCCTAGCAGATTGACCCAGTTGCTGCCGTTATCCTGAACTACTGTGACCGTGACGTTTTTATCCAGCATCAGCTTCTGGAAATCCGTGAAGGCGGGAGGCACAGTGGAGTGAAACTGCTCGCCGTTCTTGTACTTGCCCTGGACATCGCCAGTAGTGGAGTTGAACGTGGCGGTCTCCACTTTACCGTCCTGCACGTCACGGTAGAGATCGGAGAATTGCGGCGACTTGCCAGGGTTAGCTGGATGGCGGAACACCGCCCATACCAAGACCACCAGGCACAGGACGATCAGCCACAGCACTGCGTTTCGGACATTAGAATTCATGAGTATCTCGACTTCCTCGAATAAAGGCCCTCAAAATTAAAGACGTTAAGAACGCGCGAAAAGATTCATCCTTCAGCCAGAACGTCCGGCGAAACCTCATGGACACGCAACCGGAATTGCGCCCCGCTAGAGGGCGTTGCATACTCCGCAGCGGGCCCGAAGTCCCGCGCCCACAGGATCTTGTCTCCACAACAGAGAATCGGCCATAAGGGACGCCGCCAAGAGGGTACACGCTGCCGCTGGAATAATTCTTTGAGCTTGCGATCATGGACGTGCCCAACCGGACGATAGCGATCTCCAGGCCTCCAGCCGCGGAGTACCAACCTTTCCGGAATGCTCCGGAAATATAGATCCGACTTCAGCGTAGCACAGGCGTCTGCCCCCTGCTCCCGGCCGATAACCGCCAAACAAATCATGGAATTGCCGTCCGGAGCCACCCGCCGCCCAGGAACCGCGACCTCGCCGCCCGAAGCATCCCGGCGGTCCTGGTCTGGTACCTCTAGGCGCAACCAGTCGAAAGACCGAATCGCGCGGATTCCCGGCAACTCTGCCTCACCCCCGGATTCGAGCAGTTTTAGAACGTACTCGACATGGCTGAATTGGATCCCGTGCAGATGCCCTTTGGTCTTCCGGATCGCATGCCGAAGCAGCCGCCGCGCTACCGCCCGAGGAAGTTGTCCCAGCTCCCGCGCGGAGACTTCCACCACGCCGGGATAGGTCGTGAACATCTGGCCGCCGAGACGGGCGATCTCCCTCGCCCACCAGCGCTCTTCCTCATAAGCCAGGTCCGCCAAATGGGCCAGGGATTCGGCCAGCCTGGGGTTCCAGTCCTGTTTCAGGAGCGGTAGCAGCTCATGGCGGATGCGATTGCGAGCGAACATCGGCTCACGATTGCTCGCGTCCTCCCGCCACGGGATCCCGCGTGCGCGGAGGAACGCATCGATATCACTCCGAGTCACGTCCAGAAGCGGCCGGATCAGACCCTCGGCGGTCACCGGCAGAATCCCGGCTAGTCCGGCGAGTCCCGAGCCACGCAACATCCGAAACAGCACCGTCTCGGCTTGATCGTCGCGGGTATGCCCGAGAGCGATTCGATCAGCGTGACCCTGCCGAATCAGATCGTAGAAAAACTCACGTCGAGCCCGGCGTGCGGTCTGCTCCAGATTGCCGCCTTCGCAAACCGCTGTCGTGGAATAAAACTCCAACTTCATTTCGCGAGCCAAGGCCGCCACGAATTGCTGGTCTTCTTCCGAATCCTCGCCGCGAAGCTTGTGATTGATGTGGGCGATCCCCACCACGCGGATCTTCAGCTCTCGCAGGACATGCAAGAGGCAAACCGAATCGGGTCCACCCGATACCGCCACGATCACGCGAGCACCTTGCCCCAGCATGCCGTAGCGGGAGATGGTCGCGGCTACGCGGTCCAGCAAGTTATTGCTTTCCGTCGAGTTCCGGGTTCTGCGGACCAAACCCCAGCCCATGCACCAGATCTTTGTTGTTCTCGGTACAGGCGTACTCCATGGGCTGCTTACCCGGAGCCATGTGAGTGAACACACGGCTAAAGGTCCAGGGCTTGGTGTAAAACTTGGGATCCTCCACCCATAGGTCGTGTTTCAGGTGGTCCCGATCTGGCCGCGACCAGCGTTCGATCACATGCATCGCGTCGCTGTGCGGATGCGCGTCATCGTCCACCCAGCTCAGCTTATCCTTGAAGCCGATAGAGTCGATCACCAGCGTGTCCCCCTCCCAGCGCCCGACGCCATGCCCGAAAAACGACTCCTCGATGTCTTTCATCGGCGGTTGCGGACGCCCGTCAATCGGGATCGAGCGCCACGCGGTCATCAGCTCATACAAAAACGCCAGCCGGTTGGAGTTCTGGAGGATCTCGAACGGCACGCCGCTGATGCTGGCTCGCGGCACTCCCGCGAAGAGGCAGAGTCCTTCGGGATTGATCGACTGCGTCATGTTGTAGCGATACGCCGCTTCGCCCGCGGGCGTAAATGGAGGACCGCCTACGCTCTCGAACATGTTCCGCAGCAGCGGCCCTTGCCAGAATCCCGAGAGATCGGGCTTGCCGTCGGGCATCCTCGGCGTGGACTTAGGAGGTGTCGCCTTGGCTGGAGTTTTAGTTTGCGCAACGGCCAGCGTTGCTGCCGCCAGAATCAATGCCACCCTCGTTTTCATGAACCCGCGTCCCATGCACCCATGCTATAACGGGAACTTGTCGTGAGCACCCCCTCGGACGATCCCTTTATCGTCAGCATCGACGTCGGCAGCTCTTCGGTACGCGCTCTGCTGTTCGACGCCGGCGCGCGCCAGATGGAGGGCTATGGGGCACAACTCTCCTATCGCATCCACACCACACCCGACGGAGGCGCGGAAGTCGATCCCGAAACTCTGGCGCAGCTAACCATCGATTGTTTGGACGAGCTCCACCGCCAGATTCATGAGGCCGGATTTCGCGTGGCCGCCGTCGCAGGCAGCGCCTTCTGGCATAGCTTTTGCGGTGTCGGCGCCACCGGCCGTCCCACGCTACCGATCATGCACCTTCTCGATACGCGCAGCGCAGAGCAGTTTGCACGGGTACCCAATGCGCACAAACGCACGGGCTGCGTGCCGCACTCCAGCTACTGGCCCGCGAAGCTCCTGTGGCTGGCCGCGAATCGTCCGGATGAATTTCGCGCCACCGAGCGTTTTCTCAGCTTTCCGGAATATCTATATCTGAAACTCCTCGGAAGCCCCCGAGCATCGACGTCCATGGTCTCCGCCACCGGCCTATGGGATCAGAACCAGTCGGATTACGATCCTGAAACCCTGGCTGCGTTGCCCATCCGCCGCGATCAGCTTGCCGATCCGGCGTCGCTTGATCACACCGAAAACGAGCTGCTGCCCGAATACCGTACGCTGTGGCCCGGGTTCGCCAACGCACTCTGGTTCCCTGCTCTGGGCGACGGAGCCTGCAATAACATAGGCAGCGGGTGCGTCTCGACCGATCGCGCCGCGCTGATGGTGGGTACCACCGGAGCCATGCGCCTTGTTTCGGATGCGCCCCAAGCACCGGATGCACTGCATAAGGGGACTTCTCCCGAACTTTGGCGCTATCGTGTCGACAAGACGCGCGTCGTCACTGGCGGCGCGCTCTCGAACGGCGGCGACGTTTATGCGTGGATGAAGCGCAACCTGGCGCTTCCCAAAGATGTCGAGGCTCGCCTCGAAGCCGCCACTCCCGGAACCCACGGATTGACGATGCTGCCTTTTTTCTCGGGCGAGCGGACTCCTTATTGGCGCGCCGATCTGCGCGCTGCGATTGTCGGCCTCTCGGCCTCCACCGACGCTTTCGACATTCTTCGCGCGTCGCTCGAATCCATCGCTCTGCGTTTTCGTGGAATTTACTACCTCCTGGCCAAACCGTGGGGCGCGCCCTCCGAAGTGATCGCCTCGGGCGGGGCTCTCTTGCACTCGCCCGCGTGGACCCAGATGATCGCGGACTCGCTGGGACGGCCTGTGACAATTTGCACGGAAACCGAAGCGTCCTGCCGTGGCGCGGCTCTATGGGCGCTCGAGCGACTCGGTGTCATCGACGGAATCGGCGCGATGCCGGCGGCGACCGGCGCAGTGTTCACTCCTCGTCCCCAATATCAAGCGGCTTATCAGGACCTTCTTGCCCAACAAAACCGACTCTATGAACGCATCTACGGATGATCTGCGCGGGCGAGCCGCCCGCATCAAACTGCTGCTTATGGATGTCGACGGCGTTCTCACCGACGGCCGCTTGATCAACGTTCCGGCGCCCGACGGGAGCATGTTCGAGACGAAAGCCTTCGACTCGCAGGACGGTATCGCCTTGCAATGGCTTTCCTGGAACGGCATCGCCACTGGAGTTATTAGCGGGCGCGAATCGCCGGCCACCACCGAGCGCGCGCGCCAGGTCAAGATGACCTACGTTTATCAGGGACACATCGAAAAGGTCCCGATACTCCAGGAGATCCTCGCAAAAAGCGGCATCTCTCCGGAAGAGACCGCCTACGCCGGCGACGATCTCACCGACGTCGTCGTTATGCGCCGCGTGGGCCTGGCCATCGCTACGGCCAACGCTCGGCCAGAGGTCAAGCGCGCTGCCCACTACATCACCGCCGCGGCGGGCGGCCAGGGCGCCATTCGCGAAGTTGCCGAGCTGCTGCTACAAGCCCACGGCCGCTGGTCGGATATCTTGAAGAAATACGAGGTGGATTAAGAGTGTCCCAGCGAATCGGAGTAGAAGTGGGCGCCGATCCCGGCCCTGGCGTGCTGCACCAGTTGACCGGCGTCATCGCGCACGAGCAGGGCAACATCCTGAGTATTGAGATTGTGGAGGAAAAATCACCGGAGACCGTCACCTATTTCGAGATCGATCTGCCGGGCGACCCGCAGAAGCTGGTGCAAGGCCTGCAAGCCCTGCCCGTGGTGCATCGCGCCACGCGTGTTCAGACTATGGAGAAGATTTTCGGCAAGCGCATTATCATCGTGGGCGGCGGCGCGCAGGTAGGCCAGGTGGCTCTGGGCGCTATCGCGGAAGCCGATCGCCATAACATCCGCGGCGAACATATCTCCGTTGACACGATCCCTCTGGTTGGCGAACAGCCGCTTGCCGATGCCGTACGGGCCGCGGGACGCCTGCCGCGTGTCAAAGCGTTAGTGCTGGCCGGATCCCTCATGGGCGGCGAAATCGAAATCGCCGTCCGCGAGGTTCGCGCGCAAGGTCTTCTGGTCGTCAGCCTCAACATGGCGGGCAGTGTCCCGGACGCGGCCGATCTGGTGGTCACCGATCCGGTGCAGGCCGGCGTCATGACCGTGATGGCGGTCGCCGACACCGCCAAGTTCACCGTCGAGCGCCTCACGCGCCGCGTGTTCTGAACGCCGCAATTATGGAGCGGCCACCGACGATGTCTCCCGACGAATTCCGTATCTCGGGCCACCAAGTTGTCGACATGATCGCCGACTACTTGCGTGACATCCGCGATCTTCCGGTTCTCCCCGACGTCCAGCCCGGCGAGCTCATCGATGCTCTACCTGCCGCAGGCCCGGAAAAGGGCGAGTCCATGGATGCCATCCTCGCCGACTTCCGCAAACTGATCGTCCCCGGTATCACACACTGGAACCATCCGCGCTTTTTCGCGTACTTCTCGATCTCCGCCTCGGGTCCCGGGATCCTGGGCGAAATGCTGGCGGCGGCGCTGAACGTCAATCACATGCTGTGGAAGACCTCTCCCGCGGCCACCGAACTGGAGCAGGTCACGCTCGGCTGGCTCCGCCAATGGCTCGGGCTTCCTGACACTTTTTTCGGGATCATCCACGACACAGCGTCCACCGGGAGTCTGCACGCGATCCTGGCTGCACGCGAGCTTGCGGCGCCTGAAGTTCGCCTCACCGGCGAACATCCCCCGCTGACTCTGTACGCCTCCGAGCACGCGCATTCTTCCATCGACCGCGGCGCGCTGGCGGCCGGCATCGGCCTCGAGAACGTCCGACATGTTCCTTCCGACGACGAATTCCGTATGCGTCCCGATGCGCTCGCCGCGATGATCGAAGCAGACCTGGCCGCCGGACGGAAGCCGTTCTGCGTCGTCGCAACTGCCGGGACCACGTCCACCACCAGCGTCGATCACGTTGAAGACATCGGTGTGATCGCGAGGCGCTACAAACTCTGGTTTCACATCGATGCTGCCTATGCGGGTTCGGCCGCTCTGCTCGAAGAGCACCGTCATATTCTCGACAGCGCGGCGCAAGCTGATTCGCTGGTGATGAATCCTCACAAATGGCTTTTCACGCCCGTGGATCTGAGCATCCTTTACACTCGCCGGCCCGATGTGATGCGGCGTATGCTGTCGCTTGAGGAAGCGCCGCCTTACCTTCAGGCCGCCGACCAGGACCGAGCAGTCAATCTCGCCGATTACAGTTTGGCTCTAGGCCGCCGTTTCCGATCGCTCAAGTTGTGGTTCGTGCTGCGGTATTTCGGACGCGAAGGTATCGCCAAGATTTTGCGCGGTCACATGGCCATGGCGCGAAATCTGGCGCGGCAGATCGCGGGCGATTCCCGATTCGAGGTGGCAGCTCCGGTGGTTTTTTCGCTGGTGTGCTTCCGCTACAGAGGTTCAGATGAGGAAAATCGCAATCTGCTCGGACGCATCAATGCCGGCGGCCGCGCCTTCTTGTCCGGAACAACGTTGCATGGGAAATTCGTGCTGCGTCTGGCAATCGGCAACGTGGCGACTTCCGAAGACGATGTTCGTCAGACCTGGGAATGGATCAGGTCGTCAGTACTTCCAGCGACTGGATCTCCCGCCGCAGAGCCTCTAAATCCGCTTTGACCGCGCCGAAGTTCCCTTGCGCCGCGGCTTCTCCGATGCTTCGCGCCAATTGGCCCAGGCTAGTGGACGCGATGTGCTCAGCGGCCGCGCCGATTCTTTTGGCTTCGTCCGAAAGGGTCTGCGCATCCCCGCACGCCGCGGCTGTTTCCAGTTTCTCCAGGCGCTCCGGCGCAACTTCGATGAACAGGCGAAGCATTCCATTGACCAGAACCCGGTCTTGCTGCATGAGCTTATCCACCAGGATCCGGTCGACGCCGCTCGCCTTCGGTAGGACTACCGGACCTGTACCGGATGCCAGATACTGCTCGATCACCGCGATCAAACCGGCCTGCTGCACCGGCTTTGAGATGTAGGCATTCATGCCCGCCTGCAGGCATCGTTCGCGATCCCCGATCATGGCGTGCGCCGTCATGGCGATGATTGGGAGATAATCCCAGGACTTATTGCGGCGGATCGCCCGCGTGGTTTCGAGTCCATCCAACACCGGCATCTGTACGTCCATCAGAACCAGGTTGTATCGTTCGGCGGCCCGCTCCAGTTTGTCGAGCGCTTCCTGCCCGTTATTGGCCACCTCGATCGCGTAATTCTTCTTGCGCAACATCGCCAGGACCACCCGCTGGTTCACGGCGTTGTCTTCCACCAGAAGCAGCCGTGCTTGTTTTGCGGCCGGCGCCGCTGTGGGTTGTTCCAGCCGTGGTTCAACAATGGGCTCCGCTGCCGGTGCTGCTTCAAAAGGTATTTCCACGGTAAACGTGCTTCCTCGTCCTACCCGGCTCTCCACGCGAATGTGCCCTCCTTGTAATTCCACCAACCTCTTCGTTATCGCCAGGCCCAAACCGGTACCACCATACTTTCGGCTGATGCTCGAATCGGCTTGCGTGAATTTTTCGAAAATCAGCGGAACCTTTTCGGCGGGAATGCCTGCTCCCGTATCGACGACGTCCAGCACCATGCTGAGCTTGCCGTCCGTGCGCGCTGACACAGACTGGCGCACGCTCACCCAGCCCTTCTCGGTGAACTTGATAGCGTTCGATAACAGGTTCGCCACGATCTGGCGCAAGCGCAGCGGATCTCCAGTCACGTTGGTAACATCGCCGACGTATTCAAAACGAAGCTCGATCCCCTTCTGCTGCGCCTTGGCACCTTGGGCCCGCGCACAATCCTCGGCCACTGAGCGCAAGTTGAAGGGAACTTGTTCCAGAATCATGCGGCCCGCCTCGATCTTCGAAAGATCGAGAATGTCGTTCAGCAGATCCAAGAGCGAATAGGCGCAGCGTTGCGCGATCTCCACCTGCTCCCGTTGCTCGCCGCCCACGGGGCTGTCGAGGACCAGATCCAGCATGCCCAGCAGGCCGTTCATCGGCGTCCGCAGTTCATGCGAGATGTTGGCCAGAAACTCGCTCTTCGCCTGGCTCGCCGCCAACGCTCCGTGCATGGCCTTTTCCAGTTCCTGGGTACGCTGCCGGATGCGCTCTTCGAGCAATTCCTGATACTGCCGGATTTCTTCCTGGGAAGCAGCTAGAGCGGTGATCATCCGGTTGAAGCTCTCGCCCAGATACTCGATCTCATCGCCGGTCCGGCTTACGCGAATCGGCTCCAGCCGACCTTCTCGAACCGAGGTGATGCCCGCCTCCAGCAGGGTCAAGGGACGTGCCAGCAGCCGATTGGTGAAGCGCGAAATGGCCGCGGCCACCCCCAGCACCACTCCACATAGAACCAGCCCCTTGGTCCAGTCGAACGTGTGGAGGTGGATATCCCACCACAGACTAGTTGCCACCACCCAAAGCAGCAGAATCGACGTGAACGCCGAATACTTCGATGACAACGAACGCAGCTTACCTATCCGAGCCTTCCCCACACTCTAATGTTCCGTCCTTAAGCTCGGCCCGGCCATCGGTTGAACACCTTAGTACCCCGCCTATTTGCCAACTAGCCCATAGTGGCTGGTACTCTGGAACAAAATGACTTCCCGCCTGGCTACGACCCTGTGCGGCGTCTCTCTCAAGACCCCAGTTCTGGCAGCCTCGGGCACGTTCGCCTACGGAGTGGAGCTCGGCGATTTGGTGGATCTGTCGGCTCTGGGCGGCATCGTGGTCAAGGGTCTCTCCCGTGAACCTATGGATGGGAATCCACCCCCACGCGTCTGGGAGACCGAGGCCGGAATGATCAACTCCATCGGCCTGCAGAACATCGGGGTTCGCGCTTTCGTCGCCGAAAAGTTGCCGCAGTTGCGCGGCGCGGGGACGGCGATCTTCGCCAATGTCTTCGGATACGCGGTCGAAGATTACGTGGAAGTCGTCCGGGTGCTTGAGGACGCCGAGGGAATCGCCGCCTATGAGCTTAACGTCTCGTGTCCTAACACCAAACATGGCGGAATCTTCTTTTCGAGCGATCCAGCTTTGCTGGCTGAAGTCATCAGCGCTGTGCGCAAGATCGTGCGGCGGCCACTGATCGTGAAGCTCTCTCCTAACGTCGCGCGCATCGAACCTCTGGCTAAAGCTGCCGAGGAGGCTGGCGCCGACGCGCTCTCTCTGGTGAACACTTTCGTTGCGCTGGCGATCGATCCTAGGAGTCGCAAGCCTCGTTTAGGAGCCGGATTCGGCGGCTTGTCCGGCCCCGCGATCAAGCCCATCGCGGTGCGCATGGTTTACGAGGCCGCGCGCTCGGTCAAGATACCTGTTGTAGGTTTGGGTGGGATATCGAACGGCCTGGACGCGGCCGAATTCCTTATCGCTGGCGCATCCGCCGTGGAAGTGGGCACCGCCAACTTCTGGGACCCGTCGGCTCCAATACGCATCGCTCACGAGCTGGATGATTTCCTGCAACAGGAAGGTATCGAGCACATAAACAAACTCATCGGAACTCTTAAGCTATGAAGATCGTTTCTACGCCCCATGCCCCTGCGGCAATCGGTCCCTATTCGCAAGCGGTCGTTTCGAACGGCTTCGCCTTCTTGAGCGGCCAGATACCTCTCGATCCCGCCACCGGCAAGCTGATTGAGGGTGACGTTGGCGCGCAGACCGAGCGCGTGCTCGAAAACCTGAAAGCCGTGCTCGAAAGCTGCGGATCGTCGTTGAACAAAGTTGTCAAAACGACCGTATATCTCAAGGACATAAGCGAGTTCGCGCGCATGAACGAAGTTTACGCACGCTATTTCCCTGCGAACCCACCTGCCCGAGCCACGGTGGAAGTCTCACGCCTTCCACGCGACGTCCGCGTCGAGATCGATTGCATCGCCGCTGTCAGTTAAGTCCTGGCAAAATCGATAAACCCGCGCCGCGGATCGGTGCCAACCAGTTTGACCTGGAGCCGGTCGCCCACGTCGGCGCCCTGGTGGCCCTGCACCAGCATCCCTTCTACAGGAGGCCCCAGCACGCGCACGAACACACCCTTCGGTCCGGCCCCCGTCACCACCGCGCTGAAGGTTTCCCCAATGCGGTCCCGCAGCGCGACCGCTGCAATGCGCTTGCTCATAACTCGCTCCACCTTGCGCGCGGCATCTTCCTTTAGCGTGCAGTTCTTGGCGATACCATCCAATTGCGAATCCGAATAGGGACAGGGGAGCTTGCCCAGTACGGATTTGATCAGCCGCTGCGTCACGGTGTCGGCAAAGCGCCGGTTGGGAGCAGTCGAATGCGTGTAATCGTGTGCCGCCAGAGCGAAGTGTCCAGGAGCCTCTTCGCCACTCCGCGCCAGCACATACTCTCCCGGTCCCATAAGCTTCACCACCGCGAGGGAGACATCGGCATATCGATCCGGATCGACCGCCTTTCTTTTTTGGAGGAATTCATTGAGCGCTCCCGAATCGGGCTCAGCGGGAAGCGTTTCGCCGTGCTGCGCGGCCAGCTCGACAATGCGCGGCCAGCGCTCGGGCGTCTTGACCACACGTCGGATCGAACTTACCTTCGCGTCTTGAAGCGCGCGAGCCATAACGCCGTTGGCGGCCACCATGAAATTCTCGATCAAATCACTGGCACGGTTCTTGTTCCGTGTGTTGATGCCCTGGACCTCACCGCGATCGGATACCACAGCCTCGGCCTCCACGCGATCGAGGCTCAAGGCCCCCATCTTTTGCCGTGCTTCCCCAAGGATCTGCGCCGCCTCGTCCTGCAGCTTCAGTTGCGCCGCCAGATCGGAGGACGCCGCTACTTTAGGCGGCGGAGCGGCGGTACTCTCGAGCCACGGCCCAACGCCGTTGTAGGTCAACTGAGCCTGATTGCGGACCAGCGCCCGATAAACGGCCGGGGATGAAATCGCTCCATCGCCGGCTATCACCATCTCCACCACTACCGCCAGACGGTCGGCATTCTCGTTCAGCGACGTCAGATCGGTTGAGAGTTCTTCCGGCAGCATCGGAAAAGTTTGGACGCCTGTATACACGGAGGTGGTTTCGTAGGCGGCATGCTTGTCAATCGGAGAATCGACCGGCACGGCGGCGTCCACATCTGCAATCGCCACCATCACGCGAATGCCGCCGCTGACGCGCTCCGCTACTTCGGCTTGGTCCAGGTCGCGCGACGTATCGTTATCGATGGAGGACCATAGCATAGACCGCAGATCCCGCATCCCGTTGGCCGCCTTCGGCGCTCCTTGGGCCTCCAACGCCTTCACTTGCTGCACTGCCTGGTTCGAAAAATCGGGCTGAAATCCCTCGGCGAGCATTTCCTGATGCGCCGCGGCGCGAAGATTGAATGTCGGTTGAGTCATGAACTCAAAATCCTAACATGCCGCCTGTGCGGGGTGACAAAAAGCCAGCCACAAAACGAATCCCCTTGGGCTCGCGGTTATTCGGATCGCAAGACTCTTACCGGGTCGATGCGAATGGCGCGGATCACAGGCGGTAAAACCGCGAGGATGGCTGTGGCGATCAGGGCGAGCGCCGGCGCAGTGAGAGCGCTCAAGTCGGTGGCCTTCACTCCATAGAGCAACGATTCGATGAAACGAGCCAAGGACAAGCCGAGAGCGAGACCCACGGCCGCTCCGGCGATCACCCACACGAGGCTCTCGCACGCGACGCGGCGGGCGATCTCACTGGCTTGTGCGCCGATCGCCATCCGAATGCCGATTTCGCGGCGGCGCTGGAACACGGAGTAATCGAGCACGCCGTAGAGGCCGATTCCCGCAAGCAACAGCGCAACCACGGCGAAAAAAAGAGCGAGCATGGCGAGCAGGCGTTCTCGGATGGTCTGCGCATCGATCAATTCCTGCTGTGTGTGCAGTGTACTCACTCGGAATTCCGGATTCGCCCGCGCGACTTCCTGGCGCAGCAGCGCGGCGAGGGACAACGGATTCGTAGCGGTGGTTCGTACGCCAAAGGTTCCGCTGTTTTGCATCAGCCCTTTGCCATCCCGAAAATTCGTATAGACGACGGGCAACATGTCTTGCTTCAGGTAGCGGTAACGGGCGTTGCGGACCAATCCGACAATCTCCATGCGCTGCCCCTTCAACGCAGCCCACGTTGCTTCAAACGTTTTCCCGACCGGATTCTCGCCGTTGAAGAAGGCCTGGGCGAACTCCTCGTTCACGATCACCGCGCCGCGCGATTCGGAGGGCCGGAAGTCCCGGCCTGCAAGCAGGGGTATCTTCAGTGTGTCGATCCAGCCGGACGAGATGTTCTCGACCCAGGCAGTAACGTCACTGGGTGGCGCGCCGTTGATGGAAATGTCAGTCGTCTTGTAGCCGTTGCCGTCGAGAATCGGCCAATCGGCGAACCCGACGGATTCGACTCCGGGAACCTGGCGCAGATGCTCCGCGACCTGGTCCCAAAAGACAGCAGGTTCGTCCGGCTTCAGGGTGGTGACGTTGAGATTCAGAACGCGCGCGGCGGAGATTCCGGTGCCTTGATGCGACAAGCGGTCAAACGTGGACACGAAAAGACCGGCACCGAACAAGACCAGAAAGCAAAAGGCGACTTGCGCCGCGATCAGCACGTCCATCAGGCGGCGGCTCGCTCCGCGTTTGAGCGCACCGAAGGGCTGGCTTCGCGACGCATGCAACGCCGGCGCGAGCCCCATGAGAATTGTGACGCCAAGCGCCAGCGCCAGGGAGAATGCAATGACCCGCCAGTCCGTGGACAGGATCAAGCGCACCGGGTTGTCGGGTGGATTGATCCTGCTTACGACGAAGGGTCCGGACCACCACGCAAATAGCGATCCGAGCGCGACGGCGGCGACGGCGAGCATCGCACTCTCTACCAGCACCAACTGCACTAAACGCGATTGTCCGGCGCCGATCGAGACTCGCAGAGCCATTTCGGGTGAGCGAGCGGCAGCTTGAGCCGTCATCAGATTCGCGACGTTCGCGCACGCGATCAGCAGCACTAGAGCGACCAACACATCGAGGGCGGCCAGGGCCCGGCGGTAATCCGTCCGAAAATTGGAAGCCCCGGCGGCGGCGGACTCCGTCACCAGGGTTCGTGGAGCTTTCGATAGATCCGCGCTTGAAGCTCGAAGGGCCGCGAGCAGCCGGTCTCGAACGGGTTCGATTGCAGCACCGGGCGGCAGATGCACGAAGATCCGGAAGATGCCCGCATACGGAGCTTCGACCATTGCCTGCATCATCGTGGGAAGGAAAATGTCGATGGGGACGCCGGTCTCGGTGCCGCTGAAGCCCTCCGGTCCGACGCCGACGATCTCGAATGCCTTGCTGCTCGTTCCGATTCGCCAATCCGGCCCCATGCGGACGGTGCGCCCGATAACTTTCGGGTCGCGTGCGAAGCGGCGGGTCCAATAATCGTAGGAGAGCACGGCCACCGGATGCGCGCCGGGCTTTAGATCGTCGAATTCGGTGAAGAGACGCCCGAGGGCCGGGTGGAGTCCAAAGGAGCCGAACATCCAACCGGAGACGAACTGACCATGCGCTTGCTCATTATCTTGATCAGACCCGTACGTCACATCCAGCGCGGGTGCGCCGGAGACGGCGATTAGCTCGGCTTGGCCTTGTTCGGCCCGCATTTGGCGGAATTCATCGTAGGTGAAGTTCCGTAGGGATTCGCCGAGCGAGACTCCATAAAGCCCGTCCGGATTCGCGACGGGCAACGGCCGCAAGAACAACGCGTCGACGATACGGAAAGCAGCGGTACATGCTCCGATGGCGAGGCCGAGGGCAAGGATCGCCGCGGCGGATGTAGCCTTGCGTTTGTTGAGCTGACGCCAGCCGAAAACGGCGTCGGCGCGCAGGGAATCGACCCACGCAACGACCCTTGCGTCGTGAGAAGCCTCACGCTGACGCAAGGGAGAGCCGAATGCCTGGCGAGCTTCGGAGGAATCGCGGCCTTGCCCGATGGCATCGTCGATATGCGCGGACAACTCTTCGTCGATCTCGCGAATGAGGCGTTCTCCGCGAAATGCGTTAAGCATACGGGACAGCAGAGACATGGCCTAGACCGTCCTCAAGATCCGGTTCACGGCGGAGGTCACGGCTTGCCAACGCGACTCTTCAGAGGCAAGCTGCTTCTTGCCAGCGGCAGTCAGCTCATAGATGCGGGCGCGGCGGCCGGTATCCTTGGTGACCCACTTAGCGCGAATCCAGCCCGTTTCCTCCATTCGATGCAGCGCAGGATATAGCGAACCCTCCTCGGCGCGAAGCACTTCACCGGAAGCGTCCTGAATAGCGGAGATGATGGCATAGCCATGGAGACCGGGACGGCGAGAGAGGATTTTCAAGACGAGAAGATCGAGCGAGCCCTGCAGCTTATCGGCTTTTGGCATGCTTAGCCTTCTTAGTATACAGACGTCTAGGTACGCACGTCGGCGGCGCAACTCGTTGTGCTTTAGTGAGGGCTCGTTATCGGTCGTGAGAAGAGTACTGCGATTGCGGATCCTTGAGGACGATATCCACCACGCGCTCATCCTCGTCGATATCGAAGGTGTCGCCGAACGTCTGATAATTCTTGGCGTTGATCTGAATCAGGACCTTGCCTTTGGGAATTCCAGGAATTCTGGCGATGCCTTCCTGAGAACTCTTTAGCTCCCAGGACAGTCGGGTCTTTTTCAACAAAAGAGCATTTGCGGATCTGCCCTGGACGAACTTCACGATTACCGTCGCACGATCCACCGGCTTGCCGCGCTCGTTGGTAACGTGGATCTGCAACCGCGTGAGATCGTCCGCCAGGATCGGCAAGGATAGCAGCGCCAGCAGAACGACCAGTTTCCGCATGGCGCCCATTATCTCACGAGGCATCTCTGGAACTTGGCTCAGGCAATATCCGGCAGCAGAAATTGTCCGGGCTGTCCGGCGGCTTCGGCGACAGCTTCGGCCGCGAGATATCCGCTACGGACCGCGCCTTCCATAATGGCCGGCCATCCCGAACGAGTCCAGTCTCCTGCCAGAAACAGGTTCCGCACGTTGGTGCGGCTTAGCGGCCGGCGCGATTCCAAGCCGGGCTTGGCCGAAAGTACCGCCCGGACTTCCTTGACCACATGAGCCTTTTCCAACTTCGCGCCACGCGCTGCGGGAAGGAATTCCTCCAGCTCCCGGATCGCCAACTCGATCACATCCGCACGCGGCATCTCCAGCAGGCTGCGCGATGCGCTCACCACCAATTGAACCGCGCGGCCCTCGTGCTTGTTAAAGATCCATTGAATGGTGCGATCGAGTAGAGTGGCGTGCGGCAGGTCGATCACAGGCCGGTCGAACCACAAATGGATTCCGGTGATGGGCGAGTATTCGAAGTCTCCAACATCCAGTTCCAGTTCCGGCGCGACTTCCGGCACGCGCTCAAATGGCAATGCGCAGATATAGTGATCGGCCCGCAGTTCCTGGCCGCGCGCGATTACGAATTGAACTGCTCCATTCTCGATCACGATCCGCTCGACCGGGGAGCGCAGGAGGAATTCCACCGGTCCGACTTTCTTCCACTTCTCCTCTGCATACAACTCCCCTAGTGGAACGGAGGGAACGCCCATCTGATAGGAATCGCGTCGCGCCAGCAATCCTAGCCGGAATACCTGAAATCCGTGGGAGGCAGCCGTTGCGTCCAATTCCTCGCTGATGGCACTCACCAGGATCTGCCTCCAGAACCGTTCAATCGCGCGCGGCGGCTGGCGCTCTTCCTTCAGCCAGTGGAGCATTGTGATCCGGTCCAGGTCAGGGCGCGTCTTGTATTGGGCCTTGATGGCGCGGATCCCGCGCATCACCGCCAGCTTTTCAGACAGGCTCAGGAACTTGAGAGTCAGAAAGGATTCGAGGAAATGCGCCGGCGCCGGCAGGACACCCGAGCGCAGCACACTCCTGCGCCCTCCCGGTTCGATAAAAATGAAATCGCGATAGAAATGGATTTGATCTTCGACGCCCAGGCGGCGGTAAAAATCCAAAAGATTGACGCAGCAACGAAGCAGAACGTGTTGGCAGTTATCGATGGTCTCGGCGTTTTCGCCGGTGCCGATCTCGTAAGACGTAGCTCGGCCACCCAGAAATCGCCGTGATTCGAGAACCCGAACGCTGTGCCCAGCGCCGGCTAGGGCTGCCGCGGATGCCAGGCCCGCCAGTCCTCCGCCAATGACGATTACCTCCGCCATGCGGAGCCGTGTCGTGGAAACATAAAGTGTTATGTTTACACAACCCGGATCTTAAGCATCGTGCTTTATACTACCGGCACGCGGCCGCGGCGCCCACCGCCCGAATCGCGGTTGATGAGATCCAGCGCCACCAGCACCACCAAAATGAAGAAAATGACGTCTTGCATGTCCATAGTAAGAATTTACAGTATGAACGCATACGGGGCCACACAACAAGTCCCTGTGGTCATAGTACCCTGACGAAATTGTTACCGAGTACCCGCCCCCGCGCGGTCGTGGCCTAGGATCTTGACGACGTTTTCGATCAGCCGCAGACCGCAATCGCCTTCCAGCGTAAGGATCGATTCCGGATGAAACTGCACGGCTTCCATGGGCAATTCGCGGTGACGGACCCCCATGATGACGCCGTCCTCGCTCTCGGCTGTCACTTCGAGGCAGCTGGGCAACCGGTCGCGGATAGCAAACAACGAATGGTACCTTCCCACTCGAAATGTTTCCGGCAGGCCCTCGAAAACACCTTGGCCGCGATGGCGTACGGTGGATGGCTTGCCATGCATAGGGTAATCCAGCACCCCTAACTCGCCGCCGAACGCCTCCACCATGCCCTGCAATCCCAGGCATACGCCGAACACCGGGATTTCGAGCTTGGCAGCGTAGCGAACCAACGCGGGCACACCGAAATCTTCCGGCCGGCCTGGACCAGGTGAAACAAGGATGAGCGAAGGCGCAAGCTTGTCGATCATCTCCAGCGGAAAGCCAGCACGATAGGTGATTACTTCGGCTCCGGTCTGGCGCGCATAATTCGCCAGCGTGTGGATGAAGCAATCTTCGTTATCGACCAGCAGCATGCGAACGCCCTGGCTCGGTTCTTTCGCCGGCGCGTACGAAGGTGCGGCCTCGAATTGCGGATCGAGTACCCGGAAGAAGCCGGTCGCCTTCAAATGACATTCGCGATCTTCCTGCTCTGGAATCGAATCGTAAAGCAGGGTAGCGCCCGCACCATACGCCGCCACCCCGTCGCGCAGATGAACTGTGCGAATGGTGATCCCGGTATTGATCCCGCCATCCAGCGAAATCAATCCGACTGCTCCGCCGTACCAGCCGCGCGCGTCTTTTTCCAGATCCTCGATGGCCTGCGCTGCCCATTTCTTGGGCGCACCGATCAGGGTGACGGCCCACATGTGCGTGAGAAACGCGTCAAGCGAATCGAAGCCGTCGGCCAGAATTCCCTCGACGTGATCCACCGTGTGGAATAATCCCGCGTAGCTCTCAATCAAACGGCGTGCAATCACTTTTACCGTGCCGGGCTTGCAGACGCGCGACTTATCGTTGCGATCGACATCCGTGCACATGGTGAGCTCGGATTCTTCCTTGGCCGACGACAGTAGCTCGCGAATGTTATCGGCGTCGCGCAGAGGATCTCCCGTGCGCCGGGCCGTACCGGCGATGGGGCAAGTCTCGACGCGCCCGCCATCCTCGCGTTGTTCGACACGTACGAACATCTCGGGCGATGCGCCAATCAACTGTTCGTCGCCAAATTGAAGCAGGAACTCGTAAGGGCTAGGGCTGGCCTTCTGAATGCGCTCGAACAACTCCGCCGCGCCGCCCGCGTAAGCCGTGCGGAACGTCTGGCGGAGCACCACTTCGTAGTAATCGCCGAGGCGCATTCCTTCGCGGACCGTTTCGACCTTCGCGGCGTACCCGGCGGGTGTGTGATCGCTGACGACGGGGCCCGGCGCGGGTTTCTTTTTTGTTTTCTTGACGTGCTGGGCGGCGTGAGGAAGACCGCGAGTGGTATCCTCGCCGCGAGTGAAGTCGAACCGGTAGCGCTCGATCTGTTCCTTCTTGCGATCCATGAAATAGATGTCATCGCACAGGAACAAGCGCAGATCTTTGACCCCGGAGCGCGGGTGCTTGAGGCGAATCGGATCGAAACGGAACAACAGATCGTATCCAAACGCGCCCACTAAGGCGAGCCGGCCCGCCAGGGGTCCGTGAAACTCGGCGATTAATGCTCGCAGCAGGGAGAATGCCGAGGGCTGCTTGCTGCGTTCCTCTTCCGGGAACAGTTCGGGCAGCGGCTTGAGCTTGCCCTGGAGGATGCCGTTCACTATCTCGAACGATTCCCAGTGAGGATGCGGCCGCAACACGGGCTCCAGTAGCCGATTGATGACCTCGCCTCGCGCGTTCAGGGGAGTCAAGGTAATGTCGCGATCGGCGGCGACAATCTCAAGCGGTGGCGCGACGGATGCTACGTCCCAGCGCGAGTAACGCTCCGGATATTCGTAACCAGAAGACAGATAGATGCCGCGCTGGGTATCGAGCTTGTGCATCAGCCCGCGCAGACCCTTTTCAAATGGAATCTTGGAAAATGTGCGTTCGACAACGATGCCGCTGGGAGTGGAATAGCTGTCGGGGCGCATAAAACACCGCTGGGGAGTACCCCAAGGATATCATGCGAGCGCGTCACTGCTCGCACACCAGGCTGCTAAACTGATCTCTTCCCAGTGATTGCGTCACAAACCACTTCCCTCTCGCGATTCAGGTACTTAGAACTCCTGTTTCTGCTCGGGATGCTGCAGGCTTTCGCGCCCGTTTCAATCGACATGTACCTGCCGGCGATGCCTCAGATGGAGCAAGTGTTCCACACGTCGGCGGCGGCGGTGCAGTACACCATGGTCACGTTCCTGGTGGGGTTCGCGCTGGGCCAGAGCCTGTACGGCCCCATCACCGACCGCTTCGGGCGTAAGCCACCGCTGTACATCAGCCTGGCACTGTTCATTTTTTCTTCGGCCGCCTGCGCGTTCGCTCCGTCGATCCGCATCATGTCGTTCTTCCGGCTGCTGCAGGCGATCGGCGCATGCGGAGGATCGGTCATCTCGCGCGCCATCGTGCGGGATCTATTTCCGCCTTCGCAGCTGCGCCGCATCTTCTCGATGCTGATCCTGGTGGTGGGCGTCTCCCCAGTGATCGCGCCGATGCTTGGCAGCTATCTGCTGATCTGGTTTGGATGGAAAGCCGCTTTCGTAACCCAGACGTTGATCGGCATTGCCTGCCTCGCCGGGATGCATTTCCGGCTTTCCGAATCTCTGCCGCAAAGTGCACGCATTCCCTTGCGAGTCGACACCATCGTGTCGGCCTATTCGCGGCTGATCAAAGACCGAACATTCCTGGGCGCGTCCGTGGTGTGCGGATTCAGCTCAGCCGGAACGTTCGCATATATCACCAGCGCTCCATTCGTGTACATCAGCCTGTACAAAGTTCCTCCGGCGGAATTCGGCTGGCTGTTCGGGGCAGCTGCGGCGGGAATGGTCGCGGCCTCGCAGATTAACGGCCGGATGTCGCATCGAACGCCACTGTGGCGAGTGCTGCGGAACGCGAATCTGGTCCAGCTCGTCGCAGGCCTGCTGCTTTTGGCCGCCGTGCTAACCAACACGGGCGGATTAGCAGCGGTATTCGCCTGCATCTTTGTCTATATTGCCGCGCAGGGATTCGTGTTCCCCAACGGCTCGGCCATCGCGATGATGCGCCATGGCGATATCGCGGGAACCGCGTCCGCGCTGCTGGGAACCAACCAGTTCCTGATCGCCGCCATCGCGACCATCTTCCTGGGCCTGCTCGATAACCCCGC
>Ga0207695_10002884_pt1 | contig 24924 bp, 22 predicted proteins | sample KBSC54metaG_FD_184354 | JGI IMG/M metagenome (GOLD analysis project Ga0207695, IMG submission 184354) | Corn rhizosphere microbial communities from Kellogg Biological Station, Michigan, USA - KBS C5-4 metaG (SPAdes) (version 2) | ecosystem: Host-associated > Plants > Roots > Rhizosphere > Soil...
CACTGACAACCAGTCCGCCCTTCTCAATATCATCTAGATACGCTTGGTTTACTTCATAACGATGACGATGGCGCTCAACCGCCGTGTCAGACCTATAGGCCTCGGCGACCTTCGAACCTGGAACCAGATTCGCCGTGTAATCACCAAGTCGAAGCGTGCCACCAGTTGACTCCTTGCCCGCTTGGCCGTCCATGATATACACCACATTGTGAGGAGTTTCAGCATTAAATTCAGTACTGTTCGCGTCGTCCAGCCCGCTCTTTCGAGCTGCAGCGACGACTGCCACCTGCAACCCCAAACAGAGTCCTAGGTATGGAATGTTATGGTCCAGGGCGTAGCGCGCAGCCGCGATTTTACCTTCAATACCTCGTCCGCCAAAGCCGCCGGGAACAACGATTGCGTCAAATTTTGAAAGATCATACTCATCTACCTTAGTTGCATCAACCCATTGAAGCGTCAGTGAGACGTCTTCTGCCCACGCGGCACTTTTAAGGGCTTCTGTTACTGATAAATACGTGTCTTCGTTGTCCATATATTTTGCAATAAGTGCGATTTTAATATCACGTTCAGGATGATGAGACTGCTGCGCGACTACCTTCTCCCACTTTGAAAGATCTGCTGGTGTGTCATTCTGTGTAAAGCGTTCTAGTAGTCCATTTAGGCCGCTATGAGCGATCGTGAGTGGTACTTCGTACACGGTGTCGGCATTCGGCATGAGTAGCACTGCATCTTCACTAACACCACCAAACAGAGAGATTTTACGAGCAACGCTCTCAGGCGCTGGGTCATCAGTACGAACGACGACAGCGTCTGGCACAATACCAAAACCGCGTAGGTCATTCAATGCGTTTTGAGCGGGTTTCGTCTTGAATTCTTTGCTTGTACCAATAAACGGCACATAGACGACGTGGACATACAAACAGTTTTCGCGTCCAACGCGCTGGGCAAATTCACGAATTGCCTCAACAAAACTCAGACCTTCGTAGTCACCTACCGTACCACCAACCTCAACAATGTGTACGTCTGACCCGTTCGCGGCTTCAGCAATTGCATCCTGGATAGAACGAGTTAAATGCGGAATAAGTTGCACGGTTTTACCCTCAAACTTACCCGCTCGTTCGTCGGCAATCAGGTTACTGAGGAGCCGTCCTGAAAGCGTCGCGTTTTTCTGGGTCAGTTCAATATCAAGAAACCGTTCGTAGTGACCCAGGTCCAGGTCTGTCTCGGCGCCGTCTTTTGTGACAAAGCATTCGCCATGCTCCGCAGGATTCAAAAGGCCCGCATCTACATTGAGATACGGGTCGCATTTTTGAATGGAAACGGACATTCCTTTAGCCTGCAGAACTGCGCCGATACTAGCGGCCGTAATGCCTTTTCCAACCCCCGAGAGCACACCCCCAGTTACAAATATAAATTTCTGTTTTTTGCCCATGATAGTTTGTGTCTCCATGGGATTTCATTGTAGCATACGTCGCGCTCGCTTCGCTACATATAGCCCGTTGTAGTATTTTCACTACACTAGATGTAGCTACGCGTACTCTTAGGACGCGCTATCGATAACTTCTTGTGCGGTGCTGCCGGCTGCGTAATAATGCATGCCATCACCGTTTTCTTGCCATTTTTCTTGAACTGGCTGGAGGATTTCCCAGGCGCGAATCACTTCTTCGCTCGAGGCAAACAAGCTCTTGCGGCTACGAATTGCGTCAACAATCACCTGTTCGTACGCATCAGGCAGCATGGCATCTTCTGGATATTCAAACGACAGTTTTTTGGTTTCAAACTCATGTTCATAGCCCGGCTTTTTAATAATGAGTTCAATTTCGACACCGTCGTGTGGCTGAATTTTAAATGTCAGACAATTCGTTTGCGCCGCGTGGGACTTACGAAAATGCACCCGCACTTCCGTCTCTTTTTCACTCAAACTCTTACCCGTTGTAAGCATCAGCGGCACACCCTGCCATTTAGCGCTTTCAGACTCAAGTTCTAACGACATAAACGTCTCAACAAAACTCTCGGGATTGCCGACTTCATCTTTATACGTGTTATATTGTCCTCGAACCGCCTTGTCGGGATCAGCAACAGCTACTTGATCAAGCGCCTCAAAGCGTAGCGCCGGCACATCATTCCAATCCATAGCTTCAGGCGTATCCATCAGCGTGAGCGCTAGTAACTGCATCAGGTGGCCCTGTACGATATCACGGAGCGCTCCAGTCTGTTCATAAAACTCAGCGCGGCCCTCAATACCAATGTTTTCAAGAGCGACAATTTCAATCTTTTCAATCGCCTGGTTGTTCCACACCCGATCAAACAGCGCATTCCCACGCCTAAAGGCAACGATATTTTGAGACATTTCCTTGGCCAGATAATGATCGATACGATACACCTGTGATTCGTCAAAATAACGTGCCACATGGTCAATCATTTCTCGAGCCGAACTGAGATTAATGCCAAACGGCTTTTCAAGTAGTAGTTTCACATTTGGTGTATTGAGCCCGCTTCCGCCAAGGTGTTCAACAATTTGCGCCGTCGCGCTCGGCGGTACAGATAAGTACACAATTACTTGTTCATCACTCTGTAAATCGACGAATTCTTTTAGTCGTACGTATTCGTCTGGCGTCGACATATCCATCGAAAAACCACGCACGCGTGACTCCAGGTTATTCGCTCCTAATGATTTTTGAAGCAGTGCTGGTACATCAAGGTCGCGCCTTGATACACCAATGACCGTAAGATCCTCAAAATTACCCGTGTCGATAATCCGCGTTAGTGCCGGTAGTAATTTACGGGTACTGAGATCCCCCGTGATGCCAAATATGATAAGTTTCGTCTTCATAGGGTTTATTATACCCTTTGTCCAAGTATCTCCGGGACAGGATCTTCAAAACGCACCTCTTTAACATCAATCACTCCCCGATTTTTAAGGTGTGGATATTCAATTTTGTATATCGCATCAGCAGAGCCGAAAACTGCTGAGTTCCAGTCAAATCCAAGTCTCTCGGCTGTTTCTTTGACCGAAGCCTCGGTTGGGCCTTCAATTTCAATATAAGGTTTAATCCATGGCCATTCATCGAGTACGATTTCAACATCACCCAGTTTCCAGGTCTCACGTTTTGATTCTTGATACGAACGATAGTTAAGTCCAGCGGCCTTTAAAATCTCGACTGTTTCATCAAAATCACTGACCGTTACGGCGCGTTCAAACGCACCCGTCAGCGATTGGTCTCTGAATTCTTTCCACGTTAACGTAACCTTGTCGCCTTCGTCACGAAGTCGGAGCAGGGAATTTTCTCCCCGTTCCTTTATAAAATCAGGTTCAATAATCACGCGGCGCATAAGGCGCATCGGCTGTTCACACACGGCGCTCGCAGCCGCAAGTTTGGCGCGCACGTCGTCAAAATCAACGTTCAGGAACTTTGCTTCGATTTCTGTTTTCATTCAGATTTCGTACCACCACCAGCATTTACTTCGTAGCTAGTGTTAGTACTCTCAAAGAAATTCACCAGTTGCAGCGTGTCATTAGCTGCCGCCATCCATTTGGCAGGGTTAGATACCTTGTAGTACGCTTCAAAGCCGAGCTCTTCAAGACGCCTGTCAGCGAGGTAGCGCACATATTGGTTGATGTAGTCACTATTCAGCCCCAAGATACCATTAGGCAGTAGATCCCGGTTATAGGCTTCTTCCATTTCAACACCATCGAGGATCATTTGCTTGATTTCAGCCGCGAATTCTTCGGTTTGTAAGTCTTCGTTTTCTTCAAGGACTGTCAGAATCAGGTTAATACCGAACTTAAGGTGCAGTGACTCGTCGCGTACTACCCAGTCAATAAGTGAACCAAAGTTACGAAGCAGATTTCGCTGACGGAACGAAAGCGCCACCATGAATCCGCTGTAAAACCAGATACCTTCTAGGATAACGTTGTAGGCGACAAGGTTTCGGACAAAGTCCTTTTTACCTTCGGTCGTCGTGATGTCGAGTGTTTGTTCGGTCATGCGCTTAATAAACTTGGTTTCAAACGCCTCTTTCTTTGCCATTGATGGCGTGTCGACGTGGGCTGCATACGCAACCTTACGATCAATCGGAAAGGTCTCGAGAACATATTCAAAGCTCATGCAGTGATTCGCTTCTTCCCACATTTGCTTGGCGAGGTACAGATGGCACTCAGCAGCGTTTACATAAGGGTACACACCAAAAGCGAGCGCCTTGTTAACGAGTAGTTCGTTTGGATTAAAGTAGCTCATCAGGAACGTCACTGCGTGGCGCTCTTCTTCGCTCATTTTCTTCCAATCAGAAAGGTCTTGGCCTAGCTGAATCTCATTTGGAAACCATGTATTTGCCACAGCTTGATTGTATAAGTCCATCGCCCAAGGGTAATGAACGGGTTTGAGCAGTAGCCCGTCTTGTATTCCGGTTCCTAAAATTCCTGGCATGATTCTCTCCTTAGTTGATTATTGGCAACCTTCGCACATAGTTAGATCCGCTGGATCAAGTGGTGCTGCGTACGTACCGTTTGCTGCGGCAGCTTCGTCGGCCTGCGCTTGTGCGTTAGCCATTGCTGCGTCGATTGCGGCGAGCTTTTCATCTAATGTCATTGTGTCGTCGATTATTGCTGATGCGTTCACTGTTTTGTCCCCCTAATGGTTTTCTTTTATGTTATTTCGCGTGGTGTTTGTTTCTCATTTATCCCGTCATACTCCTACCTCTTGCCGTGCCTTGGCAAATCCGAATCCTGCTTTACGCGGCCCCGCTGTCGTCTCGGCTTTGTTGACCTTGACGGTACTTTGTTCAGCGCTGTGGCGTGGTTTAACATGTAAGTAATAGGTAGTCTTGAGGCCTCGCTTCCAAGCTGCACTGTAGATATCCATCATGTCGTCGATATCCCGAGTCTCGAGGTACATGTTGCGTGAAATTGCTTGGTCAACCCATTTTTGTGCTCGGGCAGCTACTTCGATGAAGGCGTAAGGACTCAGTTGGAAGCTCGTCTTGTATACATCTTTTACTCGCTGTGGAATCGCAGCAATTTGTTGTACATCACCCTGGAGGCGCAATACGTCTTCTTTGACATCGTCCCAAATACCGAGGTTTTTGAGGTCGTTTACAAGGTTCACATTTACTTCAAGGAACTTGCCGTTTAGGGTTGCACGACTAAAGATTTGTGCAAATTGCGGGTCAAGGCCTGGAGTGGTTCCTGCGATGTGCGCAATGTTCGCGGTTGGCGCAATCGCCATAAGGGTGGCGTTTCGCATACCTTTTTTAACCTTAGCGCGCAGTTTGTCCCAGTCCAGACGCGTCTTGCGGTTAACATCGACTTTGACTTTGCGGTCTTCGGCCAGGATATCAATGGTGTCGATAGGGAGGATTCCCTTGCTCCAGCCACTGCCCTTGAATGTTGGGTAGACGCCGTATTTCTTGGCAAGCTCAGTTGATTCGTCGATTGCATTGTAACTGACAAATTCAACCAATTGGTCGATCAAATCGTAGGCTTCTTCGCTCTCGTAGCTGTATCCTAGGCGCTCGATGACTTCAGTAAAGCCCATAACTCCCAGGCCTAGTGCGCGGTTCTCGGTGTTCGAGTGCATTGCTTCAGGTACTGGTGTATTAGTGATATCAACCAGGTTATCAAGCTGACGGATGGCACTACGCGTACTACTGGCGAGCCGATCCCAGTCCCAGGTCTTGTCTGGCTTTAGATGAGCTGAAAGGTTCAGACTCACGAGGTTACAGACAGCCGTGTTGTCTTTGTCTTGTGGCAATGTGATTTCAGTACAGAGGTTAGATAAGTGAATCGTTGACGTATTGTTGTTGAGCGCCCGGACGTTGATCGTATCTTTCCAGGTGAGCCATGGGTGGCTGGTAGCCTGGAGCGTAATCAGGATCTGGCGGAACTGGTCGCGAGCTTTTAATTTTATGAACTCACGCATTTCACCACGATCAGCCTTTTTAGCGTATTCGCTGTAGCGAGCACTAAATTCTGCACCGTAAAGCTCTGGTAGGTCTTTTACTTCAGCTGGATCAAACAGGTACCAATCCTGGTCTTTTTGGACGCGCTTCATGAACTCGTCGCTCATAAATACAGCCGTGTTCGCCAGGCGAGTTCGAAGGTATGGGTCACCAGAGTTCTGCTTGAGGTCCAAAAACTCTGGAAAATTCAGGTGCCAGTTTTCCATGTAAAGCGCTGCTGCTCCGGCTTTTTTACCCTTACGACTGACCGCGAATAGTGCCGTGTCGATCATTTTCATAAATGGAATTGGACCAGTTGACTCGGTGTTGGTCGTTTTTACTGGGCTACCTGCAGAACGAAGCTTGTTAAGGCTGATACCGATACCACCGGTGCCTTTGGCAATCCACATGACGTCGCGTACACCTTTAGCAATTGAGTCCATGTCGTCCTGGACCTCGATCAAGAAACAGTTTGATAGCTGAGGGAATGATCCACCAGCGTTCACACGAGTTGATCCGCCTGGAACGTAGTCAAGCGTACTCATGTGGTCATAGAAGTCGAGCGCGCTCTCAGTTGGGTCCTCGGCGTTAAAGCTCAGTCCCATGGCGATACGCATGTGGGTAAATTGTGGCACTTCGATTGGCTCACCACTCTGTTTACGGAGAGCGTAGCGATTCTTGTTGGTAACAACTCCTAGGTACTTACTTAGGTTATCGCGAGTTGGATCAAGGGCTTTCGCAAGCTTCTTGAGGTCAAACACTTTGCCGTTCATGCGCTCATCGAGCAGGCCGTCTTTGACACTACTCGCTAGGTATTCAGCGAATTTCTGTTCGTGCAGTTTCTTGAGTTCCGCCTCGTCCGCATAGTCACCTAATATATTCTTGTAGATATTTTTGAGCAGCAACCTCGCTGCGATGATGTCAAAGTCTGGATCGTCTTTGACATTCTGCAGTGCCGTGTGGATCACTGCTTCATCAAGCTGCTCACTGGTAATACCGTCGAATAGGGTTAACTGAAGCTCAGTTGCCACCTGTACAACCTTGCTAATTTGATCTGGCAAGCCTTCACTCGCTTTTACGAGAGCTAAATTGATTTTGTTGGCGTCAAACGCTTCACGTGTTCCGTCTCGTTTGACAACTGTAATTCCGCTCATTTGCTATAATCCCCTATTTCCCTTTTGCTACCTGTCATTTTTATTATTCAACCACCTCCCCCGTCTCAAAAGGGGTGCAAGAAATACTATCGACGTAGCCGATCGCTGTATTCCTTGCTAAATGTCTGTTTTTGTTGCGCTACATCACATGTAGTGTCTGCATAGAACTATATGCCCCTACATATGGTTTTTCAATACTATTTTCTATGTATTTTTCACCACAAGCATAAATAGTATGGATTAACCCCTTAACAAGCTTACGTAGCGTGGTGTTTGTTATTTACAACGCTATATATAGCGTTAGATATCTAAGCTTTGTCGTACACCTTTTTAGCCTTTGAGTATTGGGAAATGGCACTTATGTAAGCGATAAACCCAAAAATGATAGGCCCCCAGAAGATCAAATACGTTCCGCCACCCGAGTTAGCCGCAGCTAAGAACCATACCATTGTGACCGCTGAGCCTATGGAAGGCCAGAGAGACAATTTCGCAACATTCATGCGAAGTTTTCGAAGGCTGAGATTCTTGGCCTTAACCGCCCACACAAAACTCACTATGCTAATGGAGCCCGTTATAACAAATAATCCTATGTAGCCAGCGACAGTGGAGTTATTGGACGCTTCAATTGGTTTATTATAAGTATCAACAGTTGAATTAAAGGTCTGATAATCTGTGCCGAAGGTTTGGATATCGTTATTTAATGTTGCGATTTCGCTATTGGAGGTGTCTGCGTCCTGTCTTTGTAAAGCGATGTCAATTTGATTAACATCGCTATTCAGACTTGTGGCGTCTTGTTTTAGTGTAGTGGCCGCATTCGTATAATCATTATTAATATTTGATACAAAATCGTGATTATTAAGATCCGTAATCGCGGATTGTAGACTATGACCTGCATCTAGTGCCGCATCTACCTCGGCGGTATTGCTTATGTCGCTTATCTGATTCAACGTATCGATGTACTTAGTCGTACCATCCGTCACAGCATTTAGTACAGTGATGTCAGTATCATTTACGTAATCTGCATATATAAATTGTCCAACAAGTAGAGGCGCTATGAAAGCAAATAATGCCAGTGTTATTTTTAATATTCGCTTTGTCATGTGTAATATCCTCTATTTACTTTTGGGACGAAACAACACTATTGTAACACTTACTGATAGTTTGCTGTGTCTGTTAAAAACGCAGACTAAAGGGCCGACGCAATTCCATGGCAGAGAGAGCAGGAGTTAAACCTGCGATAACGTTATCCCTATACACGCTTTCTAGGTATGCTAAAAATCGGCAATAACGAGCTTGTGCATCTGCATCATCTTTGCGTAGGCACCGGGGCGACGCATCAGCTCTTGCATATTTTCTGGGACAATTTGCCAGCTAAGACCGAACTGATCTTTGCACCAACCACACTGTTCTGCCTCTGGTACATGTGAAAGCTTTTCCCAATAATAATCAATTTCGTCTTGATCCTTACAGGTCACGGCAAACGATACAGCCTCCGTGAACTTGAACTCTGGACCGGCATTAATGGCGGTGAAATGTTGACTACTTAGCTCAAACTCAATCACCAGTTCCTTACCTGCCATATCAAGCTGGAAGTCCGCTAGACCTTCTTCCTGCGTCATAGGGTAGTGTTCGGTCGAAAGTACTTTGCTATCAGGAAATACCGAGGTGTAGTACTCTACCGCCTCGCGGGCATTGCCATCGAACCATAAATTTGGCGTAATTTTCTGTGACATAGTACCTCCTATTTCTCACTTTATATACTCTAATTATACTAAACGGAAAAGACTAACTATTTTTTAACGATTGCAGTTACCTCAATTTCAATCCTTGCACCATCTCTTGTCATTCTATTGGCCTCAATAAGTGTGCTCACTGGCATAGAGTTTTTGAAGTATCCCGCCCTGATTTTAGAGATTGCATCAAATTCGTTCATATCGGTGATATATATAACTGCCTTCACGACATCATCTAAAGTAGCGCCCGCCCCTGCAAGTATTTTAGTAATATCTTCAAATACTAGAGTTGTTTGCTCATTTATATCATCAGTAATAACTCGGTGATTGTCATCTTGTGGAGGCTGGATACCAGAAACAAAGATAAGATAAAAACTACCTAGGTCAATTTTTTTGGCCGGTGTATAGCTTCCTCTCGTTTTATAATCGTCAGGAATTATATTCTCGATAAACTCTTTATCCATAACAATATTGTATCAAATTGGCGGAGAGAACAGGGTGAACGCCTGGATGATAGCGCTATCTTAGCGCCACCATCCGCTACCTGTTGTCAAATCAAAGATTATGACAACAGTCGAACCTGGCTCGAATCCTGCTTCTTCAGAAGAAACGAGCCCATTCTAAAGAATGCGCTCGCCTCTCCTGGCGGAGAGAACAGGATTCGAACCTGCGATAACGTTGCCGCCATACACGCTTTCCAAGCGTGCGCCTTCAACCACTCGGCCATCTCTCCAGGTTCCCTTATTATATCAGCCCCCTCGCTCCGCCTCTCACCTTTACCAAGGTCTCTCCTTTGCTCAGCTAATTCTCAGAAAACTAAATTAAATAGTCTATTTAGAAGAGTTGTATAAAACACGCCACAATTTTCTTGCCCTATGTCAAGCAACCTCCCATAATGTAAAGTAATGGCAAAGACTCTACCCGTTATTGAACTCCATGACCTGAAAAAGCGGTTTGGGGTCGGTGATGCGGAGCACTATGCACTTGACGGCATGGATCTGACCATAAAAAAAGGCGAATTTATTGCCATTATGGGTCCTAGTGGCTGCGGTAAAACGACGCTGCTTAACATTTTAGGCCTGCTGGATCAATCGTCTGATGGCGAATACAAACTCGATGGCGTAGAGGTAAGTACCCTAAGGCAAAGTAAAAAAGCCCACATTCGTTCGCAGCAAATCGGTTTTGTCTTTCAAAGTTTTAACCTTATCGCACGACTTAATGTCATTGATAATGTCGCCCTCCCCCTCACCTACAAAGGCATTCCAAAAACAAAGCGTTTGCAAATGGCGAGCGATATCCTGACAAACTTTCACCTCGGCGAACGCGAATACTACATGCCCTACCAACTATCTGGCGGCCAGACCCAGCGCGTCGCAATTGCTCGGGCTCTCGTCAACGAACCATCAATCATTCTCGCCGATGAGCCGACCGGCAACCTTGATTCCCACTCGAGCCATATCATCATGGAGGAACTTTCGGATCTTCATAAACGAGGTAATACCATTATTATGGTGACGCATAACCCCCGACTGACGAGCTATGCCAGTCGCGTGATTACGATGCTTGATGGCCACGTCGATACTGACACGATGGTAATTCCCGAAATTGTCGCCGTCGCCCCGAAGCGCCCGCTCGGTCCAAAATCAAAGAAAAAGAAGCCAGCTAAAAAGAAACCACCAGTTAAAAAATCCGCTTCAACTACTAAAAAGACAACGACCCCCCGAAAGAAGAAAACGTAATGCGATTCCTTCTTTTAAATCACATTCAAAATGCAAGGCAATCGCTCAAAGCAAACCGACTGCGCAGTATTCTTACGATGCTCGGGGTCACTATTGGCGTGGCGAGCGTAACGACTATTTTAGCTCTCAGCAGCGGTGCCAGCCAGGTAGTGAGTAGTCAAGTAGATCGACTTGGCGGCAATATCGCCGTCGTTCGACCTGGAACGCCAGACTCAAACCCTCTTACCACCATCACTGGAGGGACTCCCCAGCGCGACTACGCCCCCAGTACACTCACCGAGACGGATCTGGCCGCGGTTGCACAGCTACCAGGTGTGCATGCAATTGCCCCACTGATGGTTCTGACTGGTCCCGTCAAAGGCGACTCACCCGCACCTGCTAACACACCGATCGTAGCGACCACTCCCGATCTCGCAAACATTACAAAATTGCCTATTGCGAGTGGTCAGTTTTTGGACTCATACATAAATCCCAACACTGCTGTTATTGGCACGCAGCTTTCTATTGCTATTTACGGCACTGAAGCTTCAGTCGGGCGCAAGATAGATATTCGCGGCACATCGTTTACTGTCATTGGCGTCATCAAGCGACTGAACAATCCGATTAACTACGATAATGTCGATTTCGACAGTGCCATCGTTATTAATCTTGATGGTGGCAAGGCGCTGAACCAAGGCGTTGCTCAATTGCAACAAATAGACATTCAAGCCGACACAGTTAGTAACCTTAGCCAAGTGATTATTGTGACGAACAAAACACTCCTCCAGGCTCATGGCGGTCAAAACGACTTTAGCGTGTTATCTGGTGATCAAATTTCTCAACCAAGCAGCCAACTTTTCTATGCTATCGCCGGAGTTACCGCAGCGGTTGCTGCCATTTCGCTACTAGTCGGAGGTATCGGTATTATGAATATTATGCTGGTCAGTGTCGCTGAACGAACGCGCGAAATCGGTATCAGAAAAGCCCTCGGCGCTACCAACGGTGATATCACCTGGCAGTTCTTGATCGAATCCCTTGCGATTAGTGTCAGTGGCGGCATTACCGGCTACTTGATTGGCTACGGCCTGGCGTTTGTCATCAGTACCTTCATGACCTTTGACCCAGTACTGAACTGGCAAATTGCAGCCGTTGCACTTGGTATTTCACTCGTCATGGGAACAATCTTTGGTCTCTACCCTGCCTTTAAGGCAGCCAGGAAAGACCCAATCGATTCACTGCGCGAATATAGTTAAACCAGTTCGGTCTTGAGTTTTTCGATCAACCCAACCGGCGTTGGATCGACACCATTTAGGACTGCGACATAAATACTGACAAAGTCGGCGAGGATGCTACCCCACAGCAGTTGCTGAATTGCCGTTTCACCCTTTAAATTAATCACCGTCGCTTTTGGCCGCATGCCGCTGAGCAGCCGATCCGAAATCTCAAAACGCTTTAGAATTTGCGGATGTTCCAGGTTGCTTATTAAATCAAACACGGCAAACGGTTTCTCAACCGGATGCGACGTCCAGCCCAAAAATTCATTGTGATTAAACTCTGAATATTCGTTCCAAAACGCGACGTTTTTAGCATTTTCGTTCCAGCTAATTTTCCATTTGTAGGCGACGGGTGCTGTCAGTGCACCTCCGTAAAATACGGGGGTTTTACCAACCGACTGCAGCGCTAGTTGTTTGGCATAATTATGTTCCGTCACGACGTGTGATGCCCACGCAGTACTCTCATCTCGTAGCCAGTCGGCTGCATCTTTAATCTCGTCATTACGTGCGGCTTCTACAATACCGAAATGTGCCAATAATTCAATCAGGGCTCGTAAATTATAAATAACTGCCATACGAGGCTGCAGATTAGCTGGAATAGAAATATGCGCAATCTTAAAGCTACCGGCTGTATCAATTAATTGTCCGCCAGCTGCCAGAATCCCTAGTTGTGCTCCCTTTACTTCGGCTTGTTCGAGTGCGCTCAAAACTTCTTCGGTATTGCCCGAATAGCTGCTAGCAATAAATAATGTACTCTCGCCAACAAACGCGGGAACGTCATAACTACGGAGAACTTCAAACGGTACTTTGATCTCATTTTTAAGCCACGCTTTAGCGAGGACGGCCGCCAGTGCCGATCCGCCCATACCAGCAACAACTACATTCGTAATGACTCGCCCATCGTTTTCACCGTCCCAAATTGTGACATCTGACTCAGCTTGCGCATACTCATTACCTGCAACATTCAACGCATCCTCCGGGTCGCGTTGCTTAATTACATTTTCATCATCTAACATTATGCCCTCCACCGGCCTTGCTCGCTTATATACCACTATGATACAGTATTTAGTAACAAAGCATAAGTATCATAACGGGATGGGCGGCTATGGATATTCAACCACAAACAACACAGGCGATGAGTGATGACCAAGAACTGGCAAAAGTACTTGCTGGTGTCAATCAACAAGGTGACGACGAGGGACTAAAGTTCGAGGAAACACCAGTTGTAACCCCTACAGCCGCTGCGGCAGCGCCTGTAACGACCGCGCCGCTCCCTGCTGATACGATTGATACTACATCCGACGATAAGTCTGACGTTGCACCTATCGGCTATAATCCTCCATCAAGTACTTCGGCTTCAACCTCAGCACCAGCACCTTCAGGTTTGGGTGACCTTGAGAGCATCAAAAAGGACGCCCTGACTGAACTGCGACCCCTCGTTGATAAGCTCGATCTTGCCCCAGAAGAAAAGTTCGATACTTACCTGTTACTGCTTCGTTCAACTGACGATAAAGCCCTCATCCCTTCAGCCTACGCCGCTGCCCAGGCTATTACCGACGAAACCCGCAAGGCTCAGGCACTCCTTGATGTGATCAAAGAAATTGATTATCTTTCAACGCCTAAACAATAGCTAAAACCACTCATTTCATCTGTACTTGCTTATGCGTTACAATAGTACATACATGAACGCTCGTTACGCTACGCCCGACGAAATCGCCAACTGGGACACGCATATCATCGCCAACCCCGATGGCGGCAACGTGTTTAGTAGTTATGAATTTGCCCAGGCAAAACTCACCGGCGGCTACAAAGTTCACTACGCTTTCGTTGGAAAAATTGCCATCACTATCCTTGAAAAAGACGCTCTCGCCCTTGGTAAATTCTGGTATCTGCCTAAAGGTCCGAACATCATTTCAACCAAACAACTCTGGGATGTTATGGGGTCGCTTAAAACGCTCGCTAAAAAGCGCGGCGTGTTTGCTATTCGCGTCGAACCCGAGCTTGACCGAGCCTGCCAGCCGACGCTCGCCCGCCATGGCATGATCAAATCTCGCCCGATTATTCCTAACCCGTCTACGATTACCCTCGATATTAGTAATTCACTTGATGAAGTGCTCGCTCACCTTCCGCAAAAGGGCCGCCATGCTATTAGACGTGCCGAACGCGACGGTGTCACCGTGAAGCTTGTAGATGCAACCGAAGAAAATTGTAAAATCATGTACACTCTTCTTGCTGGCACCGCCGAAGGTCAATTCGGCATTCGCTCATATGATTATTACAAATTATTCTGGCAAACGTTCGAAGCCAGCGGCTACGGACAGCTCTTTTTCGCCTATGTTAATAACCAGGTCGTAGCTGGTGCCTACGCCATGGTATTTGGCACCAAAAGTACCTACAAAGACGGCGCCTCAATCCGTAAACGCACCGTTTATGGCGCCAGTCACCTCTTGCAGTGGCATGTAATTGAGTGGGCCAAATCCCACGGCGCACTGATCCACGATTTTTGCGGGTCTCCCCCCAGCGATGAAATCAACAATCCAGATCATCCGCATCATGGCATCGGTCTCTTTAAAACTGCCTTTAACCGCACGGTGACAGATTTCGTTGGCTGTTATGATTATGTGTTGTCTCCACTACAACATAAACTTTGGGTCAAATTGGGTGAAAAGGTCGCACGGCGCCTGCACTACTATAAACATCACGATTCATACTATTAAAGGAGCCTTATGCCACGCATTAATACCTCAGTCCTCATGTCCGATGCCAATAATTTTAGTACCGAGCAGCCAATTAACCCCTACTATCATCCCGTGCCTGTAGACTATGCAAAGGCAATCGAGGAGCACCTCGCCATTCGCCAGGCGCTTGCCGAGGCCGATATTGATGTCATTACGGTGGATTCACCTTCGACTAGCCAAGACGGTGTGTATACCGCTAACTGGGCGTTGGTTCGTGGTGACAAGGCAGTCCTGGCGGTCCTACCAGACGCCCGTAAATCCGAAGAAGCCTACGCTGAAGAAGTGTTAAAAAACCTTGGTATCGAAGTATTTCATGTCCCCGAAGGGTTGAAATTTAGTGGTCAAGGTGACGCGCTGGCCTGCGGTAATTACCTCTTTTGTGGACAAGGTTACCGCAGCGACGAAGCAGCCCAAGCCTTTGCCGCAGACACCTTAGGCTACGAGCGCATTCAACTGCAAACCATCCCGCAGCTTGATGATGCGGGCCAGCCAATGATTAACGCTGCCTCTGGTTGGGCCGACAGTTTCTTTTACGACCTCGATCTGTCACTTGCCATTGTCAAAGCTCCCGAAGGAAACAAAAAAGGCCTCATCGCCTACTGTCCCGAGGCCTTCACGCCCGAAAGCCAAGAAATTTTAGCAAATTTTAAAGGAGTCGACAAAATCAAAGTTTCGCTCGTCGAAGCCCAAGGCGCCTTTGCGGCTAACCTCGTTTCAACCGGTGAAGTTGTCGTTATGAGCGCCCACGCGCCCGAACTAAAAGCAAACCTTGAATCGCACGGCCTACGCGTCATCACGCCCGAAATCACCGAGCTCGCCAAAGGCGGCGGCTACATTCGTTGCACCACGCTCACTCTCAGCTAGTTACTTTTTTTGGCTCTTTAGTTTCTCTTGCAGCGCCGTACTCGCGACGTCGATTTCATTCCATGGGTAAGTCCCATCGGCTCGTTCGATCGTTTTTTCGTGGCCTTTGCCTAGTAATATCACCGTATCGGCCGCCTTGGTTGCCCTAGTCAGTGCAAAGCCAATCGCCTCTTCGCGGTCGAGAATCAAGAACAGGTCTTTATCTTTCTTTTTGCCCGACTTTTCCGCACCGCTCGCAATTTGTGCGAGTATTTCGTTACCGTCTACATCGCGGTCGTCTTCCTCGGTCAAAATTACTTCGTCGCTATATTTACCTGCAATTTCACCCTGAATTGCGCGCTTGGTTTCGTCGCGTCGTCCCGCCGAACCAAATAGCGTAATCAGCTTACCTTTGGTTGATTGACGTAGGTCATGCAGTAATCGTTCAAAGGCGTCAGGTGTATGCGCAAAGTCGACAATCACCGAGAATGGCTGGCCTTCATCAACAACGCTCATGCGGCCTTCGACGCCTTTTAGGGCCGCAATGCCATCCTCGATTTGTTTTTTAGTCAGTCCGATTTCACGACCGACAGCCACTGCCGCCAAACTGTTATAGACATTGAATTCGCCCGGAATATTACAGTGGATGTCATAGCTATCTTTACCAATTTTAGCCACAAAGTCGCTGCCGTCAGAATGAAGTTTTATGTTTGTCGCGCGCAAGAACCCATTTTTTACACCGTAACTTGTCGCGAATGGTATCACGTCCAGAAACGCCCTGGCACTCGGATCATCGGCATTAACCGCGCCGAATTTTCGGCCGTTTTTGGCTGCAATTTCAAATAGCCGGCGCTTCGCCCGCACGTAATTTTCAAATGTCCCGTGGTAATCCAGGTGTTCATGCGTAATGTTCGTCAGCACCGCAATCTCGTACGGAATCCCCCATACACGGTGTTGCGCCAAGGCATGAGAGGTTGTTTCTAGCACCACCCATTGCACGCCTGCCTTCTTAAAGTCTCGTAGTCTTTTTTGCAACACTGGCGCAGAGGTCGTAGTCATGTGTACTGTCTGAGGTTTGATATTGTCATCGATGCCGTTCGCCACAGTCGTCATTAGTCCCGTTCGAATGCCGGCTTGGACCATCATTTTGTGAATCATAAACGATGTCGTGGTTTTGCCATTGGTCCCCGTCACCCCGATAATGTGCATATTCTTCGACGGGAAGCCATACACGACATTCGTCCCGACCGCCTCGACCAGGTGCCCATAGGGTTCAATGCTCTTAAATAACGTTGTAGGAATTACACTTTTAACAATCTTGCGGATATTTACCATACCCCCATTGTACCCGATACTCATACATTCCGCCTCCCCCACAAACCTTAAATTTAGCTGAGCAAAGGTCTCTCCTTTGCTCAGTTTATTCTCAGTTTTAATGAAGAAGTATTCTCAGAATGTAATGCTTATGGTATATTCTACCTATGTCGAGTACTTTTCACGCTGTTAAAAGCCCTATGAAACGATGGAAGATTGTCCTGATTGTGATTGCGTGCATTCTAGTGTTGCCCGTAATATTGGTAGTCTCGTCACTACTCGTATCCCCCATCTTTGGCATCTTCGATAAAGCCAAGTTTGAGGGGCTAGATAGAAACTCGCAGTCAATTTTTGATACCCTTAAATTGAAATCATATGGAAGCGAAACGTGGACTTACACGAAAAAGTGCGACCCTGAACTCACTGGTGACTGGCCTACTGGTAAATACTATTGTTGGACGAAGAGTGCTACAGAGGTACCTGCTACAGATGTGAGCCAGCTAACGCGCTTACATGATAAATACTTCACAATTATTGACAACAGTGCTTTCCTAAAAACACGGACACAGCTCAATAAACAATTTCCTGATGAGTTTGGAGTAAAGTTTGTTGTGAGTGGTGCTGAAAAAAAATATAGCATGATTAGCAACGAAGTAATTTGCACTTACTTTGCTGGCCTAAGTCAGTATAATAACACCAATGGAACACTTGATGATGATTACAGTTCGGAAATTGTAAACGGTAAGGGTCTTGTTACCGTTAGTTTTACTTGTTCCGAACTTGCTACTGGTGATTGGTATCGGTAGCTACTCTAAACCTGCTTATGATTAGGTAGGTTAACGAACCGAGCACAAGACAACTCAATAAAGATAAAAATATGACAACGACCGGGTTGTTGGTTCGTTCTTTTACTGGAGTTGCGGCCAAATCAGTGATGATATTCTTGCCACTTTGAGGTACAAGCCTAGAAGACGCTAAGTGGTCATTGTCTGATACGGCCACGCTATTCGAGTTATCTGTGTTAATGCTGTTAGAGCTAGTAGATGCATCGTTTCTAGGCGCAACAGACGACACCTCACTATCCACCGGCAAGGAAGTCTGTGTCTGATTATGATTGGTATAGTTTATCACCTGATAATAATCGATAGACTCCCCACCATAATCCACCCCTATAAGATGAATCGTATGGTACCCGAACTCAAGCGTATTAGGAAGATGGACATTCACTAGTCCTGCACCCTTTTCGCTAGCCATAAATACGCCAAGCTGTTGAGGCGTAGAGTGAACTTCAACTTGAACAGAGGAACCGGGCGCAAAACTATAGTCAGGTATGCTAACTTGTGTCTGGACAGAGTTATCTTGAATAACCTCATCAGTAAACCGTGTAGACTTCTGGGCTGCGTAGCTGTGCCAAATACTATCCTTTATCCAGTAGTCGGAGGGTTGCGGTACCGTAACTGTAGTGTCGGGACACACAACCTGACCATTACTACAGTTCACATAGGTCAGTAAATCAGGAACAGATTGAACAATATTAGCAAAAATCATTTGATGAGCTTGTGGTTGCGGATGAAAACTTTCCTGGCCAATCAACTTAGCCCAATCTATGTTCTGTGACAAAGCATCATCATCACCGACACGGATAGCGTTCATAACGCTAGGTTTCACGCTTCCACATAGAGTTTGCTCACCGAGACTGTTTTGACTATCTATGTACGCCACTCCAGCCTTTTTGGCAGCTGCCCTTATAATCTCATTCATATACGAAATTGCTTCGTTCATAAACTTTCTCTCTGTAGAGTTAAGTAAAAGTCCGTCCAGTGGGCCACATTGCCCATTTTCATCTATCACTTTCGGATAGCCGACTACGTATATTTTAGAGCTTGGTGAGGCTACGTGAATCTGCGTATAAGTATTGACGAGGTTATTAAAAATGCTTTTGATTTCAACTGCCGTCTTTTCTCGACCATCGGGCGTCGCAGCCCACTCGCAAGTATCTAGACCTACACACGTTCTTAGTTTTTGCATAAGACCCGCATCGTTCCCGCCAATACCAATGGTGATAATTTTAGGATGGTATAACTCAGCAAATCTGGACTGATGTACTCTACCAGGAATGAAGTCTGCTTTAGCGGATGTCTGACTGAGAGTTTTCGCTTCAATGTTAAGATTCAGTCCTTTAGTCGAAAGACGGTCAGCTTGGCCCCAAAAGTTGTAGTCACTACCTATCACATCATCCATCGTGGCCCCCGAACATGCTACACTCCTCATATACTGCGCCTCAATTCCCAAATATCGAGCAATTAAATAGGGGTATGAGCGGTCACTTATATGACATTTTTCAAATGTATCATTCGTTCCATTCAAATAGTGAGTGTCGTCTATTTCACCTTCACCACTACTAAATGAATCGCCTAGCGCCAGGTAATCCATACGCGGTCCAGCATAGCCAGGAACTCCTAATATCACCTCTCGTTGCTCGCCACTATACGACTGTGCATACAGCAATAGCTCTTCGTCGTCATTTTCAAAATGTGGATGAAGCGCATTATGAAAGCCTTGGATAATAGCCTGTCGATTAATTGGCGCTGATCTACAAGGCTTTTCCATGTAATCTGTTGAGAACATGACTAAATCAGTTACTGTCTCGCCACATTCAGAATTTACATCGAGAATCGCAATACCTGCATTACTTCCCATAACGGCGACATGCGCACCATCATCGGTAACAGCTAGCTCTGAAGTGGGATCACTACCAAATCCATACCCAAAATTTAACGCTGAAATCCGTCTCATATCAAACGTCTCAAGGTTGAGTAGACCAATTCCCCGCTGTCGAAACTCTAGTGCCAACCATTTTCCATTACCAGATACACCCACCCCACCAACTGGCCACAGGTCGCCTCTCGAGTTCGTAAACGTATAATCGGGCCTCGAGGCATCAAATTCAAATTGAAAATATGGCAAGTAAGGGTTGAGGATTTTTGTAACGCGTTTTGAAAAATTCTTATAAATCGCAAGTGATCGAATACCGTTCGAGCCCAGATATTGCCTGGATATAAGCATGTCACTCTGAGGAACGTACAAACAACTGTCGTATAACTCGCAGGCGGCCGTGTAGAGATGATACATTTTACTATCTAGGCCAAACCCAATCACATGCTCGAAATGATCACTACTGAAATACGTGCCGACAGTTACCGGCCCGCCCTGGTTTCTACATATTTGTTTGGGCTCAGTTTCTCCCGTAACGTCCCGTAAGCTGTATTCATGTTCACAGCTAGATTCGCCACTAATGTCAGCAATACGAGTTGAGTCAACTATTGTTGGTAGACTGTCGGTCCACGACAAGTTTTTTGCATGGGCGGTTGGCGTATGCAAAACTACTTGAGAGATAACTGCAAGTGCAACCAAAGAGAATATTGCGATAGATAATTTTGACCGAAGTATTCCACCCACCCAAATCTCCTAGTTATAGGATAATAGTATATTCTCAGCTTAATCTAAGCAATACTATAGTGTTTTTAATACAACGATAGTCAATTAATCCCCCGTATTAAACGTTCGTACCGCTATTTGCACCAGGCAGTAGCGAGCCCAGGACAAAGTTGATAATCGCGTACGCTAGCAAGGCTACGACAATACCAACAATCGCATACAGAATTGTGTTCTTGGCTGCGGTTACCGATGCGGTGTTACCACCAGATACCACGTAGCGCAGACCCCCAACGATAATCATGATCACACTCAGCGCATTGATGATGTATAGTAGCGTGCTACTAATCGTTGTAAAAATACCAGCAGCACCGAAAAGGTTGCTGGGTTGACTCTCGCCGTGTGATGCATCGGCACCGGCCTGAATCGTCAGATCGGCTGCATAGAGGGCTGGAGCGAATAAAAGCGAAGAAAGCGTGCCAAGCGCGAGTGACACTGCGGTGGTAACTACTCCGAATTTTCTCTTACTCATATGTGGCTCCTTTATTACAACGCCATATATCTTTATTATAGCAAATTTTAGAGTTAGAATCTAGCCCCCACCCCTTATCTATGCTACAATCATGACTGATTGCAATTCTGCGATTCACCCGATTCAACAATCCGAAACTGCTTGCAGTTGTTTGTTGAAGCGAGAGGAGGTGTAACGGAAGGTGCCAGCTAAAAAACTTGTTTGTTAGCGAAAACCTAAAGTGAACACCGACGAGGAGGGGTACCCAAGTGGCTTAAGGGGATGGTTTGCTAAATCATTAGTCTGGGGAGACCTGGAGCGGGAGTTCGAATCTCCCCTCCTCCGCCATGAAAACAGTCGAGCATTTGCTCGGCTTTTTTCATGCCTAGGCGAGATTTGAACTCACGCGGTTTTGCGCATACAAAACGAGCGGGTGTCGGCGCGGTGAGTAAAGCGAAAGAATGTTTACATTTTTGAGTGAACGAACGGAGGAGGCTTTAGCCGATACCTCCCCTCCTCCCCCAAGTATTGAAAATATAAGCAATATGTGCTATAATATATCTACTTCGTTGAGGTGGATATATTTCATTCCGAAGTTCTTTAACAAGCAGACATGTACAAGGTGGTTCTCGGTTCTTAAAGAGAGTCGAGAACCATCTTGTACGGGCGTAAGCTCGAACCGAATGGCCACATAATGTATGTCCGCCCTCTAGCCTGAAAGGCATCCGATGACACAGAACAGATGGTACCGCGGTACTTGGGATCCGGGCCACGACATCAGTCCCAAACAGACTGACTTCGCGACCAGCCTTCGCGTTCCCTTCCTCACTTCGCCTTACCCAGGGAGAAACTACGTCGCTGGCATCATCGTCGACGACGGAGATGTGTGGCGAGGAGAAGTGCCGACCGACGAAGAGGTCGAAGTCGTTGCTGGTATCCGTCAGGCTTACCAGGACTACTTCTTCCCCACGCCCAATGCGTTTCGCGCCGAGATGGAGGCCTTCGCCCCCTACGACGTCGATGGCACCGCAGTCGCCATCTACTTCATCAAGAAAGCCGACGGCAGCTGGGCGTATCGGAGGGGTACTTGGCGGGATGGCTACACATTCCGACCGGGCTACGACGAGACGCCAATGACGCTCGCCGAGGTCATCGACCGGGCAGACCTCCACTGGGAGCGCCTCCCTCGCCTCTGATGATCTAGCGAATATGGCAAGCGAACATAGGTTAAAACCTGGCGTTCGCGAGTCAATCGCGCACCCTAACCCTATGTCTGCTTGTCATATTCGCTACATAAATGTGTATTTATGCTGATGATTCCGAAAGGATGAAAGCGATATAGCCAAACGACACTTTACGAAAGTAAGGTGTTTTTGTTTATACTGAGTTTATGACGAAAAGAAAATATGTCGCAACGGGTGTCGAAGCGCTGTTTGTTGCAGCTTTCTTTTATGCGGGAACAAATGCGCTCGTCCGTTATATGTCACCAATGTGGGGCGACCAAGCACAGGTATTTGCGCGTTTTGCGGTAGCTGGACTTATCCTGGTGGCACTTAACCAATTCAGGAAAAAGCGAGTTGCGAGCACGCTCAAAGGGCACATGAGTTTCGCTATAGCCCTCAGCATCCTGCAAGCGGTCGCCATCCTCTTCTACACATTAGCAGTCGAGAAAACAAGTATTGCTAACATGTTATTTGTATCCTACGCGACCACAATGATTGTTCAATTCCTACTGGGTTCACTCCTTCTGAAAGAAAGTGTGGGGCGCATGAAATTAATAGCTATGGTCCTATCTTTCCTGGGGCTTGTTTTTTATTCACATTCGCTTATCAGCGGCAACGCCGGCATCGTGTTTAGCGTGCTGGCAGGCGCAACGGGTGCATTCGCAAACCTGATGAACAAGAAACTGGCACACGCGGATCGTTGGGTGGTTCTACAGGTTCAGTATGGCCTTGGTGCAATATTACTACTGGGAATTACCCTTGCCGTTGGCGGTGACTTTATACGAACTGTAAGCCTAGGTGGAATCCTGATTACAATAGGCTTCGCGGTAACAATTCTTGTCGCCTCATACTTACTTCTGTTTGGCTACAAACATGTTGACGTTAATATCGGTACAGTCATATCCTCTACAGAACTAGTATTCGGCGTTATCTTGGGACTACTTCTCTTTAGTGAGATTCCAAATATATGGGAGACGATTAGCGGTATTCTCATCACCGCCGGTGCGGTCATAGGGGCCTTAGGACAGAGAAAGAGAGAAATGAACTAGTTGGCACGTAAGCGCGAACCCAAAACATAGGCGGCCGTTCCGAACGGCAATAGGATTCCCAAAAACATGAGGGCAATCCATGGAATGTTATGAGCAACGCTGCTCCTCTCTAGACCAGTAATGAAATAGCGCGAGTCCTCAAGCGACGCGCCGTCACCAGGGTACACATCGCCAATATAGTCGCCGTTTTTATATTCAGAGCCCGTGACACGTACAGTTACGTCACTCGTCTCGATCATGCCCGCGTTACTATTATATTCACCCTTACAAATATAGATTTTCCAGGCCCAATTATCTTCCTTACAGCTGCTAACCTTTATGTTGCCACTTTCGAAACCATCCGTCTTACCGTTCGTGTACAGTTGAGAGAAAGTTATGAAAATAAGCAAAAGGCTAATAACCAACACTATGACCAAGCTAATGATTTTAGTATTTTTCTTCATACATTAACTATACCTTCTTGTGATAAGAATCTTAACTTTAAAGTAAAATAGAACTATGACTACACAAAAAATCTCTGGCGGCGTTGTTCACGAACTACCAGCTGACCTGCGTCAAGCTCTGGCGGCAAGCGACGAGGCGCTACAAAAGTGGGAAAGCCTTACTCCGCTCGCTCGTAACGAATGGATTTGTTGGACAATTGGCGTCAAGCAGGAAAAGACTCGCGCAGAGCACGTAAAACGCGTTGTGTCGGAATTAAAAGAAGGCATGCGTCGCCCCTGTTGCTGGCTGGGGTGTATCCATCGTACAGACAAAGAATTAAGCCCATCTGTTAAGTGGGTTCTAAGTAAGCAAGCGAAATCTTGAGCCTCACCCACATAACAAGCTCGTTTGATTATACGGCTACACCCTCGTAGAGTTATTGACATTTTATGACGTTTATGCTATAATGTATAGGTTCAGTTGAGGTGAATCTCCTGGATGAACTTTGACAAGCAATGTGACTAAACCAAGTTGAGATATGACTCGATAACCCTTACCGGGCGATATCTCAACTTGCGAATTCACATCTACTCCATGCACGACCTAACGGAAGGCAACACAATGAGCAAGAATTACCCGGAGTCTGACTTTTCGCGCAAGGCGCGTGCAAGAAGGACTACGACCACAAGCACGAACACGACCGTCATCCATCACTACGACGACTCGTGCATCGGCATCGGTATTGATGTCGGTATCGGTATCGGCGTGATTCTGACGCTGATCGTCGGCTTCCTGGTTGCTGGGTTCGCCTGTCAGAGGGACTACTCGGACAGCGCCAACGACTACGGAAGCTCGTACGACCAGGGCTACAGCGATGCCCAGTACAACATGTACAACGACTGGGGATACGACACGAACGACATCCCGTCGTACGCGCCGTCGATCCAGTACGCGATCGCCAGCACGAGTCAAACCGTGCTGTGGGGTCTGGCTGACCCCTACAACGATCAAATCATCAGTTCTTCGACGTCGCTCGCTGGCACCGCGATGCCCTTCGGCATCCCGCTGACAGCTTGCAGTGTCTACCTGGTGACCACGGACAACAACGGCCAGCAGGCCATCAGTCCCGTCCCGATCGCTCAAGTCCCGCCGCAGTTCCTGCAGTACATCTCTGGGTGCAATCCTGCGTCGGTGACCCCCTGGTGGATCACCGATCAGTTCGCACCTCAGGGTCCGAGCAAGTTGCCCACCGTTGGTGTGTGCGGCAAGTTCGACTGCAACGACCCCAGCCACGATGACCCGAATTACAACGGCTAGAGGCTTCAAGCAGGCATGACAGTAGATGATGAGTTCTAGACCCCCGTGGTCTGTTTTCGTCACCTGCTTGTCATGTCTGCTCTACAAATGTGTATTTGTACTGATGAGTCCAAAAGGACGAAAGCAAAGGGTTTTATTTGATACAATTCATATATGACAGTAGTAATGAATCCGCTCGTGGATGCATTCATCGATGCGCTCCCTGCATGGCAGCGTGATATATGCGCTAAGCTCCGCGAACTTATACACCAGGCA
>Ga0207695_10002885_pt1 | contig 24913 bp, 15 predicted proteins | sample KBSC54metaG_FD_184354 | JGI IMG/M metagenome (GOLD analysis project Ga0207695, IMG submission 184354) | Corn rhizosphere microbial communities from Kellogg Biological Station, Michigan, USA - KBS C5-4 metaG (SPAdes) (version 2) | ecosystem: Host-associated > Plants > Roots > Rhizosphere > Soil...
CGATCGCTGGGTGAGCGATCCACTTTCTCCGACCTCGGCGTCACCGTCGCGGAGTGGTTGGGGGTCGACTTTCGCGATCGCGGCGTGTCGTTTCTCCCGGAGCTGCTCGCCGCGTGACGCATAGCGCTTCGGGCTCCGCACTCGTCGGCGTGCCTACCGGGACGTCGGATGCGGACTGGCGCGAGCTTCGCGCGATGGCGTTCGCGGCGCTCGATCATGCCTATGCGCCGTACTCGCGGTTTCGCGTTGGCGCAGCGATTCGCTCGAGCGATGGGCGGATCTATGCCGGGTGCAACGTCGAGAATGCGTCGTACCCGGCATCGATGTGCGCCGAGCGCGTGGCGGTCGCGACCGCGGTGGCGGACGGTGCGCGGGAATTTGTTGCATTGGTAATCGCGAGCGAGGCGGCTCATCCCGCAGCGCCGTGTGGTCTTTGTCGACAAGTGTTGCGAGAGCTCGGCCCTCGTCTCGAGATCTCGAGTTGTACGAGTCGTGGCGTCGAGTCGCGTTGGTCCATCTCCTCACTGCTGCCGTCTCCGTTCACGTCGCAATCCCTCGACCGTTCGTGATCGGCCGGCGCATCGTGCTTGGCATGGCGATGCGTCAGGCGCACCAGAACCATCTCTCCGTGGAAGGCCGGAGTGCTCGTTTCTCGTAAGCCGCGTCGCGCGCTGCTCCTCCTGGGCGCACTGGTGACCGTGGTCACCGTGATGGGTGCGTGTCAGGAGAACCTGGCAGGCGGGGCCGCGTGTCCCTCGCTGTGTCCCGATACGCTCACGGTGAAGGATGTCGTGCTCTCGGGCACCGACGCGTTCGACACGATGACCAACGTGATCGGCGTCCCGCCGCTCGGCACCGAGCAGCAGCTGCTGGTCGCGAACTACACGCAGGGCGGCCTGCCGGTGCAGACGGCGGCGATCCTGCGATTCGATTCGCTGATTCGCGTCCTGCCGGACACGGACACGCTCGCGGCGCCCAAGCCGATCATGCGGGTCGACTCGGCCGGCCTCAAGATTTCGGTGATCGCTCCGACGGACAGCACGCGCGATACGATCCTGGTGCAGGACACGGTGACGTTCCTGGTGTACGACGTGGACGCGAATGCGGCCGATCTCGACACGGCGGCGGTGCACGCGCAGTTCAACACGGCGCCGATCGCGTCGCTCGTCGTGCCGCGGGATTCGGTGAAAGGCTCGATCACGATCCCGCTCGACAGCGGATGGGTGGGCGAGCACGTGCGCGACGGCAAACGGATTCGGTTAGGCGTCCGCATCACCAGTCCCCGGTTTGCGCAGATCAACATCGGCAGCTCCAACGGCGGCCTGTCGGCGACGCTCGAGTACTTCGGCTTCAACGACACCACGAAAGCGTTCACGCAGCGCAACGTGAACACGCACACCACCGGTGCGCCGCCGTTCAGCAGTCTGGCGGACTATGATCTGGTGTTGCAAGGCACGCCGCCGCCGGATTCCGGCATCCTGGCGGCGGGGGGCATTCCGGGGAGCCGCGTGTATATGCGCTTCGGGGTGCCGTCGGCATTGATCGACTCGTCGGCGACGATCGTGCGGGCGAACCTGATTCTGCACCAGCTGGCGAACGTGGATTTCGGCACCGCGGATACGACCGATTCGGTGCTGTTGCAGGTCGGGGTGGTGCAGGCGTCGCCGTCGGTGACGAACATCCCGGCGGCCGCGCTGCTCGTCAACTCGCCGACTGCGTTAGGCATCACCGGCGTGCCGACGCTGAACTTCCGGCCCAACATCGCGCGCGCGGACACGATTCCGCTCGTGGGCGTGTTCGGCTTGTGGCGGCGGGTGGGCCCGGCGATCGTGCAGCGCGCGATCGTGCTGGAGTCGACGGGCGAAGGGAACGAGCCGCGACGATATCTCTTCTACTCGAGCAACGCACCGGCGGACAGCCTCAAGCCGCGCATCGAGATCAGCTACATTCCCCGGAGCGGGTTCGGACTTCCGTGATGCGACCGCGATTCATCCCACCCGCGCTTCTCGTTGCCGCGGCGGCGTGCGCGGCGGCCGTGCCGGCCGGCGCGCAGGGCACCATCAGCACGCAGGGGTTCGGCTACCCGCCGGGCCAGATCAGCGCGGCCGCGGCCGCGTTAGGCGGCGGTCCCGCGGAGACGGACGCGCAGTCGGCGCTCAACCCCGCCTCGATCGCGGCGTGGATCCGGCCCGGCGTGTACGTCGAGTACGCACCGGAATTCCGCCAGGTGACGACCAACGGCCAGTCGGACCACACGACCACGAGCCGGTTCCCGATCATGAGCGGCGCGATCAACATCGGCAATCGCGTGACGGCGGGCATCTCGGTGTCGACGCTGCTCGACCGGACGTGGGAGACGACGCGCACGGGCTTCGATCATTTCGTGAGCGACAGCGTGCAGTTCACCGAGAACTTCAAGGTGTCGGGTGCGATCGACGACATCAAGCCCGGCATCGCCGTGGCGGTGCTGCAGACGTTGTGGCTCGGCGTGTCGGCCGACGTGTATTCGGGCGACAACAACCTGACGATTCTCCGGACGTCGGTGGACACGACGGTCCAGACGTTCTCCCAGACGTCGCGCCTCTCGTACTCGGGGGTTGGGGCCAGCGGCGGCATCATGTGGCAGCCGACGTCGTTCATGGCGATCGGCGTGTCGGGCCGGTTAGGCGGGCGCCTCACGGCGTTCCGCAACGACACGGTGCTCACGCGCGCCACGGCGCCCAAGCGCGCGGGAGCGGGCGTGACGTTCACCGGGCTGCCGGGGGTGGTGCTCGCGTTCCACACCGACTGGGAAGGCTGGGCGAGCATGAACGGCCTGGGCCAGCCGGGCCTGCTCATCACCAACACCACCGAATACGGCGGCGGCGCCGAGTTCCGCGGGCCGGTTGCGTTAGGCGAACCGATCGCGCTGCGCATCGGCTACCGGCATCGCGGCCTTCCGTTCCTCGTCGACTCCTCCAAGGTCATGGAATCGGCCTATTCGGCCGGCTTCGGCGTTCCGCTGTCGCAGGGGCGGTCGCGCATCGATTTCACGCTGGTGCGCGCGATTCGTACGGGGGTGCCGGGTGTTACCGAGCACGCATGGACGGCGGAGTTCGGCATCATGGTGCGCCCCTGACTCCCTGAGCTCGTGACCGAGGCCGCCAACGAAGCGCCGCTCATTCTCGTGGCGGACGACGTGCCCGCCAACGTCGAGTTGTTGTCCGATCAACTGACGGCGCTCGGCTACCGTGTGCTCGGCGCGGCCGACGGACCATCGGCGCTCGCGGCCGGCTTCGAGCAGCACCCCGACCTCTGCATCCTGGACGTGTCGATGCCGGCCGGTTCGTTAGGCTGCGACGACCGCGCCACCGGCTTCGAGGTGTGCCGCCGGCTCAAGCGCGATCCGCGCACGTCCCGCATCCCCATCATCTTCGTGACGGCGCTCAACGACAGCACCGATCGCGTGAAGGCCATCGAGGCCGGCGGCGACGACTTTCTCACCAAGCCGCACAACCGGCAGGTGCTGGGTGCGCGCGTGCGCTCGCTGCTCCGCCTCAAGTTCGCCACCGATGCGCTCGAGCAGAGCTACCGCAAGCTGCGGGAGCTGCAGAAGCTGCGCGACGACCTGATGAAAATGATCGTGCACGATCTCAAGACGCCGCTCACCTCGGTGCTGGCGTCGCTCGAGATGGCGCTCGACGGCGACTTCGGCGCCTACTCGCCCGAGATGCGGCGTGCGTTAGGCGACGCCGAGGGCAAGGCCGAAGACCTGCTCGCGTTGATCGAGGATCTGCTCGAGGTGGCGCGGCTCGAGGAAGCCGCAGTGTCGCTCGAGCTCCAGCCGCTCGCGCCGCGCGCGTTCCTCATCTCCGTGTCCGACGAGTGGGCGATGCGCTTTCGACAGGACGGCGCGCGCGTATCGGTGGATGCGAGCGATGAGGCGCCCGTGTTTCAGGGCGACCTCGGGCTTCTCCGGCGCGTGTTCGGCAATTTGATCCAGAACGCGCTCACGCACAGCCCGCGCGGCGTGTCCATCTCGCTCACCGGACGGCGCGACACCTCGGGCGGCGTCCTGTTCACGGTGGCGGATGACGGTCCCGGGATTCCGCCCGAGTACCACGAGATCATTTTCCTGCGTTTCGAGCGGGTCAAACGGCCCGAGACGCCGCGCGTCCGGAGCTCGGGGCTCGGCCTCACCTTCTGCAAGATGGCCGTGGAAGCGCACGGCGGAAAAATCTGGGTGCAGAGCACGGAAGGGCGGGGCAGCCAGTTCCACATCGTGCTGCCCTGCGTGCCGCCGCGCACGCACGTGCCCGCGCCGGCTGCGGAGCGCGGTTAGGCAGCCGTGAAAGTCTACCTGCAGACCTTCGGATGCCGCGCCAACCACTACGACAGCGAGGTGGTGCGCGCGCTGCTCGAGGCGGGCGGCGCCGACGTGGTGTCCGATCCGGGCGATGCGGACGCGGCGGTCTTCAACAGCTGCGCCGTGACGGCGGCGGCGGAAGCGGATCTGCGCCGCGCGGTCCGGCGTGTCGCACGCCGGCGGCCGTCCATCGCGACGGTGGTGATGGGCTGCGCGTCGGCGCGCGACCCGGCGGCCATCGGGGCGCTGCCTAACGTAACCCGGGTCATTCCGGGCGCCGGCGCGGCCGAGGTCGCGGCGGCGTTGGGCCTTGCGGCGCCGGACGGCGCCCTGCCGGCGCGGCAGACCGGCACGCGCGCGCTGCTTCGCATCCAGGACGGCTGCGACGAGCACTGCACGTTCTGCGCGACCACGCTGGCCCGCGGCGCGAATCGCTCGCGGCCCGTGCCCGATCTCGTCGCCGAAGCCGCGCGGTTGGCCGAGCACCACGCGGAGATCGTGCTCACCGGCGTGCACATCGGGTCGTATGGGCGGGACGCCGGCTCGTCGTTAGGCGTGCTCGTCGAGGCGCTCGTGCGCGCCGTGCCCAACGCGCGATTCCGGCTTTCCTCGGTCGAGGCAACGGAGGTCGATGCGCGCCTGGGCGAACGACTGCGCGCGCGGGACGGCGGGCTCGTGCCGTACCTGCACGCGCCGCTCCAGTCGGGCGCCGACCGCGTGCTCAAGCGCATGGGACGCCATTGGTACACGTCGGCCGCCTATGCGCGCGCCATCGAGCGCATCGTGGGCGATGCATCGGTGTTCGGCCTGGGCGCCGACGTGATCGCCGGCTTCCCGGGCGAGAGCGAAGACGACCATCGCGAGACGATGCGCCTCGTCGCGTCGCTGCCCTTCACGCGCTTGCACGTGTTCCCGTATTCGCCGCGCCCGGGTACGGCTTCCCAACGGCTCGACGGCGCGGTCAGGTCGCGCGATGTCGTGCGGCGCGCCGACGAGCTTCGTGCCGCGAGCGAGCAGCTCGCGCAGGCATATCGGCGCCGCCGCGATGGCGGCGAGGCAGATGTGGTCGTGCTTGGCGATCGCGCGCACCGCTCCGGCCTTACGGAAGACTATTTGTCGGTCATCCCGGCCGACGATGCGTTGCCACGTGGCACCCGGCTACCCATGCGGCTCGTGCTCGACAACGGCGTATTGTTCGCGCGCGCCGGACAGCGATAGTTTGAAGGCGGGTGGCCGCCCTTGTTTTCCACTCTGCAGCGTTCTGCCACGCCTCGTTGCCGAATGATTCGGCCGGCTGTCGGTTGATAGACTCTTCTCACCGGAGCAACGTCCTGTCATGAACGCCGAAGGCCGTCCGACCGTCTACATCGAAACCTACGGATGCCAGATGAACGTGAGCGACTCCGAGCTCATGTACGGGCATCTTGAGGCGGTCGGCTACACGCCAGTGGGCGGACCCGATGGCGCGGACGTCATCCTCGTCAACACGTGCGCGATTCGAGACCACGCGGAACAGCGGGTCTTGGGCCGCCTGGGTGAGCTCAAGCGCTTCATGGGCCGAAACACCGTGCTCGGCGTCACCGGCTGCATGGCGCAGCGGCTCGGTCCGGCCCTGCTCGAGCGAGCGCGTCACGTGCAGCTCGTGGTCGGGCCGGATGGGTACCGCGCATTGCCGGCGCTCATCGAAGGTGCGCGCAAAGGCGAGCGCGCCACCAAGGTCGAGTTCGACCTCGAGGAACACTATGAGGATTTTCAGGCGCGCCGCTTCGATGGGGTGCGCGCCTGGATTCCGGTCCAGCGCGGCTGCGATTACAAATGCACCTATTGCATAGTTCCGATGACGCGCGGCGCCGAACGCAGTCGTACCTTGGCCGACGTCGAACGAGAAGCGCGCTTGGTGGCCGAGCAGGGGATCACCGAAATCACGCTCCTCGGTCAAACGGTCAACTCGTACCACGATGGCGCGCATGATTTCGCGGATCTGCTTCGTTCCGTTGGGCGCACGCCGGGCATTCGCCGGCTGCGGTTCACGAGCCCGCATCCCAACGATTTCACCGACCGGGCGATCGCCGCGATGGCGGATACGCCGGCGGTGTGCGAGCACGTGCATCTGCCCATGCAATCGGGCTCGTCGCGCACACTCAAGCGTATGCTCCGCCGATACACGCGCGAAACGTATTTCGAGTGTGTGGAACGCATCCGCGCCGCTATTCCGGGCGTGGCCATCACCACGGACATCATCGTCGGCTTCCCCGGTGAAACGGATGATGAGTTCGAGGAAACGCTGAGCGCCGTCCGCGAAATCGGTTTCGACGATGCGTTCACGTTCCGCTTCTCGCTGCGCGACGGGACACCGGCCACCCGCTTTCCGTCGCATCTCACGGTGCCTGACGACGTCGCCGCCGATCGGCTCGACCGCCTGGTTGCTCTCGTGCGCGAAGGCACCCGCGCGCGGAATCTCTCAATGCTCGGCACCCGCCACGAGGTGCTCATCGAGAAGGCCGCGCGCCGTGGCGGCTTGCTCCAGGGACGCACGCGACACCATCGCACAGTTCTCGTGCAGGGCGACGAGTCGCTCATGGGCAAGTATTTCACCGTCGAGCTCACCGGCACCACGGGCTCGACCTTCACCGGCGCCATCGCTTCTGCCGGCCACTCGCTTCCGCTCGCCGGATGAAGAATCTCCTCGAGGGTACGGTGGTCGCGCTCTACGACGAGCTGCGCGTGCAGAATCCGGAGCTCTGCGACTGCGACAACTGCCGCACGGACGTCATCGCGTTTGCACTCAACGCGGCGCGCCCGCGCTACAGTGGCGGCACCGATGTCGGCCAGGCGCTCATTTCGGTCGATCTGCAGCGCGATCAGACCCGGGCAGCGCTCGCGGTGATCGTGCTGGACGCCATGCAGCGCGTCGCCGCGAACCCGCGACACAAGGCGTAAGCGCGCGCGTCGGTCGGCCGCGTGCTCGTTGAGCGGCCGTGCCTCTCGTCACCACCGCGGTTCTCGCCTACTGCGCCGGGCTGCTTGCCGGATTCGCCGGCGCCGTCCTCGCCGTACTGGTCGTTTGCATCCTCGTCCTCGTGGCGGCGATCGTTAGGCGCGATATGCGCCTGGCGGCGCTCGGCGCCATCGTCGCCGCCGGCGCACTCATCGCTGCAGCGGACAATGATGTCGAGCGAACGTGCCGTGTGCGGGCGGCCGGCGCGGGCAGCTGGATCGCGACGCTCGACGCCGCTGCGGCGCCAGGCGCCTTCGTGCCCGCGAGCGCCGAGGCGCACGGGTGCAGGGTGCGCGCGTCGATCGCCGTCGAGCACGGCGTCGCGCCGGCTGGCTCACGCGTGTCCGTGCACGGCGAAGGCGTGGCGTCCAAACGCGGCATCCGCATTCAGCACGCCAGCGTTAGGCGCACCTCCGGCGGCTCGCCGCTCATCGCGTGGCGCGATGGCGTTGGTCGCCGCATCGACGCCACGTTCCGGGCCGATGCGCCGCTCGTGCGAGCGCTCGTGATCAACGACACGCGGTCGCTCGATCCCGCCGTTCGCGATCGATTCGCGGCCGCGGGCATCGTGCACATGCTCGCCATCTCGGGACTCCACGTCGCGATCATCGCCGCCATGCTCGAGGTGGTCTTCGTCGCGCTCCGCCTGCCGCGCGGCGCCGCACTGATCGCGACGGTCGCCATCACCGCGTTCTACGTCGCCTTGATCGGCGCGCCGCCGGCCGCGGTACGGTCCGGCGCGATGCTCGGCGTCGTCACGGCGTCCCGACTGTTCGAGCGCCCCACCTCGCCGTGGGCGTCGCTCGCCATCGGCGCCGCCGTCCCGTTAGGCAGCGCGCGCACGGTGCTCGACGTCGGATGGCAGCTGTCCGTGTTGGGCATCGCGAGCCTCATCGCCAGCGCGCGGCTCACCCGGCGCTGGATCGCGCCCCGCTGGGACGGCTGGCGCGCCAACCTGGCCGCCGGAGCGCTCACGTCGGTGGTCGCGTGTATCGTCACCGGCCCCATCGTCGCCTGGACGTTCGGACGCGTGAGCCTCGTCGCGCCGCTCGCCAATCTTGCCGCCGCTCCGGTGATCGCCGTGCTGCAGCCGACGCTCTTCCTGGCCACACTGTTCGCGCCGCTGCTGACGGTCGCCCGATTTCTCGCCGATGCCGCGCATCCCATGCTCGTCGCGTTCAATGGCGTCGCGAGTGTCGGCGCGAGTCTCCCGTATGCCGCGATCACGGTTGCCCCCACGGCTGTCGGCGCCGCGTGCGCGGGAGTCGCGTCGATCACTCTTCTCGTCGCCTGCGTGAGCCGCTATCCGGTGCGGCCGATCATCGCGTCGCTCACCGCCGTCGCGTGTTCGATCTGGATGCCGCTCACGCCGAGTGCGGCGCGCGACGTCGAGATGCACATGATCGACGTCGGTCAGGGCGACGCCATCGCCATCCGAACGCCGCACAATCACTGGCTGCTCTTCGACGCAGGCCGCTCCTGGCTTGGCGGCGACGAAGGGCGGTCCACGGTGGTGCCGTATCTGCGACGACGAGGCGGCGGCGTGAGCGTGTTCGTGCTGTCGCATCCGCATTCGGATCATGCCGGCGGCGCCGCGAGCGTGATGCGGGCGCTACACCCCGAACGCTACTGGGACGGCGCGTACGTCGGCACGAGCGAGACGTACCGCGAGTCCCTCACCGCCGCGCGCGACGCCGGCGTGCGCTGGCATCGCGCTCGCCCGGGCGATTCCTTGGTCGTCGACGATGTCGTGATCACCGTGCTCGCGCCGGACTCCACGTGGATGTCCCACCTGGATGCGCCGAACGAAGCGAGCGTGGTCGCATTCGTTCGTTACGGAGCCGTGCGCTTTCTGCTCATGGGCGACGCCGAGCGCGGCGAGGAGCATTGGCTGCTCCAGCACGTCGATTCATTGCAAGCGGACGTGCTCAAGGTTGGTCATCACGGGAGCGGCACGAGCAGCACCGCCGAGTTTCTCGACGCCGTTTCGCCGCGCCTCGCGCTCGTGTCGGTCGGCGCCGGCAACGCCTACGGACATCCGAGCGCCAACGTGATGCTCGCCTTGGCCGAGCGACGTGCGGTAGTGCTGCGGACGGATCGAGAGGGTAGCATTGTGATTCATACCGACGGGTCGTCGATCGAAGTCGAGGAAGGAGGTGATCGTTGGGCGTTGTCGAGCAGGCGTTGACTGTGCTCGTCGGCAGGCCGCAGCCGCTGCCGGCCGCGCTCGTCGAACGCTATCCGGAGCTTGCGGCGATTCGCTTGCGGACGGGCGGTCTGCCGCCACGTGTGGCGGGCTGGTTTCTCGGGCGTCGCAGCGTCTCTGCAATCACGCTCTGGGACACGGTTTTCGCTGCGCCAGACATCCCGCTGGATGCGGAACTACTCTTGCACGAACTGGCGCATGTGCACCAGTTTCAAGGCAGTACCGCGTTCCCAATTCTGTACCTCTGGGAGAGTCTCCGTCGCGGGTATCACGACAACCTGTACGAGGCTCGAGCCCGCACATTCGCGTCGCAGCGCGTTCGCGATTCCCGCTTTGACCCGCCGAGGGGTGGGGGAGAGGTGTAACGTGGTTCAACACACTCCGACGTCGGTCGTCACGATCGAGCGGTTCATCATCGAACAGGAGCGACTGCACCCGGAAGCGACGGGTGAGTTGTCGGGGATCCTGTACGACCTGGCGCTCGCGGCCAAGATGATCGCGACGAAGGTCCGCATGGCCGGGTTGGCGGACATCCTCGGCGCAACGGACATGACGAACGTCCAGGGCGAGGTCCAGCAGAAGCTGGATGTGCTGGCCAACGAGATCATCGTGAAGGCGATGGACCATGGCGGCCGGCTGTGCGGCATGGCATCGGAGGAAGAGCCGGACATCATTCAGATTCCGGAAGGGTTCAAGTGTGGCAAGTATGTGCTGCTCTTCGACCCGCTCGACGGTTCGTCGAACATCGACGTGAACGTTCCCGTCGGCACCATCTTTTCGGTTGTTCGGAAGATCACGCGCGGCACGCGCGCGGAGATGGAAGATTTGCTGCAGCCGGGTCGTCGTCAGGTGGCGGCGGGCTACGTGATTTACGGCTCGAGCACGATGCTGGTGTACACCACGGGGCAGGGCGTGCACGGCTTCACGCTCGATCCTTCGATCGGCGAGTTCTTGCTGTCGCATCCCAACATTCGCATCCCGAAGACGCCGCGATATCTGTCCGTGAACGATTCGTACGAGCAGCACTGGGACGACCACGTGCGCGCGCTGATGCGCCGCTACCGCGGTCTCGACGGGGAGCACAAGGCGCTCAACGTCCGCTACGTGGGGAGTCTGGTAGCCGACTTCCACCGCAATCTGTTAGGCGGCGGCGTGTTCTGTTATCCGGCCAACGCGCGGAGTCCGAGGGGCAAGCTGCGGCTGCTCTACGAGTGCAATCCGCTGGCGTTCGTGGCCGAGCAGGCGGGCGGGGCGGCGACGGACGGTACGACGCGCATCATGGACATCTCGCCGAGCGAGCTGCACCAGCGGTCGCCGTTGTACATGGGGAGCCGCGAGGAAGTCGAGCTGGCGAGCGAGATGCTGGGGGGCGTGGCCAGCGCCGTCTAACTGAGTTAGGTCGCAGTCCTTCCCCATGGCATCGCCCGTTCCCGATCGCGCCACGCCGTCCGGCATTCCCGTGGCGCCCGTGTATCATCCGTCCGACGCGCCCCTCGATTACGCCCGGGACCTGGGCGAGCCGGGCGCGTTCCCGTTCACGCGCGGCGTGCAGCCCACGATGTATCGATCGCGGCTGTGGACCATGCGCCAGTACGCCGGCTTCGGCACAGCGGACGAGACCAACCGGCGGTTCAAGCTGCTGCTCGAGGCCGGGCAGACCGGGCTCTCGGTGGCGTTCGACCTGCCCACGCAGATGGGCTTCGATTCGGACTCGCCGCGTGCGTTAGGCGAAGTGGGACGCGTCGGCGTGGCCATCGACACGGTGGACGACATGCACCGGCTGCTGGCCGATCTGCCGTTGGACACGGTGTCGACGTCGATGACGATCAACGCGACGGCGGCGACGCTGCTGGCGATGTACCTGGTGGTGGCCGAAGAGCGCGGCGTGCCGTGGACCCAGGTGAGCGGGACGATTCAGAACGACATCCTCAAGGAGTACATCGCGCGGGGGACGTACATCTATCCGCCCGGGCCGAGCCTCGCGCTGATCACCGAGATGTTTGCGTTTTGCGCCGAGCAGGTGCCGCAGTGGAATCCGATTTCCATCTCGGGATACCACATCCGCGAGGCCGGGGCGACGGCGGTGCAGGAATTGGCGTTCACGTTTGCGAACACGGTGGAGTACGTGTCGCGGGCGGTGAAAGCCGGATTGCCCGTCGATTCGTTCGCGCCGCGGTTGTCGTTCTTTTTCGCGGCGCACAGCGATCTGTTCGAGGAAGCGGCGAAGTTCCGCGCGGCGCGGCGCATGTACGCGCGCATCATGCGCCAGCGGTTCGGGGCGTCGGAGGCGAGCGCGCGGCTCCGGTTCCACACCCAGACCGGCGGCGTGACGCTCACGGCGCAGCAGCCGCTCAACAACGTGGTGCGCGTTGCCGTGCAGGCGCTGGCAGCCGTGTTAGGCGGGACGCAGTCGCTGCACACGAACGGATACGATGAGGCCCTCGCACTGCCCACCGCCCAGGCGGCGACGCTGGCGCTGCGGACGCAGCAGATCGTGGCGTACGAATCCGGCGCGACGGCGACGGTGGACCCGCTGGCCGGGAGCTACTACGTCGAGCGCCTAACTGACGAATTGGAGTCGCGGGCGGACGCCCTCTTGCGCAGCGTCGACGAAATGGGCGGCGCCGAACAGGCCATTGCACGCGGGTTCTTCCAGGACGAGATCGCCAAGAGCGCGTACGCGCTGCAGCTGCGGATCGAGCGCGGAGAATCCGTGATCGTGGGCGTGAACAAGTTCACCGATGATCAGGAGCCTCCAGTGGTCCCGTCGCCCGACTACTCGGCGCTCGAGCGCGAGCAGGTGGCCCGCGTGCGCGCAGCGCGGGCGGCGCGGAACGACGCCGCCGCGCAGCAGGCGTTAGGCGAGCTCAGGAACGCCGCCGAGTATGCCGACGGCGCCTTTCAGGCGGCCGTGGTGCCGCACATCGTCGCGGCAGTGCGCGCGCGCGCCACCCTCGGCGAGATCTCGGATACCCTCGCGTCGGCATGGGGAACGTATCAGCCCGCGTGACGCACGCCTAACGTGGAAAGCCGGCATCTACGCTCATGAAGACGCGGACACGGCACCGACACAAGGGACACGACAGGACAATAACCAGAGTCTTTTTTGTTGTTGCTCTGTCCGTCGTGTCCGTGCCTTGTCCGCGTCTTCATGAGCGTAGATGCTTCCGTGGTCTCCTGGTGCGCGCGAAACGAGTCCAGACGTCGCCCTCGTTCGAGTTTGCCCTCAGCCGGATTCCGGGATGAGATGCACCGATCGACCGGTGCGGCACCGGCCGCCCAGTAGAAGCCTCGCCATTTCGCGCGAATCTCTGCCCGGTTCGGTGCCGCCAGCAGGCCGCGATGGCAACCACCCATCAGCACAGCCGAAGGGCCCAGCAGCTCAGCGTCCGATTTGACCCCCGGCGCGGGTTGCACATTTCCATTAAAAACACTTACTGTAGAGATGAGATTTTCCTGCTAAATCGCAGTGATGAACCGGACGCCCGCGCCTCGCTGGCGTCTCCTCTGAATCGACGTTCAACCTCGACGATATCCGCAGTTCGCACGGCGTGGCGGCCGCTCCGGTCCGGCCGCCTGGCCGTCAATGCTTCCTCGAAGGAGCACGCGTGGAGCAGTCCGTCAGCAGCAGCCCTTTCACGACCTTGGAGTCTTCACTCCGCGGACGGTACGCCGTTCGACGTGAGCTGGGTCGCGGCGGCATGGCGACGGTCTACCTCGCCCACGATACCGAGCGCGATCAGCTCGTAGCGGTGAAGGTGCTCCTGCCGGAACTGGCCGTGAATCTCGGCATCGATCGGTTCCTTCGTGAGATCGAAGTCGGCACCCTGCTCCAGCACCCGCACATCGTCGGCGTACTCGACTCCGGCCAGCTCGAGGGCACGCTGTACTACACGATGCCCTTCGTGGACGGGTTATCGCTGCGCGAGCGGCTGCAACGCGAGAAGCAGCTCCCGATTTCGGATGCGATCACGATCGCGCGTCAAGTGGCCGATGCGCTGGACTACGCGCACTCGAAAGGCGTGATCCATCGCGACATCAAGCCCGAGAACATCCTGCTGAGCCCCGACCACGGCGCCATGGTCGCGGATTTCGGCGTCGCGCGCGCGGTGTCCGTGGCTGGCGGAGACACGATCACGCGCACCGGAATGACGGTCGGTACGCCAACCTACATGGCGCCAGAGCAGGCGATGGGAAGCCGCGACGTCACCCCGGAGGCCGACATTTACAGCCTGGGGTGCGTCATGTACGAGATGCTCGCCGGGCAGCCGCCGTTCACCGGGCCCACGGCGATGGCGATCTTTGCGCGCCACTCGCTCGACAATATTCCGAGCCTCCGAATCGTCCGCGGCACGGTGCCCGACGCGGTGGAAGACGCGATCATCCAAGCGCTGGCGAAGGTCCCGGCGGACCGGTTCCGTTCGGGTCGCGACTTCGCCACGGCGCTCACCGACGACGAGGGCGCGGCGCGCCGCCGGCGCGCAGCGGCGGCAGCGGTAGCGGCTCCGCAGTTCGCGACGCCGGCGGCGCCGGCGGCGCCGCCGCGCCGCAGGCGATGGATGCTGGGCGCGTTGGCGAGCATGATCGTGCTCATCGTGGCGGGATGGTTCGCCTGGCCGCACATCCGCGCCGCCGCCGTACCGGCAGGGCTCTCGGGGGACTACGCGAAGCAGAACATCGCGGTGATGTACTTCGACGATCGGAGCCGCGGCGGATCGCTGCGCTACCTCGCCGACGGCCTAACGGAAGCGCTCATTGACGAGTTGAGCGCCGTCCCGCAGCTCAAGGTCACGTCGCGCAACGGATCGGCGGCGTTCAAGGGCAAGGATGCGATTCCGACCGACAGCATCGCGCGCGCGCTCAAAGTAGGCACGGTGGTGAACGGCACGGTCGAGCTTGCAGAGCCGGGGCGAGTGCGCGTCACCGTGCGGCTCGTCGATGCGCTCAGCGGCACGCAAATCGACAAGACGGTCATCGAGCACCCCATGGGCAGCTCGCTCGACCTGCAAGATTCGGTGGCGCACACGGTGTCGCTGTTTCTCCGCAAACGTCTGGGGCAGGAAGTGCAGGAATTGGTCTCCCGCGTAGGCACACGCAACGAGGCGGCGTGGGACGCGCTGGAGCATGCGCGGCAAACGGAATCCGAGGTGGATGCGCTGGTACGTGCGCACGACGTGCCGGCGGCCGTGGCCAAGCTCTCGGCGGCGGACACGGCCCTGGCGGCAGTCGAGTCCATCGACAAGAGCTGGCCCACGCCGAGCGTCGACCGGGCGTGGCTCGGCTTCAAGGCGGCGCGGCTGGTGGGCCCGTCCGACTCGAATTTCACCAGATGGATCGACGCCGGACTCGCCGATGCCGCGCGGGCGCTTTCGCGAGCGCCTAACAACATCGACGCGACCGAGGCGCGCGGCACGCTGCACTACCTGCAATGGCTGTACAACCTTGCGCCTAACCCGGCGGCAGCCGACGCGTTGATGGCGTCGGCCGAGCGGGATCTGCGCACCGTGACGCAGGCCAACGACCAGCGGGCCTCGGCGTGGAACACGCTGAGCCATCTGCTCATCAACAAGGGACAGCTCGCCGAAGCCAAGCTCGCGGCCGAGAACGCGTACAAGGCTGATCCGTATCTCACCGATGTCGACAAGACCATCCTGCGGCTCTTCCTCGCGTCGCTCGACCTCGGCATCCGACCGGAGGCCGAGCGCTGGTGCACGGAAGGCCGGACGCGATTCCCGCAGAGCTATCGCTTCACCGAATGCAAACTCTGGCTCTATGCGCTGCCCGCGCCCACGCCGCCCAACATGGCCGAGGTCTGGAAGACCTACGACGAGTACGTGGCGGCGAGTCCGGCGAACGTGCAGGAGTTCGACAAGTTGAAGGGGAAAATGATGGTCGCGCTGGCGCTCGTTCGCGCCGGACAGATGGACAGTGCTGCCTCGCTGGCCAAGGCATCGGAGGGCGACCCGCAGATCGATCCCACCGGCGAGCTGACGAACTACGCATCGATCGTGTTTGCGCAGAGCGGTCACAAGGATGCCGCGATCGCGCTCGTCGCCCGGTTCCTGGCGGCGAACCCGCAGCAGCGTGCGTTTGCCGCCAAGGATGAATCGTGGTGGCTCAAGGACCTTCGTTCGGATCCGCGCTACCAGGCCCTGCTCAAGGGAGCCAACTGATCGTCCTGCGCGGCCCCGTCCGATACAGCCTAACGGAATAGTTTTTTTCACCAGGACGTGCGTTGCACCAGCACGTTATTCCCGCAGTTCCGGAGACTTTTTACTCATGCGCTACCTCACTACGGTTGGGTTCGTCGCTGCATCGGTGTTGGCCCTCACGGCCTGCGGCGACACGGCCCGGCCTTCCGCGACCGCCGCACCACGGGCCGACGTCACGGGCCCGCTGGCCGTCAGCTGCAACTTCACGACGCTCAAGCAGAACGCCCGCTCGTATGCCGCATCGAACAAGGATGCGCTGTTCACCATCATCGGCGACCTGCAGTCGTTGTCGAAGAACGGTCCGAACGCGGCGGCCACGGACAGGGCGTTCGACGGACTGTCGCGTCTCGCGGCCATGCGCGGCACGAGCGCACAGGCGAGCGGCGCGACGGGCGCCGTGTTCAACGCGCTGACGACCGGGTTCCTGGGTTGCATGGAGAGCTACATCACGGCGACGATACCGGGCGACTTCACGGTGGCCGGCGCCCTGGGACCGGGCTGGCTGTACGAGGTGCGCGGCAAGGACGCGTCGGATGGTTCGTTAGGCGCGTACGAGCGCGGCACGACGCCCGACTGGGCCGCCGAGGCGCCGGCAGGCTGGGGCGCGTCGATCAGCGCCGCCTCGCAGGCGAAGCGGTTCCTCGTTTACGGGTCGCAGATCACGGACTTCCTGACCAACGATCCGGAGGTCGGCAGCTCGTTCGAGCTGCGCACGATCCCCACCATTGCGTCGGGCGTGCTCGCGTTCTCGTCGCCGCTCACCATCGGAGTGTGCAACATCGACGTCACGCCGACGCTGCGCGTACAGCACGTCGACGCGATTCTGCCGCTCCAGCCGCTCACCTGCAGCGCGCCGCCGGCGTTTGCCGCCGCCGCCACGCGGAGCACGCGGTTTCTGGCTGCGCTCGCCCGGCAGGCCGCGAACCTGGTTACGCCTAACACCGCCGAAGCCGCGTTCAAGCTCGGCGCAATCGGCGGAGGCGCCAGCGAGCTCAGTCCCAGTGTGGTGATCGACATGCAGCGGGTGACGCTGTCGTTCGTGAAGGGAATTGCCAATGGCACCAACAGCGCGCCGCTGGCCGATTCGAATGGCAACCCGATACAGGCCGCGGTCACGACGCTCAACGGCACGCCGCTGCCCAACGTCGTGGTGACGCTGAGCATCGTCGGCAATAGCAGCTCGATCGCGTTCTTCACCGACGGCACGAACGCACCGAGCGCGACGGTTACGCGGACCACCGGCGCCGATGGGATTGCCACCTTCACCGGCGTCTCGTTGACGAAAGCCGGCGGATATCAGCTCAGCATAGCGGGAAGCTTCGATGGTGTAGCGGGCGCGCCCGTTGCATCGAACTCCTTCAACATCCAGAACAAGTAGACGAGCCTCACCGGTCGGGAGGGAGATCGCGTGTGCGATTTCCCTCTCGACGCTCTGCTACCCATCACTCCGCGCGGAACGCCCTCGCTGGATCGATGCGGCTTGCGCGTCGCGCGGGCAGGAAGGCCGCGAGTGCGCCGATCGCCAAGAGCAGCGCCGGCGCGATCAGGAACGCCGCCGGATCGAACGCCGCCACCCCGAACAACAGCGACTGGAGTGCGCGGGCCGCTGCCGCCGCCACGAGGAGGCCGATCGCGGCGCCGATCCCTACCAGCATCACGCCGTCGCGCATGAGCAGCCGCACGACGCTGTCGGGCCGCGCGCCGATCGCCAGCCGGATGGCGACCTCGCGCGAGCGCCGCGCGACCGCGTAGCGCACCACGCCGTAGACGCCGATCATCGCCAGGACGAGCGCCAGCGCGGCGAAGAGGGCGAACGCCACCGCGCCTAACCGGGCCGGCAGCAGCTGCGTCCCGAGCAGCTGCGCCATCGTTTTCGCCTGATAGATGATGAAGGACGGATCGAGCGCCCGCAGCACGGCGAGTACGCGCGTCGTCGCGACGGCCGCGTCGCCGCGCGAGCGCACGACGACGTTCAGGAACGGCGTCACGTCCTGCGTGTACGCGGCGATGATGAGCGGCCTCGGCGCTTCGCCTAACGAACGGACCTTGGTCGTCTTGACGATGCCGATGATGTGATACTCGAGAGAGTCGCTGCGGAAGGTCCGGCCGATCGCGTCGCCGCCGGGCCAGAATTTGTCCGCCATCGCCTGATTCACCAGCGCCACCCGCTCGCGCGCCGGCGTGTCCGACGAATTGAACACCCGCCCGCGCACCAGCGTCAGGCCGGCGGCGTCGAAGAAGCCGGAATCGGCGCTCGTGTAGTCGATGTCGAACGCCGTGTGGCCGGGCGGCGGCTGGACGCCGTCGACGCGGATGCGCTCGGAGTTGTTGCCTAACGAATTGAGCAGCATGTCGCTGATCACGCCGGCGCCGCTCACGTCGTCCAGCGCCCGTACCCGCCGCTCGATCTCCGCCACGGCCTGGGCCCGGCGCGCGGCAGGATATTGCTCGCTGGGCAGCGCCATCCAGACCAGACCGCCCGGCGCCGCGCCGAACCCGGCGTCCACCTTCGATTGCGCGGCGAAGCTGCGGAGAAACAGCGCCGCGGTGATGAGCAGCACCAGGGAGCCGGCCGTCTGCGCCACCACGAGTCCGCTCCGCATCGTGAACCGGCGGCCGCCGTTGCCGCCCGTGTTCTCGCTCTTGAGCGTCTCCACCACGTCGGGCCGCGTGGCTTGCAGCGCCGGCAACAACCCGAACAGCACCCCCGCCGCGACCGTCGTCGCGATCACGAACGCCAGCACGCGGCCGTCGATGCCGACGTCGAGGTTGATCGGCAGCGGAATGGGCAGGTTGGCCGTGAGGAGCACGTGCAGCGCGAGGCGCGAGAGCACAATGCCTAACGCTCCGCCCACCGCCGCCACCGCCAGCGACTCGACCAGCAGCTGCTGCATCAGCGCGCGCCGCGTCGCGCCGATGGCCAGCCGGATCGCGATCTCGCGTCGCCGGTCCCGCGCCTGCGCCAGCAGAAAACTCGCCAGGTTCGCGCACGCGATGATCAGCACCAGACCCACGACGACCATCAGCGCCGCCGCCGCGGGCACCACGATGTCGTCGACGATCGGATTCACCGCGATGTGCGAGAGCGGAATGACGCGCACGCCCATGCCCGACGGCCACGAATTCGGGTACTCGCGCTGCATGTCCCGCACGTAGCGCTCGATCACCGCATTGGCCGCGGCGAACGACTGCCCATCGGCCAGCCGCACCTTCACAAAGAACGAATGATTGCCGCGCTCGGCGAGCTGGTCGTCGGGCGAGGGTTCGAGCTGATTGATCATCTGGATGGGGACGTACACCTTGGGCAGCAGGCCGGGGAGCAACCCCTCGACGGCCTTCGGTGCGACGCCGACGATCGTGTACGCGCGGCCGCCTAACCGCATCTCCCGCCCAACGACGTCGCGATGCCCGCCGAAGTCGCTCATCCAGTACGTGTAGCCGAGCACCAGGACCGGGTGCGCGCCGCGCGCGATGTCGTCCTGCGGTCCGAGGAGCCGCCCAACCGCGGGCTCGAGACCGATCAGCGGGAAGTAGTCGCCGTTGACGAGCTCCCCGGTGAGCGATTCGACGTGGTCGCCGGCGTCCCGCGGGAACATGCTGAACTGCTCGATCGCCAGCTGGCTGAAGACGCCGGCTCCTGCCTCGCGCAAGTCGCGCAGGTCCGGATACGAAAGCGGTCCCGAGATCTGTCCGTGATCGGTGAGATCCAGCTCCGCTACCCGTTCCGAATGGACGGTCGGCGTTTTTCGGAGGATCACCGCGTCGATCAAGCTGAACGCGGCGGTGTTGACGCCGATGCCCAGGCCGAGCGAAACGACTGCGATCATGGTGAAACCGATCCGCGTGCGAAGCCGGCGGAAGGCATACTGCAGGTCGCGAACGAGTCCGCTCATCGGAGTCTCCGGCGCCAGGTGGGGGGCGCGACGCGCGCCAGTACGACCACTCCTACGGAACGGGAAGGGGAGTGTTTCGCGGCCGGCGGTATTTCTATGGGGCGGTCGTCCTCTTATTGCTGGTGTTACTATGCTCCGCGTGCCAACGGTGCTCACGAAGGCGTGTGTGTCTCCGCGGAAGTAATCCGTTGCCTGCGGGTTACGGGCGTTTTGGCGGGGAGTCTGTCTGACGTATGGAGAGCGTCGAAGCCCAACCCGCCTTACTGGTGACCCGGCCCACGCGCTGGATGGCAATCCTCGTCGGTACTGTGGCGGCATTGCCGTATCTGCGCACGCTCGCCTATCGGTTCGTGTACGACGACGGCTCGATCATCGTCGCGAATACGGCGTTGCACACGCCCGCGGGATTGATCAAGGCATGGGCGCTGCCGTACTGGCCGCCGGCGGTATCCGGACCGGCGGGCCTGTATCGGCCGGTGGCGCAATTCATCTACGCGGCGCTCTGGAACGTCGGTGGCGGACGGCCGCTCGCGTTCCATGTGTGGGCCGTTGGCGTGCACATCGCCGCGGCGCTGGCGGTGTTCGCGCTGCTGGCGTTCGCGCTGGCGCCGCGGGTGGCGCTCTGCGGCGCGCTGCTGTTCGCGGTGCACCCGGTGCACGTCGAAGCGGTGGCGAGCATCGTCGGCTCGGCCGACGCGCTGGCAACGCTGCTGGCGGTCGGGTTCGTCCTCATTCTGTTAGGCGCACGAGATCGCGGCGCGCCCGACGAGCCGGTGGACTGGCGGATGGCGGTGCTGCTCGGCGCCCTCTATGCGCTGGCCATCGGAGCGAAAGAAAGCGCGGCCGCGACACCTGCGTTAGGACTCGTCGCGCTGTGGGCGTGGCGCCCGGCCGCGGACGGCGCGTCCCGTCGCATGGCGGACGCGCTGCGTCGCGGCTGGCGCGTGTGGCTGGCCTGCGCGGCGGCGCTCGCCGTGATGACGATTGCGCGCGGCGCGGTGCTGGGCGAATGGTCGCCGCCGGCCGGCATGATCGCCGACGGCATCGCCGGCGTGTCCACCGCGGCGCGATTCTGGACGATGACATCGGCGTGGCCCACCGTCGCCGCGCTGCTGTTCTGGCCGGCGCATCTCATGATGCACTACGGCCCGTCGGCCATCCCGACGCAGCATGCGCCGACGCTGCGCGCCGGCGCGTCGTTAGTCCTGGTGATTCTGTGCGGTGTCGCCGCCGGCGTGCGACGAACCGACCGGCGGCCCGCGGCGGCGCTGGCGTTCATTCTGTTAGGCTACTTGCCGGCATCGAACCTGCTCCTGCCCACCGGCCAGCTGCTTGCCGAGCGCACGCTGTACCTGCCGTCGGTCGGCGCCGTGATGCTGCTTGCCTGGATGCTCGGCGCCCTCACCGACCAACTGGCGCGGCGCGGCATCCGCCGCGCGCCGAGGCTGGCGGCGGCCGCCGTCGCACTTGTCACGATCGCCGGCCTCGTTCGCACGACCGGCGACGCGGGCGTGTGGCGCAGCGAAGACGCGTTGTTCACCTCGGGCATCGCCGCCGACCCGCGCGCCTTCCATCCGCGAATCCAACTCGCGCGCTGGTATGGGCGCCACGGGCAGGAAGCGCTGGCGCTGGCGGAGATGGATACCGCCGTCCGGCTCGCGCCTAACAAGGAAGACCTGGCCTTCGAGTATGCCACCCATCTGCTCGCGGACCATCGCGCCGCAACGGCACTACCGGTGCTCGCGCAGGCGAGCGCGGCCAACGACACGTCGACCCGGCTTCGCCTCACGTATCTCACGACGCTGCTCACGGTGCGAGGGCCGCGCGCGGTCGTGGACGAAGTCACCGCGCACAATGGCGTCGCGGAAGCTGGGGGCGGCCCGCTGCGGTTCGTCGTGCTCGGCAATGCCTACGAAAAGTTAGGCCTCGCCGACTCGGCTGTCGCCGCGTACGGCGCCGGCGTGGAGCAAGCGCCGAGGAACGCGTCGATACGCATGGTGTTCGCGCGCGCCCTGGACGCCGCCGGTCTAACCGATGCAGCGCGAGCGCAGCGTGACACGGCCGCGCGCCTGGGGCACGACGGCGGCTGACCAGCCGCGGGCCTGGACACCGTGGCTCGACCTGCCGTCGGCCTGAGGCAGATCGAGCCGCACCGATGGGCCGCGTGTAGCCGCGCACGGAGCTTGCGACGCTGATGTCCCGCACGCTGTGCTGCAATCCACGCGACAACAAGGCGGTGTCCCATGCTGAAGGTGTCCGACATCATGACCAGAACGGTGCTCACGGTGGAGCCCGAGACCACGCTCCGCGACGCGGCCGAGCTCTTTTCGGCGAAGCACATTGGCGGCGCGCCGGTGTGCCGGGGGAACAAGGTGGTCGGCGTCATCTCGTTGGGCGACATCATCGATTTCACCACCAGCGCGCCCGACGAGGTCGTTGCGGATGCCGGCACGTCGCCGACCGACGGCGGCGACGCCTCGGAACGCGAGGATCGCGCCGCGGCGTCGTTCTACATGGATCTGGCCGACGACGATGCCGACGTCGACGATCGGATGCGCGACCCGGAGTTCGTCGAGCGGCGCTTGTACGACGAGCACGTGGTCGAGGAAGCGATGTCGCGCAACCCGATCGGCGTTGCGCCTAACGACAGCGTGGTCACGGCCGCGGATGTGATGCGGCGCCGCGGCGTCCATCGCGTCCTCGTTCTCGACGGCGGAAAGCTGGAAGGCATCGTCAGCACGATGGATCTCGCCCGCGCGCTGGCGGATCGGGCGATCGGGTGACGCACGTGAAACACGCGACCGCCGCCACTCGTAGTCCGGGTGTCTTCACACACCCGAGACTCTTCCATGGGCCTGCCCTCGTCGCTCAGGCACTCCTGGCGCTCGCTTCGCCGCGCGCCCGGATTCAGCGCGTCCGTCATCCTCACGCTCGCCATCGGCATCGGAGCGGCGACCGCCATCTTCGCGGTCGTCGACGCCGTGCTCTTGCGGCCGCTTCCGTATGGCGATCCCGGACAGCTGGTCGGCGCCTGGTTTCACATCCCGTCCGTTGGACTCAATCAGGCGCAGCAGACGAAGGGCACCTTTTTCACGTTCCAGCGCTACGCCCACACGATTTCGGGCATCGCTGCCTACCAGTCGAACTCGGTCGATCTCGTCGATCCGCAGGGGAGCGCTGAGCCCGCGCACCTCGACGACGCGCAGGCGACCGCGAACCTGGCGCAGGTGCTCGAGGTGCCGCCCAAGCTCGGACGCTGGTTCTCAGCCGAGGAGGATCTGCCTAACGGAGCCCGCGTTGCCGTGCTGAGCGATGGGCTCTGGCGGTCGCGCTACGGCGCCGACCCCAAGGTGATCGGGAAGACCGTCCTGATGTTTGGCCGCAGCACCGAAATCATCGGCGTCATGCCCGCGTCGTTCCGGTTCCCCGACAACACGACGAAGCTCTGGGTGCCGCTGCGCCTCGATCCGACCGATCCCCAGAGCGGCGGCTTCAACTACAACGCGGTCGCGCGGCTCAAGCCCGGCGTCACCATCGAGCAGGCCGAGCGCGACTTCAAGGCCGTGCTGCCGCGGTTCGCCGACGTCACCCCGATGATGGTGCAGGGTGTCACGACGCAGATGGTGCTGAACCAGGCCAAGCCCGTGCCGTTTCTCACGCCGCTGCGGCAGGATGTGGTCGGCGATGTCTCTCGCACACTCTGGATGATCGCGGCCACGGCCCTGCTGGTGCTGCTCGTGACGTGTACCAACGTCGCCAACCTGATGCTCGTCCGCGCCGACGCCCGGCATCGCGAATTTGCGGTGCGAGCCGCGTTAGGCGCCGGCCGCCGCCGCGTGGTCGGACAGTTCTTTGCCGAAGCCATCGTGCTGGCATCGGTGGCCGCCGTGTTGGGGTTAGGCGGCGCATGGGCCGGCGTCCGGGTGCTCGTCGCCGGCGGACCGACCGGGATCCCGCGCCTGAGCGAGATCCACGTCGGATGGCAGGTGGTCGCCTTCACGGTCGTCACGACGGTGCTCGTCGCGTTCGCCTGCAGCCTCGTGCCCGCCGTGCGATTCCTCCGCGGCCCCGTCTACTCCGGACTGCGCGAAGGCGATCGCGGCGGCACCACCGGCCGCGCGCGCCAGCGGGCCCGCAGCCTGCTCGTCGGTGCGCAGATCGCGTTCGCCCTCGTCGTGCTCGCGACCTCGGGACTCCTGCTCAGGAGCTTCGAGCGCCTCACCACGGTGCGTCCGGGCTTCGACGCCGGCGGCCTCGCCACGCTCTGGATCACCGCGCCGCACCAACGCTATCCCAACGACACCGCCATCGTCCAGTTCTATTCCCAGGTCGCACAGCGGGCCGCCGAGATCCCGGGCGTGACATCCGTTGGCCTAACGGCACATCTCCCGCTCGCCGGCAACGGCATGAACTGGGATCCGACCTACGCCGAAGGCAATGTCGCCGATCGAACGAAGATTCCCCCGCTCGCGATCTACAGCATGGTCGACAGCGGCTATTTCTCGACGATGCACATGCCGATCCTCGCCGGACACGGCTTCGGTGACATCCGGCGCCAGAGCCCCGGCGAAGTGGTCATCAGCCGCACGGCGGCGCGCGTGTACTTCCACGACTCGACCGGCGCGAACGCGCTCGACAAGACCGTCCGCGAGCTGCCGACGAGCGTACCGCTGCGGGTGATCGGCGTGGTGGGCGATGTTCGCGATACGTCGTTGGCCGCACCGCCGGCACCCGAGATCTACCAATCCGAGTCGGTCGGGAGCGACACCACGTTCGGCGGCGTGCAACAGACGATGGCGCTCGTGGTCCGCACGCACGAAAACGTGGTGACAACGACTCGGGCCATGGAAGCGGTGGTCCACGACATCGATCCCACGCTGCCAACGTTCGACGTCGCGACGATGCGCCAACTGATGGACAAATCGATGGCGCGCCTCACGTTCACGATGATCATCCTCGGCGTGGCGGCGGCGGTGACGCTGATCCTGGGCGTGATCGGCCTGTACGGCGTGATCGCCTATATCGTGACGCTCCGGCGCCGCGAGCTCGGCGTCCGCATTGCGTTAGGCGCGCAACCGGCATCGGTGGCAGCGATGGTGACGAGGCAGGGACTGGCGCTCGGTGTCGGCGGCGTGGCGGTGGGACTCGTGCTCGTCGCCATCGTCGCGCGGTTCCTCAGGTCGTTCCTCTTCGAGATCGGTCCGACCGACCCGGTGACGCTGGGCGGCGCGACGGCGGTGCTCGTGTTCTTTGCGCTCG
>Ga0207695_10002886_pt1 | contig 24909 bp, 22 predicted proteins | sample KBSC54metaG_FD_184354 | JGI IMG/M metagenome (GOLD analysis project Ga0207695, IMG submission 184354) | Corn rhizosphere microbial communities from Kellogg Biological Station, Michigan, USA - KBS C5-4 metaG (SPAdes) (version 2) | ecosystem: Host-associated > Plants > Roots > Rhizosphere > Soil...
CCGCCTCATCAAAGCGGTGGGTCTCGGCCACGGGCTTGGTGCCGGTGTTGAGCTGCTCGCGCTCCTGCTCGGCGGCGTCGATGACGTCGGCCATGGCGGTCCCCTACGGTTGTTTGACGCCACTTTACCGGGGCCGGCGCGCCCGGAGCAAGGCGATCAGCGGGCCAAGGCGCGCCAGCCGATGTCGGTGCGGTGGAAGCCCTGCGGCCAGTCGATCAAGGCCACCGCGCCATAGGCCCGCTCGCGGGCTTCGGCGAGGTCGGCGCCCAGGGCGCAGACGTTGAGCGCGCGGCCGGCCCCGGCCAGCACCGCGCCCTTGGGACCGGACGAGGCCCCCGCCACGAAGACCACGACCCCTTCGCCGAAGTCCTGATCGAGACCGCGGATCTCACTGCCGGCCTTGGCCGGGCCCGGGTAGCCTTCGGTGGCCAGCACCACGCAGACCGCGTCCTCGTCGCGCCAGACCGGCGGCGGCATCTCGTGCAGACGGCCGGTGGCGCAGGCCATCAGATACGGGACGAGGTCGCTTTCCAGGCGCAGCATCAGGACCTGGCATTCCGGGTCGCCGAAGCGGGCGTTGAACTCCACGAGCTTGGGTCCGTGGCGGGTGGCCATCAGCTCCACGAACAGCACGCCGCGGTAGGGCGCGCCTTCCTGGGCGATGCCCTTGAATGCCGGTTCGACGAGACGGGTGCGGGCCTGTTCCACCACGTCCAGGGTGAAGACCGGGGCGGGCGAATAGGTCCCCATGCCGCCGGTGTTGGGCCCCTCGTCGCCGTCGAAGGCGCGCTTGTGGTCCTGCGCCCAGCCGAACAGCATCGAGGTCCTGCCGTCGCACAGCGCGAACAGCGAGCCGATCTCGCCCTCCAGGAATTCCTCGATCACCACCGTGGCCCCCGCGGCGCCGAAGCTGCCGCCAAAGGCGTCGTCGATGGCCGCTTCCGCCGCCGCGCGGTCCTGGGCGATCACCACCCCCTTGCCGGCGGCGAGGCCATCGGCCTTGACCACATAGGGCGGCTGGAAATGGGCGAGCGCCGCCTTGGCCGCCGGGGCGTCCTCGCAGATGCGGTAGCCGGCGGTGGGCAGGTGGTGGCGGTCGCAGAAGGCCTTGGTGAAGGCCTTGGAGGACTCCAGCCGCCCGGCCGCGGCGCTGGGGCCGAAGCAGGGGATTTTCGCGGCCTCCAGGGCGTCCGCCAGGCCGGCCTCGATGGCCACCTCCGGGCCGATCACCACCAGGTCGGCGGCGATCTCCTGGGCCAGCATCACCAGGCGGGCGACCTCGGTGGCCTTGATGTCGCGAACCTCGGCCAGGGCGGCCATGCCAGGGTTGCCCGGGGCGCAGACCAACCGTCCCAGACGGGGCGACTGCTTGATCTTCCACGCCAGCGCGTGCTCGCGCCCGCCGGAGCCGACCAGGAGGATGTTCATGGGCTGGGCTTTCGCGCGCGGCGCGGCGGCGGTCAAGGCGCTAGGCGGGCGAGCCGGTAGTGGCCCCGACGCAGCTCGCGATCTCGTCCAAGAGGTCGCTCCAGGCGGCGTCGAAGCGGTCGGTCCACTCGTGCCCCAGGGCTTCGCGGACCGTGTCCCGGATCACCGCGAAGAAGGTCACGAAGACCTCGCGGGGCACGTCATAGCCTTCGTGGGTGACCAGCTCCGCGCCGATCATGTGGTCGGCGTAGCGGCGCTCGCCGACGAAATCGAGGATGGCGTCGAAGGTGCGCGACAACATTTCGCCCTTCACCGCATCGTCGGTGTCGCGCCAGAAGTGGGGCAGCATCTGGGGATGCCGGGCGAAGAGGCGCGCGTAGACCTGCGGCGTCGGATCGCCCACCCGCTCGGCCAGCCGCTCCAGGCTGGCTTCGATCTCGGCGGCGCGCGAAAAGGCAGGCGCTGGCGGCACGCGCGGCTCCTCCGCAGGCGGTGCGGCCCGGCGCCCGCGCCGGCAGTCTCGGCGCGCGAACCGACGGTGGCAAGCGCGTGGGCGGCAGGCGCCGGTCAGCCGTCGAGGTCGAGGGAATAGCCCGCCGCTCGCACGGTGCGGATCGGGTCGTCGGCGTCCGAGACCCCCAGCGCCTTGCGCAGCCGGCCGATGTGCACGTCCACGGTGCGGGCTTCGACGTAGACGTCCGACCCCCAGACGGCGTCCAGCAGCTGCTCGCGGGAGAACACCCGCCCCGGATGCTGCATCAGGTAGTCCAGCAGGCGGAACTCGGTGGGGCCGAGGTGGATCTCCTGGCCGGCCCGCTTCACCCGATGGGCCACCCGGTCGATCAGGAGGTCGCCGCGGCGCACCCGGTCTTCCGTCAGCCCGGGCCGAAGGCGGCGCAGCACGGCGCGGATGCGGGCCGTGAGCTCGGTCATCGAGAACGGCTTGACCACATAGTCGTCGGCGCCGGTGTCGAGGCCGCGCACCCGGTCGGTCTCCTCGCCGCGGGCGGTGAGAATGATGATCGGAACGTTGCGGGTCTCGTTGCGCTGCCGCAGCCGGCGGCAGACTTCGATGCCGGAGACCTTGGGCAGCATCCAGTCGAGCACGACCAGGTCGGGCAGGCGCTCGCCCACCAAGAGCAGCGCCTCCTCGCCGTCGCCGGCCAGGCCCACGTCGTAGCCTTCCTTCTGCAGGTTGTACTGAAGGAGCGTCGCCAGGGACTCCTCGTCCTCGACCACCAGGACGTGCGGCGTCATCTGCATGGCCGGGTCAGACGCTCAGCTCGTCGGTCTTCGGGCGGCCGCCGGACATCTCCGCGCCGGTGATCTCGTAGTGCACGATCTCGGCGATGTTGGTGGCGTGGTCGCCGATCCGCTCGAGGTTCTTGGCCACGAACAGCATGTGGGCGCAGGCGGTGATCGTCCGCGGATCGCCCATCATGTAAGTGAGCAGTTCGCGGAACAACGAGTTGTAGTGCGCGTCGACCTCGTCGTCCTGGCTCCAGACGGCCAGCGCGCGCTCCAGGTCCGAGCGGCTGTAGGCGTCGAGCACGCTCGACAGCCGGCCCAGCACCAGCTTGCCCATCCGCTCGATCGCGCGCGTCAACGGCGTCAGGGGGTCGCTCTCGATGATCACCAGGGTGCGTTTGGCGATGTTCTTGGCGAGGTCACCGCAGCGCTCCAGGTTGTTGGCCACCTTCATGGCCGCCACCGCGCGGCGCAGGTCGTCGGCCACCGGTTGGCGAAGGGCGATCAGGCGGATGGTCTTGCGTTCGATGTCGCGCTCGGCCTCATCCAGCTTGTCGTCGCGCACCACCACGGCGGCGGCGAGCTCCTGGTTGCGCTTGACCACCCCGGTGAGCGCGTCGGCCACCTGGGCCTCGGTCAGGCCGCCCATGCGCACGCATTCGGCGGCGAGGCTGTTCAGCTCATCCTCGTAGGATTTGACGATGTGCTCGTTCATCCGCCTCGTTCCCGGGCGCCGAAGGCCCCTGCCGCCCTATGCTACAGACTCATGACGCTTTGACGACGCCCTGCGCGCCTGGCGCCAGGGGGAAATAGGCGGTGAAGGTGGAGCCCTCGCCCTCGGCCGAGGCCACCACGAGCCCGCCGCGATGGCGGTTCATGATGTGCTTGACGATGGCCAGGCCCAGGCCGGTTCCCGACCGCGCGCCGGTCTTCTGGCCATCGACCCGGTAGAAGCGCTCGGAAAGCCGCGGCAGGTTCTGACGTGCGATGCCCGGACCAAGGTCGGTGACCGTCAGGACGGCGTAGGTCTCCGGGGACGGATCGGGGGCCACCAGCGACAGCCGCGGCACGCCCTCCCGGATGGTCGAGGCCGCCAGGTCGGTGAGCCCGCTCTGCAGTTCGATCCGAACCGAGGCGCCGTCGGGGGAATATTTGATGGCGTTGTCCAGCAGGTTCTGCACCACCTGGACGATCTGGTCGCGCTCGCCGCGGACGGCCACCGGGCAGTCCCTGCAGGGCCGCCAGTCGAGCTTCACGCCCCGCTGGGCGCCCAGCGGGGCCGCCGCCTCGACGACCTCGCTCACCAGCGCGGCGAGGTCCACCACCCCGCGGGGCGGCACGTGCTCGTCGAGTTCGATACGGCTCAAGGAGGTGAGGTCGGCGATCAGCCGGGCCATGCGGTCGGCCTGGGCCTGCATGATGCCCAGGAACTTCTCGCGCGCCGCGGGGTCGTCGCGGGCATGGCCGCGCAGGGTCTCGATGAAGCCGGAGAGCGAGGCCAGCGGCGTGCGCAGCTCATGGCTGGCGTTGGCCAGGAAGTCCACGCGGGTCTTCTCCACGCGCCTGCCCTCGGTCTCGTCGTGGAAGGTGAGCAGGGCGAGCCGAGCGCCGCCTGGCCCAAGACCCAACGGCCGCGCCAGCACCCGCAGGCTGCGCGATTGTGCGCCGGTGGTCTCGTGGAACGCCTCGGCGTCGGCCGCGTCGAACAGGGCCCTGTCCACCGCCGCCAGCACCTGCGGGTCTCGGATGGCGGAAAGCAGCATGCCCTCCTCGCTTGTGATGCGCAGCAAGGCGCGCGCGGCGGCGTTGGCCAGAATGTAACGCCCTCCTGTGAGGTCCTCGCGCGCATGGCCGGTGACTACCAGGATCGGGTCTGGCAGGGCGTCGACCAAGGCGGCGTAGAGCTGGGGGGCCGCGATCGAGGCTGGAAAGGGATCTAGCAGCGACAGGGCGATTCTCCGTGGCCAGACCTTAGCATCCGCACTCGGGTGTCAGATCGGTGACGGTCGCGCGCTTTGACGGCGTAAGGGAACCGGACCTTTGCCGTTGCCGTTGATCGACGTCACGCAGGGGCGAGTTCGACGACGTCAGAGTCATGGCAGGCGCACCAGACGTAAGGCCGGAAGCCAGCGCAGGCGCCCTGGAGGAGGCCCTCGCTCAAAAGGACGCCCTGCTGCACGAAGTCGACCACCGGGTGAAGAACAACCTGCAGCTCATCGCCTCGCTGATCCTGCTGCAGAGCCGGCGGACCCGGGACGAGGGCGCCCGCGCCGCCCTGAAGACGGTGCTGGAGCGGGTGACCGCGGTGGCCACCGTCCACCGCCGGCTGTTCCAGCGCGATCCCTTGAGTTTCGAGATCGCCGACTTCGTGCGCGACCTCACCGCCGACCTGGCCGCGGCCGCCGGGCGTGACGACCTGGAGATCGCCCTGGAACTGGATCCGGTGGCCATCCCCGCCTCCTCCGCCGCCGCCTTCGCCCTGGTGTTCAACGAACTGCTCGGCAACGCCCTGAAACACGCCTTCCCCGACGGCCGCGCCGGACGGGTCACCGTCACCTTGGCCGACCAGGGCGACGCGTGCGTGCTCACTGTCGAAGACGACGGCGTGGGCTTGCGAGGCCAGGCCCAGGGCTTCGGCTCGACGATCCTGAAGCTACTCTGCCAGCAACTGCACGCCGACCTGCGGATGGCGGACTCGCAACCTGGCGTGCGCGCGGTCGTTACGGTGCCGATGGTCCCTGCCTCCGCCCCATCCGGAGCGACGCCATGACCGGCGCCGCCGACCCCCTCGCCGTGCTGATCGTCGAGGACGAGGTCCTGCTGGCCGAGGAACTCGCCTTCCTGGTGCGCGAGGCCGGCCTGCGCGAGGTCGGCCGCGCCGAGAGCTCGGCTGAGGCGGTGGCGCTGGCCTGCGAACTGACCCCGGACCTGGCGCTGGTGGACGTGCACCTGAAGGACGGGCCCACGGGGATCGAGACCGCCCGGGCGATCGTCCAGGACTGTGGCGCCGTGGCCCTGTTCATGACCGCCAACGTCCAGCGCCTGCCCGACGACTATGCCGGCGCCTGCGGGGTGATCGGCAAGCCGTACACCGAGCGCGCGGTGAGGCTGTCCCTCGGCTACCTGGCGGTCTGCCTGCGGGACGGCCGGGCTCCGGGGCCGCCGCCCCTGGGCCTGTCCCTCGCGCCCCGGTTCCGGGCGCTCTGGGGCGGCGATCTCGCCTGCACGGGCTGAGGCTTGGCCAGCCTCGTCGTCAACGCCGTCGGTACGGGGGCAGCGTTGTGCTCGATGACCAGCTTCGCTCCGCAGATCGTCAAGATCTGGCGCGACCGCGACGCCTCCGAGGTCTCGCTGACCATGTACCTGGTGACCGTCACGGGCTTTTGCCTGTGGACCGGCTACGGGTTCCTGATCGGCAGCTGGCCGGTGACCGTCTCCAACATCGTCTGCCTCCTGATGTCGGCCGCGGTGCTGGCGCTGAAGTGGCGGTTCAGCCGCCACCGCTGAGCGCGCTCTAGCCAGGCGGGCCGGGCGGCCTTAAGGCTGCGGCCACGTCGCGGCGGAATTTGAGTGGAAGCATGGACGACCGTTTGGCCGCGGCGCAGGCGGCCCTGACCGAGGGCCGCAGCGCCGATGCAATCCGCCTGATGATCGAGGTCATCGAGGCCGATGCCAACCAGCCGGCGCCGCTCTACCGGACCCTCCTGCTGCAGCTCTACCGCGCCAATCGCCTCGAAGACGGCGCCGTCTGGGGTGAGGCTGGACGGGCCCGCTATCCGCGCGACGTCGACCTGCTGAATATCCTGGGTGTCGTCTACCGCCGGCTCTTCCGTTACCCCGAGGCCCTGGCGGTCTTCGACCAGGCGCTCAAGCTTGCCCCGAACAACGTCGCCGTGTTGTCGAACCGGGGCAATGTTCTCCTGGACATGGACGATGGCGTCCGCGCCGAGGCGGCGTTCGCCCGCCTCTCCCGCGCCGATCCACGCAACGCCGAGTTCCTGCGCCAGCTCGGCCGCGCGCTGGTCAAACAGGGCAAGACCCAGGCCGGAGCCAGCCGCTTCCGGCAGGCGGTGGGGTTGCAGAAGACCCTGGTGGAGGGCTGGCTGGACCTGGCGGGTCTGGAGACCGACGCCGGCCGCACGCCGGAGGCCGAGGCGGTGCTGGCCCGCGGCCTGGCCGCGAACCCGGACCATCCGAAGCTCCTGGAGGCCCGCGCGCTCGTGCTTCGCGGCTCGCAGCAGCTGCGCGCCTGCGAAGCCTACCTCCTGGAACTCATGCCGCGCTTCGAGAACGCCGGCTGGCTGCACTACCAGATCGGGGCGACCATCGCCGACTACGACCGCGACCGGGCGAATGTGCATCTGCGCAAGGCCGTCGCCCTGGAGCCGGAAAAGCTCGACTACCTGATGGCCCTGATCGAGAGCCTGGAGCGCACCCGCAGCGGCGACGAGGGCGGCAACATCGAGGAGGCCTACGGGCTCGTGCAGCGGGCGATGACCTTCCGCACCAACAGTCCCGGCCACATGAAGATTCTCACCGAGGTGCTGATCCGCGTCTGCGCCTTCGACGACCTGGCCAAGGTGGGGGACTTCAAGTCGCGGGGGCGCAGCTGGGCCTCCACCAACCGCCACACCGCGCTCCTGAAGCAACTGGCCTTCGTGCGCAGCGACGAGGATCGGCGCGAGCTCGTCGAGCAGCACCGCATCTGGGGCCGGCTGGTGGAAGCCAAGGTCGCCGAAAAGCCGATCAAGCGGCCGCCGCCACGGCCCAAGGACGGCCGCGTCCGGTTGGGCCTGATGTCGTCGGACCTGCGGCGCCACCCGGTGGCCTTCTTCGCCTTGCCGCTGTTCGACCACCTCGATCGCGAGCGCTTCGACGTCTACTGCTATTCCTTCTACGAAGGGCAGGAAGACCCCCTGCAGGCCTATATCGCCAAGCAGGTGACCGCCTTCCGGTGGATCCCGGACACCCGTTCGCGGGACGTGGCGCAGGTGATCGCCGACGATCAGCTGGACATGCTGATGGAGCTGGGCGGCTCGACCCACATGAACAAGCTCGACGTGATGGCGTTCAAGCCGGCGCCGATCCAGGCGAGCTGGCTGGGCTATCCGCACTCGGCGGGGCTCTCCACCATCGACTACTTCGTCTGCGACCCCTATTCGCGGCCCAGCGACCCGGCGCTGATGGTCGAAAAGCCGCTGGTCATGCCGCACAGCTGGCTGGCCTTGGGCAAGGCGGTGTTCTCCGACGGCCACGTGCTGGTGGACGGCCTGCCGGAGGAGCGCAACGGGTTCCTCACCTTCGGCACCGCCAACAACCCCCACAAGTACAATCGCGGCGTGCTCACCGCCTGGGCCCGGGTGCTGGCCGCCGTGCCGGGCTCGAGGTTCGCCTTCGTGCGGCCCGAGGGCAGTTCGGCCACCTTCCGCAGGAACGTGCTCGGCGAGTTCGCCGCCCACGGCATCGGCGAGGAACGGATCGTCTTCAACACCATCCGCGCGGCCCACATGCCGTTCTACAACGAGATGGACATCAGCCTGGACCCCTTCCCGCTCACCGGCGGCACCACCACCACCGAATCCCTCTGGATGGGCGTGCCCGTGGTCAGCCTCAGGGGCGAGGCCTTCTTCGAGCGGCTCTCCTACTCGATCCTCTCCAACGCCGGCCTGGGCGACCTGGTGGCCAAGGACCTCGACGAATACCAAGAGATCGCGCTCAAACTCGCCGGCGACCGGGAGCGGCGCCGCGAGTTGCGCGCCGGCATGCGCGAGCGCCTGCGCGCCTCCCCCCTCGGCCAGACCGAGGCCTTCGCCCGCGACTTCTACGACATGATCGCCAGAGCCGTCGCCGAGGGGCCACCGGCCTAGGGCTCACGTGCAGGATCACCTGGCCATCGCCGAGGCAGCGCTGAAGGCCGGCCGGGGGGCCGAGGCCATCGCGCCGCTGATCGCCGCGGTGGAGGCCAATCCCAACCGGCCGCCGCCGATCTACCGCGCGCTCGTCACCCAGCTCTACCTGGCCGCCCGCCTCGACGAGGGCGCGACCTGGGGCGAAATCGCCGCGCGTCGCTTTCCCCGCGACCTGGAGATCCTCAACACCCTGGGCGTCATCTACCGCCGCCTGCGGCGATATCCCGAGGCCCTGGCCGCCCTGGACCGCGCCGCCAACGCCGATCCGAACCATCCCTCCGTCCTGCAGAACCGCGGCAATGTGCTCCTGGAGATGGACGACAACGCCGCGGCCGAGGCCGTCCTCGCCCGGCTCGTGCGGATCCAGCCGCGCAACCCCGACGCCCGCCGCCAGCTCGCCAGAGCGTTCTCGAAGCAGGACAAGCCCGACGCGGCCATGGGGGAGCTGCGCCAGGCCGTGACCCTGCGGCCCGGCTTCGTCGAGGCCTGGATGGACCTGGTCCGGCTGCTCGACGAGCAGCGCGACGCGGACGGGGCGGCCGCCGCCATCGACGAAGCCCTGGCCGCCAAACCCGAGGACAGCCGCCTCTTGGAGGCGAAGGCGGTCAACCTGCTGCGCGCCGGCCAGCCGCGGGCGGCGCAAGCCTATCTGACGGCGCTCGTCCCGCGGTTCGAGAAGGCCGGCTGGCTGCACTATCAACTGGGCGCGGCGCTGGCTGACACCGACCGCGAGCGCGCCAACGCCCACCTGCGCCGCGCGGTCGTTCTGGCTCCCGACAAGCTCGACTTCCGGATGCTGCTGATCGACAGCCTCATCCGGACCACCGCGGGCGACGAGGGCGCCAACCTCGATGAGGCCTACCAGCTTTCACGCCCCCTGCTGGCGCTACAGCCCGCGGACGCCCAGCACCTGAAGACGCTCAGCGAGGTGCTGCGGCGGGTGTGCGCATTCGACGAGCCTCAGCAGCTTGGCGACTTCGCGACCCTCGGACGCGCCTGGGCGAAGGCCGGCCTGCACACCGCCCTGCTCGGGCAGCTTTCCCAGGTCCGCACGCCGCAGGACCGGTCCGAACTGTTGGACCAGCACAGCCTCTGGGGTCAGCTGGAAGAAGCGGCCGCCGACCGCCATCCAATCGTCCGACCGCCCGCGCGGCGCAGGGACGGCCGCATCCGCCTGGGCCTGATGTCGTCAGACCTGCGCGCCCATCCGGTGGGCTATTTCGCCCAGCCTCTGTTCGACCATCGTGACCCGGGTCGGTTTGAGCTTTACTGCTACTCGTTCTGCGAGGGCCGGCAGCCCGATCCCCTGCAGGCCTATTTCATGGAGCGCTCGACCGCCTTCCGGTGGATCCCGGACACCCGCTCGCGGGACGTGGCGCAGGTGATCGCCGACGATCAGCTGGACATGCTGGTGGAGCTGGGCGGCTCGACCCACATGAACAAGCTCGACGTGATGGCGTTCAAGCCGGCGCCGATCCAGGCGAGCTGGCTGGGCTATCCGCATTCGGCGGGGCTTTCCGCCATCGACTACTTCGTCTGCGACCCCTATTCGCGGCCCACCGACCCGGCGCTGATGATCGAAAAGCCGCTGGTCATGCCGCACAGCTGGCTGGCCTTGGGCAAGGCGGTGTTCTCCGACGGCCACGTGCTGGTGGACGGCCTGCCGGAGGAGCGCAATGGGTTCCTGACCTTCGGCACCGCCAACAACCCCCACAAGTACAATCGCGGCGTGCTCACCGCCTGGGCCCGGGTGCTGGCCGCCGTGCCGGGCTCGAGGTTCGCCTTCGTGCGGCCCGAGGGCAGTTCGGCCACCTTCCGCAGGAACGTGCTCGGCGAGTTCGCCGCCCACGGCATCGGCGAGGAACGGATCGTCTTCAACACCATCCGCGCGGCCCACATGCCGTTCTACAACGAGATGGACATCAGCCTGGACCCCTTCCCGCTCACCGGCGGCACCACCACCACCGAATCCCTCTGGATGGGCGTGCCGGTGGTCAGCCTGCGGGGCGAGGCCTTCTTCGAGCGCTTGAGCTACTCGATCCTCTCCAACGCCGGCCTGGGCGACCTGGTGGCCAAGGACCTCGACGAATACCAGGCGATCGCGCTCAAGCTCGCCGGCGACCGGGAGCGGCGGCGCGAGCTGCGCGCCGGCATGCGCGAGCGCCTGCGCGCCTCCCCCCTCGGCCAGACCGAGGCCTTCGCCCGCGACTTCTACGACATGATCGCCAGAGCCGTTCTCGACAGCCGAGAGAGTGGAAACTAGAGGCGGAAGTATTCGCTCAGGAGGTCGTCGGGACGCGGCCGGAAGGCCAACTCTCCGGAACCGCCCGCGAAGGCGATGGAGCCCTTCGGCACGTGCTTGTTCACGACGCTGACGCCCTGGCTCACCACCGCGTCGTCCTCCACCACCGAGCGGCCGATCACCGCGGTGTTGGGATAGAGCACCACCCGGTCGCCCAGCACCGGGATCTGGTCCTTGTGCCGGCCCACCGTCGAGTTCTGGTAGAGCACCAGGTAGTTGCCGTAGGTGGCCTTGGCGAGCACGATTCCGACGCTGTGGCCGATGTAGAACACCTCCGGCATGGCGATCTCGTAGAAGAGGTCGATGCCGTTGAAGGCCTTGTTCATCAGGAACAGCCGCGTCGGCCCCTCGGTGTCGCCGGAGCGCGTCCAGATGGTGTTGGCCAGGTAGTAGAGGAAGATGGTGTGCTGCGAGGACTGCAGGACGTTGAACTCGTCCGGCCGCCAGGGCGCGCAGGCGTTGATGCAGCGGTTGAGCCGCTCCAGGGCCTCGTCGATGTGGGCCTCCACGAGCGCACGGAACACCGCCTCGCGGCCGTCCGGCACGACCGCGTCGCACTGGGCCGTGACGTAGGCGATCAGGGTCGCGCGGCTGTGACCCCGGAGCTTCATGCCCGGAGCCTTTCCAGGTAGGCGCGCACCACGTCCTTCACCGGCTGCGGCGTGACGCCGAGCAAGCGCAGGCGGCCGATGTCGACGTTGGGCGGGGCCGTTGGCTGGACGTCTCGGGAGAAGGTGACGCGCCAGCCGGCCTGCACGAACAGGTTGGCGATGTCGCCGTTGGCCGCCAGCTCGCCGCTGGCCACATTGACCACCCCCGCGGCCGGGCGTTCCGACATGGCGATCAGCGCGGCCACCACGTCGTCGAGGTGGATGTAGTCGCGCCGCACCAGGGGGCTGGAATCCAGGTGGATGTCGAGGGTGCGGGCCGCCTCGATCAGCCACTCGGAGAGGAAGCCGGGCGCCTCCGGCTCCCAGTCGAAGACGTTGGAAAGCCGGGCCACCGCGCCCCGCCCCTCGGTGCGGGTCAGCGTCAGGTTCTCGCCCAGCGCCTTGGAGAGGTCGTAGACCCGCCTGGGATCTGTGGGGTCGAAGACCAGCGGCGCGGTCTCGTCCAGCACGGCGGCGGCCTGGCCGTCGTAGAGCCTCGTGGACGACAGGTAGATCAGCCGCTCGAAGCGGCCGGCGCGGATCAGTTCGCTCAACAGGCTCGCGTGCGCCTCCACCGTGTCGAAGGGCCGGCGGTCGTAGTCGGCGGTGAGCCCCGCGCAATAGAACACCACCCCCATGTCGCGGCCGAACAGGCTCACGTCCCCCTTATCGGGGGCATAGACGTCCCAGCCCTCGGCGCTCAGCCGGGCCTGCAGCCGGCGCCCGATGAAGCCCGTGGCGCCCAGGATGGTGGCCAGCCCCGTCACGTCGGTCAGAGGCCTCCCACGGGATGGTGCAGCTTCGGGTCCTTGTGGCGCAGGTACTTGGGCGAGACATCGCGCACGATGCGGTAGGCGTCGGTCTCGAAGACCTTGGGGTCCTTCACCGCCACCATGTTGAAGCCATGCGGCGGGCCTTCCAGGTGGATGGCGTCGGCGGGGATCAGCTCGATGGGACGGCCGGCGAGGTCGTAGTTGGAGTTGAAATCCCGCAGCCCGAAGAGATGGTAGCCGTGGCCGGTGAGCAGCCGGGCGATGTCGGTGTCCAGGAGCCCGTTCGACCAGTCCACATAGTGGCGGTGCACCTCGAAGAGGATGTCGGGCGCCGCACCGGCCGGCCTGGCCAGGAAGGGCTCGGCGCCTTTCAGGGCCCCCAGCTCCGCGCCTTCGATATCCACCACGATCAGGTCGAGGCGATCGACGCCGGCGGCCTTCAGGTAGTCGGCGATGGTCACGGTCTTGAAGCCGTCGGCGGCGCCGGCCTCGGCCACCTCGGCGCTGGCGAAGCTGTCGTAGCCGACGAGCTTCAGGTTGGTGCTGGAATCCGACCACAGGCCCTCCGGCCGCGGCCGGATGTTGGTCAGCCCGTTGAGCTCGGCGTTGCGCGCCAGCATGGCCCGCTGCTGGCTGTTGGGTTCGAAGGCGTGCACCACCCCGCCGCGCGGGGCGATCTCGCGGGCGATCAGCACGGCGTGGTCGCCGAAATAGGCGCCGCCGATCACCACCTGCCGAGCGCGCTTGGCGAGGTTCACCAGGATGCGGCTGGTCTGTGGCTCCCAGGCGTGGTCGGGCGCCTCCGGCGTCGACATGACGAAGTCACGGGCGATCTTGGAGCGGTAGAGGAACTCGAAGGTGACGCCGCTGGACAGCGTCTTGCGGACCACCTGGTCGTCGTCGAAGAGCGCGTCCACCAGTGGGCCGGTGATGTCCTCGCGCACGTCGACCCCCGGCGCGTCGATGGCGCCTTCGAAGGCGATGAGCTGGCGGATGAAGGCGCTGCGCCAGGCCTCGTTCTGCGCGATGCGGTCGAGCGCGCTCAGCGCCTTGTCTTGAGCCATGAAAGCGAACCTATCCTAGAAAAACGCGGCACATCTAACAGAGATCGCGCGGCCGATCTCAGCCTTGCTGCAGGGGGTAGCCTGCGTCGCGCTCGGAGATGATCCGCGGCGCGGCGGGCCAAACGATGGCGAAGGCCGGGTCGTCCCAGCGGACCCCGGCCTCGTGTCCGGCCACGAAGGCCGGACTGATCTGGTAGAGCACGTCGGTGTCCGGCTCCAGGGTGAGGAATCCGTGGGCGACGCCTTCGGGAATGAGCAGGGCGCGGGCATTGTCGGCGGAAAGCTCGGCCGCGGTCCAGTGGCGCCAGGTCGGGCTGCCCTCCCGCAGGTCGACCGCCACGTCGAACATCCGTCCACGGACGGCGCGCACCAGCTTGGTCTCGGCATGGGGCGCCCGTTGATAGTGCAGGCCGCGAAGCGTGCCGGCATGCGGGTTGCGCGACAGGCTGGTCTGGGCAGGCGTGAACGGGTGGCCCGCGGCGGCGAACTCATCGGGGCAGTGCAGGCGCGCGAAGGCGCCGCGGGCGTCCGCCTGCGGCTCGATGTCGACGACGACCACGCCGGCGATCGGGGTTTCCGAAAAGCGCATCAGGGCAGGACCTTGGTCTCCGGCGAGGCGGTGACGAAGCGGCCGCCCCAGTCGCGGATGAAGGCCATCTGGCCGATGATCTCGTCCTTCAGGTTCCAGGGCAGGATGATGAGGTCGTCGGGGCGGATCTCGGCCACCGCGGCGGGGCTAAGGATCGGCAGGTGGCTGCCCGGCAGGAAGCGGCCCTGCTTGGCCAGGCTGGCGTCGAACACCGCCACCACATCGTCCGAGGTCGTCCCGCAGTAGTTCAGGAAGGTGTTGCCCTTGGCCGCGGCGCCATAGGCCGCAACCCGCCGGCCGGCGGCCTTCTCCGCGGCCAGGAAGGCGCGGAAGCTGTCGCGCACCGCCTCTACCCTGGGCGCGAAGCCGGCATAGCTTTCGATGCGGCCGAAACCGGCGGCCTGCTCCTCGTCGCGCAGGGCGGCCAGCGCACCGGTCTCCTCGTGGCCGGAGCCCAGGTGGCAGCAGAACAGACGCAGCGATCCGCCGTGGGTCGGCAATCGTTCGACATCGAACGGTCTCAAGCCCTTGGCCCGCAGCACCTGCTCCACGGCCAGCAGCGAGAGGTACGAGAAGTGCTCGTGGTAGATGGTGTCGAACTGCACCTTCTGGATCAGGTTCAGGAGATGCGGGAACTCGAAGGTGAGCACGCCTTCGTCCTTCAAGAGCTCGCGGAAGCCGGCCACGAAGTCGCCGATGTCGGGCACGTGGGCCAGCACATTGTTGGCCGCCATCAGGTCGGCGCGGCCACTCCGCGCCGCCATCCGGCGGCCGGTCGCCTCGCCGAAGAAGGCGACTTCGGTGCGCACCCCGCGGGCGATCGCCGCCTGGGCGGTGTTGGCCGTGGGTTCCACGCCGAGAACGGGAATGTCCATTTCGACGAAATGCTGCAGCAGATAGCCGTCATTGCTCGCCACTTCGACGACCAGCGACTCAGGGCCGAGACCGAACCGCCCCGTCATGGCCGCGGCATAGGCCTTGGCGTGCGCCACCCAGCTCGTCGAATAGGAGGAGAAGTAGGCGTAGGCGTCGTCGAAGATGGCGTCGGCCGGCACGGCGTCGTCGGCCTGCACCAGGAAGCACTTGTGGCAGACGCGGACGTGCAGCGGATAGGCCCGCTCGGTCCCCGCCGCCAGCTGCCCGGCGGTGAGGTAGCTGTTGGCCAGCGGCTGGCGGCCGAGGTCAAGGAAGGTGTGGACCAGCGGCGTGCGGCAAAATCGGCAGAGGGGAGCGGTCATCGGCCGCCGCCTTCGTAGGCCGCGATCTGTTCGCGGCACAAGGCGAGCGCATCCTCGCCGTTCGCCTGGCGGCGGTGCCAGTCCATGGTCAGCGCCACGGCGGCGGGCGCATCGAGGCGGCTTTCAAAGCCGAGGACCCGACTAGCGAGGCCGGCGTCGATGGCCAGGGCCTGGGCCTCCAGCGAGGTGGGGTCCGGCTCGTGCCGCCAGGGCCGGGCGCCCAGGGCCTCCACGCCCAGGGTGGCCAGCTCGCCCACGGTCACCGCCGGGCCGCCAGGCTTTGGGCCGAAGTTCATCGCGCGCGGCGTTGCAGGCTCCGTCGCCAGAGCCTGGAGGTAGGCGAGGTAGCCCGCCAGGCAGTCCAGCACGTGCTGCCAGGGGCGCGTGGCTTCGGGGTGGCGCAGCACCACCGGCTCCTGGCTGCGCGCGGCGCGGACGATGTCGGCGACGATACGGTCGCGGGCGAAGTCGCCGCCGCCGATGACGTTGCCGCCGCGGGCGGTGGCGAGCGGCACGCCGGCGGGCTCGAAATAGCTCCGCGCGAAGCTCTGGACGGCGATCTCGGTGGCGGCCTTGGAGGCCGAATAGGGATCCTTGCCGCCCAGCGCGTCGTCCTCGGCGAAGGCCCGCCCGGTCTCGGCGTTGGCGTAGACCTTGTCGGAGGTGACCGCGAGGACGGCCTTGAGGGCCGCCTGCCCGCGGAGCGCCTGCAACAGGTGGACCGTGCCCATGACGTTGCTGGCGAAGGTCGCCACCGGATCGGCGATCGCGGTGCGCACGATCGGCTGGGCGGCCATGTGCAGGACGAGGTCGAACTCGCGCCCGGCCAGGGTGGCCGCGACGGCGGCCGGATCGCGCAGGTCGGCGATGCGTGAGCGGGTCAGCTCTTCCACCGCCGCCAGGTCGAAGAGGCTGGGCTCCTGGTCGGGCGCCAGGGCCAGGCCGGTGACCTCCGCTCCCAGGTCGTGCAGCCAGATCGCCGCCCACGAGCCCTTGAACCCGGTGTGGCCGGTGAGCAGGACCCGCTTGCCGCGCCAGAAGCCCGCGTCTAGCGCCGCCACGGGGCCTCGCCCGACGCCCACATGGCCTCCAGGATGTTCTTGTCCCGCAAGGTGTCCATCGGCGCCCAGAAGCCGTCATGGCGGTAGGCCATCAGCTGGTCGTCGTGCGCCAGGCCCATCAGGGGCTCCTGCTCCCAGATGGTGGCGTCGCCCTCGATGCGGTCGACGACGCCGGGTTCCAGCACGAAGAAGCCGCCGTTGATCAGGCCGTTGTCGCCGGGCGGCTTTTCGATGAAGCGCTCCACCTGGCCATCGACGATGTCCAGCGCCCCGAACCGCCCCGGCGGGGAGACGGCCGTCACCGTGGCGTCGCGGCCGTGGCCCTTGTGGAAGTCGGCGAGCGCGCGCAGGTCGAGGTCGGCCACCCCGTCGCTGTAGGTCAGGAAGAACGGCTGCTTCGGATCGAGGTATTTCGCCACCCGCTTCAGCCGCCCGCCGGTCATGGTGTCGGCGCCGGTGTCCACCAGGGTCACCTTCCAGGGCTCGTGGTTCTTGGCGTGGTACTCGATCGATCCGGCGGCCAGGTCGACGGTCAGGTCGGCGTTGTGCAGGACGTAGTTGGAGAAGTACTCCTTGATGACGTAGCCCTTGTAGCCAAGGCAGACGATGAAGTCGTTGAAGCCATAGTGCGAGAAGAGCCGCAGGATGTGCCACAGGATGGGCCGGCCGCCGATCTCGATCATGGTCTTGGGGCGCAGGTGGCTCTCTTCCGAGATGCGCGTGCCGAGGCCGCCCGCCAGGATCACCGTCTTCATCTAGACCCTATGCCTCTGCCGTCGCCCATCGCGGCCGGCGCGAGCGCGAACCGCCGCCCCTCTTATCGCGGACGCCGCCCCCGATGAAGCGCTAAGGCCCAGCGGCTCTTGCGGCATCGCGCGCGCCGGGGGATCAAGGGCCATGACCGACGAGCGCGTCGCCTTCATCGTCGCCGGCGTGCAGAAGGGCGGCACGACCGCCCTCTTCGACTACCTGGCCGATGAGCCGGGGGTGTCGTTGTCCCAGGTGAAGGAGGTCCACTTCTTCGATGACGACGCCCTGGACTGGGCGGCGCCCGACTATGGCGCCTACCATGCCGGGTTCGCGCCGTTCGACGGCCGCCCGCGCGGCGAGGCGACGCCGATCTACCTCTACTGGCCGAACTGCCTCGAGCGCATCGCCGCCTACAACCCGTCCGCCAAGCTGATCATCCTGATGCGCGATCCGGTGGAGCGGGCCTGGTCGCACTGGAAGATGGACTATTCCCGCAAGCTCGACCCGCTGCCGTTCGCGCTCGCGATCCGCGAAGGGCGCCAGCGCCTGTTCGACGCCGAGCCTTGGGGCTTCCACCGCAACTTCTCCTATGTGGAACGCGGCTTCTATGGCGAGCAGATGGCGCGGCTCTTCGCGATCTTCCCGCGCGAGCAGGTGCTGGCCCTGAGGGCCGAGGACCTGCGGGCCGACCCCGCCGCGACGCTGGCGCAGGTCCGGCGGTTCCTGGGGCTCGCGCCCGGGCCGGCGCCCACGCCGCGAGAATCGAACCTGGGGCTCGAGATGGACTACGGCTCGACGCTCACCGCCGACGACGTCGGCTACCTGCGGAGTGTCTACGCCCGCGACCAGCAGCGGCTGGCGGACCTGACCGGCCTGCGATTCGCTTGAGGCCACAGTTTGGTCGCGGCCGTCCGCGAGGTTCGGCGGCCGCGGAAAAGGAGATCGAATTGCGCCTCGCGCCACTCGCCGCCCTCGCGCTCACCGCCGCCCTGGCGACGCTGGCCGTCTCGCGCGCACAGCCCGAGGCGCCGAAGCTCGCCTTCCCCATCGCCTGCCAGATCGGCAAGACCTGCGAGATCCAGCACTACGTCGACCGCGACCCGGGGCCGGGCGCGCTGGACTACCGATGCGGCCATCGCACCTACGACAGGCATGACGGCCTCGATATCCGGATCCTCGACATGGCCGCCCAGCGGGCCGGCGTCGACGTCCTGGCTGCGGCCGCCGGGCGGGTGGTGGCGGTCCGGGACGGCGTCCCTGACATCTCGATCCGCGCGCCGGGCGCGCCGTCGGTGGCCGGCCATGAGTGCGGCAACCGGGTGGGAATCGCCATCGGGAACGGCTGGATCATCGACTACTGCCACCTGGCGAAGGGCAGCCCCAAGGTGAAGGTCGGCGACATGGTGACCGTGGGCCAGCCGCTGGGCCGGGTCGGGCTCTCCGGCGACACCGAATTCCCACACCTGCACTTCAGCGTGCGCCACGCCAACCTGGTGGTCGATCCCTTCGCACCTGCCGTGGCCGGAGGCTGCGCAGTCCAGCCCGCGACCCTCTGGACGCCAGCGGTCGCCGCCGCGGCGCCCTATAAGCGCGGCGCCGTGCTCAACGCCGGCTTCGCCACCGCCGTCCTCACCAACACCCAGGTGGAGGAGCGGTCCGCCGTCGCGCCGTCAGCAGGCTCGCCGGCCACGGTCGCCTACGCCCGTCTCATCGGCCTGGAGCTTGGCGACGTGATCGAGATCACCCTTGCCGGTCCGGACGGAAAGACGCTGGCGACCTCGACCCTGGCGCCGCTGGATCACGACAAGGACGAGTTCCTGGTGCAGGTGGGACGCAAGCGCCCGCCGCAGGGCTGGCCTCACGGCGCCTATGCGGCCGTGGTCCAGGTCCGCCGCGGCGGCGCGGTGGCCCTGACCCACCGCTGGCGGACCGCCGTTTGAGAAGGCTCAACGGCCCTTGACGAACAGGCCCTGGCCGGTGGGCAGCGCCAGCACCTGCAGGCCACGTTCAGCAAACCAGCGCGCTTCGGCGTCATGCTGCGCCCGGGCGGCGGTCCAGCCATAGTCGTCGAAGACGATGATCCCGCCGGGCGAGACGCGGTCGAACAGCATCTCCAGCGCCTGGATCTCGGCGGTGGAATTGTTCAGGTCGACGTGCAGGAAGGCGATCTTCGCTGGCGAAACCTCGGCCAGGATCTCCGGAACCCGGCCCTGGATCACCTCGATGTTGGGGAAGGCCGCGAATCGGTCGCGAACCTCCTCGAAGCTGTAGGTCTCGCTGTTGTAGGCCCGCGCGTTGCGGTGTTCCCAGTCGGCGTCCATCTGGTCGGCCGGAATGCCTTCGAAGGTGTCGTAGAGGCGCCAGCGCCGATCCCAGCTCGCGAACTCCAGGTATTCGGCGGCGAAGATGGTCGTATGGCCTTTGAAGACCCCGAGCTCGACGAAATCGCCTTTCACCGCCTCGGCCTGCCGCACGGCCCACAGGATGGTCTGCAGGTTCCAGTGCCAGTTGGGGACCGGCAGCAGGTCGGCGTGCTTCTGGGCCAGTTCGACGAAGCGCGCGTCCTCCAGGAAGGGCAGGCTTTTCTCCCAGGTGGCCAGGCCCTCGCCGATGAAGACGTTGCCGCCGATCTCCTCCAGCTTCAGGAGGGCGGAATGCAGGGCGAATCCCCGGCGGCTGGTGGACTGCGCCAGCCCCTGCCGCACCCGGATCGCCGGGCGCAGGTCGGCCCGAGCGGACTTCAGCGCCACGCCATAGAGCTGGGCCGCCACGTCCGACTGGCCCACCCGCATCAGGCCGTCGGCCATGTTGACCAGGTTGGCGATGGTCATGTTCGAAAGCGCGAAATCGACCAAGCGGCGTGCTCCAGCGTGGGCTCTACGGCCAAGTTAACCCATAAGTGATCGGCGACCGGCTTCCGTACGGCGCAGCCTTACGATAGTGTGAAATGTCAGCCTAGCTCTCCATGGCTGTGTCGCTTTGGCCGGGTGGCGGATCGCAAGATCCGCCGCCCGGCCTTCGCATTTCCGGCCCGCCGTCGCGTCCCGGTCCTACCCGTCAGGCCGGCGGCTCGAGGGCGATCACCCCAAAGCGGGCGATCCACAACAGGCCGCGCGCGATGGCCCCGCGGCGAATGGCCGGAAACTCCCGAGAGATGTCGCCGACCCGCGCGCCGGGGCGGTCGGCCAGCCAGGCGACGATCTGCTCGCTTTCCTCCAGGGTCGGCCTGTTCACCGCCCCGTAGTCGGCTAGCGGGTTGGACAAGAGGGCCTTGGCCCGCGGCCAGGTCATCCCGCGGTTGAGCACCGCGCGCCAGTCATCGGTGAGCGCGCGCGAGGGATAGGCGGCGAACAGGCGGAAGGGATCGGGACGGTAGGGGTTGTCGAAGACCGGCGCCTGCGCCGGGGCGGCGGCGCGGCGGGCGTTCTGGTCGGCCCACAGGGCCTGGTACTGCGGGACGATCGCCGACCAGTCGAACGTGGTTCGGGCGCGCCTGCGGGCCTGGGCGCCCAGCGAGCGGCGCAGGTCCGGGTTGTCGGCCAGGGCGCAGATGGCCTCCGCGGCCGCTGCCAGATCGATCGCCGTGAACTGGGCCGCGGCCCCGACGTATTCGGTATAGCGCAGCCAGCCGCTGGCGTGCCGGTAGGCGAGGTCGAAGCCTTCACCGGGCGCGGGCGCAACGGTCGGGATGCGGAAGCCGTCCTCGGCGTGGCGCACCGTGTCGCGGTAGCCGTCCCAGTCGGTGACCACGCAGGGCAGGCCGGCGGCCATGGCCTCCACGGGCGTGAGGCCGAAGGTCTCCTGGATGTTGTCGGAGAAGCTGATGAAGAAATCCGCCACCGACCAGATGGAGAACCTGACGTCCGGCGGGCGACCGTCCACCGCGCGGTAGTGGACCGAAGGGCAGAGCGCGCGGACCGCCTTGTGATAGGCCTCGGTATCGTCGTCGGATTCGCTCCAGCCGGAGGTCACCCAGTAGATCGGCGTCTTGGCGCGCTGGGCGGCCTGTTCCAGGGCCAGCGCCATCAGCGCCGGGTTCATCTTCTCGCGGACGTTGAAGCGGCCGACGTAGAGCGCCACGGCGGCGTCGGCGGGGATATCCAGCCGCACGCGCCAGGCCGCGCGGTGCTCGGCGGAGGTCGCGAAGTCGTCGGCGTTGACGCCGAGCGGGATGGTCACCCGCTGCGGCTCGGGGCGGCGGCGGGGTCCGCCATATTCGCCGGCCAGGTAGTCGCGGACACCGTCGAGCTGGGCCTCGACGCTGGCGCGCACCGCCGAGGAGGTGCAGATCAGCGCGTCGTGGCCTTCGACCGGGGCCAGCAGCATGTTGCTGATATTGTCCATGGTCCGGCCGGTGGCGGTGGTGTGGGTGACGCCACAGATGGAGTAGCTGCCGGCGCCGTAGGGCCGGCGCGCCCACGCCTCCGCCTCAAGGGCCGGGCCCGGCATGCTGAGGACGCCGGCGCGAGCCAGATGTCCGCGCTGGGTGGTGCCAATCCACTGGATCGGCTGGCGGACCGGCTCGATGCGCCGGACCATGGCCTCGAGGGTTTCCAGACTGCCGCTGCCGGCGTGCCAGAAGAAGATCTCCTCCACCTCCGCGTGGCGCAGGAAGCCGCGCAGGAAGCTCTCGCCGGCGGCATGGCGGCCGAGCAGGCGGGCCCCCGTCGTATCGTAGGCGTCGGGGTGCATGAAGAGGGCGGCGTTGGTCATCGGAAATCAGCCATGGCCTGCGCTTCTTCGCTGGCCCCGCCGCGAAAGAAAAGCGCCGCAAAAGAAAAGGGCCGCCCCGAAGGGCGGCCCCAGACTTGTCATCCTGGCTGATGGTTTAGCCGGTGATGTTCGTGAAGTCGATGTCGGCGAGGGTCTTGCCCACCAGGGTCACGGCCTCGTCGGCGGTACCGAAGTTGCCGCCGCCCGTGCCCGTGAACCCGGTCGCATCGGTGTTGGCGAACACGATCACGTCGTTGCCGACCTGGACCGCCACGAAGGTGCCGGCGCCGTGAAGGCCGGCGTTGGCCTGCACGAGAGCGTCAGCGAAGTCCGTCGCGGTGGTCTCGCTGTAGTTGGCTTGCGAGCCCGCATTCGCCGTCCCGAGGCCGAAGTTCAGGTGGTCGGTCGAGTTCCAGTCGCGGATCTGGTCGATGCCCGTAACCCCGGTGAGGGTCTGGGTCGACGCGCCCGCGCTGTACTCGGAGTCGCCGTGCGTGAAGGTGAAGGTATCGCTACCGCCGCCGCCAAGCAGAACGTCAGAGCCGGTGCCGCCGTGGATGGTGTCGTCGCCGAGACCGCCACCGACGGTGTCGCTGCCGCCACCGCCATTGAGGTTGTCGTTGCCGTCGCCGCCATCGATCGTGTCGTTGCCGGAGCCGGCCACCACGGTGTCGTTGCCGACGCCGCCCGAGATCGTGTCGGTGCCCGTGCCGGTGGAGGCGTTGATGCTATCGTTGCCGTCCGAGCCGTTCAGGTTGTCGTTCCCGGCGCCGCCGGCGACGATGGTGTCGTTGCCCGACCCGCCGGCCACCGTGTTGTTGCCGGCCGCCCCGGTGACGCTGATGTTGTCGTCGCCGTTGCCGCCGTCGATGGTGTTGGCCCCACCGGCCGCGTCCGAGATCGTGTCGTTGCCGTCGCCACCGATGATGGTGTCGGCCCCAGCGCCGGACTGGATCGAGTCGTTGCCCGTCCCGCCGTCGATGCTGAAGACGCCGGCGCCGGCCGTGGCGTTGATGGTGTCGTTGCCATCCTCACCGAACAGGCGCTGCACGTTCCCCGAAACCGAACCGGTCGAGGTGATCTGGTCGTTGCCGAGGTTGCCGTCGATGAAGTCGTTGCCGCCGCCGCTGGTGGTCAGCAGGTCATCGCCTTGGCCGCCGAGGATGGTGTCCACGCCCACGGCGCCGTCGGTGACGGTGTCGTTGCCGGTGTTGGCTTCGACGAAGTTCGTCGAGGTCGCGGAGCCGCCGCCGGCCAGCGCGATGCTGTCGCCGCCGTTGCCGCCGGTGATGCTGTTGCTGCCGACATCGCCGCTGATGGTGTCGTTGCCGTCACCGCCGTCGATGGTGTCGTTGCCCGAGCCGCCGGTCAGGATGTCGTCGCCGCCCACGCCAGCGATGCTGTCGTTGCCGCCGCCGCCGGTGACCGTGTCGTTGCCGAGGTCGCCGCTCAGGATGTCGTTGCCGCCGGCCCCGACGATGCTGTCGTCGCCCTGGCCGCCGAGCAGGATGTTGGTCGTCGACGTGTCGCCGCCCGAGATCGTGTCGTTGCCGAGGTTGCCGTTGACGAAGTTGCTGCCGGTTCCGACGTCGATGGTGTCGTTGCCCTGGCCGCCGAAGATGGTGTCGTTGCCGGTGCCGCCGTTCAGGCTGTCCTGGCCCTGGTTGCCTTGCAGCAGGTCGCCGCCGGCCGCGCCCGACAGGGTGTCGTCGCCGCCACCGCCGAACATGCCGTCGTTGTTGCCCGTCGAGATGCCCGTGCCGTCGTTGCCCCCCGGATCGCCCACGACCAGGTTCGACCCGTCGAGGAAGATCAGCGGACCGTTGGCGCCTTCGCCTTCGCCGTAGATGCCCTGCCCGAAGACCACGGAGTGGCCATCGGCGTTGTCGATCAGGGTCACCGTCGCGGGCGTCGTCGCCGTCGCCGCGTTGTAGAGCACGGTCATCTTCGAACCCGAAGACGTCGGGTTGGTGAAGACCAGGGTGTCGCTCAAAGCGCTGTAGGTCAGCGCCTGCGCGGCAGTGATCGTCTCAAAAGTAAAGTTAGCCATTCGTCTCTCCAGTCTGTGTCACACGGACCCCCGGCACGCCTGACCCCCATCCCCGATGGAGCAGTCCCGACGGTCCATTCATCCCAAGCGCCATAGCATGGCTGCGGCGAAGGTTAAACGAGCCCGAGGGAAGACGTATCGGAACCCTGCAATTTACGCAACAGCAAAAAGGCCGTGGAATCCTTCCACTTAGCCCCCTGTTGCCGAGACGCTTCTATTGGTCGCGGAGGGCTCCGCGGAGGGTGTCGGTGATGGGCGAAATGAGCGATCCCATGACCGTCTTTTCACCGCTCACGAACTGCACCGTGGCCGGCATCCCGGGCGTGATCTGAGTGCTCTTCTTGAGCTTGGTGAGCTCCTTCGGATCGATCCTCAGATCGGCGCGATAGAACGACGCCCCCGACTTCTCGTTCACGATCTTGTCCGGCGAGACCATGATCACCTTGGCGTTCATCGGGCTGTGCCAGCGCGAGTTCAGGCCGCTGAAACGGACCTGGGCGTCCATGCCCACATGCACCTTGGAGATGTCCTGGACGGCGATCTGGGCGGTGACGATGATCGGCGCGTTGGCAGGCACCACGTCCATCAGCAGCTCGCCCGGCGAGGTGACGCCGCCGACGGTGAACTGCGTCAGGTTGAAGACATAGCCGTCGACCGGCGCCCGGACCACGGTCTGGTCCAGGGTCTCGCGGGCGGCGGTGAGTCGCGGCGCGGTGTCGGCGATCTTCGCCTGGGTGTCGCGCAGACCTTCGGCGGCCTGGCTTTCGCGGGTGTCGCGGTTGGCCGCCTGCTGCATGCGGGTCTCGCCCTGTTGCTGGTGCAGGCGAGCGATGTCCGACAACAGCGAACCCTTGCGGCCGCTGAGGTCGGCGATCGATCTCTGATATTTCAGAATCAAAGGCTTAGGCGCGAATCCCTTGTCATAGAGGGTCTGGTAGCCGGACATCTCGTCCTGGGTGAGCTTGATCTGCTCGTCCACCGAGGCGACCTGGGTCTGCTGACCCTGGATCTGGCTCTGCAACTGGTCGAGCCGCTGGGCGAGGACGGAGTTCTGGGCCTGGAACAGCTGCTCGCGGGTGGTGAACAGGAACTGCTGGTCGCGAATCATCCCGGCCACCCGCGGGTCGGACATCC